>WNFF01003194.1_pt1 | contig 13453 bp, 9 predicted proteins | sample 5400441 | NCBI WGS metagenome assembly WNFF01 (sample SAMN13153345, study PRJNA577476) | soil metagenome | isolation source: 120 cm saprolite under Douglas fir tree site 2 hole 3 replicate 1 | place: USA:California | collected 2015-04-18
CAAAACACTCGGCTCTGCAACGCGCTCTATGGCCTCGGCCGAACGGAGGCGTTCCGCCGGACGCGGCTCCTCGGATCCTATCTCGGCTCCGACATCGTTTTTCAAGCAGAGCTCAGCCTCTACGGTAGGATCCTCGAGGTGCCCGAGACACTACTTCTGCGACGGATGCACGCCGATTCCTTTACCAGCATGACGCTCGAGCAGCAGCGAGAGTTCTACAGTCCCGGCCGGCGACGGCGCGTGGAGCTGTACCGCTGGCGTCACTGGGCCGAACATCTCCGTTCGGTCATGCGGGCGCCACTCCCGTTGGGCGAGCGCGGCAAGCTGGTCGCGGGGCTCGCGCGCCGAATGATCTGGTCGCGCGACGAATTCTTACACGAACTCGTGGCGGCGGCGCGTAGGCTCGCGACCCGGAGGACCGGGTGAACTCAGAGCCCGTGATCGGCGTCTGGGGACATTACGCGGATGCGAACCTGGGAGATGATGCGTGCCCAGCCGCACTGCTGCATCATCTGAAGCGCCTCGTACCGACCGCCCGTTTCGTGCTGTTCTGCCGGTTTCCGGACATCGCGCAGGCGCGCTGGGGTTGGCCCGCTCATCCCGTGCACCGTTTGTTGCGTGGCCAAACCGGCCCGTGGGAGCCACCGGCTGCCGTGGCGCGGGATGGCATGGTCACGGCCCCGGTCCGATGGCGCATGCGCGCACGTCGAATTGGGCCGCTGCGTCTAGCGGTCCGCGCGATCCGCACCGTTCTGGCTGCGGCTCGAGCCGTTCCGGCCGAGTGTCGCTTCCTGTGGCAATCCTACCGCCGGTTGCGCGGCGTGGACGTCTTGGTCGTGACCGGTTCCAATCCGCTGTTCGACTTTTTTGGGGGCTTCTGGCGGTACCCCTACACCGTGTGGTCGTGGTCGGCGCTCGCCCGCCTCAGCAGCACGCGGCTGGCGTTTGTCAGCGTGGGCGCAGGGCCGATCGTGTCGGCCCGCTCGGGACGGCTCTTGGCCCGCGTGCTGCATCGGGCGGCTTATGTGTCGTTCCGCGATGAAGGGTCGCGTCGGCTGATGCGTCAGTACGGCTTCGACGGCCCTGGCGCCGTGTATCCCGACCTGGCGCACAGCCTGCCTTTCGCCCCGCCGCGGCGCGCGCCAGCCGAACGCCTGCGCGTCGGGATCAACCCGATGATTGTCCACCATAGCGTCTTCTGGCCCGTGCGCGATCCCGCCGTCCAGCAACGGTACATCGACAGTCTCGTGCACCTCGCCGCGGCGCTCGTCGCGGAGGGACACGACGTCTTTTTCTACGGCACACAAAAGGACGACCGCGTAACGGCCACGGAAGTCCAAGCGGCGATGCGAGGCGCCACACCCTCGCAGCCCGCCCCGGCCTTTGTGATGCCCGCAACGATCGACGAACTGCTCGAGCTCTGCGCCGGCGCTGATCTCCTCGTCACCACGCGGTTTCACGCCGCCGTCTTCGGCGTCATCAGCGCCCGCCCTACGCTCGCCATCTGCTACCAGGCGAAGACCCGCGAAGTCCTAGAAACCGCGGGCCTTGGGGCCCATGCCATTGCTTTCGAGCAGCTCAGCGCGGAGCGGCTGCGCGCGGCGTTCGATCGACTCCGCAGAGAACGCCGCGCCGTGGAGGCACAGCTGCGCCAGCACACCATCGATCTGCGCGCGCGGCTCGCCCAGCAGTACGAGCAGGTCGCCGGACTGCTGCGGCGGGAGACTCGGCATGCGGCGTCGCTCCCTCCTTCCCAACAGCCAGAGGCCGCGGGGACCCGGTCATGAGCCCCCGGGCCCCCGGAGTGCTTTGGAGCACGGTCGCCAACTGGACGTCATTCGCCGTCAACGCCGTCGTCAGCTTCCTGCTGTCTCCGTTCATCGTCCATCGCCTCGGCAATTCCGCGTACGGGACGTGGGTCCTCCTCGGATCGTTCGTGGGATATCTCGGTTTGCTCGACTTTGGGGTCCGGGGAGCGGTGACCCGCTTTGTGGCCAATCAACACGCGGCGGGCGACCATCGGAGCGCGTCAACCACTGTCGTGGCCGCCCTGCGCCTGTTCGCGGGCCTGGCCCTCGTCACCCTTGTGATGGCCGGCCTGGTGGCGTTGATGCTCGACGATCTGTTCCGTATCCCGCCGAATCTCCTCGACGAAGCCCGCACTGTGGTCCTCCTGGGTGGCGGCGCCGTCGCCAGCTCCCTCGTGGGAGGCGTCTTCGGAGGGATCGTCGCAGGGCTGCATCGCTTCGATGTCGATGGCGCCGTGGAGATCGCGATGACGTTGCTTACCGCGGCGGCCGTGGTGGTCGCCCTGCAAGCGGGGTACGGCCTCGTGGCGCTCGGAATGATCCAGCTCGCCGTTTCGGTGCTGCGCGGTGGCCTGGCGTTCGTCCTGGCCCGCCATCTTTATCCGGAGCTGTCGCTGGAAGGGGTCGGCCCTACTGGCCACGCGATCAGGCAGCTGCTGTCGTTCAGCCTGTTTTCGAGCCTGATCCAGCTGTCGGGAATGATCATTTATTACACCCACTCGATAGTCATCGCCGCGTTTCTGCCAATCAGCTTCGTGACCTATTACGCAATCGCCGCCAGCCTAGCGGACTACGCCCGCCGGGTTGTGTCTAACATCGGCCGTGTGATCACGCCCCACACGAGCGCAGCGCTTGCTACCGGAGGCATCGACGCCGTCCGCGCCGTCGTATTGTCCGTGGGTCCGGCCGCTACACTCGTGACCGTGCCGATGGCACTCACCTTTCTCCTCCGCGGCGAGCGGTTCCTCGATCTCTGGATGGGACCCGCCTATGGACCGCTCACGGACCAGGTGCTGTATGTCTTGTCGTTTCCCGTCTGGCTTGCGGGCGGGAGGCTCGTTGCCGCGGGCGCCGTCCAGGGGATCAATCGACATCAGCCGCTGGCGATCGCGGTCGCGTTGGAAGCGATCGCAAACCTCGTCCTGAGCCTGATCCTGATCAAACCATTGGGGCTCGTCGGAGTGGCGCTCGGCATGGCGATCCCCACGACGATCGTGAATCTCGTGTTCATGCCTCGATACCTCGAGCGTCACTTGCGCATCCCGAGTCTGGAATTCGTGACGCGGGTGTGGGTGTGGCCCAGCGTCGCCTGTGCAGCGTTCGGCGTCGCGACCTACGCCGTCGAGCGGTGGGCGGGGGCTGATTCGCTGCTGACGTTCTTTCTTCAGGTCGCCGCCCTGCTCCCACTCGTCTTCGTCGGGGCGGTGCTCTTGGTGTTCCCAGCAGTCGAACGTCAGCGGCTCGCCGCGCGCGCGAGGCGACGGTTCGCGGCCCTCGTGCGCGCACTCACGGCGCGGATCGGCGGATCGACTGCGGAATCGCCGGGGGAAGACTGAGTCCTTGTTCCAAGTGCTCGTACCTGTACCAGGGATACGCTCAGCATGTGTGGTATAGCCGGCGTCGTCCACGTCGATGGTCAGCAAGCTGTGAACCCGGACGTCATCCGGGCTCTTTGCGACGCCATGGCGCATCGGGGGCCGGACGACGAGGGATTCTTCGTCGAGGGACGAGCCGGGCTCGGCATGCGGCGGCTGTCGATCATCGACCTGGCGGGTGGACAGCAGCCGATCTTCTCGGAGGACGAGCAGGTCGCGGTCGTCATGAACGGCGAGATTTACAACTACCGCGCACTGCGCGATGAGCTGCTCTCGCGCGGTCATCGCTTCGCGACTCACTCCGATACCGAAGTGCTGGTGCACCTCTACGAAGAGCGCGGGGCGGACCTCGTGGTTCCGCTCCGCGGCATGTTCGCCTTCGCGATCTGGGACCGGCGGCGCCAGCAGCTCGTGCTCGGGCGCGACCGGTTCGGCATCAAGCCGCTCTATCTCGCCCGCCGGCCGTGGGGCCTCGCGTTCGCGTCCGAGCTGAAGGCGTTGGTCGAAGCCAATCTCAGCGAGCGTGTCCTCAACCCCGTCGCGCTCGACGCCTTTCTGCAGCTCGGATACATGCCGACGCCGCTGACACCCTTCACCGATGTCGAGAAACTCGAGCCGGGATCGGTCTTGACCTGGTCGCCGGGACAGCCACCCGTCATGCGGCGCTACTGGGACCTGCCTACCGAGCGGCGGCCGGCTTCCCCGCGCGTGGTCGAGGAAGTCGCGCACGCCATCGACGACGCGGTCGCGGCGCATCTGGTGAGCGACGTGCCGGTGGCGGCGTTCCTGAGCGGCGGCCTGGACTCCTCGGCCGTGGTCGCGAGCTGGGCCTCGCGGGGTCTCCGTCCGTCGGTGTTCACGGCGCAGTACGTGGGGTCGGGGTCGGCCGCCACGGACGAAACCCCGCTGGCGCGCGCCCTGGCCCGCCGCTACGGCATCGAGCTGACCGTGGTGCCCGTGGAGCCCCGGGTGGCCGAGCTGTTCGAACCCATCGTTCGGGCACTGGACGAGCCGCACGCCGACGACTCCGCGATCCCTTCCTGGATCCTCTCCGCCGAGGTCGCGCGCTCATTCAAGGTCGTGCTGACCGGGACCGGGGGAGACGAGTTGTTCGCGGGCTACCGGCGTCACCTGGGGATGCTCGCAGCCGCTCGGTACTCCCAGCTCCCGGCCAGCTTGCGCGGTCTGGCGCGGGCGGTGGCAATGCGCCTCCCCGAGCGCGGCCGCTGGGAAGCGCAGGTGCATCGCTTGCGCCGCTTCGTGGATGCGGGGGCGGCAACGCCCGCCGAGCGCTACCTCCAGATGTTGACGCGCATCCCCGAGGACGATCGTCGCGCCCTGCTGCGGCCCGATTTCGTCCGGCGCGCGGGGCCCGGCGCGGCCCGGGCGCGGTTTCAGGAGCTGCTCCAGACCGACGGGACGGAGCCGCACCACGGCCTCAACGCTGCGCTCTATCTGGACTACAAGACATTTCTACCGGACGATATCCTCGCGCTCTCCGACCGGATCTCGATGGCGCACTCCCTCGAGGTCCGGGTGCCGTTGGTGGATCACGTCCTCGTCGAAGCCGTTTTTCCGCTGCCCGATCGCACGAAAATCGGGCGTGGTCGCCAGAAGCACCTCATGCGCCAGGCCCTGCGGGGCCGCCTACCCGCGGAGCATTTTCGCGCGCCGAAGCGCGGCTTCGTCGGGCCGACGGCCGAGTGGTTGCGGCACGAGCTGCGGGATCTGGTGACGGATGAGCTGAGTGAATCGCGGATGGAACGGCTCGGCATGTTCGACACCCAGGTGATTCAGCGATTCCTGGGGGAGCACCTGGAGCGGAAGAGAAACCGCGAAACGGTGCTCTGGAATCTGCTCTCGCTGTCGGTGTGGCATCGGCTGTATGTGGAAAACGCGGCGGTGCCGGCCCCGCGCTGATTGCCTAGCGCAGAAGGCCGACGCGTCAGAGTCCTTGAGCCCCGACACATCGACCCGGCGCGGTCTCAGGATGTTCTCGCTCTGCACGTGGAACGTGACGACGCGCTAGCCGCCCGCTTACAATCAGCGAGCGTTCTCCCGTCCACCCGCACTCGCGCTGAACGTCGAAGCCGGCCCTCAGCCGTGGATCAGGAGGGTGCGATACACGTCCTCGTACTTCCGGAGCCATGGCCCGAGCCCGTAGCCCTCGCGGAGGCGAAGCATAGCTGCTTGGACTCGCTGGCGAGCACGATCTGAATCCTCAAGCCCCACGCGCAAGGCGGCCGCGAGAGCGTCTGGTTGCCCGGGCGGTGCTGTGGCAGCTTCTCGTTCTGACACCACGTCCGGGACACCGCCGACCATTGTAACCGCGATCGGTACGCCGGCCGCCATCGCCTCGAGCAGCACCACGGGCGTCCCTTCGGTTCGCGACGTGAGCGCGAAGAGATCAAACGCGCGCATCAACGCACCCGCGCCCCGTACGATGCCGCAGAACCTCACGCGGCCTGCCAACCCGAGGCGCCCCGTCAGCTGCTCCAGCCGGGACCGTTCCGGGCCGTCGCCGACGATGACCGCCGTAAGCGGAAGATCCGCGAGGTGCCGCAAGGCCTCCAGGAAGAGATCGGCCCCCTTGGCAGTGATCAGGCGCCCAATCCACCCGATCACCGGAGTCGTCGTGGCTTCGAGTCCCAGGCGCCGCCGAGCTGCCTCGCGCGTCTCGAACGTCACGCCCTCGACCCACGCGTTGGGGACGACGATGATGCGATCGCGGCGCACGCCAATCGCAACCAGGGTCTGCTCAATCGGGCGGGAAACAGCGACGATCCGATCGAACCGGCGCAGGGCGGCGTGCTGGAGCCACTCGTACAGCCGGGTGCGGCCTCCCATCTTGCTCATGCCATGCTCGGTCGTGACCGTTGGGATGCCGACCTTGCGGGCCACTCCCGCGTCGAGCACATCCGGCCGGTAACCGTGAGTGTGCACGATGTCGAAGCGCTCGGCCGTGCAGAGCGCGCGAACGAAGCGTCGTTCGGCGAAGTACGCTCTCGCAGGCAGTGTCAGCGCGTGGGCGCGTACGCCAGCATCGTTCAGAGGCTTCAGGAACGGATGTGCTTCTCCACCCGGACCGACGACCGCCAGCACCTGAACGTTGTGCCCCAGCCTCTGGTGACCTATGGCGAGAGCGTGAACCACACGTTCTAATCCCCCTGCTTCACCCGGTGCCAGGATATGGAGAATCGAGAGGCGCCCGGAGTCCCCCGGTTGAGTGGCGGCCGTCACGATGGGCGTTGTAAGATGAACCCGTGGTCCCGGAGCCACGCGGCCACCAAGGGGAGCGCCTGCTGCAGTCCGAACCGAGGGTGGTACGCCAGCACCCGAGCCGCCTTGGCTGTCGAATAGGACGCCCGCCTCGAGTACAGAGAGAACTCCGCAGGCGTTGGGCTATTCCGAATCAGCCCTTCGACTCGCTTCATCATTCGACGAGCGAGCGCCGACCGCTGGTACGCTCCCATGATGAGTCCGCCGAAATGGCGAAGGCCGGTCTTGGCAATCGTTCGAACCGGCACCATCGCGTTCGCCCACGCCATGGACCGAAGACGGGATTGATACTCAAGGGCCGGTAGCCCCATGACGCGGTTGAGAGCCTCGAAGTAGTCATTCCACGTCGGCCGTTCGGGCCCGTTTACGTTGAACGCCTCGCCCACGGCTTGCGGCTGGATCAAAGCGAGGCGCGCTGCCTCCACGAGGTCATCGACATACACCAGGTTACACGTGCCCTGCGCGACATCGGAGGGCACGGTCCAGGGACGCTGCTGAAGGCGCTGTGCGAACTCGATCGTCCACGACGAGCTGAATGGACCGTGCACCAACGTAGGCCGCAAGATTGTCACCGGAGTGGCGGCCCCCATCGCCTCGCACACCTCCTCGGCAACAATCTTCGCATCCCCATAGGCCCGGCCGGCGCTGCGTCGCGGCATCGCCTCATCAACGTCGCCAGAGACATCACCATACACGTCGATCGTGGAAAGATGAACCACCCGCGCGACGCCGGCGGCGCGGGCCTCATCGAGCACCGTCCGCGTGCCCTCGACGATGACACGATGATCACCGACGGCGCAATGCACAACCGCCCACACGTCGCGCAGCGCCTCGCGGACCTGTGCCCGATCGGTGACGTCACACGGGACAATTTCCACGGGGAAACGTCCGATTCTGGCTGCGCTCGCCCAGCGGCGGACGCCAGCCCGCACCACCGCGAATCCCGAACAGTGAAAGACCTCGACCATTCGACCAGCTATGAATCCACCTGCGCCTGTGACCAGGACCCGGCGACCGCTACCCACAAATGGACTCGCCGAAGGTGCTGAACCACGGCAGGTCCAACCGCTGACGACGCGCATAACACTCGGCGATCAGCGCAATGGACGGCAACACGTCCCGAGCGCTGACCAACGGCGCCACATCGCCCTGGATCGCGGCCATGAAAGCCGCGATGAGGTGTCGCGCGAAGCCCGAGTACGTCTTGGGACCGCCCGGCGTGCGGACTGGCCGCCGCGTGCCCGAACGATCGGTCAGAATGAATCCCTCATAGTCGAACACGCCTGCCTCGATTTGACCGCTCTCGCCCTGGATCCGCAACACGTTTGCGAGCTTGCTGAGCCAACTTAAATGGATGTTGACGTCGCAATCGTGGAGTCTTGCACGGAGCCTGCAAACAGCCTCGCTGCCCCCAAACGAGTCGTCATGGTAGGACACCAGGTCGGGCTTACCACCGAGCCACCAGCAGACGAGGTCCAGGATGTGGGCCCCGACGTCCAGCAACACCCCTTTGCCGCCGCCCTGAGCGCCGAAGTTCGCCCCAGACACGACGGGCCAACCGAAGGCCTCCCCGTGAGAGAAGTCGATTCGCCTGACCCTCCCGATTGCCCCTTCTGCCAGCATCGATGCAATGCGTCGATTGCTCGGGAAGAGACGCCTGGTGTTATTCACCGCCGCCACAACCCCTTTTTGTTCCGAAGCCGCTACAAGCTTCCGAACCTCGTCTGGATTCTCGGCAAGCGGCTTTTCACAGAGCACATGGACTCCGCTGGACAGGCAACGCATGGCAAGGACGAAATGAAGGTGATGCGGAACGGCCAGGACCGCCGCGTCAATCCGGCCCAGAACGTCGTCGAGGTCTGACGCGTAGGCGGACAGTCCGTGCCCTTCACCCAACGCCTGGGCGCGGGCGAGATCGCGGTCAACCAGGATGAGGCGCTCACGAACACCAGGCTCGGCGAGTAAAGCCGGCAGGTGGAAGGTTTGTGCAATGGCGCCGCAGCCCACAAGTGCGATGGTGGCGGAGCCGCGCTTCACGTGCCGGCCTGCAAGCGCGGTGGCGGAACGGGGCGTTGCTGCCTCGGAGCGATCAGCGTGCATTCACGCTCGCGAAGCAAGATTTGTGCCCGAACCGGAACCGAAAGAATCGTCAGCGATCGAGAGTAACCTTGAGAGTGTTGCATCTCGTCTACGGCGGTCTGGCCCGAGCCGCTAGACCAAGCATCGGCGATCGAGCATGAGGGTTGCGTGTTGCGGCGAAGGCCTGCCGCCCCCCTTTTTCTCAAAGGACCCTGTGAAGCGACCCAAGCTCCTGTTCCTCTGTCAGACTCTCCCCTTTCCACCTAACGGGGGCGTGTGGATCCGCACTTACCATATCCTGCGGCTGCTCGCCCGCGCGTTCGATGTCACAGCGCTGTGCTTCGAGCGGGGTGGCTTGGCGGGACGGCAGACTTCAGAACAGCAGCGAGAGAGCGTGCGAGCGCTCAGCGCCTTCGGCACGGTGGAGGTCGTGCCGTTGCCGCAGACAGCAAGTCGTGCGCGCTACCTCTGGAACCATGTTCGCAGCATCCTCGCATACCGCGTATACACGCGTTTTATGTACGACTCGCGGGAGTTTCGTAACAGGTTGAACGCAATTCTGGCGCGAGAACACTTCGACTTGGTTCATCTCGACAGCCTCAATCTATCGGGCTGGATTCCTGCGCTCGATCCCTTGCCCGTGATCTGCGTCCACCACGACGTCGAATCAGCCCTCCTTGCCCGCCGCGCCACCCTCAATCCGTCCCCTTGGCGCCGGCGGTATCTCGAACACCAGGCCAGGCTGATGCGGCGCGAGGAGCGGACGTGGTGCCCGCGCGTCGCACTGAACGTCACGGTGTCGGAGGCGGACGCCGAACTGCTCCAGCGGATCGTTCCCAACGCGCCTGTGGCGGTTGTCCCCAACGGCGTCGATATCGACGAGTTCCGCCCCGCGCCCGGACGTCACGACCGGATCACATTCGTCGGCGGGACGGCTTGGCTCCCCAACCTCGACGCGCTCCAGTTCTTCTGCGAGCAGATCCTGCCACGCCTCCGCGCAGCGCGTCCTGACCTACCGCGCATCCAGTGGGTTGGATTCGCCACTCCTGACCAGCAAGAATACTACGGGCGCCGGTTCAGTGTGGAGTTAACCGGGTACGTGCCCGACGTCCGTCCGTTCATGAGCGACAGCGTCTGCAACATCGTGCCGCTGCGGGCTGGGGGCGGCACGCGAATCAAGATCCTCAACGCGTGGGCGATGGGCAACGCAGTGGTGAGCACGACCATCGGATGCGAGGGACTCGCTGCCAAGGACGGCGACAACGTACTGATCGCCGACGAACCCGCGGCATTTGCGAAGGCGATCCTGCGGGTGCTCGACGACGCAGGCCTCCGCGCTCGGCTCGGGCGGCGCGGACGCGCCACTGCCGAAGCGAAGTACAGTTGGGACGTGATCGGGGGCCAAATGACGGCCACCTATTTCGACGTAGCCGTGGGGCGTCGCATGCGCCGTCAGGAGGTTCCTCCGACTAGGGGTGAGGACGTCTATCGATGAGAACGGGTTTGTCAGCCTGCGGGACTCCCGGGTGACGATCGAGGCGTGGGCCATTCGTCACGAGGATTTCGTACCGATACCACGTGTCGGTCTGGAGGGGTTATGGTCCGATGTGTTAACGTCCCCAACGGGGGAGTAGGTGTTACGACTTGCGGAAGGCGATGCTGTACCACGCAGTGACGGGACCGACGCCCGCCGGCTCATGGAGAGGGCGATCCGTCCGTCTGTTCTTGGTCGGGCCTCGTGTTCGACAAGGAGACCCCTCACATGCCTAACGTCAATCGTTGGCGCCGAGCCCAGGACTACGAGCAGGAATTCTGGGAGGGAGTGGCGGCGAAGATCTCCGCCGGTGCCGCGTCACAGCTCGATTGGTACCGGTGGCGCGCGGAACAACTGCTTCTCAAGCTCCGGAGTCTCGGGCTCAACAACCTCGACACGGGCGAGGCCACCGTCGTCGAAGTCGGAAGTGGTCCCATCGGCGTCGTGCAGTTCCTCAAAGCGAAGGAGCGCGTCGCCGTCGATCCGCTCGAGCCATTCTACGCCCGGAACGCCGTTCTGACCGCCCTAAGGACCGATGGCGTCCAGTACCGCGCAGGCGTTGGCGAACAGCTCCCGTGCGAGAGCGGCCGGTACGACGTAGCGATCATCGAGAACTGCATCGATCACGTCCAGAACCCTGCGGCCGTGCGCGCAGAGCTCGCGCGCGTCCTCAAGCCCGATGGCATCCTCTACCTGACGGTCAACTGCCGCAGTCCCTGGGGGTACGTGGCGCACCGCGTCCTGGCCCGGCTTCGGCTCGATCCCGGGCACCCGCACACGTTCACGCCGGACCGCGCGAGCGCGTTCATCGAGAACGGCGGCTTCCGCATCCTTGGTCGCGAAGTTGGATCCTACGTCGCGGCTTGGCGCGCCGACTGGCGGGCTCCGGGGAGCCGAGCACGACTGAAGGCCATGCTCGGAGTCAGCGAATTCTTGTTCAGCGCGATAAGCCAGCGCGCTCCCTTCCACTGATGTATACGTGACCGAACCAGTAGTCGTCTGGCTCGCGGCATGCGCAAGAGGCAACCGACCGCGAGAGACAGCACCTCTCGCGGTCGGTTAGCGATACGGACTGCTTGAGCGCGTCAACCCCTCACGGTCAACGCCTGCTGAGGCGCACGTGGTCGAAGTAGTAATAGTCCTGCTCAGTCTTGATCTCACCGGTGTTCCCGCCCCACGTCGGGGCGATCTTGAACTCGTCGAAGTCCTGCGACGGGTATTGCAAGTTCGCGTACTCGCCTTGCAAAACCCCGTCGAGCCAGAAGCGTAGCGTACGCGTCGCCTTGTTCATGTAGATCTCCAACAGATGCCACTGCCCGAGCGTGACGAGGTCGGCGCGGACATTCGGAGAGAGCGCCCGGACCCCGGTCGAGAACTCTGACACCATCCGGAGCGTGCGATCGGCGAGCATGCTGATGTAGATCTGCCCGCCGGCCCCGCCGCCGCCAGCGAACTGGAACGCGATCTTGTTGTCGGCGGAATGAAACCGCCACGGATTGGAGGGCTTCCAGTAGAAGCCGATGTACAGCTCGTTGATACCGCTGCCGACGGTACGGAACATCGTCGCCGGGTCGTTGCCGTCGTGGAAGCCATTCGGGTAGCTCCACTGCCCAACGAAGCTCGGGGAGACGGGCGCCGTGGAGTCCACGATACGCGTCGCGAGCCCATTGTTGTTGATGGACCAGCCACCACTCCCGGCGATCGAGACGCCCTGGCCAATCGGAAGCGGGTCGCCGAACCCGTAGTCCGAGATCAGCGTGAAGCCGGCCGGCTCGTGGGGCCACCGGCGTTCGGCCGGCACGTCTGCGCCCATCGCACACTCCGTGAGGCTCCACGCTGCAAGGACAAGGGCGACGCCATACGCACGGCCCCTACGCAAACTTCTGGGACGATTCACGTCGATTCCTCATTAATCGCGCGTTGTAGCTCCGCGTCCTCGTGTTTCATGCCCGCTCCCTCCAACGCCACGCGCTGGGCGCTATGCTTCTCTCGTGTCGCGACGTCTCATCGCACGAGGTGTACCATAGAGGTGCTATCGCGCCGCGGCATGCGCAAGAGGCAACCGACCGCGAGAGACAGCACCTCTCGCGGTCGGTTAGCGACACGGACTGCTTGAGCGCGTCAGCCCCTCACGGTCAACGCCTGCTGAGGCGCACGTGGTCGTACCAGTAATAGTCCTGCTCTGTCTTGGTCGTACCGATACTCCCGCCCCACGTCGGAGCAATCTTGAACTCGTCAAAGTTCTGAGCCGGATAGAGCAGATTCGTGTACTGGCCCTGCAATACCCCGTCGAGCCAGAACCGGACCGTACTCGTCGCCTTGTTCATATAAATCTCAATGAGATGCCACTGCCCAAGCGTGACCCGGTCGGCCTGGACGTTCGCCGGAAGTGCCACGTTCCCGGTCGAGAACTCTGACACCATCCGGAGCGTGCGGTCGGTGTACATGCTGATGAAGATTTGCCCGCCTGCCCCACCGCCGCCTGCGAACTGGAACGCGATTTTGTTATCCGCGCTCGGATGCAGTTGCCACGGATTTGAGGGCTTCCAGTAGAAGCCGATATACAGCTCGTTGATGCCACCGGGGAGCGTATAGAACAGGGTTCCCGGATCGTTGCCGTCAGCAAAACCCACTGGATAACTATACTGCGCAACGAAGGGTGGCGATGCTGGTGCTGCATTGTCGGAGCTACGCGTCACGAGCCCATCGTTGTTGATGGACCAGCCACCACTCCCGGCGATCGAGACGCCCTGGCCAATCGGAAGCGGGTCGCCGAACCCGTAGTCCGAGATCAGCGTGAAGCCGGCCGGCTCGTGGGGCCAGGCCCCTCCGGGGGGGGGCGGAGGAGCGGCGGTGACTACGATGGCCGCTGTCCCGTTCTTCCCCTCGCTGGTCGCCGTGATCGTCGCCGAGCCCACCGCAACGCCAGGCACCAACCCGCTGCCACTCACCGTGGCGACGCCGGCATTGTTCGTGGCCCAAGTGATTGACCGCCCGCTCAACGGGTTTCCGTTCGCGTCCTTGGGCGTGGCCGTGAGCTGCACCGTCTGCCCCACCGTCACGCTTGCCGTCGCCGGGCTCACCATCACCGACGCCACTGGCACGTTGGTCACCGTGATGGCGGCCGTGCTGGTTGCGCTCTCGCACGCGGCGGTGAT
>WNFF01003195.1_pt1 | contig 13451 bp, 14 predicted proteins | sample 5400441 | NCBI WGS metagenome assembly WNFF01 (sample SAMN13153345, study PRJNA577476) | soil metagenome | isolation source: 120 cm saprolite under Douglas fir tree site 2 hole 3 replicate 1 | place: USA:California | collected 2015-04-18
AGAACCACGCGAGCCGAGCCCGCGTGACAGCTTGTGTTAAGTATCTCCCCGGCTGCTCACCGGGCACGTGGGCCGGGATCTTGGAGTTGCGATGAAAGACTGCGAATTCCGTTATACAGTTATGTCTAATTCTCGTTAGATCCTATGTAGGCCTGGGCGGAAAAGCAGGACGGGCCGCCACTGTTATGCTCTTTCCGGTTCTCACACCAGGAGGAGCACATGCTACCCGCAGCGACCCGCCCACCGTCTGGCAGCGACTTCACGGGACCGGTTCCTACATTATACCTGGCCTTCGAGCTGGGCAATCGCGAATGGAAGCTGGGATGCACCACCGGCTTTGGCCAGCCGCCACGGGAGCGGACGATCGCCGCGCGCGACCTCGCGGCCCTGGCGACAGAGCTCTCGCGGGCGCGGCAGCGCTTCGGGCTGCCCGCCGGTGCGAGGGTGCGCAGCTGCTACGAAGCCGGGCGCGATGGCTTCTGGCTGCACCGCGCGCTCACCCAGCAGGGCGTCGTGAATCTCGTCGTGGATTCCTCGAGCATCGAGATCAATCGGCGCGCGCGGCGCGCGAAGTCGGACCGCCTGGATGTCCGCAAGCTGCTCACGATGCTGCTCCGCTACGACGCTGGAGAGACGCGCGTCTGGCACGTGGTCCACGTCCCAACACCGGAGGAGGAGGATCGGCGGCAGTTGCACCGGGAGCTCCTCTTCACGAAGCGGGATCGCGCCCGGCTCACCAACCGGATCAAGGGCCTGCTCGCCGGCCAGGGCGTGCCGCTCCTCACGCTCCAGCGGTTCACCGCGCAACTGCCCGAGCTCCGGACGTGGGACGGGACCCCGCTGGCGCCCGCGCTCGCCGCGCGCTTGCAGCGAGAATGGGCCAAGGTCCAGGTGTTGAGCGCGCAGATCCGCGGGCTCGCGGCGGAGCGCCGCGAGCGCCTGCGGACCGGGACCGATCCGGCCGTCCGCCAGGTCCGCCAGCTCCTCGCCTTGCAGGCGATCGGCGTGGAGAGTGCGTGGCTCTACGTCATGGAATTCTTCAGCTGGCGGCAGTTCGCCAACCGCCGCGAAGTGGGCGCCCTGGCGGGGCTCACACCGACACCGTATCAGAGTGGCGAGCGTCACCGCGAGCAGGGGATCGCCAAGGCGGGGAACCGCCATGTCCGCGCCATGGCCATCGAGATCGCCTGGGCATGGCTGCGCTTCCAGCCCGACAGTGCCCTCGCGCGCTGGTACACCACGCGCTTCGGGCACGGGAGCAGTCGCATGCGGCGGATCGGGATCGTCGCGCTCGCGCGCAAACTCTTGATCGAGCTCTGGCGGTATCTGGAGACGGGCGTCCTGCCCGCAGGAGCCGTCCTGAAAGGGTAGCGCCCTCGAGGGGCACGCGCCCCGCGAGTCGTTGGTGTGAGCAGCCCGCTGCTGCGGCCGGGTTCCGTGAGGAACCGATCGTTAGATGGGGTCGCTCCCAACGAGCTTCCAGTCGCCCACGGGCGAATAGAGGATTGGGTGATCGGTGGCCAATCGCCACCGGCACGGATAGAAGGTCGTTCGAGGGCCCTGCGGCCCTGAACGCACACGGAAGCCGCCAACCGGCGGGGGCGTGAGACGAGCAAACACAGCAACGGCGAGGAGCCGCATAGTCCTCGTCTAACCCAGATCCGGAAGACTTGACAGATTAGGCCTCATAGAAGGCCGCTGCCATCGGAGACTACAGACTCATGTCCCGGAATCGTCTCCTATTCATCGTTGCACTGGCCGTCGCAGGTGGCATCTTTGTCGCGCTCCGATTAGGCTCGCCCGCCACCAGCCCCCCGGAAAAGCGTGCGCCCCAACCGCCGCGCATCGAGCGGCCCAAGCCGGCGCTTCAGTCAGAGGCTGAGGGGTACTACATCCCGGGCTATGAGTTCACGGTCAATGGATACCGATTTGCCGGATTCAGCCTTCGTCCGGAGGCCCTTGTGACCTTTGCATCGGCGACCGCCGGTAACAAGGACCAGGAGTCGTGTTCGGAGGCCCGAATCAGTGTCGCGACGGTCCACCTCCGCTGCGACTTCCCACGCGAGGGCACGGTTACGATTGACGGTAGGTTTCTTACGCGATTGGCTACGAGCCGCCTCGATGCGGCGGTTCTGTCTGCGGTAGTGACGGTCCGAAGCGGGAATGGAGATGTGTTGTATGACGCCCGCGACTCGTTCGTATGGCACCAGGCGCAGTAGAAGGCAGCAGCAGCCTAGCAGTGGAGCGGAGCGGGATCGCGGCCGACGCAGAGGCCCCCGGTCTACTGCAAGACCTCTATTCGTCGGTTCGATTCCGACCGGCGCCTCTTGCACCTGACAGCTAGCTAGATGTAATTGCTAAAGAGGTTGTTCACTGAGGCGCGAAGAGCGAAGCTGGGGGTGGGAAACCATCCAACCTGCTCCTCGGAGGCCTCAGTGAACGTCCATAAGAATGCGAAGTTGACGCCCGCGGGGCGAGCCCTGCTGGTGCGGCGGGTCGTGGTCGACGGCACGCGGCGCGCGGCCGTGGCTGCCGGATTTGCCGTGAGTGAGCGCACGGTCTCGAAGTGGGTGCAGCGCTGGCGGGCTGAGGGCGCTGGCGGCTTGCACGATCGTCCCTCGCGCCCGAGGCACTGTCCGCGTCAGCTCGGCCGGCGCTGGGTGCGACGGGTGGAGCGACTGCGGCGCCGGCGCTGGACCGGGCCGCAGATTGCCGCGCGGTTGGGGCTACCGATCTCGACGGTGAGCTGCACGCTGCGACGGCTGGGTCTGGGCCGGCTGCGGGCCCTCGAGCCCCCGCCGCCGATCGTGCGGTATGAGCGGGCGCGGCCGGGCGAACTCCTGCATCTGGACGCGAAGAAGCTGGGCCGCTTCCACCGCGTGGGGCACCGGATCGACCGCCGCCATCGGCACTTCACCGACCGGGTGGGTTGGGAAACCGTGTTTGTAGCGGTCGACGACGCTACCCGCGTGGCTTATGCCGAGATCCTGCCGGCCGAGCGCGGCGAGTGGGCCGCGGCCTTCCTCGAGCGGGCCGCGCGCTGGTTTGGCGGCCACGGCGTGCAGATCGAACGAGTCATGACCGACAACGCCTGGGCGTATCGCTCCCGGGCATTCCGCGGGGTACTGCAGACGCTCGGGGCCCGCCATTTGGCGACCCGACCGTACACGCCGCGCACCAACGGCAAGGCTGAACGCTTCATCCAGACCTGTCTGCGGGAGTGGGCCTATCGCCGTGCCTACGGGACCTCGGCCGCCCGGGCAGCGGCCTTGCCCGGATTCATCCGGCACTACAACATCGAGCGGCCGCACACCGCGCTGCAGCAGCGGCCGCCCCTGGCGCGCTTACTCGAGTTCAGTGAACAACGTCCTTAGCAACGACAGCTAGAAAGGGCGTTCGAACCAGATTCGAGACCGCGCGGCGGCCACGCAGTCCATCCCCTGCTGCAGGGCCAGCAGCAGGGACAGCAGGTCCGCCAGTACGGCCGCTCCCCCTGCCGCGCCGCTACACCACTCTCGGCGGCGCTATCGTCCTCTCGGGACGCGCAAGCGACTCTGTACCCTCATTTAGCGGGCCACAACACTAGCTTTTTGCACGCTCGCGGGCGTTCACACGGATCGCCGGGCGTCGCCCTTCTCGTCGGACGGTTGTTCGGGTATGCGAACCGGGAGGCCGATCTTCCCGGCCCAGTCGTCGGTCAACTCGAAGGTCTTGCCCATGTCGAACCGCAGCACGCGCAGCCGCCGCGCCAAGTCCTTGAGCGCCCAGGTGACCGTGCGCTGCACCTCGACCGAGGACCACTGACCGAACTCGTTGTGACTCAAGTCTGCCTCGAGTGCCGCCGCGATCGATGCCGCGAAGCGCCCGTGCGGCCCCGCGGGCGCGAGCGCGCCGCGGCGGTGCCCAACCGGATCGGCCGCCCCTGAGATGGCGCGGTCCTCTGTAGGCCGCGTTCGGGTACGATCAAGAGCCCTTTGTGGCCTCGACCCATCCCCAAAGAGCACCCACTCCAGGGTCACGCGCATGAGGCCGCGCTCGCCAGCCCGAGCAACGATTAGCCGTGCGGCGTCCAAGGGGAAGCTTTTTCGCTGGGGCCACTTCTTTACGGCGGCCGCGGTGACGGGAGCGCCGAGCTCAGCAGCGAACTGTCGATAGGTCAAGGAGATACCATCCCATGGGCTGAACACGTCTAGCAGGATGGCGAGACGTTCCGCGACGGGTCCAATTTCGGCTTTTCCTCTGCCCTTGACAGATGCCAAAGCAGCCCCAATTTGGTGACAGAAATGGTAGCGCGAAGGCCGCTGAATCCGGTGCAGCCGCTCTCAAGGTGTCGCGATCGCGGGCCCCTGTCAAGCGGGACGAGCGAGGAGTACGTGGCCTTCGCTCTACGCAGCGGTGTGAAGGCGCCGCGCGTGACGATGGATCAACGCTCGCGGAGTGCGATGTGGCCCACAGGTGTCAGCCCGCTCGAGCAACGGTGGCGCGCCGATGATCGCCGGACCGGCGATGAACGCCGCGCGAGCGCGGAGCGTGGTACGGCATCCGGCGCCGCGGGCGACGCCCACGCCCCCTCGACCCCGTTGAGCTCCCGGGGCGCGGGCAGTGGAACGCTTGAGTGGCAGTCGGAGCCGGACTCGGTCCCCCTCCGGCGCCTGTTGCCTTACGCGCAGCCCCCTGATGGCGCGGCGGCAGCCCCGGCCGCGGCCATAGCCGCGCACCGCCGCGACTTGAGCGCCCGACTTGCGCGCGATCTCGGTCTGCTTGTTGCGGGCCTCGACTACTTGCTCAACATCAGCCACGACCTCGTCGCGCCGACCGAAGGAGACCCAAACACATGAAGGCCCCTCGTCCAGCGAGTCCCCCCCTCTTGCGGCTCGCCGTGGTGGCGCTCTCGGAGGCGTTCAACGGATTCTGGAACGATCTCGCGGCAGACTTAGGTGTCGCCGTCGACGTGCTCGAGCCGGCGGACACGCTCGCCCCTCCGCCGGAAGCGGTCGCCCTCGTCCTCGCTGCGGGCGGGGCGGAGCGGGAGGCGATCCAGTGGCTCGGGACGCACACCGTCCCCCAGGGCCTGCCGGTGCTCGTCGTCGGGACGGATCCCGGGCGGCGCACGGCGATGCAGCTCATCGCCCGTGGCGCGAGCGACTATTTCGCTCTCCCAGTCGACGTCGAGATCTTCCACAGCGCGGTCGTCGCCGCCCTTGCCGCCGGCAAGACACGCGCCGAGGCCGCCTCAAGCGGCCCCGCGGACGTCTTCCGCGGCATCGTGGGCGAGAGCGAGGTCATGAAGCGGGTGCTCACGCGGGCTGCCCGCCTCCTCCCGCACCGCAACGCGAGTGCCCTGATCGTGGGCGAAACGGGGACCGGCAAAGAGCTCCTCGCGCGGGCCATCCACCAGGGGGGCCCACGCCGCGGCGCGCCGTTCGTCGCCGTGAACTGCTCGGCCCTCCCCGAGCACTTGATCGAGTCAGAGTTGTTCGGACACGAGCGGGGCTCGTTCACGGACGCGCATGCGGCGAAGCCAGGGTTGTTCGAGGTCGCCGACACCGGTACCCTGTTCCTCGACGAGATCGGCGAGCTGCCGCTCGGTCTCCAGGCGAAGCTCTTGCGCGCGCTCGAGGACAAGGAGATCCGCCGGGTCGGCGGGACGAAATCGCGGACCGTAGACGTCCGCATCCTCGCGGCGACGAACGAGCAGCTCCTCGAGCGCGTGCGCGAGGGGAGCTTCCGCGGAGACCTGTTCTTCCGCTTGAGCACGGTAGTGCTCGCCCTTCCGCCGCTGCGGGAGCGCGGCGACGACCTATTCGTCATTGCGCGGGCGCTGGTCACCGAGCTCGCGCAGGAGCACGGGTTGCCCGTGCCGACCCTGGGGGCGGACCTGCGCGGGCGGCTCGCCCGCCATCCCTGGCCCGGAAACGTGCGCGAGCTGAAAAACGCGCTTGAGCGGGCACTGCTGCTCTCGCCCGCCGGCGAGGTGTCCCCCGACGAGCTGCTGCCCCTTGAGGACCAGGCGGCACCGTTCGACGGCGCGATTCCGTTCCCCGCCCCCTTGCACGCGATCACGACCGCCGCCGCGCGCGCGACAGTCAAGCTGTGCGGCGGGAATCGCAGCGAGTCGGCTCGCCAGCTTGGGATCTCGCCTCGGCGGCTGCGACGGCTCTTGCACGGCGGAGAGGATCTGGACGGGGAGCCGGAGGACGAGGAGCTGGAGGCGGCTGTCGTTCGTCCGATTGAGCCACGGCTGCCCGCGATCGCGGCGCGCGCCCAGAGCCGCTGGCACGGACGTGTCACGTGGCCCGCGCCCCGCGGTCGGGGGCTCGTGCGTCCTGAGTAGCCGCCGCCGAGGGCCGGCGGCGCGGGCGCCCGTCAACGCTAGTTCATCTTGACCCAGCGTCGGGGACGAAACGACCCACTCGAGCGGCGCCGCGCGGGGGTCTGCTCGTCGTAATTGCTGGCCGATCAACGGCACAGCATGGGACACACGTCCGGCACGCCTCCTGCACACGCGAACTGCAGCCTGCTCGATCCGGCGCTGTTCCGAGTCGTTCAGGTGGGCGCGTGGCCGCAGATCCACCAGTACCTGGAGACGACGACCAACTTGGCGCACGGGAAGGTTACAGGGGTGCTGCGCCGCTTTTCCTACTATGCGGTCGCCTGGGTAAGGCGTTGCAGATGAGAGGGGTTCGCCGACGCCCGGGTGCCCCGAACCGGCCCGGGGCAACCGACCCTGCCGGCGTCAAGCAGGGCCTCGATTGAGCACACAAGTGAACGTCCGGCAGCAACTAGCGGGTTCTGGCGAATGGGAGCGCGTGCCGCGCGCACCACGTCGGACGACCGCGGCAGCGGCGGCCCGCCCGCCCATTCGGTAAGGAGAGAATCGTGTCGATCCAGCGTCTGGTGGTTCTTGCGGGGCTCATGCTGTTCGTCGGAGCTTGCCTGGACGGGGTCGCGCCGCGGCCCGCCCTGCACTTCGTCCAATGGGCGCCCGGCAGCAATCCCCAGTTCACGACCGTGGGCGTTCTCTCGGGCGGAACGCCGTCCACAGGGGGCACGCCCGCGCTCCGCGCCAGCACCGCGTTGTCCCTGAGCCGGTACTCGGCGAGCTTTTGGGCGGTCCGCGGCCAGTCGCGCTCCGTGCAGATCAACTACCTCAGTGCGACCGGCGACACGAGCCAGCCGTACCTCCTCCTCACCACAACGGAACCGGCCTACATGCCGGGGGTTGGCGCCCTCGCGGTTGGCGACTCGGTGCTGCTCACGGTCACCGTCGATTCCGTGTCGATCGGCGTGTCGCTCGAGCCGACGGGCTTGCAATTCGGGACGCCCGCGCAGTTCCAGATCTGGTACACCGGTGCCCACGGTGACTTCAACGGTGACGGGATCGTCGACAGCACGGACGCGCGGATCGAAGCCCAGTTGTTGGGGATCTCGTACCACGAAGCGGCGAGCGACCCGTGGATGGCGATCGAGGCCACGCACTCGCTCGGGGACAAATCGTTCACCGCGGCGCTGTGGCACTTCTCTGAGTACGCCGTTTCGTGGTAGGAGGGGATCGGATCGACTGACCGGCCACGGGAAGAGAACGATGCGCGCGATCACGCTGATCGTTGTGATGAGCCTCGGCCTCGCACTCCTCGCCTGCGGAGACCTCACGGGCCCGCGGGCAAGGCCCGGAGCGGGGGCGCCGGGGACGACTGATACGCTCTCGAGCGCGTCCGGCCCCGCGGTGGTCGCGGCGGCCCGTCAGTCGAACTACGCAGTCGCCTGGTAAGCGTTGGGGGGAAAGGACGGGATGGCACGATGATGCTCGGGAAGAGACCTACCGCTGGGACGTCGACGTCGACCGTGGTACTCGACACCGCTCGCCAGTTGGCCGCGGCCGGCTACCACGCGGACGTCGTCCAGTACCTCGGGGCGCGTGAGCGGCGCGAGCTCGAGGAGACCCCGAGCCTCGCCTTGCTGTACGGAACGGCGCAGGCGCGGCTCGGACGTCACGAGGAAGGGCGGCGCTGGCTCGACGTGGCGCTCGACCAGGCGCGCCAGCGGCACGACGTGGCGATCGAGCTTCGTGCCCTCAATGCGCGGGGCGCGGGCGCGCTCCTCGGCGGTCGGATCGACGAGGCGGCGGAGGCCTTCACGCAGGGCCTGATGGCCGCCAGCCGCGATGGCGACCTCGCCATGACCGGCCGGTGCTCGAACAATCTGGGCATCGTCTCGAACCTCCGAGGGCGCCACGCCGAAGCGATCGGATCCTGGGAGGTGGCCCTCGCCGCCTTCCAGAAAGCGGGACTCGCGCAAGGAGTGGCCGAGTGCCACCACAACTTGGGGATCACGTTCCGGGAGCAGGGAGCACTCGGACGCGCGCTCGCCGAGGCCGACCAAGCGGTGGCCGGCGCCGACGCGGCCGGGGATCGCACGCTCTGGGCGCTGGCGTTCCGTGGGCGGGCGGAGATTCGCGTGGCCCGCGGCGAGCCCGACCTGGCCGAAGCCGAGCTCGCTCGGGTGCGCGACATCCGGTGCCAGCTCGCCGATCCCGTGGGCGAGGCCGAAGATCTCCGCGTCCTCGCGGCCGTGCGGGCGGCACAGGGGCGGATGGCGGCTGCCGAGCAGGGGCTGCGCATCGTCATCGGCCAGGCGGAGGCGCACGGCCGGCGGCAACTCCTGGCCGAGGCGACGCGTGATCTCGCCATCGTGTTGCGCCGGACGGGGCGGACCGCCGACGCCCGGCGAGCCGCGCAGACAGCGAGAGCCATCTTTGCCGAGCTCGGCGCGGAGGGCGAAATCCGCGCCTTGGCCGGGCAGAACTGGGATGACGATTTCGCAGCCGAGCTCCGGCGCTCGCTCGCCCCGCTCCATGCCGCCCAGGCCCTCGCCGATGCAGGGCGCTACGTGACGCTGATTACCTACCTCGGCGAGCACTCCGCGGAGGAGCTTGAGCAATCGCCCATGCTGGCCCTCCTCTCAGCGATCGGGCACAGCCGGCTGGGGCAGCTCGACGCTGGGCGGCACTGGGCGACGGTGGCGCTGGGGCGGGCGCGGGTCCAGGGCGACCGGCGGCTCGAGGTGCGAGCGCTCAACGTCTGCGGCGCGATCGCACTCGAGCGCGGCGGCATCGACGAGGCGACACACTTCTTCGCCGAGGCGCAGGAAGAGGCGATGGACAGCGATGATCTGGCCACCGTGGGCCGGAGCGCGAACAACCTCGGCATCATCGCCAACCTGCAGGGGGACTACGGCCGGGCGGTCGGCGCCTACACCCGCGCGATCGCCGCCTACCAGCAGGCCCACTACGAGCGCGGGGTCGCCGAGGCGCAGCATAATCTCGCGATCACTTACCGCGAGCAGGGACGCCTCGACGACGCGCTGCAGGCGGCCGACGCGGCCCTCCGGGAGGCCGAGCAACTGGGCGACGCGCAGCTCAAGGCCCAGGCCCTCGCCGGGCGGGCGGAGGTCCGGATCGCCCGGGGTGAGATCGAGCTCGCCATCCGCGAAGCCGAGGGCGCCGTGGCGGTGCACCGCAAGCTGAAGGACGCCGTCCGCGAGACCGAGGACCAGCGGATCCTCGCGGCGGCGCTGGGCCTCGCAGGGCGGACCGCGGATGCGGAGCGCCTGCTGCGCGAGGTCATCCACCAAGCCACGGCGCACGGCCGCCCCTTGCTCGTCGCCACCGCCGAGCGCGATCTCGCGCACCTCTTGGCCCGCGCGGGCGACGTCGCCGCCGCGAAACACATGGCGCGCTCGGCACGAGCGGGGTTCGCCCAGCTCGGGGCGCGGGCGGAGATCGCGAAGCTGGAGGCGCTCCTGAACATGCGGAGGCCCCGCATCACCAAGCTCGACCGCGGGCGGAGGGAAGACCGGGGGGGAGCCGAACCGGGAGCAGCGCCCTGATGTCACCACGGAGGCCGTCGTGAGCCGTATCGATCTTGGGGTCGTGGCCATCATCATCTGCGTGGTCGCCTTCGCCTGCGACCGTTTGCCCACTGCCGTGCCCCAAGAAGCCATGTCCACGGCGCTGCTCTTCAGCCGCCCGAGCTCCACGAGGTCGAGCGCCGGGTTCATCCCGTGCAAGCCATTGCCCGACGCCGTGGTGCGCCAGGTGGTCGGGCCCGCGGGCGCCAACATCGAGATCGGCCCGCACCGGCTCGTGATCCCGCCAGGCGCGCTCACTGCGGCGCATCAAATCGAGGCCCTGATCTATCAGGACTTGGTGAGGCGCACGACACTCGTGAAGCTGCCGACCGGGCGCGCGGTGCAGGTGGGCTACAGCGTCGTGAACGCCGTCAGCTTCAAGCCACACCTGAAGTTCCGGAGACGAGCGGCGCTCACGCTGAGCTTCGCGAACTGCGATGTGTTGCCGCTGGAGTCGCGGCGGGCGACCGTGGTGTACGCGAACAGGATGATGAACGTCATTCGTGATGTGCTGCCCTCGGCCGTCGATCCGGATGCGGGCACGGCCACGGCTGAGATCGAGCACTTCTCGAACTATGCCGTCGCGTGGTGAGGCCGCGGTGACCGTGACCCCGCTCGCGGTGCCCGACCCGCCCGGCGTGCTGGCCCTGGCGCGTCCCGCGGTGGATCTGCTGCACGAGGCGCGGGCCAGCGAGCGGGCCGCCGCGATCGCGGACGCGATGGCGTCGTACGAGGCGGCGATCGCCGCCGCCGACCGAACGGGGGAGACGGGCGTGCTCGCCGAGGCGCTCCGCCGGCTCGCCGTCATCCGCCACCACCGCAACGACGCCGCCGAAGCGCGTCGGCTCTGCCACCGGAGCTACACCGTAGCGCGGGCCGCTGGAAACGACTTCCTCGCGGCGGAGGCACTCAACACGCTCGGGGGGATCGATCTGGAGACGGACGCCGTCGCGGACGCCCGCCGGCATTTCTTGCGCGCGCTCGAGCTGGGGGGGCACAGTCGCGACCTCGGCGCGCGCGTCGAGCAGAACCTTGGCATCCTCGCGAACATCCAGGGCGACTTCGACGAAGCCCGCGCGCGCTACCAACGCTCGCTCGAGGCCTACCGCGCGGCGAACGACGAGCACGGCTGCGCGATCGCCTACCACAACCTCGGGATGGCGAGCGCGGACCGCCAGGAGTTCGACGACGCGGAGCGCTTCTTCCGCCAGAGCTACGACATCGCTGAGCGCGCGGGCGATGCCTACCTCGGCGGTCTCTGCCTCGCAAACCATGCCAAAGTGCACGTTGCCCGGAGACGGTACGCAGACGCGCAGCGCGACGCCGAAGCGGCACTGGCGGTCTTCGACCAGGTCGGCGTGGGGAGCGCGAAGGCCGATGCCTATTGCGTCCTCGGCATGATCTACCGCGAGACCGGGCGGTCTGCGCTCGCCGAGTCGCGGTTCCGCTCGGCGATCGAGCTGGCGGGGCGCGCGGGCTCGGTGCTGAACGAAGCGGAGGCGTCGCGTGAGCTGGCCCTGCTCTATCAAACGATGGGCCGAAACCAGGAGGCGCTGACCCTGCTGAACGCGGCGCACCGGCTCTTCACGCGGCTGGACGCGCGCGCCGACCTCGTCCACGTCGCCGGCAAGATGGCCGAACTCGAGGCCGCCTACCTCGCGGTGGTGCGCGCGTGGGGCCAGTCGATCGAGTCCGCCGATACCTACACCTTCGGTCACTGTGAGCGCGTGGCCCGCCACGGCGTGGCCGTGGCTCGGGCGCTCGGCATGGACGAGCACGCCCAGATAACGGTCCGGCTCGGCGCCTACCTCCACGACCTTGGAAAGGTCCGGGTCCCGCATGAGATCCTCAGCAAGCCCGGCCCGCTCACCCGCGACGAGTTCGACCTGGTCCAGATGCATCCGATTTGGGGGATCGAGCTCCTTGCCGGTGTGGAGTTCCCCTGGAGCTTGAAGCCGATCATCCGCTGGCACCACGAGCGCTACGACGGGACCGGCTACCCCGACCGGCTTGCGGGGGACGAGATCCCCGTAGCAGCGCAAATCGTAGGCCTCGTGGATGTCTACGATGCCCTCACTACAGCGCGCCCCTACCGCGCGGCGTTCTCGCGGGCGGCGGCGCTGGAGATGATCACGGGCGGGCAGCAGGGGTGGTCGGAGACTGTGTTCAACGCGTTTCTCCTTGACTTGGCGCGGCCCGACGCGTTGGGGCGGGCAGCCCCCACTGACCGGGCGCCCGCACGCCCCGCGGTCGGCCGTTCGGCGTCGTCCGGTCGGTGCCGCGGCGGTCACGCCGCCTTCGGCGGCCGTGTGGAACTGGTGCGGGTCGCCGCCCGCTCTGCTTGACCTCGTGTAGCGTCGCCTCCGCTCGCTGGCACGTCGTTTTTCAGCACGACCTGTAGGGTCCCCTGGAGGAGGAGTTCGGTTCCGGCGCAGGGTCGGCGGCCGGCCCGCTTGCGCGAGCCCCATTCGTGGCGCAGCACGACCGGGGCGAACCGCGTGATCGAGACCGAGGGCCGCGTGGTCGACAACGGCGCGTTCGATTGTGACGGGGATGAGGACATCGATCCAAACATCATCAGGGGGTTGGGGTGCGGAACACGGAGGGGACCCGCAGGCCGACGCGCTGACCGAGCCGCTCAGGAGGATGCAGACTCTCGCAGCCTCCGAGTTGGGCAGCGACGCGCGAGCGGCTGCTTGCTGTTCCACCACAGTGCAGCTGCTGCGTGGCCACGGCCCGTCGCTCGCCCCCGTCGCGAGCGGGCGCGCGGCGCGGGATCAAGAAGCGGTGATCGTGGGGGTTTTCGCGGTCGCGCTGACGCGGAGCCGGATCCACATGCCGGACGCACCATGGCCGGGGACGGCACAGAAGATCAGATAGTCGCCCGCCCCTTGCGCCGTGAAGCGCAGGGTGTCCGTGGCCTCCGAGGGCAGCCCCTCGGCCAGCCTCAACGTGAAGGCGCGGGGGATCGCGGGATCGACCGGCTCCACCGGCAGCGGTGTCCGCGGCGCGATGACCTCGGCGCTATGTGGCAGCATGCCGTCGTGGTTGCGGAAATCGATCTCCGTCTTCCAACCCAGCGGCACGACGAAGCTCAAGCCCCCATCGCGGAACCCGTTGAAGTTGAGGGCGCCATTGAGCCCCGTGAGCCCGGCGATCAACTGAAAGCGCGCGGTCCGGGCCGTGGCATCGAAGGTCAGCCAGGCGGGGTCGATCGCTCGCTGCTGCGCGGCGCCCAGCGTCAGGAGTGCGGCGCAGGGCAGTGTGAGAGCGACGATCGTACGGTGAGTGGGCATGCCTACTCCTCTGTCCGGTTAACGGTCGCAGTCTACGCTCGGTTCCCTGTGATCAAGCGCGAATTCGCCCGGTCGTCTCGCGCGGCTGATGCTGCCGCGGCCGCGGAGTAGTGAGCCGAGGGGTTGCCGCACGAGCCCCCGACCCGCAAGATAGGCAGGCTGACGGATTCGGCGGCCAGGGATATCTCGGGCGCTTCGGACACCTCCGACTGGGCCCGTGGGGACTGCGGCGCACCACCGACGAAT
>WNFF01003196.1_pt1 | contig 13451 bp, 10 predicted proteins | sample 5400441 | NCBI WGS metagenome assembly WNFF01 (sample SAMN13153345, study PRJNA577476) | soil metagenome | isolation source: 120 cm saprolite under Douglas fir tree site 2 hole 3 replicate 1 | place: USA:California | collected 2015-04-18
CTTCGCGCGATACTCCAGTCTGCGGCTAAGGGTGAATTCAAGGCATTTGTATCCGCGCGCTCTCGCGAGATTAGTAAGATACTCGTGAACGCACCTGCACCGTGGGTTTTGGACCATGAAGAGCTAAAAACGCTTTATCCGTCGTGGATAGTTGTTGCCGATATGCACGCTGTAGCGGGTTCCACTGCGGCGGCAATCGACGGGGACCTACTATTCGCAGCCTTGGCCATAATCTGCGTATTCATCGAGGTCGATAAGACCTTCCTCTGGGCACTGTTCAACTCCAAGAACTCGCTGCTGAGGATTTGCCGGTCATGGCTAGGGAACCCACTCAAGGAATCAGGAATTCCTAAATCCCCACAGCTCCTGAAGCAACCTCGTCTCTCGGCTGAACAGCAGACAGTGATCTCTGATTGGCTTCACGGAAAGATAGAATTCGTGCGCGGGTCAGGGCACGCAGGACGGGTTTTTGGGGGCACTGACTTACTTCACACGGATTCTGATTCACCCTCCGCCACGGTCAACTCTTAGCCACTTACGAAATATTGAAGCACAGGCCGACGGCCCGGCCCATCGCAATCACCTGAGATCGGGAGGGGACCAGCCCGAGCGTGCGCCTGGGCGGGGCCGATAGTGTTGAAATTTTCATCCGGCTCCTCGCGCAACTCTGACGTCTACCCTCTTTCATCACAAACACCTGTGACGCCCGTCACAGACTTCTAACCGCTCGTCGGCGACAATGGGATCGACCTGTGTGTCAGGGCAGAGGTCTGTCCCTTTCCCATGATGGTCCTCGAAGCTGTCCCGGCCCCATTTGCCGGTGGCTTTTTGATAACCTGAGGCGTTTAGCGGGCGTGACCCTGAGCGTAGCCGAAGGGGCGAGCCCGCTGCCGAAATCCTGAGCGAAGCGAAGGATCTTGGTATTTGTGGCAATGAGCGGGTGTCAGCAAGCCGCCCAAACTAATGAATTGTAAGAGAATAAAGCGAAGAATCGAGCTAAGTCCTTATTCCTTAGGATCTTGCATATAAGTCCTTATTCTTGAGGGTTTTGCCGCTAACCCTATGATTCTAATATATCGAAAAAATGGGTGGGGGTACCCCCATAAAAAGAAAAACCCCCTCGAAAGGGGGCGTTGGGACAAATCGACAAAGACTCTAGCTGTCGCCGGCGACCGTGCGCACCTTCCCCGGCAGGAAATGATAAGGCGGCCACGGACCGGTCACGACCATTTGGCAGTTTTTGAGTTGCTTGGCGGCTGTGCTGTAACGGTTCTGATATTTTTCGATGGACTTGGTGTCGATGAGGTGAGCGATATCGAGCAACATTCCGTTGGCATCGACCTTCTTGCAGCTGACTTCTTCCTCGAGAGGGTTGAAGAGCTTGTGCACCTGGACGGAGAGGGCGCGGGCTTTGGTCTGGCGTTCGCGCTCCCGCGACGCCTTCTCCCGGAGCTTGAGGAGGTACTCGCGGCCGACCGTATCGGGCAGAATAATCTCTTCCATGGTGCCGCGAAGAGAACCGTCCCGGACCGTCAGCTTGATGCGCATTTCGGACTTGCCGCGAAGCCGCTCCACGCTCTCACAGAAAGTGCGGCGGTTGGCACGAACGGCCTGGCGGATGGCATCTTCGGTGTCGAAAATCGTTCCGAAGCGGAAGGGTAGGACAGTGGCGGTTCGGAAGCTCCGGCTCACCACGCGGGCATGCTCAAGAACGGACTTTTCATCGAGTTTGGAGGTGGCGCGGTCGTATTCACTGACGATCACCGCGAATTCTCCGCTCGGGTAGCTCATGACGGGAGCGGAATTCACTCCCTGAATTCCATCTAGAACGTAGGGACGACGAGCGCGAACACCATTGGCAAGGGTCGGGTGTTCCGTGAGGCAGTACGCGTACCACGACATGCATTCTCTCCGAATGTCACCGGGGCGTTGGGCACCCCTTTAGATTTTCTAGTCAAGCTAGGGCTGCGTTTCTACCTGGAAGATTTGGTTTTTTGGGACGAGATGAACGCGAAATACCACGTCCAAAAGCCATACTACTGCGGGCTCGGGTTATTTGCAACCTTTCTTGTAATCTCTGCATCACCGATTCGTCTCAATTTGCTACAAACACGATTTTGGCGCGTGAGGACCGCACGCTTGCAACGATCCCCTGAATGTGCCGACGGCGATAGTTTCCTCGTCCGAACTGCTCGCCTCACCGCCACGAAGGACCGTCCCAGTCTTAAGCTTCGCGTACTCGGTTTTAGTTTCTACTAAGGTAAAGGATGTCGGGGTCGGCGTCTTTCAGTGCGCAGTCTGGTCTCGCTGCACCAAAAACCTCTTCTGGCACTCTTTCGCTGCCGACAGCAATCCGCTGAACTCAGGAGTTCCTCGGAACTTCACAAGTAATGGGTCGGATTGCAAAGCGCTGTAGGCGCAATAGTTGTGTTCCATAGCGTTTCTCAGCATGCGAACGGCAGCATCCTTTTGACCGCAATATGACAGCAAAGCACCCGCTAAATACCGGGGCTCTCCGTCATAATGAACAAGTGCAGCGTCTTCAATCCTTCGAGCGGCTCGGTCCAACTGTGATGTCTGCTGCGGGTCAAGACAGGCCAGAAGCAGATCGCGACCCATCAAAGGGTCGTCCGACGTTCTTTGGATCGTTTGTCGTGCCTCGGCCAGTTTACCTTGGCCCATGAGAATGAACGCTGTTTGCCTTGCTGCCCATTCTGAGCCTGCGTCGAGGCGGACGAACTCCATTGCCCTCTGTGCCTCACCTCGTTGCATAAAGACCCAAGAGCACGAACGGAATTGATAATTTCCTCGATCCAGCTTCAAGACAGTGTCGCACTCTCGGGCCGCGTCATCCAGCAAGCCGGCATAGCGCAGCACGTAGCTTAGAACGAAGTGGGTTGAGGCACTCTCGGGGCGTTGCTTAACCAGGGCTGAGGCTTCTGCGTAAGCGCTTCCCAGTTCGCCGCGATCTGCCCGGTTAGTGATCAATTGCCCGGCCGCAAGAATCAAGTTTGGATCAAGCGCGACCGCGCGTTCAAAGGCGGAGTCCGAACGCTTTAACATTTGTTCTCCCCCACCTCCATAGGAAGAGTCGTAGTAATAGCGCAACCCCAGAGCGTCCCAGGCAGGCGCGTAGCTGGGGTCAATGCCCACAGCACGCTCCAGCATCGCGATCGCATCCTTGTTGGGAGCAACATCATGGGGAACCGCGATGCTGCGCAAATACAAGTCGTAGGCCTCCTCGCTCTTGGGTCGAGTCCCCGCCTCCCCAAAAGCCGACGATCCTCCAAGCACCGGAACCAGGCCTTGTCGAACTCTCGACGTAATTTGTTCCCGCATCGCAATCCTGTCCGACGCTGCAACACTGATGGTGTCTCGCCAAACACTGCGGTTATTTGCAACATCCACCGCTTCCAGGGTGACCTCCAACTGGTTACCCTCTGCGAGGTAGTGTCCTGCCACAATCGTGGTCACCCCCATCTCGCGACCAGCCTGTTGTAAGTCCAGGTTTGGCCCGTTGTACTTGCTCGTTGTGGCAAATGGACGGATCGACAGCGACGGCGCATAGCTCAGCGTATTCGCTATTTCATCTGGCAAGGCGAGACGCAGAAAATCAGTGGCTTTGTCGGAGCCCGCATTCTGGAACGGCAGCACCGCGATCGCCCTCGGGCTTACAGAATCAACGCGCGAGGCCTGGGGATGCCGAGACTGCCAGAGGAAGAGGGCAACTACGAGTGCAGCGATAACGCAAACAGCGCTCGCCGTGACCCATTGGAGCCGGCTCTTGCGAGAAATGGGTGCCGACTCAATCACAGCCGCCGACTTGCGGGAGTCCGTGTCGCGCTTCAGCCGTTGTAGGTCCGCTCGCATCTCCGCCGCGCTCTGATAGCGCAGATTGCGGTCCTTCTCCAAACACTTGTTGATGACCCTTTCCAGATCGCCTGGCACGTCGGGATTCAGCCGCACCGGGGCCACCGGAGCGCGGTTCAGGATCGCATCGAAGATCGTTGCAGTACTGTCGCCGCGGAAGGGTAACTGTCCAGTGGCCATTTCATAGAGGACAGCTCCACACGAGAAAAGATCCGTGCGGGCATCCAATTCCTTCGCGCGCGCCTGCTCCGGGGACATATAAGCTACGGTGCCCAGCGTAGAACCGGGGCTAGTCAAGTGCTGTTCGTCGATTGTCGCGGTCGCGGTGTTCGCCGATGCGATTCGGATTGGGGAACTGGCTGCGGGCGCGACCTTCGCCAGCCCGAAATCCAGAATCTTGGCGTGGCCGCGCTTGGTGACGAAGATGTTCGCGGGCTTGATGTCGCGGTGGACGATGCCTTCGGAATGCGCGGCGTCGAGTGCATCGGCAATCTCAATCGCCAAACCGAGCAAAACATCGTTCTCGAAAGGTTTCCCGGCGACGCGATGCTTCAGCGTCATGCCGTCCAGAAACTCCATGGCGATGAATGCCTGCCCGTCCTGTTCCCCAATGTCATAAATCGTGCAGATATTGGGGTGATTCAGCGCAGATGCGGCTTGGGCTTCGCGTTGAAAGCGCGCTAATGCCTGCGGGTCGCGGGCAACCTCATCCGGCAAGAACTTAAGGGCGACAAAACGGTGGAGCCGGGTGTCTTCCGCCTTGTAGACCACGCCCATGCCGCCGCCGCCCAACTTCTCGACGATGCGGTAGTGCGAGATGTTTTGGCCGATCAATGTAATGGCCGATCACGGTTTGGCGATCAATGCGAAGGACTCGTTCCGTGAGCGACCATATTAGGTGCCGGGCTGCGGTGCGTCAATCCGCCGGATCGTGAAAGGCCTTCAGGATTTCTGCTGCTTTTCGGCAACGGTGCGGTCTTGCAGAGCAATCGTAACCGCGCGCAGCATATCGCCGGCGGGCGCGGGTTTGCCCGTCCAGATTTCAAACTGCCGGGCGGCCTGTTGCACAAACATTTCGACTCCGGGGATGACCGCGATTCCCCTGGCGCGCGCCACCTGCAGCAAATGCGTCTCGACCGGGTCGTACACCATGTCGAAGACGACGCGGGCCTGAATCTCCTCGTCTTTGAGCGGGCAGTCGCGCGTGTTCCCCATTCCGAGTGGAGTGGCGTTAATAATCACATCGAAGGCGATCTTGCGGAGGTCGGCACGTTTGATGGTGCGCGCTTTGGCCTGGCGCGCGAGCTTCTGCGCCTTGAGGGAAGTGCGATTCAGTATCCAGATTTCAGCGCCGCGCTCTTTGAGACCGAAGACTGCGGCACGGGCCGCGCCCCCGGCGCCGAGCACGAGAACTTTTGCGCTCTCGATGGAGAGGCGCTGCTCCAGGGGACGAACCACGCCCGCAGCATCGGTATTGAAACCGTAAAGCTTGCCATCCTGTCCGCGGACGACGGTATTGCAAGCCCCGATCTTAGTGGTGTGCGCGTCGGTGTTATCGAGATACGGAAGGATGGCCTGCTTGTAGGGCATGGTGATGCTGAGGCCGTGGAGGGGAATCTCGCGCACGCAGCGGATCAGATCCTTGAGTGTCTTGGCGTGGAGAGGAAGATAGACGCCGTTCACGTTCTCGCGGCGCAGCGCCGTGTTCATGATGACGGGCGAGAGCGAATGCTCGATGGGATCGCCGGCGACTCCATAGACACGAGTGGCGGCGTCGACTTGCTCGATGCGGTAAATACTATGCAGATCCCCTGCACTGACCTGACCGGGTGCGGTTTTGAGATCGGCGCTGACTGCGCCAAAAGTGAAAACGCTGCCGGCGCGCACGCTGAGCACCCGGCTGATGATGCCTTGCTCTCCCATGCACAACCCGACGAGAGCATGCTTGTCGCTCTGCGTCTGCAGAAATTTCATCATGGCCACGTTATCGGAGAGCGTGGTGGCGGTGGTGACGACCTTGTAGAAGTCAGCCGGGACCTTCAGCATTTTCTCCAGCGTCTCATCGAGGTTGCGGGTGGCGCGGAAATCATGGAACGACACGATGAGTCCGGCGCGGCCGCGCAGGCGGGCAATCGCTTCGGGCTTCGATTTCAGTGCGCTCTGCAGTTCCAGATCGACAATGTGACAGCCTGCGGCGCGAGCCTTGGTGAGCACATCCAATTCCGAAGCAAGCGATCCCTTGAACTTGCCGCCATTGTCGGCACGGCGGCAGGTACCGATCGCGGTGACGTACTGGTGGGTTTCAAGAAAGCGGTGGATTTTGGGAAGCGCGGCCAGGGGCTGCTTCAGGTAATCCAAACGGAACTCGATGAAGGGGTTATCCCGGGCCATGGACTCGGCGGTATCGAGCATGGTCTCGACGGTGTCGCTGCTCAGCGCCAGGCAGACCTTAGGCAGGCGCAACGGCAAGAAACGGGGCGCGACAGTAGAAGACATAGCCAAGGTCATTTGTTTTCAACGACGGCGCGATATTACAGGGGTGTAGGCGCAGATGCAACATAAGCTTGCCGAACCGCTCCAGAAACGCTTTGGGAGCAGGGGGTCAAACACCCTCGTAACCTTGACCCATCTTCAAGCGCTTGTTACTTTTCGGCTGTAACCCTTGTCTTACGAGAGAGATAGCCGGGGCAGATCCGGAGCGGTTGGGAGTCGGAGGTAACATGAAGAAAACAGGACTGTTATTGCTACTGATGGTGACGGCGACCGTCGCTGTGGCCCAGCAGTCGACGACGGCGGTTACGCCAGATGCGTCCGGTGTCGTCAACACCTCGGTCAACGTGCCATTTGTGCGTTTCCAAACGCCCACCGCGGCAGACATTTACTGCGCCGGATTTATTACCAAGGACCGGGTTCCCGACGCGAACTACGTGAACGGTGGCCTGCAGACACCAACCTCGACCAAGTTCGAGATTGGGGAATTGGTTTACCTGGCGGGAAGCGGCTACCAGGCGGGACAACTGTATTCGATCGTCCGGGAACTGCGCGACGTCAACGAGTATGAAATCTATCCGGGGCAGAAAAAAGTACTGGCTGCCGTGGGACGCCCTTACGGGGAAATTGGGCGGGTGCGGGTAATCGATACGCGTAGTCACAGCGCCATCGCCCAGGTGGAATTCAGTTGTGATCCCATCAACCCGGGAGATGTCGCTGTACCTTTCGTGGAAAGACCGCCGGTTGCGTTCCACGTGCCGGGACATTTCGACCGGTTCGCGCCCGCGAACGGCAAGCTGAGCGGACGGATCGTGCTCGGTAAAGATTTCGACGGCGTGCTCGGCACCGGCATGAAACTCTTTATGAACATGGGTTCGAACCAGGGCGTAAAAGTGGGGGACTATTTCCGCGTAGTACGTTCCTACTCAGCCACCTTGCACGATCCGGTGGACTCGCTCTCCTTCAGAGCTCGGACTTCAGAAGACACGCAGATGCGTCCACCGACGTTTGAGGCCAAGGGCTTCACCAGAACCAAAGGGCCGAACATTCATGTGGGCGATCTGCCGCGGCGCGCCGTCGGCGAAGTGGTGGTTCTGAACGTAACAACGACCGCATCCTCCGCCATGGTCGTCTTCGCGCTGGAAGATGTGCACGCCGGCGACACGGTGGAACTGGACGCGCAGGAGTAAGAGAACGAAACAATTCGATCGTAGTTTTGATGGGAGCGAGGGGAGAGCGAATCTCCCCTTTTTCTTTTGTCTAAAACACGGTGGGTGCCCGCAAGTAAACCCGGATCAGCATCTCAGACCAGTACGCTTTGAACTCCACATAGCAAGTCCGAAGGCGGCGGTAAACATAATGGCTATCACGAGTGCAGGATAGTCAACCTGTCGCCCGCGGAGATAGCTTAAGCCCGCCAAAAACCACATACCGAAGGCCAGCAGGAACCAGAGTATTACCCCCGTGGATGGAATGCGAGACCTATCCTTGCCAAGCCCGTATATCTTCAGGGCCCGATCGTGCATAGCGTTTTGTTGCAGGACTTTCTCTTCGCAGGAGTTCTTGCACGCGAGGCCGTTCCCCACATCGGCTGCGCACTCGGGACAAACGGCCTTAAAGCATGTCTTGCAAAGACCAACAGCTGAACTATTTTGATGGCGAAAGCAATTCATGCCCAGAGCCTCCTAGTACCCAACGCTGGAAGTATATCCCGAGGATAGACGCGAGGGGGGAACCCGGAGACAGACCAGACAGTTCCAGGGAATTCAGCGGAGAGCTTCGACATTAGCGTCGCCGAAGACCTCGGCCGTGAACGCCTCGATGGTTGCGCCCTTGCGCCAGGCATCCAGCGGCAGGCCAGCCTTGCGGCAGGTTTGCTCAAGAAAAGTTTCCCGGTCCCAACCATTTTCGACTGGGACCTGGGGCAGCAGCAGGCCGCGTCGAGCGCCATCCGAGATGAGCAGGCCGTGGCGCCCGACTTCCACTGCCGCGGGATGAATCGGGGACAGGCGGGAGAGCACACTCAGAGAAACCTCCAGCCGAAGAGCTTCCTCGTGCGTCACCGGCAAGAAACGGGAATCTTCGAAAGCAGCGGCGCGCGCCGTCTCGGCCACGGCGCGATACAGCGGCGCGATGGGCAAGGCATAACCGACGCATCCTCGAAGTTCGCGATGAAGGTCGTTGTGGAGATCGCCTTTTAGATAAAGAGTGGTGAAGACGCCGCGTGGCTCCGACAGCCCCGCCGAAGGCGGAGCCTCCGGAAAAGGCGGAGGAGCCATCCCCTGTGTTCCCCAGTGTTTTCTATGGTTAGGATTTTCGCGCTCCAGAACGTAAAGAATCGCTTCGCGCGCGATGCGGAGCAGAGTCCGGCGCTGATCGAGAGAAAATTCCGGGGATAGCGGATCGGGGCGAGCCACTTCGCGCGCGGTCAGATTTTCAGACAGCTTTTCAAACAGCCTGGACATCGCGTTTTCTCCGCCGGGCGAGGACGAAGGCCCGGCGCCGCCGCTTTTCCGATTTGCGGTCGATCCGCGACCAGAAGGCAACGAAGTAGTCGAGCGCGGAAACCAGCGAAAGCAGAACCATGAACCAGATGGCGACCCAGGCAATCCAGTAGACCGGGAAAACGTAAATGCCGAACACGGGCCACTGGTGCCAGCGGCGAGCGAGAATCACGGCTACCACGGAAATGATCTGCACCAGCATCTTGAACTTGCCCAGTTCGCTCGCTTGAATCGTGAAACCTTCAGAAGCGGCAATTGAGCGCAGTCCGCTCACCAGAAACTCGCGCCCGATGATGACCACGGCCATCCACGCCGGCACCAGTGTGGGATTGAACTGCACCAGGGTGATGAAGGCGGCCGCGATCAGCAACTTGTCCGCCAGCGGATCGAGCAGCATACCCATGGTGGTGATCTGCCCGCGTTTGCGCGCCAGGTAGCCGTCAATGCCGTCGGTGATCGACGCCAGAATGAAGACGGTCGAGGCCAGGATTTCTCTTTCCCCGGTCTGCTCGCTCGAGAAGCGCGGACTGCAAAGAATCCAGATGAGCAGCGGAATCGCAGCGATACGGGTGAGCGTGATGTAGTTAGGAAGGTTCACGCGATGACGAAGCCAGGGCCGCGCAGGCGGTTGATGTGATTATCCTCCACATCAGAGGCCAAGGCAACGAGAAGGGCAGTGGCACAGTTTCCGGTGAGCGCCGACTATTCCTTCTGCGCTGCTTTGTAGCCGGCAGCCTTCGCTTCGGATTCGGTCATGAACTTTCCGGCCTTGGTCTTGCCGTACCAGCGTCCGCCCTTGTGGTAAACGCCACTGTCGGTATTGACCCAGACTTTGCCGCTGGCTTGAGCGGCGGCAATCTCCGGACTGGAAGCCGTGGCGGCAGCCTTGGCCGTTGTCTTCTTCGGCGCAGCCATGTTGCCCGTCGACTCCGCAGGCGCAGCCTTGTCGGACGCCGCCGTTTTCGAGGCGCTATCCTCTGCTGCTGCCGCCGCTGCCTTCTTGGCCTTCTTCTTCGACTTCTTGCTCGTTGCGTCCGAGCTGGTGTCGCTCGAGCTCGCCTGCGCCTTGGCCAACGCCGGCGAAATGGCGAACGTGAGCACCAGACAAAAAGCCAGCATCCACAGAGTAAGTTTGTTTTGGAAGTGATTCATTTTTCCTCACACCTTTTATATCGATATCTTCCGTGAGTTGTCATCCCGAGCGAAGCGAGGGATCTGCATCTTGCTGCGGCGGGCCCAACTCTCACCGCGCCCCGCTAGGCATAGATTCCGCGCTGCCGGATGGTGTACGCCACGCGGTCGATCGCCAGCATGTAGGCGGCGATGCGGTTGTTTACGCCATGAGTTTCAGCGTACCGGACGACATCGTCGAACGCCGCAACCATGATCTCTTCCAGATTCTCGTTGACCACCGATTCCTTCCAGAAGTAGCCCTGGCGGTCCTGCACCCACTCGAAGTAAGAAGTAGTCACGCCGCCGGCATTTGCCAGGATGTCGGGAATCACGAAGACTTTTTTCTCGGTGAGGATATCGTCGGCGGACGCCGTTGTGGGACCATTCGCGCCTTCGGCCAGGATCTTGCATTTCACTCGGTCCGCATTTTGACTGGTGATCTGGTTCTCAGTAGCCGCGGGGATCAGGATGTCGCAATCGACCAGCAACAACTCGGCTGGGTCGTAGCTCTCGGCGCCCGGGAAGCCGTGAATGATGCCATTGCGCTGGCGGAATTCCCACAGCGCTTCCACGTCCATGCCGTTCTTGTTGTACAGGCCGCCACCCACCTCGATGATGCCGATGATCTTGTATCCGGCTTCCGCCATCAGGCGCGCCGCATTCGAGCCGACGTTGCCGAAGCCCTGCACGATGACGCGCGTAGTGTCGCGATTCAGGCGCAGTCGCTTGATCGCCTGTTCGCAGACCATGAGAACGCCGCGTCCCGTAGCCTCGCGGCGCCCGCGCGACCCACCGATGTTGACGGGCTTTCCGGTAACGACAGCGGTGCAGGTCTGCCGCATGTGCATGGAGTAGGTGTCCATGATCCAGGCCATGGTCTGCTCGTTGGTGTTCACGTCGGGCGCGGGTACGTCTTTTTCCGGGCCGATGAACTCGAACAGTTCGGCGGTATAGCGCCGGGTCATGCGCTCCAACTCGCCCTGCGACATTTTGTGTGGATCGCAGATGATGCCCCCCTTGGCCCCGCCAAACGGAATATTCACCACCGCGCACTTCCACGTCATCCAGCTCGCCAGCGCGCGGACCTCGTCGAGGTTCACATCGGGCGCGTAGCGCAGTCCCCCCTTGGCCGGGCCGCGCGCAATCGAATGCTGCACGCGGAAGCCCGTAAAGACTTCCAGGTGCCCGTTATCCATCATCACCGGGATATGAACGATAATTTCGCGGCTCGGACTCCGCAAAACCTTCCACAGCCCTTCATCAAGATTCAGCTTCTTCGCGGCCAGGTCAAAGCGAGCCGCTTGCGCCTGCCAGGGATTAGTTTCCTGCTCGAGATCTACGACAGTCATGAAGTTTCTCCGTATGAATGCAACGTGCTGGTGGAGAGCCGGGCGTCCCCGCCCGGCCGACGATAAGCCGATTCCTGCACCGACGGCCATCCCACTCATCTTGCCAGCGCCCAGCCCCAGCATGCAGGGAAGCCTCGCAAAGTATATTGCCGGCCCGCAGACTAGGCAAGCGCGAGAGCGCCAAAAGCAAACGTTGTATTTACAGAACCAGGAAGACGCGCGATGAAACCATTAACCTGCGCGCCACTCAGCGCCAGAAAGCGCTGATCGATCGGGCCGCGGACGCCCGCTGAGACCGGAAATTGGATTCATATCGCAAGCTCCTGAGCGCGCCTGAGAAACTGCGCGCGGAACACGATTTCTCGGAATTCGATTGCGGAGAGCCGTCGCTCGACGACTGGTTGCGACGGCGCGCCCTGCCAAAAGAGGAGAGCGGACCTTCGCGTACCTACGTGGTCTGCGCCGGCCAGGAGGTAGTCGGCTATTATGCTCTCGCGGTTGGCGCGGTGGCGCATGCAGAAGCCTCGAGCCGCGTCAAGCGCAACATGCCAGACCCCGTGCCGGTCACGATTATCGGACGACTGACTGTCCACAAAGATTATCATGGCAAAAAGATCGGCCCGGGCCTGCTGCGCGATGCCGTATTACGTACGTTGCAGGCTGCGGGAATTGCCGGAGTCCGCGCGATCCTGGTACACGCGATCTCAGAGCGAGCACGAAAGTTCTATGAAGACAGCGGATTCACTCCTTCCCCAATGGACCCGATGACGCTGATGATCACCGTGGCGGAAGCGGTAAAAGCGTTCGTTGGCGAGGATGCCAGATAGCCAGCAATGCGCGGGGGGCGCCCGATCTAGTGTAGAGAAGGGGCTTGCCCCGTCTGCTCTCGCTCAGCATACGAATTCGTGCGATCCTAAGCGCTGCTGCTAAACACAGCTGTTAAACACATATGATCCGCACCGACTACAAAGAGTTCGCCCGGTTGTCGCGCAGTGCCACGCTGGTTCCAGTGGTGAAGTCAATCTCCGCCGATCTGCTGACACCCGTTTCCGCCTTTCTTGCCGTGGCTGACGGCGAGCCGGATGCCTTCCTCCTCGAGTCGGCCGAAGGCGGAGAGAAAATTGGACGCTACACGTTTCTCGGCGTGCGGCCATTTCTGCGGCTGGAGTCGCGCGCCGCCGAGATCACGATCGAACGCGGCAGCAAAGTTGAGCGGCGCACGGGAAATGTTTTCGCAGTCATCAAGGAACTCTTGCAACAGCATCGTCCAGCGGCGATGGAAGGTTTGCCGCCATTCACCGCTGGCGCGGTCGGCTATTGCGCGTATGACATTGTGCGGCGCTTGGAGAACATCGGCGAGCGCGCTGCCGACGACCTCGACGTTCCCGATTGTGTGCTCATGTTTTTCGACCGCGTGCTCGCCTTCGATCACCTGCGCCACCAGATCCATATCGTGGCCTCGGCGGACGTCACGCGCGAAGCGCCCAAAGTTGCCTACGAGCGCGCCGTGAAGGACATCGCCCGCATCGAGAAAAAACTCGCCGCCGGATGGAAGCCGGCACACTGGCGCAAAGCTGCCACGAAGTCAAAGCTGGCGAGGTCAAAGCTGAAGCCGCGGGCGCGCACTCCGAAGCAGAAGTTTCTGGAAAGCGTTCGCCGGGCCAAGGAGTACATCGCCGCCGGAGACATTTTCCAGGTCGTTCTCTCGCAGCGCTGGGATTTCGAGCCCGGAGTCGCTCCGCTCGATCTCTACCGCGCGCTGCGAACCGTGAATCCGTCGCCGTACATGTTTTTCTTACGCTTCGGCGACAAGAAACGAAGCAAAAAAGTCCGCGGCACAGGCGAAATGCACGTGCTCGGATCGTCTCCGGAAATGCTGGTGCGGGTCGGCGGCTCGAAACTTGAGTATCGCCCGATAGCAGGCACGCATCCGCGCGGCAAAGACGAAGCCGAGGACGCCGCGCTTGAGAAGAAGATGCGGGAAGACGAGAAGGAACGCGCCGAACACGTGATGCTCGTCGACCTCGGCCGCAATGACCTGGGTCGCGTGAGCGAGTATGGATCG
>WNFF01009346.1_pt1 | contig 13431 bp, 14 predicted proteins | sample 5400441 | NCBI WGS metagenome assembly WNFF01 (sample SAMN13153345, study PRJNA577476) | soil metagenome | isolation source: 120 cm saprolite under Douglas fir tree site 2 hole 3 replicate 1 | place: USA:California | collected 2015-04-18
GTGCAAGAGAAGGACCCAATCGCCGTTTGGATGGGCAGGCCTGATTTTCCAGCCATCGAGAAGGATGCCATCGTAGGCGCGGACGACGAAGTCTTCGCGGGTCGCGTGCAGGTCCGCAAGAACCTGTTCGGCTTGGGCCATTTGAGGGACGGTCAGACGACGGCGAAAGGGGTGAAGAACAGTGGGGCCGAGGAGCAGTCCAGCCAACGCGGATAGCAGAGGCAATGCAATGAGTATCTGAGCCGTAATTTTCAGAATTCGCCTAGTCGCAGAATTCATTTCCCGATTTTAGGGCGGGTTTTGCTGGCGTGGACGAAGTTAACGCGGGCGAAAGATGCAACGCGAGAATTTTGTTCTTCTTCGGGCATGGTGGAGAGATGATTTTCAGCTGTGGTCGTGAGTTTTTTTCCGCCGCTCTGAGAGACAGTTTTTTCTTGTGTTTCTTGCGCATGGATTGCAGTCTCCGAAAGCAACTGTGACACCAAATGCCTGATGGCGCAATCGAACGGACGTGGTTTGTGACTGCAACGCTAGGATCGAAAACGAACTATAGACACGAAACGGAACCAGTCTGGAGACCGGCCACTACGAAGGAAAAAGCGGCAACTGGGCTGCCGCACTCCAAAAGAGGCCTCGACCGGATCGGGGCCGCTCACTGCTAAAAACGAAGAGCGAAGATGGCCACCTGCAGGTATAGGATACAACGGCGGTCGCCAGAGGTTGGATTTGGTTGTGATTTTGGGGAGTTGGATTTGGTTGTGATTTTGGGGAACGAATGGCTAGCGGCGTTCGTATCATGTGCAAGCGCGCGGGTGTGTCTTAGGAAGATGTAGCTCGATGCCCAGCGTGGAATTGGGATATACAATGACGGTCAATCGACGGTGAAAGAATCGGTTTGCTTTTGCAGATGTCGGTTTTCTAAGCGGGCTCCAAGTAGTCCGCACCCGTACCGATGAAGGAGGAGATGCATCATGAGCAACTTTAGGAAGCGAGTTTTCACAACATCTTCGGGGAGCATTGCGGCGGCGGTTGCTCTCAGCGCCCTGCTGCTGGCTGGTGGAACGGCGGCACTGGCGCAGGAAAAACGAACCGTCTACAAGGAGAACGATTTTCACTGGCAGGGGAACTTGAAACCTGGGCAGACGCTGGAGATTATCGGGCGAAACGGCGGGATTGACGCTACCGGCGCGACGGGAGAGGCGGCACAGGTGGAGGGAATCAAGGAGAGCCACGGCGACGCGAACGAAGTTTTCGTGGAAGTGGTCGAATATGCCGATGGCGTCACGATTTGCGCGGTGTACGAAAAAGATGCGCAGCCGGGGCGCTGCCATCGCGGCGGAGCGGAGTCCGATCACCACGGCTGGAGTTGGCACGACCACAATCACACTAAGCTCAACTTCAATGTGAAAGTACCGCGCGGCGTAGTTTTGAAGGCAATGACTACCAACGGAGGGATTCGCGGCCGCGACCTGAACAGCATCGTGGATGCGGCAACCACCAATGGCAACGTGGATGTGTCCACCAGCGAATGGGTTTCCGGGCGCACGACGAATGGCGGAGTGACGGTCGCGATGGGAAGCGCGAAATGGAGCGGCGAAATTGAACTGCTGACGACCAACGGAAGCGTACACGCTTCGTTGCCGGCTTCGGCTGAATTCAAGGTGCGCGCGGCCACAACGAATGGCGGAATCCACACGGATTTCCCGGTCACCGTGATGGGTAGTTTCGGCTCGAAGGACCTTTCCGGCACAGTCGGCGGCGGCGGACGCGATCTGCGACTGGCGACCACCAACGGCGGAATCGAGATCCGGAAGAACGGGAGCTAGCACGGTGAAAGCTGCGGTATTGGAGGAGGTCGGCAAGGCACCGAAGTGGGAGGAGTTTGAAGAGCCGGTGGCGGGCGAGGGCGAGGCGCTGGTGCGGGTGCTGGCGGCTTCGCTGAAGCCGGTGGACAAGCAGCTGGCTGCTGGGACGCACTTTGCCAGTCCGCGAGAAGCGGACTTGCCGCTGATTTGCGGGACCGACGGAGTAGGAGCGCTTGAGGATGGCACGCGGGTGTTCTTTGGAGGCTGCCGGAAGCCGTTTGGAGCGATGGCTGAGATTACAGTCGTGCCGAGGGCGTTTTGTTTTCCTCTGCCGCCTGGAATTGATGATGACACTGCGGCGGCGTTGCCGAATCCGGCGGTTTCGGCTTGGTTATCGCTGACGCATCGGGCGAAGCTTGCGCGCGGCGAGACGGTACTGGTCCTGGGAGCAACCGGAGTTACTGGGCAGCTTGCGGCGCAGATCGCGAAATTGCTGGGTGCGGCGCGAGTGGTAGGCGTCGGGAGGAATGAGCGGGTACTTGCCAGGTTGGGAGAACTGGGTACCGACGCCACGATTCAGCTGGACCAAGCGGCAGAGGCGTTGAAGGAAGCCTATTTGAGCGAGATGGGACCGGGATTCGATGTGATTCTGGATTACCTGTGGGGCGAGCCAACCGAGGCGCTGCTGGCGGCGCTGACGAAAGGCGAGTTTACGGTAGCGGGAAAAGAGACGCGGCTGGTGCAGGTGGGGGAAAGCGCAGGGGCTACGATTAAGTTGCCGGCGGCGGTGTTGAGGAGTACGGCGGTAACGATTCTGGGGACGGCGGGAATGCCTCCACGGGAAGTTTTGTTTGATGCGATGAAGGAAGTTTTGCAGCGTGGGGCGATGGGAGAGTTGCGGATCGAGACGGAGCGGGCGGCAATGGCGGATGTTGAGAGTGCGTGGAAACGAGCGGGGACGGCGGGGCGCAGGATTGTAATGGTGCCGTGAGCGACGGAGTGCCGCGCCTACGGCGCTCGTGCGAAAACACCCAGCGCTGACGCGCTGGGCTAACGTGTATCGCGCCTCCGCTGCTTTCGACGAACAGACTGAAGCCTGTGCCACCGAAGATTACGTACACGTGGAAACGGGCCACCTGAAGGTGGCCGCTACATGATGCACGATGCAACAGATGATAAATGCAGACTAACGAAATGCGGAAGGCAAGCCGGCAGCTAGCGGGATTTTTGGGAGAGCGCACAGAGAAAAACCAAAAAAGAAATGAAGCTCAAGACGCTACGAACCGCGTGTAGTTTTCCCCAGCGATCGAGCAATCGCGCTGCTTCGGGAGAATCTTTGGCGAGGGCCGGGCTCAGAAGCCTGCGATTAGTGGGCAAAATGACAATTAGGGTGACCGGAATCACCAGTCCCACCAGAATGCCGCCGATCAGCCACGGAGTACCTGCGCCGAGTACGTACGCGGCCAAGGCCGCGAGAAATCCTGTGGTGGCAAGAGTTGCCTGCATGAGCGTGGCTCTTTTGTAGCTGGGAGCGAATTGCGTGAGGGCGAGGGCTGTACCGCATTGAATGCGAGCCGGATGCTCGACCAAATTGATGTACATCGACGCACCGCTGAAGAGGCCAGCGGCCAACGTTGCGAAGAGTTCCAGTGGTCCCACAACAACAATCATACACTTCGGACCTGCGGCGAGCGGCTATGGTGCGCGTGTCTAGAAAAAGCGGCAGCTGGGCTGCCGCACTCCAAAAGCGGACTGAAGCCCGGCACTACGTCAGGGACAAAATTGCGGGCCTGTCCCAAGGGCCGGTGGCGAGTAGGTACTCGTGGAATTGTTGTGACCGCGATGGGGATATCGTAGTGGAGGGGTTGTCCATGACGGAGACGCAGAACAAGCGCCGGTATCCGCGCGCAAAAGTGCCCAAGAATGCGCTGGTGGCGTGGAAAAACGGCAGCCAGAAATTTGTTTCGCCGGTGGAGAACCTGGCGCTGGGCGGGCTTTTTATCCGAACGAAAAACCCTTTGCATGTGGGAACGATGCTGCAATTGGTGTTTAACGCTCCGCAGGGGCAGGTGCGGGTGCGAGCCGTAGTACGCAATGTCAAAGCCGGAGAAGGCATGGGAGTGGCGATTGTTTCAATGGAGCAGGAAGACCGCGGGCGGGTGGATCAGTGGTTGAAACAATTGGCGGCGCAAGATGAGACGGCGGATACGAGCGGTTGAACGGCAGCGGAAGGTAAGGCATGACGGTCAGTCCAACGACACGAAGATATCCGAGAATGAAAGCGCCGAAGTCGGCGGTGGTGGCGTGGAAGACTGCAGAACGGCAAGAAGTTTCGCGAGTGAAGACCATTGCGCTGGGCGGACTATTCATCCGCACGAAGAACCCGCCGAAAGCTGGAAGTACAATTCAGATGCTGATTGTGACGCCGCGCGGATATTTGCGGACGCGGGCGAACGTGCGCGATGTGATTGCAGGAGAAGGCATGGGAGTAGCGATCGTTTCGATGGAGCCGGAAGATCGCGGGAAGCTGGAGCGGTGGCTGAAACAATTGGCGGAGCTAGAGGAAACAGCAAAGGTCCGGCCGTAAAGAAGCTGAACTTCGGGATGAGCTTCGTAGCTACAAACGCAAAAATCGTCGTTGCTGGTTGACGCTAGAATCAATTGGAATCGGCATCGGGGTCGGTGCCGAGGCCTGCTTTAAAAAGTAGCGAGCGTAACGCGTCTTCACCGGCGGCGCCGCGCTGGGTGCCCACGATATTTCCTTCGCGGTCGATCACCACATAAATCGGATAGGCGGTTGCGGCATACATCGCGGCGAGATTGGTGTCTTCGGTGAGGACAATGCGGCAGGTGCGGGGATATTGCTCCAAATATTTCTTGACAGTCTTCTTGGATTCGCCGACGTTGACAGCCAGTACGATCAGATCTTTGTCGGTGTACTGGTGGCTGATTTTTTCGACGAACGGCGCTTCTGCTTTGCAAAAGCCGCACCAGGTGGTCCAGAACTCGAGGAGAACGACTTTGCCTTTAATCGAAGCGTTGGAGAAAACTTCGCCGCTGGTGGCCTTGGCGTTGAAATGTGGGGCGGGCTCTTTTTGTTTGGTGTTGGCTGCGATGGACGCGCACGCGCAGAGCGCGAATGCGAGCATCGAGGATAAAACATCCTTGCGCACGAGGTTGGGTGGCGTGAGCATGGCGGGAATATAGCACAAAAATCTCGCGGGGAGTTATGGAGTCGATTGGTACCTAAGCGTACGAAGAGCGGTGGGACAAATTTTGACAGACCGAGGCGAGGACAAAGGACCGACCTGAAGACGGTCAGGAAAAGACAGGACAATTGAATCGCACGAGCAAGCTGGGGCGCAGCCCCGAGCGGTCCGGGGTAAACATGCTGCGCCCCTACGAGAAAAGGCTCACGAGGCAGCGGCTTTGCGTTCGGCTGGTTGGTATTCGCCCGGGACGGCACGCATGGCAATGGCCAGGCGGTTCCAGGCGTTGATGGTGGCGATGGCGTAGGTGAGGTCGACTAGTTCTTGTTCGCTGAACTCTTTCAGGGTGGCGTCGTAGATTTCGTCTGGCGCGTGGTTTTTGGAAATGAGTGTGAGGGATTCGGTCCAGGCGAGGGCGGCGCGTTCGCGTGGAGTGAAGAACGGGGTTTCGCGCCAGGCATTTAGCGCGTAGAGGCGCAGAGGCGCATCTCAGTATCGCCGCCGGCTCGCGCGTCTTTCGAATGCATATCGATGCAGTAGGCGCAGCCGTTGATTTGGGAGGCGCGGAGTTTAATGAGATGCAGGAGTTTGTCTTCGAGGCCGCAGTTCTTGAGATGTCTTTCCAGCGCGAACATGGCTTGCAGCGCGTGGGGGGAATATTTGTTGTAAGGGATGCGGGGTTGCATAAGGACTGTTTTCCTTTCTTTGCAGTGGGCTGCGCAGGTCTATTTTCTAATTGATGAAATAAAAATTCAACGGTCGTGGATTGGGGAAAAGGAAAGACCGCGGGATAAACCCGCGGCTACAAAAAACTAAAACATAAGAGGCCGGGCTAAAGCCCGGCACTACAGACAGCAAGAATGAAATGATTATTGGCCGGAGGCGGAAGCTTGGGGTTGCGCATTGGATGCGGCGGTCTGGCCGGGGGAGAAGTAACCGTTGCGGGTGCGGGCGGTGAGTTTGCCTTTGCCGCGCGGGGGAATGATGTCCACTTGAACGGTACGGAAAGTGCCGTCTTTTTGGGTGTTGGTCGGGTAGTAGCCGAGGGTGTACTGGTTGCGGATGTCGCGAGCGACCTGGTCGCAGATGTTGTGAACGTCGTCGACATTTTCCGGAAAGAATGCGACGCCGCCGGAGGCCGCGGAAATATCTTTCAGAGCGCGCATGGCTTTCTTGCGATTCTTTTTATCTTCATCGCTGAAAAGACCGATGGAATAGATGACGACGTTGGACTTCTGAATTTCGCGCACGGCTTTTTCAAGAGAGTTACGGCTGACATTGTCTTCGCCGTCGGTGACCACCAGCAGAACTTTTTTGTCCTTGTGGCCTTTTTTTAGATGATCGAGCGAGCCGATGATGGCGTCATAGAGCGCAGTGCTGCCGCGCGCGTCAATGCGTTCGAGAGCTTCCTTGAGCTCAGGGATGCTGCTGGTGAAATCCTTATCGAGATCCAGGTAGTAGTCGTCATTGAAATTGACGACGAAGGATTCGTCGTGCGGATTGGAAGCCTGGACGAGAGTCAGGGCGGCTTCATTGACGCGGGGACGCTTGTCGCGCATGGAGCCGCTATTGTCGATCACCAGGCCCATGCTGACAGGAACATCTTCGCGCTTGAAGAGAGAAAGTTTTTGTTCGGCTTTGTCTTCGAAGACGCGAAAATTGTCTTCCTTGAGGCCATCAACGAATTTGCCGCGATCATCGAGGACGGTGGTGTGAAGGACGACGAGGCTGACGTTAACTTTGATGGTGCCGCCTTGCTGGTCGATGTTTTGATTGGGAGGAGGAGGAGCGGATTGGGGTAGGGCTAGCGGGTTGTCCTGGGCGAACAGGGAGGGTGCCGAGAATAGCAAAAGCGCCGAGGTCGCAAAGATGGCGAGCAAAATTAGCGATCGAAGAGAGATTCCTCGACTGCGCAGGCCGACATTCGCGCCGACAAAGTGTGCGGCACGCAAAGAACGCGCTTCGCGAATGAAGAGAAAAATCGGCCTGCTTCGCTCGGAATGACGGTCCTGCGAATTTGCGACGCTAGTGGCTAGGGGCGTAGTAGCCGGTCTTGTTATAGACGCTGAGGGGCGGGAGGCCTTTGGGGGCGCGCAGTTTGATTTTGATTTTGCGCCAGCGGGCGTCATGCGCTTTGTTACTTGGATGGTATCCCAGTACATATTGGTTACGCAGCTCCATGCCAATTTTAGTGGCGATGTCCGGGAGATCTTCGAGCTTTTCGACTGAGAAAACGCGCCCACCAGTCATGTCGGTTACATCGGTAAGCAGCGAAGGCCCGTTGAGCTCTTCCGGGGTACGCGCGCGATTTCCAAGCGGGTCAAAAATCCCAATGGCATAGAGCTGGGTGTCAGCTTCGCGCACCAGCCGCTTGATATCGCTTTCGTTGTACCTACTATGATTATCTCCTCCGTCGGATAGGATGAGCAAGGCACGTTTGGCGTTGTGTGCACCCCTCATCTCGCTGAGACCAAGATAAATTGCATCGAGAAGCGCAGTGCGGCCTCTTGCGCTGGTAGCCATCATGCGGTTCTGAAGATCTTCGACACTGTTGGTGAATGTGCTGGTGAGTTCAGCGCGTTCGTTGAAGCTGACCATGAAGAATTCGTCGGCGGGATTGGCAGTCTTGAAGAATTGCACGGCGGCTTCGCGTGCTTTGGCGATTTTGTTGGACATGCTGCCGCTGAGATCGAAGATGACGCCGATGGAAATGGGCACATCTTCTGAAGAAAAGGTGAGAACTTCCTGTTCGGTGTTGTCTTCGAATACGCGGAAATTATCAGGTTCAAGTCCGGTCACTAGGCGGTTATAAGGATCGGTGACGGTGACATTGACGAGAGCCACATCCACATCGGTATGCAACATTTTGCCGGGTTTGATGGTAAGTCCGGGCGTATCGTGTTTAACGTCTTCTTTTGCCGGAGCGTGCAGAGGAGTCGGCTCGACCGAACTGGGGTCAAACGGCTTTTCGGGGGCTTGCACCTGTGGTTGATCGTTACCGGAACCAGATTGAGCGGCGGCAGGCAACGCGTAAATGGACAGCGCAAACAGGCATGTGGCCGCAAGTATTAAGTGGAGGGTACGACGACGGAAACCTGGAACCTCGCGCATTACAGCCCCTATTGTCCGGCTTACTGGACGGCCGCGCGGAATGGACTATGCGGATTCTATCACTGGCGATTTGCAACACAAGTCAAAAGAATGTCACTTGGGGGCCGTAAAGGAACGTCTGTCGGGAAATAATGGGTTTGCCGGATGAACGCGGCGGAGATTAGGCTGTGTTAGCATGCTCTTTTTGGCGGGCTCCAAGTAGAGCCCGGTCTTTATTCTTGCCGGCTCCAAGTAGAGCCCGCACCCGCGTGCGAGGCGGAAAATGGGTGCCAAATTGGATTCGAGCAAAGTGGTGATCGTAATTCCTGCGAGGTATGGGTCAACCAGGTTGCCGGGGAAACCTTTGGTGTCGTTGGCGGGACAGCCGATGATTCAAAGAGTATATGAACGTGCCAAGCAGGCCAAGACTGCGGGACGGCTGATCGTCGCAACCGATGATGAGCGAATCGTGAAGGCGGTGGAAGGGTTTGGCGGAGAAGCCCGGATGACGCGGGCGGATCATCGTACCGGGACCGAACGGATCGCGGAAGTGGCGGCGCACACGGAGGGTGCGATCTTTGTGAATGTGCAGGGAGACGAGCCGCTGCTAGATCCAGTAGCCGTAGATACGGCGGTCAATTCCCTGCTGGAAGAGCCGGTGGCGGCCATCGCAACGGTGGCAGTGCTGATTCGAGCGCCGGCCGACATCATGGATCCGAACGTGGTCAAGACCGTTTTGGATTTCGAGGACAATGCGATTTATTTTTCGCGAGCGCCGATTCCGTGGGTGCGGGACACGGGGATGAAGACTCATGCGCGGCATTTGAAACATTTGGGATTGTATGCGTTTCAGCGCGATGCTCTGCTGGAATATCCGACGCTGCCGCAAGGTGAACTGGAGAGGATCGAGCAACTGGAACAACTGCGCTGGATGGAGAATGGCTGGAAGATTCGCGTGGTGGAAGTGGAACATGACGCGGTTAGTGTGGATGTGCCGGAAGATGTGACGAAGGTGGAGAGTTTACTGCAGGCCGCCCGCGCCGTGGAGAAGAGAGATTCCTCGCTTCGCTCGGAATGACGGCCTTAAAAAAGCCGGATAACACTGACCAAAAAATTGTTGAAGAAGAGTCCTTGCTTGGTTTCCGGCTAGGGATGGGAAGCGCGGGATGACGGAATTCGGCCGAAAAATTGGACTAGCGAGGTGAGGTGCCTGAGTCGCGGAGGAGGACTACGTCGGAGACGACGTGGCTGCGTACAACGCCGAGTGTTTTGCCGTCGGGCGAGAACTGAAACGACCTAATGCGATCAGACGTGAAGGTCGTCAGCCAGTGGCCCTTTGAGCCATCCAGCGGCTGCGCCCAGATGTTGCCGACTCCGTTTTCGACCACGGAATAAGCCACGGCCTTTCCGTCAGGAGCAAAGGCAATCGCATTAGAGATGTCAATACGGGCATCGAGATATTTCGCCGGCTTCTCGGAGTTTGCGTTGGGATCGAGCAGAACAATTCTGTGGGTCACCGCTTGCGTGGCCGGGTCACTTGACAACTCAACCTCCGGTATCCACTTGCCGTCCGGCGAGAAATTCACTGCGCCCATCATGAATCCACTAGCCACTGCACTAGCCTTTACGACTTCCGGAGTTCCGCCTTCCGTGGACATCTTCATAATTCGACTGGCAGCGTTATCCACATAATAAAATGAAGTTCCGTCCGGAGAGCAGACCGGTATTTCATCATCCTTGCCACTCGTTAGCTGCTTTGAATGAGTGCCATCAGCGTTCACCCGCCAGATGTTGACGGTGGACTTCCCTTCGCGGCCAACCGCGCCGAACAGGATAGGTCCGCCGCGAGCACAGATTGAAGACCAGAAAATTCTCCCAGCAGGCATGCTCACCAGTGTAGTTTGTGGCTTGCCGTCAGCCGGAAATCGCAGGATCGAATTCGCGGTGGTGATCAGCAAATCGCCGCGAGCGTCCCATCCCACCCCGCGGACTTCGGCTTGGTTTGGGATGCCTGGAACCGCTGCGGATGCACCCTTACTCATCACTGGCTGGAGGAAAACAGAATCAGACCGTTGCTGCTGAATTGAAACCATCGATTTGCCATCAGCCGAAAGGCTTAGCGTTTGATACCCGCGTGTGTCATTGGTCAGCGATTGAAAGCGGCCGGCTGGATAAGAAACGAACCCAAGTTGAAGGTTGGTGGCATCCGAAGCTCGATAGTTCACAAGCAGTCCGTGACCGTCCGAACGCCACGCCAAATCCGAGAAAAGTTTGTCTGGAGATGACGTGAGCGGCGTCTCCTTCTTGTCCGCAAGATCGAACAGGCTGATCTGCCCCTGAGCTTCGCCTTGCGAATACGAAATAAAGGCGATTCGCGCTCCGTCGGGCGACCAGGACAGATTATCCGGGATAGGAAGCAGAGAGATTTGCAGAATCTGCTCGTCGCTGCCGTCCGAGTTCGCAGACAGCAGGCGATATTTGCCAACCTCTGGAGCGTTTGCGCGGACGTAGGCCATGCGCTTGCCGTCAGGAGAAATTGCCGGCCCCGCGTCAACATCGCGCACCAGCAACTGAGGTGTGCCACCGAGAACCGGCATTCGGTAGACGCTGAACGAGTTCTGGCTGGCATCCACCGCCTTGCGATAGAAAATATAATTGCCATCAGGAGAGAATACGGAACTGCGAATGTTGAAAGGTTCCGGTTCGAGAACCTGAGTGTTACTGCTGGTGGCTACGTTGCGGAGCCACAGACTTTCTTTTCCGTTCTCGTTGATCACGCTTACCACATATTTTCCGTCCGGAGAAACCGCGGCCGATGTGGCCCTGCCGGAGTTTGTGACTTGCATAACCGCAAAACTTTGAAAAGGAACGGTCACGGTACGATTGGCTAATAGCGAGTACGCGCCGTAAGCGGCACCAGCGATGAGCAGAAGTGCGACGAGTGCGCCACTGATGAACATTGTTTTGTGTTGCTTGGCAGCATCGACAACGACCGAACTGCTCGAGGAATGTGCCACGCCGCTTTGCGAGCGCACTGCAGAGGAGCTGGATGCGTGTACACCGCTTTGATGGGCGGGTGGATCAAGATTGCTGGTGACGGCGGCCATACCCGAATCGGAATGGGCAATCGCAGCGGAGCCGGAACGGTTCGAATCGGTGTCGCGTTTGAGGCGCTGCAATTCCGCACGCATGTCCGAAGCGTGCTGATAGCGCAGGTCGCGATCCTTTTCCAACGCGCGATTGATCACGTCGTCTAACTTCGCCGGCAAATCATGATTGAAGCGCATGGCCGGCGTTGGCGTGCCATCCAGAATGGCTTTGAAGATGACACCGGAACTTTCTCCGCGGAACGGTAGCGCGCCCGTGGCCATTTCGTACAAGACCACGCCAAAGGAAAATAAATCGGTGCGAGCATCGAGCGATTTGGCACGCACTTGCTCCGGCGACATGTAGGAAATGGTGCCGAGCGTGGAGCCCGGACTGGTGAGATGCTCCGCGCTTACATTTTCGGTGACGTCTTCGGCGGCGGGCGAACCAGCGGCGCGACTTTCCGTATAGGTAAGTTTGGCGAGTCCGAAATCCAGAATCTTGGCGTGCATTCGTTCAGTCACAAAAATATTTGCAGGTTTGATGTCGCGATGGACAATGCCTTTGCTGTGAGCGGCGTCCAGAGCGTCGGCTATTTCAATCGCCAGGCTGAGCAGAACGTCTGTGTCGAGCGGCCTTCCGCTGACGCGATGCTTCAGGGTGATGCCCTCAAGAAACTCCATGGCAATGAATGCCTGTCCATCTTGCTCGCCGATATCGTAGATGGTGCAGATGTTGGGATGATTCAGGGCGGATGCGGCCTGGGCTTCGCGTTGAAAACGGGCCAATGCTTGCGGATCGCGTGCGACGTCCTGCGGCAAAAACTTTAGCGCGACAAAGCGGCGAAGACGGGTATCCTCGGCTTTGTAAACCACACCCATTCCGCCGCCGCCGAGTTTTTCGACGATGCGGTAATGCGAAATGGTTTGTCCGATGAGCGAGGATGAATCAGCCACTGGGGGCGTATTCTAGTTTTTGCGAAGCGGCAAGTCAACGAAGACGGGTACTGTCTGTCGGATCGCAGACATCCGGACGCTGTCTGCATATATACTCATCGCTTCCGAACACTCGAGCTGGATTTCATGAGGGGTAAAACATGAGTGCAATCGAAACCGTCCTCGATTTTCTTGATCGCATTAACAAAAGGGACGCGGACAAGCTGGCCGAGCTCATGTCGGAGGATCACGTATTCATCGACTCGCTGGGCAACACGATGCAAGGCCGCGAAAAGATGCGCGCGGGTTGGCGAGGCTATTATTCATTTTGCCCGGACTATTGGGTTACCCATGAAGAGACATTGGGGAATGGAAATATCGTAGCCGTGTTTGGCGCAGCAGGCGGCACAATCGCGGCAAATGGCAAACTTCCGCCGGAGAACAAATGGCGGACATCCGCTGCTTGGCTGGCTGTCGTGGAAAACGGTTTGGTGAAGAAGTGGCAAGTATACGCCGACAACAAGCCTGTATACGAAATTACGGCGAAATCGAAGCCTCAGCAAGAACGTTAATCCTCGGAGATTCGCCGGTTATCGATCACGGCAATCAGGGGGCTTGCACTGTAACGGTGCCCGAGATTACGCGGGCGCTGTCGGTACCGGCAACGTAGATGGTTTGCGAGTTCACGATATAAGCAGCGAAAGTGAGCGTGGTCGAGGGATTTCCAGCCAGCTTCAGCGAGAGAGTATTGCGCGTGCCGGTGCTGGTGGTGCCATCACCGCCAACGGTCAAACCGTTGCCGGAAACCACAACGTTCAGGAATACGCCCTGGTTTGAACTGAAGGCACTGAAGTCGACGGCACCGCTTACGTTGTTCGAGGCGGCGCCAGTCAGTGCGATCTGCCCGACGTAGTCTTCTTCGCCCAGTACGCCATTGGTGCCGTTGTTGCCAATTCCGCTGAAATTGAATCCATAATTGCCGGCGAGACTCGAATTGCTGAAAGGCGAGCCAGTCTGTAGTTGAATGTTGCCGTCGGCGACGGTGTTTTTGCTTACGTCCTGAATGACGCCACCGCTGGACGAACTTAGATAAACGACGTAATTGAAAGTGCCGAGTTTCGAATCGGTGAAGGTGAGTGTGCCGCGCCCGGTACCTGGGAAATTGGTGTCAATCGCATAGGTGGTGGCGGAGAGCGAGCCGCTGGGCACCTGGGCAGCCGTGCCGCCGTCGTTGGTGTCGGCAAAAATGCTGCCGAGTCCGCCACTGCCATCGGCGGTGAAACGTCCGATGCGCGTCAACTGGCT
>WNFF01004833.1_pt1 | contig 13425 bp, 11 predicted proteins | sample 5400441 | NCBI WGS metagenome assembly WNFF01 (sample SAMN13153345, study PRJNA577476) | soil metagenome | isolation source: 120 cm saprolite under Douglas fir tree site 2 hole 3 replicate 1 | place: USA:California | collected 2015-04-18
AGCTTGGAGCTCTTGGCGAGAATCGCTTCGCGCGCCTTCTGTTCACGGTACTCAGCGATCTGGCGGGCTTTTTCGCGCTCGGCAACCAGCAACTGGTCGCCGGCTTGCGGCAGTCCTTCCAAACCCAAAACTTCCACGGGGGTGGAAGGCGGAGCTTCTTCCACGGCATTGCCGCGATCGTCAAACATGGCGCGGACTTTGCCGAAGATGTTGCCGACAATAAAGCTATCGCCGATGCGCAGCGTTCCATTTTGTATCAGCACCGTGGCGACGGAGCCGCGTCCGCGGTCGATCTTGGCTTCCACCACGGTGCCGCTTCCCGGACGCTCAGGGTTTGCCTTGAGCTCTTGCAGATCGGCGACCAGGCAGATCATTTCCATCAGCAGGTTGAGATTGGTGTGTTGCTTGGCGGAGACGTCAACGAATACCGTGGTGCCTCCCCACTCTTCCGGCATCAGGCCGCGGTCGGCGAGCTGCTTCTTGACGCGCTCCGGCAGCGCGCCCGGCTTATCAATCTTATTGACCGCGACGATGATCGGGACCTTGGCGGCTTTCGCGTGGTCCATGGCTTCGAGCGTCTGCGGCATCACGCCGTCATCGGCGGCGACCACCAGGACAACAATGTCCGTGACCTTCGCGCCGCGGGCACGCATACGTGTAAAGGCCTCGTGGCCTGGAGTATCGAGGAACACGATCTGGCGTCCGAAGGCGGGGGAATCTTCTTTTGTGATGCGAACTTTGTAAGCGCCAATGTGCTGCGTGATACCACCGGCCTCGCCGCCAGCCACGTTGGTTTCGCGGATAGCGTCGAGCAGTGAAGTCTTACCATGGTCCACGTGGCCCATGATGGTGACGACCGGCGGACGCGTGACCGCAGCGGCGGCCGCTTCTTCCGCAGTGCCGGCCATCTGCGTCATCTCTTGCTGGGCCTGCTCTTCAAACGTGATGGACTCGACATCCGCGCCAAAGTGTCGCGCCAGGTCCTTGGCCAGCTCGAAGTCGAGCGTCTGGTTCACAGTCGCCAGCACGCCCTTCATCATCAGGCGGGCAATCAGTTCTTTGGCCCGGACTTCAAGTTTTTCCGCCAGATCCTTTACGCTGATGCCTTCCGGGATCACGAGCGAACGCGTGATCGGCAGGGGCTCGTTCGAAACCGACAAGCGTGGCGGCGGCGTAAAGCCCTTCATCGGGCCTTCTTTGGGCCCTTGTTGATAACGCTGTCCCGGACGACGCGATTGCGGTCCTGGGCGTCCTGCTGGCTTCGTCGGACCCGGAGGAGGCATGCCTCCGCCCATTCCTGGACGCGGCGGGAAGCCTGCTCGAGCCGAACTGGTTGGGTGCGGACCACGGCGCGCCTCACCCGGACGGGTGAACGGCGGACGTGAACCCGGAGCACTGCTGCCGCCCGGACCCGAAGGCCGTGGGCGCTGGAAAATGGGTTGTCCGCGGACTACGCCGCCTTGCGGACGCATGCCGGCGCCAGCCTGCATAGGACGGCCGGTTTGACCGCCTTGACTCGGCACCGGCGGACGGCTGACTACAGCCGCTGCGGGCGGAGCCTGATACACAGGCCGCGGCCCCGTCTGGGGCGTAATCATGCGGCGCTGCGGAACAATGGGCTGCTGCGAAGCCGGCTTGGCCGCAGGCGGCGCAGCGGCTTGCGTGCTGGGCGGAGCGGGTGCAGTTGCGGGTGGTTGCGTGTGCGGCGGTGTCACTACTACCGCGGGCGGAGCTGCCGGTTTTTCCACAACCGGCGGCGCAGCCGGCGCGGCGGGCTTGGCCACCGGCGGCGTCACCAAAACTGTTTTTTCCGGAGCGGGCTTGGGTTTTTCCGGAGTCGCAGGCGGAGCCACAGCAGGCTGGGTCTTGACTGGAGTTGGCGCGATCACGGCAGGCTTGGATGCCGCCACGGGCGGTTGCTGCTGCTTGTCTTTTTCCCGCAGCAGACGCATCACGTCGCCGGGCTTGGATATCTTGGAGAGATCAAGCTTGGGCTTGACCTCGGTGGCGGAAGTCCTCTCCCGCGACGCAGCACCGGACTTGGAAGCGAGATACTTTTTGACTAATTCCGCTTCGTCAGCTTCAAGAGAGCTGGAATGGGTCTTCTTTGCGGTTACACCCACTTCCGGTAAGACATCCAGAATGGCCTTGGCTTTTACCTCGAGCTCTCTGGCCAGATCATTGATTCGAATTTTCATCCGCTCTGCGTTTCCTCCAACACCCTTTAGGCGATCATAAAGTCCTCACAACTCAAGTAAGTTTTGATCCTGCCCTAAGATTCTTTGCCGTTCTTTTCGTCCGTGGCCTCGGCGCTCTCGCCGGCCACAGCTTCGGTTTCAGCCGAAGTGTCCTCGGCAGCCGCAGCGATTTCTTCGTCCTTCGGGGCCGCGCTGGCCTCTTCCGTGGACGCTTCCCCGGCTGAAGCTTCTGTCGCAGCAGCCTCGGCGCCTGCTTCCGGCGCGCTCTCCTCAGTGGGAGCGCTGCCCGCTTCAAGGCTGGCGAAATAATTATTGGCAGCTCTTCCAATTGCTCCGGAGTCATGTCCGCCAGCGCTTCCACGGTGGTAATGCCGGCCTCATGCAGCTTCTCGATCAGGCCCTCGCCCAGGTCAGAAACTTTGTCGAGCGGAGTGGCGGCCGTGCCCACGAGTGAAGACATTTGCTGCTCCACTTCCTGGCGCTTCTCTTCTTCGCTCTTGATGTCAATTTTCCAGCCGAGCAGCTTCGCGGCCAGGCGGACGTTCTGTCCCTTCTTGCCGATGGCAAGCGAGAGCTGGCTATCGTCAACTACGACTTCAAGGTGCTTGTCCGCCGTGTCCACTACGGTGACGCGGCTGACCTTCGCTGGTTGCAGCGCTTTTTCCGCGAACGTGACCGCATCTTCGTGATATTCGATGATGTCAATCTTCTCGCCGCGCAGCTCGCGGATGATCGACTGCACACGCATGCCCTTCATGCCGACGCACGCGCCCACGGCGTCTACGTCTTTGTCTTTCGACATCACGGCAATCTTGGTGCGCTCTCCGGCTTCACGGGCAATAGCGCGGATCACCACCGTGCCGTCGTAAATTTCGGGCACTTCGGTCTGGAAGAGGTTCTGCACAAGCTCCGGCGCCGCACGCGAAACTACTACAGCCGGGCCTTTGGAGTTTTTGTCGACACGCACCAACACGACGCGCACGCGCTCGCCGATGGCGAATGATTCCAGGCGCGACTGCTCTTTCTTGCCCATGCGGGCTTCGGCCTTGCCGATGTCGAGAATCACGTCCGGGCCTTCAATGCGCTTGACGGTGGCGTTCAGGATCTCGTTTACGCGGCCGATGTATTCGTTGTAAATCGTGTCGCGCTCGGCTTCGCGGACTTTCTGGAAGATGATCTGCTTGGCGATCTGCGCGGAGATGCGTCCCAGCCCCTCCGTGGACTTGAGGAAGCGCACTTCACCGCCGATCTCGGCGTTCTCGTCGATCTTCTTGGCGTCTTCGAGTGAAATTTCCAGCTGCGGATCTTCAATGTCGTCGTCAGACGCGACAATGCTCTTGACCGCATACACACGGATGGCGCCGCTCTCTTTATCAAACTGGCCCTGGAGATTTTCCTGGCTCTTGTCTTTTTTGCGAGTGGCCGCAACAATGGCGTCTTCCACCGCGCTGACCACAATTTGCGGGTCAATACCTTTTTCGCGGCTCAGGGCGTCAATTACGTTGTAGATTTCGCTCGCCATACCATTCCTTATGATTGCTCGCCTAAATCTCAGGCGATAGATTGGCCTTCTCTATGTTGGCCAGATCAATTTCCACTTGCTGCGCCGGTTGCGCATGTCCCGGCTTCGGTTTCTTGCGGGGCAGCACTTCCAAAGTCAGCCTTCCGTCTGCAAAACTCTGCAACCGTCCTTCAAAATGCCGGTTGCCCTGCACCGGTTGCCGGGTCATAAGCCTGATCCGGCTTCCGCGAAACTTGACATAGTCTTCCGCGCGGACCAGCTTGCGGTCCAGGCCCGGTGACGAAACTTCCAGCGTGTACGGCCCGCCAGGAATGGCCTCTTCTACATCCAACACAACCGACAACCCGCGGCTGACATTCGCGCAGTCGTCATGGGTAACGCCTTCTGGCTTGTCAATGGTGATCTGGAGCGCGCGCGCCTTGCCGCCACCCCGCATCTCCACTTCCACCAACTCAACCCCATGCGTTGCGGCCACGCGGCCGGCAATTTCGCGGATTTTATCGAGGTCTGCTGCCATTCCTCAGCCTCGCGTGCCTTCCAAACCGAGTAGCTCTTACGCTCAAAAATAAAGTGGGCCTTTCGCCCACTGGTACGTTCGCCACAAATTTGGGGACTGCACACCCACTCAAGCCGCCTGTACAAGCCTGAGCCGAAACCAGTTACAACAATTCATGATACGCCAGTCCCGATCAAAAAACAACGCCGCCGGACCGGCGGGAAAGCTCTGTCTGTATTAGATTCAACCTCTTGCCCTGACGATTCGAGCTGTCTTTGTGCCGAATAAAGCGCTTATTCTCTGGGCGAAATTGAGGCTTGTGGCGCGCCTCCGCCAGTGTAACAATACGCCGAACACAAGGGAGGCATCTATGTCGGCAGGTAAGTTCCTGATTCGGTGGATTGTAGTTTTCATAGTTTCCAATGCCCTGGGCTTTGTAGGACACGGGTTCTTGCTGAAAAGCACCTATTTAGCTTTGAGCAAGGCGAACCCCGGTATCATGCGCACGGAGGCAGACTCCCAAGCGCACTTTCTCTGGATGCTCCTGGCCTTTGCTATCCAGGCGGCCGCCATCGTGTGGATCTACGCCAAAGGCAATACCGGCGGAGCTTGGCTGGGACAAGGCATTCGCTTTGGCGTTGCAATCTGGGCAGTTAGTTCGGCATTCATGTATCTGATCTACTACGATGTCCAACCCTGGCCCGGAATGGTTACCGCCAGGCAGATGGGATGGGACTTCATAGCATTGCTGCTGGTAGGAATCGTGATCGCAGGGCTCTCGAAGAATGATGCTGCAGCCGCAAGATCGAAAGGCGTGGGCGCTTAACTATCCTTGCGAATCGTAGTCGAGTGGATCCGTGTGCGCTCTCTGAAGCCAAGACGGTGGTAGATTCCGACAGCGCGATCGTTGTCCGTGCGGACAGTAAGGAAAGCGCGTTCGCCGGCGCTGCGAATTCTCGCTGATAGCGCGTGGACGATCGCGGTTCCATATCCGCGCCCGGTATGGCCGGGTAGCGTCCCGACAGTTGTGATTTCGCGATATCCGGGGAGATGCAGCCGCATTCCACCCATTGCAACCAACTTTCCTGCGTCGTGGACACCGAGGAAGGTTCCCAGTTGCTGGATTTCAGGACATAGAGTCCTCGCGGGACGAGTAGCAGCGTAGAGAACCGACATCTCCGATATATCGTCTTCAGTGAGCTCCATCGGCTCGATTGCAGGCGTGCTGGTCGGATTTTCTTCCTGCACCATTTGAAACAGTTCCACGTGCCGAGTGACGGTCCAGCCATCAGGAAGTTCGAGGGTAGAAGACGAGTAGAGAATCACAGGAGCTCCCTTGGTGAGCTGTTCCAGCGCCGCGAATGCTTCCGAGCTCTGCCGTTCGATTGCACCGAGCAGAGTCATCTCCGGCGGAAACCTCTTTGCGATACCAACGGTTTTTGCGAACTCGGATTGCAGGGCGGTGAGCGCCGTCCAGACGGCGTTGTCGAGCGGGTACATGGTAAGAGTGTACTCAGGGCCCGGTAGGCCGGACCCTGAAATGGAAATAGGCGCTACTTCTTTCCGCTATCAAGCGGCTTGCGCGCGAAGTGGAAAAGCGAAAACCCCAGCAAGGCGAAGGTCGCGATAGCGATGATGTTTCCCACCACCGGGTTATCGGTGATGAAGGTGAGCTTGGTTCCCCACGAGAGGAAATTGGGTGGCAGCCAATGCCACGATTCCATCACCTTAACGGCAATACCGAGAAGACCCACAATTCCGCCGGCCGCAATAAGTCCGCTGGCATAAAGCGAACCGGGACTTACGTCACTCTCGGCGGTGTTCTCGCCGGCTTTGGAAGCGTGGCGGTCCACCAGCCAGCGAACGATACCCCCGCAGAATATGGCCAAGGTGGTGGCAATCGAGAGATAGAAGCCAACGGCAAACGAGAGGGAACGAATGCCCAAGATCTCAACCGCAATTACCAGAAACACTCCCAGCAGAATCAGTCCCCAGGGAAGCTTGCGGGTGAGAATTCCATTGATCACTGTAGCCATGAGGCGCGCTTGAGGTGCCGCTGCGTTTGCGCTGCCGATCCCCTGTGTCCATTGGATCTCGAGCCTGCCCGAGCGCGGGTTGTAGAAATACTTGCCGTCCGGGACTACAGCGGAGTTGATTGCATTCATCAGGGTCATGCCCTGGACAGACTGCTCTTGCTTGGTGACGGCATGCCCTTCCCCGCTGGCTACTTGTACGGTCTGGCGGTCGAATTGTGTATTGGTGTCAACCGAAACGCCCGAAGGCAGATCGCCAATGGTTATCGGAATATTTATCGGACGGAACTCTTCGAGTGCGCGGTTCATGCCCGACAATGTAAAGCCAATCGCAACAACCGAAACCGCCACTCCGATCACCAGCGCCAATTGCTGCTTCGCAGGTGTAGCGCCGACCAGATAGCCGGTCTTTAGGTCCTGTGATGTATTGCCGGCATTCGCCGAAGCAATACAGACGACTCCGCCGATGCTGATTGCCAGCGCTGCAAATGCTGGCCCGGTCCAGCCCAGGACCAGGAACATGGCGCAGGTAGCCATGAGAGTTGCAATCGCCATGCCCGAGATCGGATTCGAGGAAGTGCCGATCAATCCGGTAATTCTGGAAGAAACCGTGACAAAGAGAAATCCAAAAATGACGACCAGTATCGCCGCAAAAATGTTGCTGACCGGTGAAGTCGTCGCTCCCGGTACAGGATGGAACGTAAGCATCGCCCACATTATCACCATCAGCACTCCGGCTCCCATGAGCGCCCATTTCAAGCTGATGTCTTGCTCGGTGCGGCGGCGTCCCGCGGCTCCAGCCGCACCCGCCGCCAGGTCTTTGGCTCCGGCGCGCAGCGCGGCAATGATCGTAGGTAATGTCCGTAACAGGGTAATCAGGCCGGCTGCGGCTACCGCCCCCGCTCCCATGGGACGGATGTAAGTGCGCCAAAGGTCGTCAGGAGACATGTCGGCGATGAGCTTGGTGCCGGGATAAAGATTCGTAGTGAGATGAGAGCCAAAGAACTTGATGGCCGGCATAACCACCAGCCAGGCAAACACGCCGCCGGAGAAGATCACCCCGGCGATCTTCGGTCCAATAATGTAGCCGACACCCAAATACTCTGCAGTCGTGTTTGCGCGCACTGAGGATCCGGAGAACCACTTCGGATTGTAGGCGGGCGTACTGGGCCAGACCGAAAACATGTTTTCATTCTGGAAAAACGTGTACAGGGCACCCAGTCCCAGACCCATGAAGACACGGCTGGCGAATGAACCGCCTTTGTCCCCCGCGATCAGTACGTCAGCGCAAGCCGTGCCTTCGGGATACAGAAGGTTTCCATGCTCTTTTACGATCAGTTGGCGGCGTAGCGGGATCATGAAGCAGACGCCCAGACATCCACCGATCAGCGCCAGCATGAAGATACGGAATTGTTCCAAGGGGAAGCCCAGAAAGATCAGCGCAGGCAACGTGAAGATCACGCCGCCAGCGACGGATTCACCGGCTGAACCCGTGGTCTGCACAATGTTGTTTTCCAGAATGCTGGCCTTGCCCAGGACCCGAAGAATGCTGATGGAAAGAACTGCGATAGGAATGGAAGCCGCGACCGTGAGACCCGCGCGCAATCCTACATAAACCGTTACCGCGCCAAACAAGAGGCCGAAGAAACATCCCAGGATAATCGCTCTTGGAGTGAACTCAGGCCGGTTCTCCTCCGGCTTCACATAGGGCTGAAACTTTGGTTCCTCTGGTGCTCGGGCTTCCGATGTATCGGCCACAGTTGCCTCCAATTTGTATGGGCACAGAATCCGCCGCACATTAGCACAGTCAGAGGGGTAGATACAAATAGGGGATCGCCGTGATCGCCGTCATCGCGCGTGATCGCCGACATCGGGTGAGCTTCGTTGTGCAGACAGTCTGGCTGATCACGCAGTCGACGAGAGCCTTTGATCTTCCGATGACGGCGATGTCGGCGCTGACGCGCGATGACGGCGATCCCCCATCCCTTTTTACTTTCTTTTCATACACTGCACGTTGCTTCTGCGCACTCCCGCAGCTATACTGAACCTACTTCCTTGGCAAGGTTTTCAGAGGAGGGCCGTCTTCAGCAGTAGCAGTTACCCAAGCCGGGCCCAACGTGCGGTCAAGTCCGCGACTGAAAGCCTGTTCTCCGTTTTATTCCCTTCAAACTGCCAAATCTGCCGGTCATTGCTGACTAACATATCCGCGCTGCCGGTGTGCGGCGATTGCCTGGGGAAAATGGTCGCACTCGATGGCGTTCTTTGCTCTCGATGCGGCGAGAAACTTCCGGGCAGGTACTTTGAAGGCGATGGCGGTCCGCTCTGCGCATTGTGCCAGCGGGCCACCCCGTATTTCCGCAAAGCCGTGTCCTACGGTGCTTATGACGGCGCATTGCGCGAGCTGCTGCACCTCTTTAAGTATCAGCATGTGCGCTCGGCTGCTCCGCTCTTAGGGCGGCTACTGGATCGAGCGCTGGCGGCAACCGAATTACCGGAAGGCTTGATCGTGGTTCCCGTACCGTTGGCACGCGCCAAAGAGCGCAGCCGCGGGTTCAATCAGGCCGAGGAGATTGCCCGCAGTTTTGTGCGTTGCCGGACGGGTGCAAGCATCCAAGTTGATACTGCTGCGCTGATCAGGATACGAGAGACTGCATCGCAGACGGGACTGACCCGGCTTCAGCGCCGGTCAAACCTGCGCGGAGCATTCGCCGTGGCGGACCGAGATAAAGTCCGCGGGCGCGACATCCTGATCGTGGATGACGTTATGACCACCGGCACTACCGCGGGCGAGTGCGCCCGGGTATTGCGGAAGGCAGGAGCAAACCAGGTTTTTGTGGCCACTGTAGCCAGGGCCATTAAGGAATTGGAGCGTGAGCCAGATACAGCAGCGAGCGCCCATCTGGGAGGACCAACGGGCCATGCATGACACGGGACCACGGGACAGAGGCAGAGGGAAACTTCGACATCACGGCGAACCGGCGCACGAGGCGCCCAAAGGACGCAAGGGCCTGCTCATGCAGACGCCCGTCCTGGTGCTGAATGCGTCGTATGAGCCCATTAACATCTGCGCCGCCCGCCGGGCGATTGTGCTGGTGCTGAAGGGCCTGGCCATGTCGGAAGAAGAGAACGGGCATGACCTGCACGCAGCCCGAATCACCATGCGCGTGCCTTCGGTGATCCGTCTGCTCGAGTATCGCCGGATTCCGCACCAGACCCGCGCGCTCTCGCGCAAAAACATTCTGCTGCGCGACCGCAATACCTGCCAGTACTGTGGCGTGGTGCTGCCGTCGGGTGATCTGACGCTGGACCACGTCGTCCCGCGCTCCCGCGGAGGCTCGTCCACATGGGAGAATCTGGTCGCCTGCTGCCACTCCTGCAATCGTAGAAAAGGCAACCGCCTGCTGCTGGAGACGGAAATGAAGCTGCTCAAGGAGCCGCGTCCGTTTACTCTCCACACCAGCCGCCACATCATGCGGATGATCGGCCGGTCAGACACCAAGTGGAGAAAATACCTCTTCTATTAACCCCCTTGCTTCGGAAGCGCTGGGCACTCCAGCGCTTCTGCTGTACTTACCTCTTATAGCCGCTCTGCTGCCAACAGTGTGCATCATGTTACACACGGTAAGTTTTTCTCAATCTTTCTTACCGCTAAAGTCATCTTAATCAAATACTTAACACCAACCTCTCTCTGTCCCATGGCATGAAAACTGCATGGTTAATCTTGCCACCGGCACGCGAGCCCATACACATAGGGCGCTCAAAGCACAAAGGAATAAGTTTTACCCACGTCCGTGGACGTGTAGATTCAACCGAACCGGGAGTAGGAATGTCAGAGAGTGTTTTGGACCAGATTCTTGCTGAACTAAGAAAAGCTGCCACAATTGCATACACAGGGCGGGGAGAAGTGAAAAACCTGCGTGTTGTGGGGCATACCCCAAAGAATGACCATTTCATCTACGACATTTGTGTAGATCTCACCGACGGCTCTGAGCGAGTGGCGGCCAAGGTTTATCGCCCAAACAAGTGCAACGGAAACGCTAAGGGTGTGGCCAAGCTCGAGAACTCGAACCTGCAATTTGTGCACACGGCGATTGAGAAGAAGAAGCTGGATGGCGTACCGCGTCCGGTCGGCGACTTCAGCGAGATGGGCGCGGTGGTGACAGAGAAGATTTCCGGTTTGCCATTGCAATCCATCATCATGAAAGCGGCCCTTCTTCCTGGGTTTGCCGACAACGGCAGCATCGCGCTGGTTGCCAGCCGCGCCGGTGAGTGGCTCCGTAATTTCCACAGGGTCACAGGGGATCTGCCCGAGGCCTTTGATGGTCCGGCACTTCTGAGCAGCCTCGAGAAATTGTGCGAAAACTGCCGCCATGAAGGCCTTGACGACGCTTCTATTCGAGTGATTCTCTCCGGCGCCAGAAATGTGATCACACGGACACGCAAGCCCCTGCCCAGCTCCGCCGTGCTGGATGACTTTACGCCGCTGAATATCGTAGTAACGGAAGATGGAGTGGGGTTCAGTGACTTCGCCCGCATGAAACGTCGCGGCAACTCGTTTGAAGACGCAGCCATGTTCCTGGCGTCAGTGGAGGCGCTGGAAAAATATCCTTTCTGCAACCGCAGCATTACTAGCCAGATCCAGGAAAAATTTCTCGAAGCCTACGGCATCAACCAATCCGAGGCTGCAGTGCTGCGCGTGCTCAAGATGAAGGCGCTCCTGGGAATGTTCGCCCAGGGACGCAACGTAAAAGAAAGTGCGATCCGCAAAAAAGTGATGTGGGCCAATGTGATGAAGAAGTTCATCCATCAGGCGGCACAACGCTCCCTGGCGCCCATGGCAGCCTGAAGAAGCGAGGCGAACTGTGTGACGTCTCACGCAGTCGTGCGTTTTTTGCTAAATCCGAGATACCAACTGCAAGCGAAGTAGAGCACCACAATCACGATCGCCCAAACCAGATAGAGCAATCCCAGGCTCCATATGTATCCGGCTGGCGCCGGTGGATTGAACATCGGATGGTTGGCGAACAGCCACGGCTCTACGTGTCCAGTCCGTACCAGCGACACGATGATAGCCGCAAGGTGAATCAGCGGGATATGTAGCAGATAGTAGAAGAACGGCACGCGGCCGAAGACGGTGAGCGCGTTGGCCACGAAGCCGCGAAGCCGTTCCGCCAAAGGGGTGAGTACAAACAGCGGCCCAAGCGTCATCAGCAGAAAAAGCAATGACGCTGGATATTTCGTAGTGGCCAGAAACGCGAGCATCGGGGGCATCTTGCTGCCGGGAGCGCCCCAGTGGCGAGGGTCGCCATAGATGTTCCAGCCGCGCAGAACCAGGAAAGCCGCAATCGCGACCGCACCCAAGAGCAAGCAAATGCGGTCCCGTCGCGCAGCAGGAAGCTTCAGGACCTGGCCAAACCAGTAGCCTGCTGCCATCACTCCAATCCAGGGAATAATGGAATAGAGCACGGCCAGTACCGGCCCGTTGGCGCCCAGTTTGACCCCTCCGCCGAAATACAGGATCTGCCAAATCCACGCGTAGTGACTTTGCTCAAGCGTCTGAAAAATGTGGGGAAGAAATGGGTCCACAATATTGTGGCAGAGAATGATCAGCACCCCGATGGCCCCGACAATCCGTGCTGGCAGCCAGATCAGGGCCGCCATCAAGACCATGCACCATCCAATGCACCAGATCACCCCCGCCAGCAGATAGTGCGCAAAATCGAAGTTGAATGTCCAGGAAATGCGGATGACCGTCAGTTCCAGAAGCACCAGCGCCAGCCCCCGGAGAACGAGATAGCGGGCCATGGCAGCTTTGTCGCGCGACTTGTCTTCGCGCAGAAAAATACTTGTTCCAGCCAGAAAAACGAACCACGGAGCGCAGAAGTGGGTAATCCAGCGGGTGAAAAAGATTCCCGGCGTTGGCCCTCCGGCCGGCAGCCCCGAAAACACGCGAACGTGATCAATAGCCATGAGCACCATTACGAGCCCGCGAAGAATATCCACCGACGCAATACGTTGCAGCAGCCGGACTTCCGGGGAAACGGGACTGACGGCAGTGTCGATGGACGACACGTTATTCGCTGTGCTGGTCATGGTGCACTTCTCCAGACAACCGATGTGCGTATCGTAAGCGTGGCTGGAGCGCAAGGTAAAGCAAAATCCGCGGGCAGCCTTCATCGAAAAAGCAGTCAACAAAGCGCACACTCTTCACCTGCATGGCCGTAACAGCGGGCGATGTGCGGTGTCCTTGCCGCCATCCAGATTACTGTGGCGGCTTCTTCTCTGGTGGCTTCTGGTTTTTCGGCTCCTGCTGGTCTGGCGGGACTTCGCCTTTAAAGATGATCCTGGTCTTGGATCCGAATCGCTTGTAGTTTGAGTACTTGATGATCTCCCGTACGTGGACGTCATTGCTCACGAAATGGAGCACGTCATCGGCGCGTGAATACGTCGGGAACCAGTACTGCCCGTCAATCTGCTCCCGATAGGTAACGAAGCTGGGAGTAAGGTTCTCCTGGGCGTTCTTCTTTTTGGGTGTGGCATGGACGTCGGGCACGTTTCTGCCGCAGGTCTTTACGATCTGGAAGTCGTGGTCGTCCACCCAGAGGCGTCCCTGGAAATAGCGTTTCCCTTTTTCAATTCTTTTCGGAGCCATGTCGAAGACGTAGGTATCAATTTCGTCCACGTGCTGTTTGCCTACGTAAATGATGTCGTAGATCGGCAGGTCTTCGGTGGTAAGCACGAAAGGCAGGCGGTTGCGGAAGTCGTCGAAGTCCTCGCGGGTCATCTGAATGCGCGTGAGTGTCTCCTGGGGAGCAAATTTCACCTGCTCCACTCGTCCGCCTTTATCGTCATACGTGATGTCCCAGATCTGGCGATATTCGCCGTCCACGGTATTGCCGTCCAGGGTCTGCACCGTGATGTCCTGCGTGTAGGTGTAATTGTTGCGGGCCTCTTTGAACACGGCTTCCTTGGCTGCGAACTTCTGAATGATGTCCTGTGGGCTCATGTTCTGGGGCTGCGCGGGATTGAGCTGGCTATTGCCTTCTTCGCAGTTGGTTTGGGCCAGCAACCATGCCGGAGAAAGCACGGCAAACAAGACAACGCCGGCCCAGCGACTGAGCGTTCTGTGCATAGTGAATGTCCTCAGGGTTCTCAAGATCTTAGATGCAGACGGCG
>WNFF01006407.1_pt1 | contig 13423 bp, 13 predicted proteins | sample 5400441 | NCBI WGS metagenome assembly WNFF01 (sample SAMN13153345, study PRJNA577476) | soil metagenome | isolation source: 120 cm saprolite under Douglas fir tree site 2 hole 3 replicate 1 | place: USA:California | collected 2015-04-18
GATGAACGTGACTACTGCGGCAGCGAGTGCGAAGTAGACCAGATATCCAGCCAGCCGGTCCGCCAACTGCTGCACTGGTGCGCGCGAACGCTCGGCATGCTCGACCGCCTCGATGATCCTGCCGTAGCTCGTATCGCGCCCGATCCGTTCCACCCGGATCTCGACCGCCCCCGATTGGTTAATAGTTCCGGCGTATACTACCGCGCCCGGTAGCTTTTCAACCGGCATCGACTCACCCGTAATCCGGGCCTGGTCAACGAACGAGTGACCGCTGATTACGGTACCGTCGATCGGCACCAGACCGCCGGGGTTAACGAGTACGGAGTCGCCGGCTCGTAGCTCGTCGGTCGAAGCCTCGCGTATGCCGCCGGCGTCCCGCACCGTGACTGAACGGGGAATGAAATCCATCAGATCCCGAATTGCCCGCCGGCCACGAGAAACGGTCATCCCCTCCAGCACCTCGGCTACCAGAACGAACAAGGTGATGACGAGAGCAGTAAAGAACTGGGAGATACCAGCCGCCGCGATGATCGCAATGCTCATGGACAATTCCATGGTCATCCGCCGCGCCGCAGCGTTCTCGGCTGCCTCCTTGAAGATCGGCCAACCGCCAATCAGAACGCCCATTACGCCTATCAGGCTGACAACCCTCGGCACGGGTTCCCGTACATGAAACCACACGGCTGCCGCGGCGAGTGCGACCACGACGATACGCGCCGCTTCGACCAGGCTTACGACATGGTCGCGCTCGCGATTCTCAGCGGCCGGAACGCTCGTCCCACCTTGTGCCTGATCGGCCGAAGCCGTGATTCGTTCACGCTGATCCATTGGACGGGTACTCAGCTACCTCAGGTACGCCTGAACAATCTCGATCAGCTCTTCAGCGCCCCTGGCACGGGAGCCGCGCTCACGATCCGGATCGACCACATGCATCCGGATATGGTCCTCAATGATCTCGGCCATCAGGCTGTTCATTGCGCCGCGCGCAGCGACAATCAGATGAAGAATGTCGGCGCAGCCCTTTTCTTCCTCGACCGCGCGCTCGAGCGCTTCGACCTGACCGCGAACGCGCCGCACCCGGTTCAGAAGCTTGGTTTTCTCTTTAACTGTGTGTGACATATCGAATGGTGACCTCTATACCCAAGGGGATATAGTAATACACTGTGAAATCGCGCATGGCTCATGACCAGTAAGCCTGTGAGCACGATTTGAATAGTTCAGAGATAACTCTATAGGTTCCCTCTGGTCCACTTCAGTATACCTTATGGCGTATGGTGTTTCAACCAGTTGTGCGAGCACCTGCGTGTCGAAGCCGCTATCGCGCGTTCCGCAGCGCGCTAGGAGTAAAAGGGACCGGCGGCAGCGTAAGCAGTTTCGTCAAACGACACGGAAACGAACATCGCCCACCTTTGTGATCTCAGGGCTTGATGCGCCGGGTACGGAACTAGCTGGTCCGGGCCGGCGCGTCGCGAGAGATCCTGAGACTTCTCAATAATGACGTGGGACTTGCGACGCCATGGCCGCGGCGCGATAATTCGAGGCTCGCAGTGGACGCATAGCTCAGCCCGGTTAGAGCGCTTGCCTCACATGCAAGAGGTCCCTGGTTCGAGTCCAGGTGCGTCCACGGTGGACGGCCGACGACGTCGCGGCAGCGTCGCGCCCCGAAAAAGGGGATCGAGAAGCTCATACTAAATCGTCAGGTGATTCGCTCACGATCAGTCGAGTGATGAAGGAAAGGATGGAATGATATGGAAACATTCGGGCAAGTCATCGTAAAAGCGCGCAAGGCGGCCGGATTAACCCAGAAGGGGGTAGCGGAGCGGCTTCGACGCGGAGATGGCCGGAAGGTTCTGCCGCCCTTTCTCAACGACTTGGAGCATGACCGGCGCTACCCTCCCACCCGAGGATGCCATGATCGAGCGACTCGCCAAGATCCTGAATCTTTCGTCAGATGTCCTGTATTTCTATGCGAAGCGTCTGCCCGCGGATTTGAGGCGGGATGCCGAGGATAGCGAGGTGGAGGCTGCCTACAGCGCCTTTCGGAGGGTGATCGACGAGGCGAAAACGAAACCATACCGCTCCAAATCTCGGCGCTTCGCTTTGGTCAGGGATTAGGTTAGCAACCTTCGTTTCAGAGCTGTCTCACAGGGCATCCAGAATAGGTGTGAACCGAGGGGCTCGCGTGCCTTTCCCGCCTATACGAAATTCAGAACAAAAAGAGCGCGGAAAAGGTCCCATTCATGATACTAAAAACCTCGCGTTCATTTTTTCAGAAAGCCGTGAGGGCTGGCGTGTTTATTTTACGTCCGACGTCGTGGTCCTCGCGCTTGCCGGTGAGAGACGAGCCGGCACACGCCGTACCCTCAACATGACCTCGCGGCTGACAGTTCCGTTTCCGGGCCGAGTCGCCTAGTATAGCGTCGGTGCCAGTCATGGCGGCGTATTCATCCTGGGCCAGGAAAACCTCCGCTTGTTGGGTGCGAAAGAGCGCACTGACAATCCTGGGGATCGTTCTTACAGCGGCTGGTGCTGCAGCCCAGTTTATCCCTAGTCAACCCAACCTGAAGGATCTGTTTGCCGTAGTCGGCCGGACGCACAACATCGACCCCGAGCTGCTTGAAGCAATGGCTGAGGTCGAATCTGGCGGCGACCCTCTGAGTGTTTCTCCCAAGGGTGCACTAGGACTGATGCAATTGATGCCGGCCACGGCCAGGGCATTCTCCGTGCTCAATCCGTTCAACCCGGTCGCCAACACAATGGGTGCTGCTGATTTTCTTGCTTATCTGCGCAATCGATTTGCGAATAATCCTAACCTGGAGGGACTCCCCGCTTTGCTGGCTGCGTATAACGCGGGACCAGGCGCAGTGGAAAAGTATGGCGGTATACCGCCTTACGCGGAAACGAACAGGTATGTGCGGCGGGTGATCGAACGATATACCAACCATCTGACTCAGGTAGCCGTGAGGCCAGTGTTAATCCTTGGACCGAGGCCTTACGTAATACAACTGACCGGGTCTCATGCCATGCAGCCTGAACCTGTCTTAATAAGCGCCGACAGCGACCGTTCGGTGCCAAACCAGCTCGCCACGATCCGGAGCGTGCGCGGACAGGTCGTGGCAGTTGTAGGCACCGGCACCGCGCCTTGGATAAGGCGCAATCCCACCGAGTTGTCCCTGCATCGGGCGCATAAAATAGGTTCCAGTCGCAATTCAGCGATAGTCACGCTCGATATTCCCTTACATCCTCAAAACGTGGCCCGCGCGAAGCTAGCGGACCACGGAAATTCGCGTTAGATCGCAGCCTTTTGGCAAACGCCCGCGCATAAGCCTCGAGCCGCTATTTGCTAGCGGCTGATGCGCTCTTGCCCTAAGGGTTTGCGCAGAAAGTTATCACCAGTCGTGCACACGCGAACGCTTTCAGGTGAGCGTCGCAGAGCTCGATCTGCTTGAGTGGCCGCCCGTGTGAATCGAGCGCGCTGGCAAAGGTCTTCCGCCCGTGAACATCCGCGCCCGCGGCAACAAACGATATACCCCGCAGGGGAGAGACACTACTTCGGGCGCGTCGAGCCATGCTTGCGCGACGATCATGCCTTCAGATTTGATCTCCGGTTCGGTCGTTTCAATGCTTGGTTCCGCTTAGGGCTCATTGAATCTCAGCAGCGCTGTTTTTTATATCCCTGTTCTCGAGACCCGATGTGCCGTCGGTTAGGAGCCCGGCGCAGCAGGACATGCTCACGCGGCATCGATTGCGGTCACTGTTAATCCGGGAGCGCAGGGCCTTGATGAACCAGATGCGCGGCCTGCTCGCCGAGTAAGGGATCGTGGTTGCACGAGGCGCCATCCCACTGGCGCCGGGCACTGGCGCTGCTCTTGGACGACCGGGACAACGGAGTAAGTGAACTGTTGCGCGAGTCGCTGGCTGGGACGAGTGAGCGACTGCCATTGTCACGCCGTGGAAAGCTCTTGGGGCTCAAACCCGGACTCGAACTTTGCCTTTGCAAACCGCCCGGTGCTGGTGCGACTCTGAACCAGGATTCAAAATGGAGATTCGGTACGTGCGTTCCCTATATTAACGATTAGCTCGAACGGAGGACAGAAAATGTCACATAAAGGATTTTCACATATAGGTCTTTCGACACTCGACCTCGACAAGACCCGCGAGTTCTACGAAAACGTACTTGGCTTCAAGCCTGTAGTGTGCGACACGATCGCTGTGAGAGAGGGGGGGTAAAATCCGCCACATCTTCTTTGACACCGGCCAGGACCAGCTAATCGCGTTTATGGAAGCGCGCGACGTACCCGTCGTTCCCGCCGAATATGATGCGGGCATCAATCGTGGACTGGCGTGCCGAGCGCCTTCTATCATTTCGCCTTCGAAGCGGGCACGCAGACCTCTCGATATCGACATCAGAGCTGAAACAATCTCGCAATTCCAGCCTGAATCCACCTTTGCTATTGTCGCCAAACCACGATTTTTCAGGGCTGTTCTCGGACAGTTCTCGGAAAGTTTGGCCAGTGCCGGATCACGCTTACTTCGATAGGCACCACTGAACCGGTTACGAGGGTGCGCTACCTGTAGTCAGACGACGCCGAATGCCCAATACCCCGGAAAGCGACCACTCAAGTGGCATCAGAGGCACCGGGGGACGGACAGACTCGAACCTTTGGCACCGTTGCGACTGAGCCGGATTAGCAATCGGACCAGACGGTTTCACAGCGTGAGAGAAAGTGGCAGCACGACCGGTCTTCAAAACCGCCCTCTTCTGGGGTATGGCTATCGCCAGGGCCGAAGCCAGTCGATTATGACGCGCACGGCCGATCGCACTGATCCGCGACAGTGCCTTTCGTCGATTCCCGCCGCGCTTGCCGCAACAACCCATCTTTTATCCCGTGCTCACCGGAGCCGACGCAACGAAGATCGCCCGCGACTGGAACGTAAAGGCATCACGGGCGGGTTATGTAACCCGTTTCGCGGTCTGGCGATCTTTTTGGGATCGCTATCAGGTTCATACCGCTGGTGGCCGCGACACATGGACTATTGGATCCAGCGAAAGATTTGCCTGAATTTAATGATAGTATAGTGGGGCTTATCGAAATAATCTCCGCGTTCTAAGAGCTACGCTACTTCGACATGACAGTGAAGCGCCGGTCGGAGTCAAACAATGGTGACAGCGAATCCGGGCTGTTGAAAAGTCACAGACTGGTGCTTGCGCGCAAAACTTCATTTTGTCCTAGTGCCATTTGAGGGAGGCTAGTGATTCAAATTAGATTCGAAATCAATGGGCGGCAGGCGGATTCGCACGATCTACGAGGGGCGTTCGAGAAGGCCATCTTCGAGAATATCCGTGAGCGGCTCCGTTCAAAGCTCAGCAACGTGCGAGATCCCGACACGGGGGAATCTCCGCTGGTCGTGGTGCGCGGGCAAGATTTGGAACACCTGAGCTTCGAAATCAGTGGGTCAGAAAGGGTCGTAGCTCTCGCCAAAGAACGCCTGGGAATTTCTGAAGATATGCCTGCTTCTCCTCCTTACGGCGACGGCTCGGGCAAGACTCCGAAGCCTCCGCCCTGCGCATTCGTCTGCCACGCATCTGAAAACAAACCCCTCGCCAGGACGATCGCCGAAGACCTGATGAAGCACGGGATCGATACCTTCTTTGATGAATGGGAAATCCGGCCCGGAGACAGCATCCGGCGAGGTCGGGCTTATAAACTGCTCGCATTTTATCGTTCTCCTTACGCCGCAAAGCCTTCCAAAGCCGTGGGTCAACGCTGAAATTGATGCCGCGTTCATGCAGAAGTTAGAGGATCGTTGTGAGTTCATACCTCTTCGGTTCGAGCTGTCGGTTGAGAGCCTCCCGCCACTCCTCAAGACCATGTATTCGCCTGCTCTGACCGACTACGAAAACGACCTCAAGACCCTTGTCGCTCATATTCACGGTGCGACAAAAAAGCCGCGCTTGGGACCTGCCCCAAAGATCGTCGCCAAAAGTTCCAAGGGTTCCATCGGGCTCTCGCTAGCTGCCGAGGCGATTGTCCGCTACGCGGTTGAGCATTCGGAACACGGCTCAATAATGGATCCGGGGCTTTCCCCTCAACTCGTGCGGGACATCACAACCCTGAGCGACGACGACATTGTCGAAGCGGTTGATGAGCTTGAGAGCCGAGGTTTTGTGAAGCTCCTTCGGACTTTCGGGCCTTTGGGCTTCGCGGCGATGGGGCCCACACCGACCCTATTCGCTGCATTCGACAAGCATTTCAAGGAGTGGGATCCAGAGGCTGATGCCCTGCGAATTGCCGCGGATCTTGTAAACGAATTGGATGGTGCCGTGGTCTCCGTACTTGGGCAGCGGTACGCATGGCCGGCCCGACGGATCAACCCCGCAGTCACATTCCTCGACGAGCGCGGCCTCGTCCAAAGTAGCTCAACAATTGATCACCCGTGGGTCCGATATTCAATCCGGAGAAACCCCGCCACGCGGCGGTTCGTTCGCGAGCGTTCATAGGACTGCGATGAACGAAACGCCGATTATTTTCACCGAAGACGCCGTGGCGTATTCGCTCTTCAAGCATCGCTTGGACTCGAACAGCCGACTCTTTTTTAAGTTTAATCACAACATGAGCATTCGCCGCGGCCGTCCCTGGTTCTATTACTGCGCTCCCGACGTCGATGTTATCGAAGTGACGCCGGACCATACGGTCATTGCCTACGAACTTAAGGGATCGCGAATGCGTCGAACCGTACTCGTGGATTTTCCGGCCATTCACGATCCCATCGGGCAGGCGGTTGCGTACTTGGATCTCCCGCGAATCTACCAAGGAGAGCGGCGGCTATTTGAGGGTGGCGTATTCGATCATGTGTACGCCGTCTGCGCAAGAGATCGGGATGCGATCGATTCGGGTGAAAGAAAGCTCTACGAATTCGTTCCGATCGGTTTGATGCTCGCCCTTCCGGATGGCCGATTCGCTACCATCAAAGAAGCACCGAAGAATCCGAATCAAAATCCGAGTGCCAAGGCCCACTTTTTACGCAACCTTGACACGCTGGATAATCATGAGGTTCACAGCAGGATTTTCCGAAGTATCAAGCAAGCCGGCGAACGGTAGTTCGGGGCCTCTGTCCTATAAAAAACTGCCCTTTAACTCTCTCCAAAGGAGGTTCACCACGGACGACATGTTGATTAAGAGTAAGCTGCAGAGCCGAACTACGGTGGCGAATTCGGAAAATCCTCAACAAAGACAAAGACCGACCGGTTCTCACCGTTAGCGCTAATTCACGGCTCTTCAGGCTGTTACGGCACCAGATAGGCACCAAGTCGAAGATTCCTCAGCCCCGGCACAGGTTTCCGGAGGCCGGTCTCTGGAAAAGTATCTGGAATCGGGCATGTGTGGCGGCGAGATAGGACCGTCTTAACTAGCGTCATGGAGCTTAAAGTTATGCCCGCCTTTCGAATAGCTCCGCCCGAATCTCCCTGATTGCCCAAACAATGCTATCCGGGTATTCCCGCGACAGGAATCAACCCGAAAGACTGTTCCGCTCTGCTCGCGTTGCAGAAAAACGTCTACCCTCCTTTCCTACTCAAATCGCGATCATGCGATTGGTGTCGTATCGAGGAGGTGTGTGATCGAATTCCCAAGATCATCAAGCGTTGGTGAAGTGGACGGCGGCCAGTCGCGCGTATTGATGACGTAGGCCCAGTCAACACCATCATTGCGGGACACGGCCTTCGACGACGCGCCCGGCGTGCTACCAGAACGGGTGGCTCCTGCCGCTCGTGAACCATTGCCCCAGACCGCGTGTAGGTGAATGAACTGAGTCAGTGCTTTGGCGGAAGCCCCGGTACCTTCGTTGGGGTCGCCCACCTCGTTAATTTCTTCGTCTCCGCCATAGACGGCGGGCACCAAAAGCTGCGACGTCAGGTCGAGCGGGCTCAGCCCCAGGCCCTCATCCTCCGCGATCGCCTCGTTGTTGGTGCGCTTAGATGCTAGCGTGGGAATGACCAGGACTTCAGTGATATCGGCCGGCTGAAGCAGCTTAGTTTTCACATAGTCGAAATACGTCATGCCCGACACATGCTCGACAACGGCGCCGGCGAGTAGATAGCCGAAGTTCGAGTAGTGGTAGACCGTTCCCGGGTCAAGGTCGAGCATCCGTCCATACATATACCGTGCAACGTCGAGCTTCTTAACGGGATGCCCAAGGTTGAGGTCCAGAGCAATCTGCCGCATCGAATATGTCGGATCGAACCCTGACCCACCCTTCGCCGGCGGGTCGTCGTTATAACCGCCCATGTGATCCAGAAGTTGCTGGATCGTGATTGTGTCGCTGCGCGGATCCAGCGGGTGCGAGAAGCCAAGGAGCGGATAAACCTTTGCGTCCGGTGCCAGCTTCTTGGCATCGTAGAGGGATTGAACTGCCGCCTCAAGGAACATCTTGCTGCAGCTAACGAGGAGAAAGCGGTCGGAAGGCTGGGTGGTCCGATAGCCCGGTTCGGCCCACGTATAAGCGCGCGAAAACTTCGTGACTCCGTTTTTCGCAATCGCCAACTGCGCTGCCCGGACGCCATTTGCGTGCATGAACGTTTGGATCGCGTGGTCGAACCCGGCGAGGGCCGGAACCGCGGTGCCCGTAACTGTCCAGTGGCGGCTCAGCGGAATATCTTCTTTGGCGAAGATGGCCGCGTAGCAGGTGTTGCCACCGGTCCCGCCCCCCTGGACGCAGATTGGGTAGAAGCCCGCGGCTTTCTGCTTGTTGAATTCGCTTTGGTAATCCGCTGAGGTCATTCCATGCCGCGCCTCCCATGGGCCGACCACGTCGTCCTTGAACACCGAACAGTAGATTTGGTCGCCTGAGAGAGTGACATACGCCGGGCGATAGCCGGCCAGCTGATAGCCCGGCAACTGCGTCTCTGCATTGAAGACTACCTGATAACTTGCTCCCGTATCCGAGGGATGCACATGGCACTTCACGAATCCCGGATTGCCGTGCCACACGGCCGCATATCGTCGATCGCTCGCGGTGCCATAAATCGCGACCGAGCGCAGGCTCATTTTTTGACTGCGCGCAGTCTTGTCCAGATTCTGAAAGGTGCCTGCATGTGTGTCAGGGCCTGACGTCATCCCATGACGCGCAAACCATGCGCCGGGGATGCCCTGTTCAAATAGCGCAGCGAATATTGCATTACCGCCTGTGCCGGTCGCTGAAACGAGGACGGGCGCATAGCCCTTCGCGGTCCAGTTGTTGAAAAATGATTGATAGCTGGCGCTATCCACTCCATGTACTGCGACGCAGGCCGCCCCCTGACGCTTTACCCACACCGCCGCATAGCGCGCGTCTTTGGGATCGCCGTAGACGCTGAGCGAGATCAGTCTAAAGCCCTGCGCGGTCAAGTTGTTGAAATTCGTCTGGTGCTGGGCGCCCGTCACACCATGGTATGCCTGGAACATTTTGCATTCCCCCTTAATTTTGGGGGATTAGGTGACAGTTGACTCTAGTATCCGAGAATGCTAGATTGAAAGCATGGAAACGCTAGACGCCTTCGATCACCGCTTCCCGACCGAGGATTCCTGTCGCGCCTATCTCCGCGATTCCCGCTGGCCAGATGGCGTGAAATGTCCGCGTTGCGGGAATCCCAATCCTTGCAAGCTAAAGACGCGACCGTTTCACTGGCTGTGCAAGTACTGCAAGAACTATCGGTTCAGCGTCATCAGCGGGACGATCTTCGAGAACACGAAGAAGCCGCTAAAGCTCTGGTTCCGGATCGCCTACTTCATGCTGGTAAGTAAGAAAGGCATGAGCGCCCTTCAGATCCATCGCACGGTTTTTGGCGAAGAGTCCACGTCGGACTATCACACGACTTGGTATATGTGCACTCGGCTCCGTGCTGCGATGCGCAATCAGACATGGGACAAGCTCATGGGTGAAGTTGAGGTAGACGAGACTGCAATTGGCGGAAAGGACAAAAATCGTCATCAGGATAAGAAACAGCACATCACCGGCATGAGCGGAAAGACCACGGTCATCGGCGCGATCAGCCGGAAAGGCAACGTGGTTTGTCAGATAATCGAAAACACTGATGGGGCTACCCTCAATCGTTTCGTCCGCAAGACCGTCAGTGGATCGGTGGACCTCGTGGCAACGGATGAGCATGGCGGTTACGCGCACCTGGACGCGATAGGCTTCCAGCACGAAGCGGTCAGCCACAGTACGGGCGAATATGTGCGCGGGAAGGTTCACACGAACAACATTGAAAGCTTCTGGAGCCTATTGAAGCGCGGCATCGTTGGCTCATTTCATAACGCGAGCAAGGATTATCTGCCGCTCTACCTCGCGGAATTTTCCTTCCGCCACAATAACACGCAAGAATCCGGACATCTTTGCCGAGTTGCTTTCGCGTTGCTAGCAGACCCGTAGGCGCTCCGCTAAAATGGGCCCGTGGACCCAAAGTCGCGAACCCAAAAAAAGACCGAAGAGGCGCGCGAAGAACTGCAAAATCCCGATATGGGGAAGTTTGATCGAGCGATGCGTGCGCTACTTAGCGTGTCGGAGAAGAAGAAGCCGAGAAAACGAAAAGCGGTCTAACCTTGCCAGAAGTTGACCGCCTACAAATCCAGCACTAAGCGCGCGCCGTTTAAATACGGATACCGGAAGTGTGTTTTAAACGCAAGTCCGATCTTAGGTGGTGCGCGTGTGGCTAATCACAGATGTCGCAAGAGTCTCGCAAGGGCTACCTCAAGCGAGTTTTTAGGCAAGCCAAAACAGACAGCGATTTCCTATCGGTCAAAAAGGCCATCGGCTCTATTGGCTTTGGAGTTTTACGTAGCTTATTTCATAGGGACGCAACGACAGTGAGGGACTTCCTTGTTGGAATAGTCCTTCCCGCTTTGGCTGCCTATGCTGTTCTCTGCGCGGGAGAATTAGCTTGGAATATCGTGCGAGCTCCATTCACGTTGGATCGTCAGAGAGCCAATGAACTCAATTCTAGAGACCACGAAATAGCAAAACTAAACAAACAACTGGCGTTGTTTTTCTCAATAACAGAATGCTTGTGCGTATGTCGATCAGTACCGGAGAATCACCAGCCACATTGTCTGGTTGGGCACTTCGGTCTCAAATGACGCCTACGCTCACGCCGGTACTAGCCGATGTTAACGGCTTGGGGAAACATGTTGGTGGATTCGCGATTCGTTTAGACGATCATGATCTTGGTGAAGGCCATCTAACTTTCAGCGTTCCGGGGCTAGCGGAAGATGAACTCAGAGACGTTCGGCATCAATGGACATTAGAATTTTCTGACGCACATCGCGAGCACTCCGAGCGAATCCCAGAACATTTATATCAAAGACCGTCTTAGGCGCTTCATCTCGGTCTTTGGTATAGGAGAGTTAGGGCAGTAATGTCGCTGCGTGCTGGGCAAAGTCTTTGACCTTGTCTAGCACTTTCTCAGCTTGGGCAATCGTGTATGTCTGGCGATGATGTGCAGATGGGTGTCGCCACGCCTTTTCAACCGCACCTAAATCGCTGAGCAATTCGTTGTAGGAAGCTTCCAGCCTTTTCCATTCGGCCCAAGCATCGATGTCACCCTTGTTTACTTCGGCTTGTTTGCGTCGAACATCGAGAGCGCCCCTAATCGTTTGTGTGACAGTGCCCCAATAATCGATGTCTAAATTGATCGTGCATCCTAAGGCGTTACCTATCTTGAACAGGACAGCCTGCATTATGCCCATGCAGTGATATATCGTTCCGCCCGCACGTCCAACCGCAAAGCATGAACCTGCCTCATAGATGTCGTCAGTCGCTTCCCAAATTTTGTCGAAGACCTCCGATCCGAAGAGTGTCTCATTTTCCCAATAGACTGTGTTTTCGACGTACAGAAACATTCGACTCTGGAGTTCATCTTCGAGGCGATTCCTGAGTTCCTCAAACAACGCGAGCAATTGTGATCTCTTGATACCTGGATGGAGTTCTAATTCATCTTCGATTCGCGCGAGTTGCTTTATCGCTGAAGTAAGATTGATCGCTTCACACCGTTTGCGAAATAGTCGCCAAAGAGTCTCGCCGAACATCTCCGACGCCTGATGGCCGTCCTCGGTCGGTTCCCTAATTGGCGTATCAGCGATCACAATCTCGATTTTCAATCTATCAATTGCTTGCGTCAGGTACATCTGAATCGCGGCAAATGGCGTGCATATGCGTCGAGCATTTCCCAAAGACTCCATAGCCGAATCGGCGCACCCCAAGGGTACTCGTTCCGCCTGTAATCCTTGGGATTATCGGCTCCATTGGGGCTAGGAGTCAACATCAACCTAATTCCCCTTGCCAAGGCCTGCTTGAATCAAGCCGGTTCGATTCTTGTGTTGGCCTTTGCAAAGCGGAGAATTTCCCCGCCTTGAACTCTGCGACTCGTGTACACACGCTTCCTCCTCAGCACCAGGAGGGTCCCGCAGGCAACAGCTCCCACGTCGGGAACGCTGCGTAGCAACTCGGACTTTTCTGCGATACGGCGCGTCATCCAAGAGCCGCAGCACGTCGGCAAGGGTCGCTTCGGGCTGGTCCCGGAGCGCGAGCGGTGTTGCGCAGAATGTACTCCAAGCGCGGGCGCCAGGAGTCGGCCCAGATCTTCTTGAAGACATCGAGTAGCCCCGAGGCCGCGAGCGGACGCTTGAGCGGCGCACGCGCTCCAACGGATTGAAACCGAGCGGTTGCGTGACGTTCGGCACGTCGGAGTAAATCAAATCGTCGCGACGCCCTTCCGGAATTACCTCCTGCTCGATTCTCGGCAGACTGCCGGGATCGAATTCAAAATCTGCGCAACTAAACTCGTTCAACTTCTTCCCGGCCAACTGCCGATCGTCATCAAACACACAGTGCCGAAGTTCAAGACCGAAGACGCTCAGCGCGAGTTCTGACGCCCACCCCTTGCGCGCCATCGCTCAAGGCCGCCGCGCCATCCCTGATCGGGATCGCTAACGCTTGTCACGGCGGTCTTGAATTGCTCCGCCGCGCTCATTGGTAGCTCCGCGTCGAGTCCTTTCCACCCTCGCACTCTCAGTCCGGGTTGAAGAGCGCGAGGGCGGAAGAAGGTTCGGTTTTACGAACCAACCCGCGCCCTGCCGCAGGAGCGGAAGCGGGCGCCAGACAAGGAGCGAAGCGACAATGAACACTTATGAAATCGTAACCGAGCGGATCATTGGCCTGCTTGAGCAGGGTGTAGTCCCGTGGAGACGGCCTTGGAGCGCAGCGGGAGCGCCGCGCAACCTCGTGTCCAAGAAGCAATATCGCGGGGTCAATTTCTTCCTGCTGTCGGCGACCAAGTACATCTCGCCCTACTGGCTCACCCTCAAGCAGGCGAACGAGCTTGGCGGATCGGTGCGGAAGGGCGAGCAAAGTCAAATCGTCGTGTTCTGGCGAGTTGACCACATCTCGA
>WNFF01003215.1_pt1 | contig 13421 bp, 10 predicted proteins | sample 5400441 | NCBI WGS metagenome assembly WNFF01 (sample SAMN13153345, study PRJNA577476) | soil metagenome | isolation source: 120 cm saprolite under Douglas fir tree site 2 hole 3 replicate 1 | place: USA:California | collected 2015-04-18
AATCCATCGAACCCGTTCCTTTGCGCGGATCGAATCCGTGATGCCATTGAGCGAGTCGCCGGCAACACCGTAGATCTGCCGAACACCTGCTTCCGCGAGAACGTCGACCAACAAGTCCGCGACTCTTGCCTTGGCCATCGTCATGCCTCCGCCCATGCACGGGCCATGCCCGGTGTTTGCCGGCGGTCATTCTGAGCCGCGGCCCGCGCGGGCGAACACATGCTGAGCCGTGCCGCCTGTTACGCTGATCAACTGTGCCTCCCGATTCGAGAGGAGGACGCGAGGCGCGCCGCCGACCTCGATCTGCGCGAGCTTCGGAGACGGTTACAACAACGACAGGAGCCTGCATGTCTCTTTCGATCTCAACCGCAGACGTTCGAGTGCAGCGCTCCCGCGGCGGCGCTGGCCGCGCTCTGGCTCAGCTAACGTTCGTTTAAAGGACCGGTGCTCTCAGGGGGCGCGGAGCTCGGCGCGAACAAGAGCGCGAAGACCGCGGCCGTGCCATTCGCGCGCAGGTGTAACCGCGGGAGCCCGCGGTAAGCCCCAGAGGCTCCCCGGGCCTCCGACCAATTCATCTTTCGCGGTCAGCGCGACGCTGGATGGTCCATCCATCCTAGCGCTCATCGCGCCGCAGCAGCCGCACGTTCTTGGCCGACCGTCGCGTCCCAGACCTTCGAGGAACTGCAATCGCTGCGTCACGGAGACGGAATCGTCGCTTGCCTCGGCTCTCGGCGGAGATGAAAAGAAGAAGCACGTGATCGTCAGCGCCGCCATCCATGACCTCGTTGTCGTCTCCGCAAGCCGGAAGATCTGGGCGACCTCTGCATTGCAGGTGTCGCACCAACGCCGGCCTGATCGTTCCGGGTGGTGGAACCACGTCGTTGATCGTTCGTCGACAGACGTGTCGGAGAACTGTGCACCGTTTCGCCGCGCCTTCATACACCGCCAGAACCGGCACGGAACGTGAAGTGACACCAAACCGAGCCGGAGAAGGAGCGTCGCATGGCATTGGCAAATCGGAAGGATGGTATGCAGGCGGGAGACGCTGAGGGCTATGACGTAGCGGTCGTGGGCGGGGGTGCGGCGGGTGTGGCTGCGGCGATCGGCGCCGCACGGCTTGGCGCACGGACACTGCTCCTGGAGCAAATGGGCTTCCTGGGCGGCGCTGCGACGGTGCGCAACGTGCTGACCTATTGCGGGCTCTTCACGCTCGGTGACACACCAAAGCAGGCCGTGCGCGGCGTTGCGGAGGACGCCCTGGACGGATTGAGACGCCTGAATGCCGTGACAAGGCCCGAGCGGCATCGCGGCGTGTACGTGGTGTTCGACCCCGAGGCCGTGAAGCTGACGCTCGATAGGCTCTGCGCGGAGGCGGGCGTCGATGTCTTCCTGGACAGCTTCGTGAGCGAGGCGGCGCGGAAAGGCGAAAAGATTACCTCGATCGTTTTCGACGACCACGGCGGTCGGCACCGGATCAGAGCCAAGGCATGGGTGGACGCGAGCGGCGACTGCGATCTCGCGACATTCGCCGGCGCCTCCGTGCGCTATGGGAACCACGGTCAAGTGAACCTGGGCACGCTAGGCACGCGCTATGGCGGGATTCCAGCGGGGGTCGAGATCGATGCGCATCGGTTCAAGCAGGCCGTCGACGAGGCGCGCGCATCCGGTCGCCCGTTGACGAAGGACGCGAGCCTGTTCGCGCGCCTGCCCATTTCGGGTGATGTCTGCTGCTATCTCGCGTCGGCCGACTATGATCCGCGCGACGTGCGCAGCATCAGCGCGGCGGAGGCCGATGGGCGTCGCCAAGCCTACGAGTATCTCGAAATCCTTCGCACCATGCCCGGATGCGAGAAGGCGTATCTCGTCTCCACCGGACCTGGGTTCGGTACGCGAGAGTCACGCCACATCAACGCTGTCGAACAGCTCAAATGGCAGGACGTCCGCGATGGGCGCAAGCGATCCGATGCCGTGGCGCTCGGCGCCTGGGGCGTCGAGTGGCACGATCGCAGAACGTTCGGGAGCACATTTGAAGTCCCGCCGAACGGCACGGCCTATCCGATTCCGCTAGGCTGCCTCAGAAGCCGCGATACCGCGAACCTGTTCGCCGCCGGCCGCACTGCCGATGGAGATCGAGAGAGCGGCGCCAGTTTGCGCGTCATGGGAACGTCCTTCGCAACGGGACAAGCAGCCGGGGTCGCGGCCGCCTTCTTGGCCAACGACGGCACCGTCGAAGTCCAGAAGGTGCAATCCGCGCTGCGCAATCAGGGCGCCGTTCTCGATCCGAGCGACATGCACGAGTGGCGTAGTGGAGCGCGTTGATTCCAATCACAGGAAAGGAGCGCCCACACTCTACTCTGGAAACGGAACCCCGATCACGCGGGGTTCATTAGATGAACGCGTCCCTGCAGCGCACGAAGTCGTGATCACTGGCGCCGTGTTCGGACGTGAGCGATGTACGCCGCCAGATCGCGCGGCGTGATGCGGATGGTTTCGTCCCGATCTCTCCTGTTTCTTTCGATCGGCGTCGAAGAGAAGCGATGGCTTCTTCACTCCAGCTCTTCTGAGACAGGCCCATGACGACCTGACCACGCCTCCCGCCGCCGCTGCCGGGAAACCCGCGCTCGTGCGAGACCCCGCCCGTGGGCGAGCTCGGCGCGGGCCATGGTTTTCATTTGATCATCGCCTTCGGCCCAAGCGCTCCGTTGCCTCGACGAAGGGACGGCTCAAAGCCAAGGCGCGCCGGTCGAAGCACTAGGAACTCGTGCTGCCCAGCCGTTCGACAGCGGTGTCGTCGAACCGTCGCCAATCGATCAGGGCATGACACCCGCGGGCGGTTCGCTCGCAGCGGATCGGGGCCGGCACTTCAAGCGCCTGGTCCCCGTCGCGCGAGGCTGGACGCGCACCCAGGTCGATCGCCGTGGTACCCTTCGGACAGGCACCTCGCGGATCAGGGCAACAAGTCGTGACGGAACTTGGCGGCTACGTGTTCTCGGCGTTTCGGGAGGGCGAGGTCACCCTTTACCGAGGCTCCGGCGACGGCCTGGACCCGATCCTGCTGGTCGCGCCCGCCGGGGAACACACCGCGCGCGAGTCCCTCAAGCGGCTCGAGCACGAATATGCACTGAGGGCCGTGCTCGACCCTGACTGGGCAGCGCGGCCGGTGGCACTCGCGCCGCGCGGTGGTCGCATGACGTTGGTGCTCGAGGATCCCGGCGGCGAGCCGCTCGATCGACTGCTCGGCGGACCGATGGAGCCAACGCAATTCCTGCGCATCGCCATTCCGCTCGCGGCCGCGCTTCGCCGGATGCACGAGCAGGGCCTCATCCACAAGGACATCAAGCCGGCGAATGTCCTGGTGGACACGGCAAGCGGCGGCGCCTGGCTTACCGGGTTCGGCATTGCCTCCCGCCTGCCTCGCGAGCATCGGGGCCCCGAACCGCCCGAGGTGATCGCCGGAACGCTCGCTTATATGGCGCCGGAGCAGACTGGTCGGATGAACCGCTCGGTCGACTCCCGCAGCGATCTGTACGCACTCGGCGTAACCTTCTACGAGATGCTGACGGGGACGCTGCCCTTCACCGCCGCCGATCCGATGGAGTGGGTGCACTGTCACATCGCACGGCAACCGGTGCCGCCCGACGAGCGGGTCGCGGGAATCCCGGGGGCGCTCTCGGCGATCGCGATGAAGCTCCTCGCCAAGACCGCAGAGGATCGCTACCAGACCGCGGCCGGGGTCGAGGCTGATCTTCGGCGGTGCCTTGCCGCATGGGAGGCGTTCGGGCGGATCGACCCGTTCCCACTCGGTACACAGGATGCGTCGGACCGTCTGCTGATCCCGGAGCGGCTGTACGGGCGGGAGCGTGAGATCGACACCTTGCTGGCGGCCTTCGACCGTGTCGTCGCTCACGGCACTCCCGAGTTGCTCTTGGTCTCCGGCTTTTCGGGCATCGGCAAATCCTCGGTGGTGAACGAGCTTCACAAGGCCCTCGTGCCGCCGCGCGGCCTCTTCGCGTCCGGCAAGTTCGACCAGTACAAGCGCGACATCCCGTACGCCACTCTTGCCCAAGCCTTCCAGAGCCTCGTGCGCACGCTGCTGGGCCAGAGCGAGGCAGAGATTGGCCGGTGGCGGAACGCCCTGGGCGAAGCGCTTGGCCCGAACGGCCAGCTCATCGTGAACCTCGTTCCCGAGTTGGAGCTCGTGATCGGAAAACAGCCAACCGTCCCGGACCTGCCGCCGCAGGACGCGCAGCGCCGCTTCCAGATGGTCTTCCGGCGCTTCCTCGGCGTATTCGCGCGGAAGGAGCACCCGCTCGCGCTGTTTCTGGACGATTTGCAATGGCTGGATACCGCAACGCTCGACCTCCTCGAGCACCTGATCACGCATTCTGAGGTGCAAAATCTATTGCTGGTTGGCGCCTACCGGGACAACGAGGTCGCCCCCGCGCACCCGCTGTTGCGGATGCTCGAGGCGATCCGCAAAACCGATGCGCGCGTGCATGAGATCGTGCTGGTACCCCTCGGGCGCGACGATGTTGGCCGGCTCGTCGCCGACGCTCTCCATTGCGAGCCGGAGCGCGCGCGGCCTTTGGCGCAGCTGGTGCACGAGAAGACCGGCGGCAATCCGTTCTTCGCGATCCAGTTCTTTACGGCGTTGGCCGATGAGGGGCTGCTCGCGTTCGACCCAGTCGCGCCAGCGTGGCAATGGGACATCGAACGCATCCGCGCCAAGGGCTACACCGACAACGTGGTGGATCTCATGGCCGGGAAGTTGAAGCGGTTCTCTGCCACCACCCAGGAGGCCCTCAAACAGCTCGCCTGCCTGGGCAATGTCGCCGAAGTCGCCACCCTGGCACTGGTTCGCAGGGAAACAGAGGAGGCGATGCACGCGGCCCTCTGGGAGGCCGTCCGCGCCGGGCTCGTCTTCCACCAGGACAGCACCTGCAAGTTTCTGCACGACCGGATCCAGCAGGCGGCGTATTCACTGATTCCCGACGAGCACCGTGCCGATATCCACCTGCACATCGGCCGTGTGCTGCTGGCGAGCATGACGGCGGACCAGCTCGCCGAGCATCTCTTCGATGTCGCGAACCAGCTCAATCGGGGCGTCGCGCTGCTGGAGGACCGGGACGAGAGAGCGCAGGTGGCGGCGATCGATCTGCGTGCCGGGCGAAAGGCCAAGGCGTCGGCGGCCTATGCGTCGGCGCGCGCGTATTTTGCGGCCGGCATGGCGCTGTTGGACGAAAGAGACTGGGGCAGTCAGCACGAGTTGACGTTCAGCCTGTGGCGAGAACGCGCGGAATGCGAGTTTCTCACCGGTAACGTCGTGAAGGCCGAGCAACTGATTGGAGAGTTAGTGCAGCGCGCGGCTTCGAACGTCGAGTACGCGGACGCCTGCTGCGTGAAGGTCCAGTTGCATGTCGTAAAGGCCGAATACCCGCAAGCCGTCGAGAGCGCGCTCACGTGCCTGCGCCGGTTCGGCATTGACCTACCGGGACACCCGACCTTGGAGCAGGTCCAGGCCGAATACGAGACGGTCTGGCAGAATCTCAATGGGCGCCCCATCGAGAGTCTGATCGATCTGCCGATGATGAGCGATCCGGAACTGCAGGCCGCCATGCAGGTGCTCTCGGCCCTAACTCCTCCCGCGTACTTTACCGACCTTCACTTATGCTGCTTGCACCTGTGCCGCATGGTGAACGTCAGCATGCAGCACGGAATCTGCGGTGCATCCGCACACAGCTGCGCCTTCCTCGGGTTTTTCCTCGGCCCGCTCTTTCACCGTTACGGTGAGGGTTATCGTTTCGCCAAGCTTGCATGCGACCTGGTCGAGAAGCATGGCTTCATCGCCTACCAGGGGAAGGTCTACTTCGCGATGGGAACGGTTGCGTTCTGGACGCAGCCGATCGGGACCGCGATCGATTCCATGCGGGTCGCCTTTCGCACCGCAATTGAGACGGGTGATCTGACCTTCGCTTGTTATGGTCTGATGCAATCGGTCACAGGCCTTCTGCTGCGGAACGATCCACTCGACGCGGTGTGGCGCGAGGCGGAGATGGCGTTGGACTTCGCCCGGGAAGCCAAGTTCGGCGACACCGCGGACATCATCCGCAGTCAGCAACGCTTCATCGCCAATATGCAGGGACGGACCGCGAGCTTCTCCACCTTCAGCGACGCGCAGTTCGACGAGGCGACGTTCGAGGCGCAACTCACAGCGGACCGGCTGCCCTTGATGATCTGCTGGTACTGGATCCTCAAACTGAAAGCGCGATTTCTGTCGGGCGACTATGCCGAGGCTCTCGCGGCAGCCGATAAAGTGAAGCCACTCCTTTCGGCGGCAGCCGCTCGGATCCAATTACTCGACTACTTCTATTACACCGCGCTGACAGTGGCGGCACTCTATGAGAAGGCTTCGGACGACGAGCAAAACAGGTGGCGCGAACTCCTGACGGCGCACCGCGAACAACTGCGCGAGTGGGCCGAAAACTATCCACCGACTTTCGCCGATAAGCACGCGCTGGTGTTGGCCGAGATCGCCCGCCTCGAAGGGCGTGAGGCCGATGCAATGCGTCTGTATGAGCAGGCCATTCACTCGGCTCGCGAGAACGGTTTCGTGCAGTACGAGGGCCTGGCCCACGAGGTGGCTGCGCGGTTCTACGCGGCGCGCGGCTTCGAGACGATCGCCCACGCCTATCTGCTCAACGCAAGATCCTGTTATCTCCGCTGGGGCGCCGAGGGCAAGGTTCGGCAGCTCGAAGAGGCCCACCCGCGGCTCCGCGAGGACCACGCCGTGCCCTCTTCCACCGCCACGTTCGACGCCGCCGTCGAGCAGTTGGACATCGGCGCGGTGGTCAAGGCCTCGCAGGCCATTTCCGGGGAGATCGTTCTCAGCCGGCTCATCGAGACCCTGATGACGATCGCGCTCGAAAATGCCGGTGCGGAGCGCGGCCTGCTCATTCTCCTCCGGGGCGACACGCTGCAGATCGAAGCGGAGGCTCGAACCGACCGTAAGACGGTCGAGGTCACGCTCCGCCAGAACACGGTGACACCGGCCGAGCTGCCCGAATCCATTCTCCACACGGTGATCCGGACCCGGCAGAGCGTGATCCTGGATGACGCCTCGACGCAGAACCCGTTCTCCGCGGACGAGTACATCCGTCAAAAGCGCGCGCGATCCATCCTCTGCCTGCCCCTGGTGAAGCAGGCCAAGCTCGTCGGCACGCTCTATCTCGAGAACAATTTGGCGCCGCAGGTCTTCACGCCGGCCCGGCTCGCCGTGCTCAATCTGTTGTCGTCGCAGGCGGCGATCTCGCTGGAGAACACCCGTCTCTACCGGGATCTCCAAGAACGGGAAGCGAAGATCCGCCGGCTCGTCGACTCGAACATCATCGGGATCGTGATGACGGACTTCGGAGGCCGAATCCTCGAAGCCAACGACGCCTTTCTCGAGATGGTGGGATACGACCGCGAAGATCTCGCCTCCGGACGGATACGGTGGATAGAGATGACCCCCGCCGAATGGCTTGGCGTGAGCCAACGCGCGGTGGCTCAGCTAAGAGCGACAGGGAGCTGCGAACCTTTCGAAAAGGAGTACTTCCGGAAAGACGGCAGCCGGGTGCCGGTGCTGGTCGGCGCGGCGGCCTTCGAGGGGCGGGACGAGGGCGTCTCCTTCGTGCTCGACTTGACCGAGCGGAAACGTGCGCAGGAAGCGCTGCAGAAGGCGCAGGCGGAGCTCGCCCACGTGGCGCGACTGACGACGATGGGCGAACTTGCGGCCTCACTTGCCCATGAGATCAATCAGCCGCTGGCCGCCATCGTGACCAACGGCAGCGCCGGTTTGCGCTGGCTAAACCAGGGTCAGCCCGATCTCGACGAAGCGCGGGCTGCGCTCTCGCGCATCGTGCGGGACGGCGAGCGCGCGGCGGACGTGATCCGCGGTCTCCGGGCGCTCGCCAAAAAAACCGGGCCGGAATTGGCGAAGCTCGACATCAATGACACCATTCACGAGGTGCTGGCGCTCACCCGCAGCGAGATGCAGCGGCACGGCGTCGTGCTTCACACCGACCTGTTCAGCGGCGATCGGCTGGTCTTCGCTGACCGGGTTCAGCTGCAGCAAGTCTTGATGAATCTGATCCTGAACGGCATCGAAGCGATGAGAGCTGTCGCGGGCCACCAGAGGGTTTTGGCGATCTCCTCGGAGCCTGCCGGACCGGACGGCGTGCTCGTTGCCGTCGCAGATACGGGCCCGGGGCTGGACCCGCCGACGGCCGACCGCATCTTCGAACCCTTTTTCACGACCAAGCCCCAAGGCATGGGCATGGGGCTGTCGATCTGCCGATCGATCATCACAGCGCATGGCGGGCGGCTCTGGGCGTCGCCGGGCGTGCCGTGCGGCGCTGTCTTCCGATTCACTGTGTCGAAGGCACCGCCAGGTTGAGTCGCCATCACTTCTTCTTGATGATGATGCCGCAGTGACGGCTTTCTCGAGCAACTTACTCGTCCCGGCCGGGTTCAGTGCGGAGCGCCTCCTGGATGGCGCGCGTGGAGCGGAACATGGCCGTAGGCTGGGGCCGAGCGTCGGATTGTCCCTCGAGGACGTCGAGCTGAATGAAGCCGTACTTCGCATAGAAGGGGACAGCGCCAGGCTTGGCATCCACTACGACGCCCACGCAGCCGTAGTCGTTCGCCATGCGGATTGCGAGTCGGAGCACGAAGTGGAGAAGCTGCCGCCCGAGGCCCCGCCCACGGGCCGAGGAGTCGACCGCGAGGCGCGCGAGGCGGAGCACTGGCAAGGGGTAGCGCGGAAGCTTCTTTCGGGCCGCAGCCGGAAGGCCGTCAATCTCGACATGTCCCGGCGTGACGGTCACGTATCCGACGATGCGCCCATCTTCGATTGCGACGTACGTGACTCCGACATAGTGCCGGAACTGGTTCTGCCCCGCGAACCTGTGGAAGAAGCCATCGAGATCAGGGTCGCCCGAGCGGAACCGCGAGCGGTCGTCGCCTTCCCGGAGGGCCCTAATCTCCATCGCGCATCAGATCACGAAGCGCGCGGTTGGGCTTGCCCCGCTCGATCTCCTTGAGAATGGCCTCGCCGGACTTGCGATCGACGACGATCTTGGGATGCACGATGACGTCGGTCGGAAGCTCCTGCAGCGCCTGCAGGTGGTGCCGGAGGGCTTGCTCCACGAGATGGCCCTTCTTTACTCCCGTCGCGCGGGCATGCCGCTCGAGCAGCTCCTTGGTCGTCCGGGAGACGAGCGCCGAGATCTGGATTTCCTTTTCCATGGTTCCCATGAATAACATACATTTCTGTAGAGCACCCGTTCACTCCGGGAGCCGACCCTCGGACGCGACAGGAACGAATCCGAGGGCTGACCCACCGCTTGGCCTGAAGCACAGTTGGGGTAGGTGCGTGTGGTTGTCGAAGGTGCAAGTCCCTGAAAACTGGCGGGCCCAGCAGGATTCGAACCTGCGGCCTTCGGATTCGTAGTCCGACGCTCTATCCAACTGAGCTATGGGCCCCTTGTTTGGCGGAGAGGGAGGGATTCGAACCCTCGATACAGCTTTGGGCCGTATACTGGTTTAGCAAACCAGCGCCTTGAGCCTCTCGGCCACCTCTCCAAGTACGTCTCGCCCGCCTCCGCGGGAGGGAGCCTTCTAGATCGCGCCCCCCGGGCCGTCAAGGACGGAGCGAAGGAGGTTGACGCGGCGGCCGGCCATCGGCACAACTGCCGGCAGGCGCCTGTAGCTCAGCTGGATAGAGCAGCGGCCTTCGAAGCCGCGGGCCGCAGGTTCGACTCCTGCCAGGCGCGCCATTCCACGCTACCGGAAGCAGGCTTGTTCTCGGAGTCGTCAAGCGCAGTGATCTGCTGCTGCGGCAGGGGTGGGGGCACCGGCGGGGCCACACTGCACTGAGAGAGAGGATCTTCGGAACCTGTCCTGAGGACAGAAGGGACAAGAACCCTTGCTCCTGTGGGATCTGGCGTTTCTGTCCCGCTTGCTGCCGGGACATTATTCGAGGCCGTCGGGACGGAATTGCTGCCGTCGATGTTTGCCATCGGGGACACCACCGCCGAGAGCCGATCGATCTGCGCGTGAAGGTATCCCGGCACCAAGTGCGCGTACGTCTCGAAGGTCACCTTGGGGTCGGTGTGCCGGAGAATGCGCGCCACAGCGTAGAGGTCCGCGCCACCGGAGAGGAGCAGTGTCGCGGTCGTGTGCCGCGTGTCGTGCAGGCGCAGCTTCTTCGGCACCGGCTTGGCCCACAGGAGCATCCCGCAATCCGGGCAGCGCCGCCGCTCGTTGTCGGGGTGTTCCTCGACGTGCGGCTTGGCAACGCCCTTCGCCTTGCAGCGTCGGCAGCTATGCAGGTAGCCGGTGACGACGCCAGCGCGGCCCAGTGCACGGCGCATCCGCTCTCCCAGCGCGTCCCCATCAGTGCGCATCGAGCCGTCGGCCTTCGGGAAGAGTAGCTCGCCCGGTTCGGCCTCAATCGTCGACTCTAGGTACGGCACCAGCGCGGCCGCGATGGGCACCGCCTCCTCGCGCGCGCCCTTGGTGGAGTCGTGATCGTAAGAGCGTCGCACCATGAGCAACCGGCGCCCCAGATCGACGTCGGCCTTGCGGAGCCCAAACAACTCGCCCTTGCGGAGGCCGGCGTACACGGCCACCGCGGCGATGGGCCGGTCGCGTGGGGAGAGCTGCGCGAGCAGCCGCGGAACCTCGTCGGCCTCAAGGAACGCTGGCGCGCGCTTCGGGACCTTGCGCGGCTGCACGTCCGCCGCCGGGTTCGGCCCCTGGACCTTGCCCGCCTTGCGCGCCCTGTTCCAAGCCGTGCGGACGGCCGCGCGCAACTTGTTCAATGACGCCGGTCCCAAGCCCTTCTGCGACCAGTGCTGGAGGAACACCTCGAGCTGCGCCGAGTTCAGGGCGGCCACGGGCAACGCGATGATCCCCGCGCCGTCGAAGTACAACCGGAAGCGGCCCTCCTCCTGGCGCTCCGAGGGTGTGCCGACGACGTAGGTGTCGAGCCACCAGCGAAGAAGATCGCGCACTGTCCAGCGATTCTCGGTCGCGAGCGGCTCGAGGCCTTCTCGCTGGCGTCGAGCCTTCATACGCAGATCCTGCTCGAGGCGCTTCGCTTGCTCGCGGTTCTTCGCCTCGGCAAGCGAGACCTTTCGGCGAACGCCGGCGGCGTCCCGCACCCAACCTCTCCACCTGCCACTACCGTCTTTCCAAGGCATGGTCAGCCCCCTTCTTTTTCCGGCCGCCCACCATCGCGCCAGCCCGGCCGCATGCGCGGAGCCACTCCGAGAGAGTCAGATTCCGCGCCGACGCGGCGGCCCTGAAGAGCTCTTCTTCCTCCTCGGTCACGCGGATCTCAATGCGCCGAGTTTTCGGGAGCTGTGGCTGCGCCCGTTGCAACGCTTCGATGAAGTCCTTGAGCGAAGGCATCCCGGTCTCCATGTCGTACGTATGTACGGACAATGGATACCTTCAGCCGCGTGGCTTGGCAAGGGTAACAACCGAGGCGCAGGGCGACCGCTGCCGCTCGAGCCACGCGCGCAGGTCACCCGGAATGAAGCGCACCCGCGAGCCGACGCGCACGTTGGGCACCTCGTCGCGCTTGACCATCTCGTAGACCGCGTTGCGGCCAATTCGCAGGAAGGCTGCGGCGTCGCGCACGGTCCAGAGCTGCTCGGCCGGAATGGCGAGCGCTGGCACGTCAGCCGGCATGCTGCACCTCATGGATTTTTGGATTGACGAGGAAGGCTTTCGAAGGGCGACCGGGGTGGCCCGGTTCGGCCGGCGCGGCGTCGATGTGCCGGATCCCCTGGAGCAACCGAATCACCTCGCGGATTTCCTTGCCGGCGCCCTTCTTTCCGTTCTTCGCGATCGCGCGATGCAACTCGTGCTGCGTGAAGCGCTGTCGACGACCTCGCCGGATCCAGGCGAAGGCGGCGGACGCCAGGGCTGCCGGCTCGATCTGCATCGGTGGGATGACCGGGCGCACGGCTTGCTGGAACAGCGACACTCCCACGCCGACGTATGCTGCAGCGCACTCTTCGCACAGCGCGAGGCCCTGACATTCCTCGTGGCGTTGGGCCCCGAGCGCCTGGGCGAGTGCGAGCGGGTTGGTCGCCATGCTCAATCTCCCAGCGGTTGCACGAGCTCCGGTGGCTGCTAGAAGGGGATCTCATCGTCGCCAAGTGCCGGCGCCTGCTCAGGCGCCGGTGGCTCGACCGTGTCGGGTGACGCCTCAAGGTAGTGGGACCGACGGCCAAGAAAGAGCACGCGACTCGCATGGCCCTCGGTGGTCCACCGCTTCACGCCGGCGTCATCCGTCCACTGGCGCGTGCGCAACGAACCCATGATGTGGACCTGGGCGCCCGTATCGAGATGTCCGGAAATGGTCCCGGCAAGGCGGCCCCAGGCGACGATGCGGTGCCAGTCGGTACGCTCCTGCACCCGGCGGTCGTTGTCGTACCAGGACACATTCGTCGCGATCGAGAAGCTGGCGACGGGGGTGCCGTTCTTCGTCTGGCGAAGCTCAGGTTTGTGTCCGAGGTGGCCGATCAATTCGACATGGTTGTGAGAGGGCATCGGATTCTCCTTTGTTTGAGAGTGGCTTCAGGCTCGAAGTCAGCCGGCGTGATTGGCTAGCGCCTTTACTTCTTCTGCTCCTCGGGGAAGACCCGCGGCGGATCCTCCTGGGTGTCGCGGTCGCGCCCTTCCTCTTCGGGGAACTCGAGTGGGCGCTCGGCGGTCATGCCCCGGTGCTTGTGGTGCGCGATCGCGGCGTCGATGCCACCCACCCTCTCGCGCGTCATTGGACCCTGGCGATCCGGAGTGGTGGTGGAACGCGCCGGCGGGGCGGCGGTCGGCTCGAAGGCCGGATCGAGCTGTTTCAGCAACCGCCGCAGGACGTCGAGTGCATCGTGCGCGGCGTCTGCGCAGCCCAATGCCGTGACGGCGGCGAGGTGAACGACCTCGGCGTCGAAGCCGGCGTCATGGGCCTGGCGAGCGCAGCGCGAGGCCTCGCGAGCGGCGGCGGTGGCACGCTGCAGGACGCGGCGTTGCAACTGCACGGTGGAATCGGTGGCCGCGCGCGTGGCCTCGGTCCTGGCGAGCGTTTCGAGCCGCGATGCGCGGTTGTACTGCTGAACGGCTTCTTCGAAACGGGCGGTGTCGGGTGTCTTCGTGGTCAAGGGACTTCCTCCGTGAGTCGTGCGGTTGGTGAGCAACGATGGGTGGCCAGTTCTCCTGCGATCGAAGACAGGCAACTGTCTAACACGAAGTTATATACATTGTCAATACAGTGTGTCAGTTTTTGTCTGACGCCCAGCAGGGAAGAGGGCAGAGGCGACAGAACCGCGCTGATCTGTCCTTCGGTTCTGCGGTTGCTCGCGCGATGGCACGCG
>WNFF01003216.1_pt1 | contig 13415 bp, 7 predicted proteins | sample 5400441 | NCBI WGS metagenome assembly WNFF01 (sample SAMN13153345, study PRJNA577476) | soil metagenome | isolation source: 120 cm saprolite under Douglas fir tree site 2 hole 3 replicate 1 | place: USA:California | collected 2015-04-18
CTGTTGCGGCAACTTCATCCGGACTGGACGCCGGCGATGATCAAGAGCGCGCTGGTCGACACCGCGACCCGAGCTGCCAACCTCCGCACGACCAACCCGCAGAACATCGGCGGCGGTGTCATCAATCTGGCGGCGGCGACGACGACCAAAGCGGTCCTCGAGCCGGCGACATTGTCGTTCCGCAAAATCGAGCCGGAGTCGGGGCAGTCGAAGACCATCCCGGTGACACTGACGAACGTGAGCAGCGTGCCCCAGACCTACGCGGCGACCGCCGCGGTGACGGTCGGGGCGAGCACCGGGGTGGCAGCCTCGGTATCGCCGGCTTCGGTGACGCTGGGCGCCGGTGAATCTGCGACGCTGAATGTGACCGTCGATGCCGACAAGGCTGCGGCGAGCGGCCAGTACTGGGGCCGCCTCACCGTGACGCCCGCCACCGGCGCGGCAGTGGCGGCGCCGCTCTGGGTCGCGATCCGCACGTTCACCGACGCGGGACCGCTGCAGTAAGAAGGTAACCAGCGAGCAACTCCGCAAACGAGGGCTCGGAGCGTTTCGCCCCGGGCCCCTCGTTCGGCATACGAGCGGGATTCAGCAACTTCTACCACCGCGACCAGATCTGCCAGCGCTCCTTTCCGGCGAATATCGGGATCGAATCGCCAACCTCGGCATCGGCGATTCGTTCGAATAGGTCGCCGAGTAGCGTTTCGAGCTCCCCGACTTTGAGCCCAAAGGGCGGGCCGCGCTCGCCGTCCTCGAAGAAGAAAAATCCGGCGATCCTGCCTTGCGGCCCGAGCAGCTCGAGCACGCGTTGCACATAGCGCGGCCGCAGCAGGCGCGGAAGCGAGCACAGGAAGGCGCGCTCGTACACGAGGTCGAACGGCCGGTCGAATTCGAATTCAAAGAAATCTTCGAGACGAACGAGGTGTGCGATCGGCCCTAGGGTCCGTTGCGCACGTTCCACCGCCGCAGGCGCGAAGTCGATCGCGAGCGTCTCGAGCCCCGCTTCGGCGAAAGCGCGCACTTCGTAGCCCGAGCCGCAGCCCGGAATCAGGACGCGCTGGTCTCGCGGCTCAGTCTTCAGGAATTGCTCGAGCGCGGCGGGTACGCGCCCCGCGTCCCAGGGCGTAAAGCCTTCGCGGAAGCGTTTTTCCCAGAATTCGGGCCGTGCCGCATCCTCCTTCGGCATCCGTTCAACCCTTGACGCAGACCACTTGCTTGAGGGTGTGCACCACGTCGACGAGATCGGTCTGGTCGGCCATGACCTGGTCGATGTCTTTGTAGGCGCCCGGGATCTCGTCGAGCACTCCCTTGTCCTTGCGGCATTCGACGCCCTGGGTCTGCGCGATGAGATCGGCGCGCGAGAACCGCCGCTTCGCCTCGTTTCGGCTCATGCGGCGCCCGGCCCCGTGGGCGCAGGAAAAGAAGGACTCGGGGTTGCCTTTGCCGCGGACGATATAGGACCGCGTTCCCATGCTGCCAGGGATGATGCCGAGCTCACCTGCGCGTGCGCTGATGGCACCCTTGCGGGTGACGTAGACGCGCTCGCCGAAGTGCTCTTCCTCCCGCACGTAGTTGTGGTGGCAGTTGATCGCCTCGCCGAAGACCTCGAACGCCGGGAGGTGGCGATGCAGGGCCTCGAGGATCAGCTCCAGCATTTCGCCCCGGTTGGCAAACGCGTAGTCCTGCGCCCAGCCGACGGCCTCAACGTAGTCGGCGAAAGACTTCGAGCCTTCACTCAGCCAGGCGAGGTCGCGATCGGGGAGGTGCACGTCCGTCTTCATCATCGCCTCGCGTGCCGCCGCGATGAAATACTGCCCTATGCGGTTGCCGATGCCGCGGCTGCCCGAGTGCAGCATCACCCACAGGTGCTCGCCTTCATCGAGGCAAAGCTCGATGAAGTGATTGCCGCCGCCGAGCGAGCCCATCTGCCGGATCCACTTTTTCTCGTGGTCGCGCTGCATCTTCGCGATTCTCGGGTGCTTGCGCACGATTTCCGCAAGACGGCGCGCAAGCGGAGCGCAGGCCTCACGGCGCGCGGCGGAATCACGGTGTTCATCGAATCCCACCGGGACGGCGCGCTCGATTGCGGTGCGAATGCGCGCGAGACTGTCCGGGAGCTGCTCCGCTTTGAGCGAGAGCCGCACGGCATTCATGCCGCAGCCGATATCGACTCCCACCGCTGCGGGGATGATCGCGCCGCGTGTCGGTATCACCGACCCCACCGTCGCGCCTATCCCTGAGTGCACGTCGGGCATCGCAGCGACGTGCCCGAACACGATCGACAGTTGCGACGTGTTCGCGAGCTGCGCTCGAGCATGGGCCTCGAGGTCGTCGGTGAAAACCTTGACCGGGACGCGGCCGCCTTCGATGATTTGCCTGATCGGCATGGATGGCATTTTACCGGCGCGCGACGGGACGGACCGGGGCACGGTAACATCTTGTTGCAAATGGTTGTCTTGCGAAATGGGGAAGTTACATTTCTCTGCTGTAATCGGCGCGAGGCTCGCCGGGTAGGGAGCGGGCCTGAAGCGGGCGGTCCAAATGAAAATTGAAAGCCAGCTTTTGATGACCGAGAAACGCCGCTCGCTGCGTGGCGCGTGGGTTGTGATCCTGGTACTGCTGCTGGCGGCAGCGGGAGCGACGGTCTTCTTTCTCCAGCCGAGTGCCCCCCAGCTCCCGGCGGGTCGGCGCGGCATCGATCCCACGCGCCCGACGCCGGTCGTCGCCGCGGCGGCGCAGACCGGAGACGTCAATGTGTATTTGAGCGGCCTGGGTACCGTCACACCGCTCAAGACCGTGACCGTGCGGAGCCGGGTGGACGGGGAGCTGCTCAAGGTCTTGTTCAGAGAGGGACAGGTGGTGAAAGAGGGAGATCTCCTCGCCGAGATCGATCCGCGTCCCTATCAGGCGCAGCTCGCGCAGTTCGAGGGTCAGATGGCGCGTGACCAGGCGCTGCTCGCCAATGCCCGCATCGACGTGGAGCGCTATCGCACCCTGTACGCTCAGGACTCGATCGCCAAGCAGCAGGTGGACACGCAGGAGGCGCTGGTCCGTCAATACGAAGGCACGATCAAATTCGACCAGGGACAGATCGACAACGCCAAGCTGCAGCTGATCTATTCCCGTATCACCGCGCCGATCACGGGGCGCCTGGGTTTACGCCTGGTCGACCCGGGCAACATCGTGCGCGCCGGCGACGCGAACGGCCTCGTGGTCATCACGCAGCTTCAGCCGATGACCGCCATCTTCACCATCCCGCAGGACAACTTGCCGGGCGTGATGCAGCGGCTGCGTTCGGGCAAAAAAGTGCCGGTCGAGGCCTACGACCGCGAGCAGAAGAGGAAGCTCGCCTCGGGCACGCTCGTGAGCGTCGACAACCAGATCGATCCCGCGACGGGCACGATCAAGCTCAAGGCGCAGTTCCCGAACGAGGATGCAAGCCTCTTTCCCAATCAGTTCGTCAACGTGCGCATGCTGCTCGATACCCGGCGCGGGGCGACGCTGGTTCTGAACGCGGCCGTCGTGCGCGGCGGGCAAGGGACCTTCGTCTACGTCATCAAGGAGGACAGGACGGTCGAGCTGCGCAAGGTGGGCGTCGGCATGGCCGAAGGCGACAGCGTGTCGGTCGAGTCCGGCCTCGCTCCCGGTGAGCTGGTGGTCGTCGAAGGCAGCGATCGCCTGCGCGACGGCGCAAAAGTGGAGATTCCCGATCGTTCGGCCCGCGCGGCGCCCGGCGAGGGCAAGGCGCCGGCGAAAGGCGAGGGCAAGCGGCGCCGCAAAGAGGGCGCATGAACCCCTCGCGGCTGTTCATCCTGCGGCCGGTGGCGACGTCGCTCTTGATGGTCGCGATCCTGCTCGCCGGCGCGATCGCCTACCGGCTGCTGCCGCTCTCGGCTTTGCCCGAGGTGGACTACCCGACGATCCAGGTCGTCACCTTTTATCCCGGCGCGAGCCCGGACGTGGCGACTTCCTCGATCACCGCACCGCTCGAGCGCCAGTTCGGGCAGATGCCGGGGTTGAAGCAGATGTCCTCAACGAGCTCGGGTGGCGCTTCGGTGATCACCTTGCAGTTCAGCCTTGAGCTGACGCTGGACGTTGCCGAGCAGGAAGTGCAGGCGGCGATCAACGCGGCCTCCAACTTCCTGCCGCCGGACCTGCCCGCTCCTCCCGTCTACAGCAAGGTGAATCCGGCCGACGCACCGATCTTGACTCTAGGCATCACCTCCAAAACGATGCCGCTGCCCCAGGTGCAGAACCTCGTCGACACGCGTCTCGCGCAGAAGATCTCGCAGCTTCCCGGGGTGGGCCTGGTCACGCTCTCCGGGGGCCAGCGCCCTGCGGTGCGCGTCCAGGTGAATCCTCGCGCGCTTGCTTCAAACGGCCTGAACCTGGAGGACGTGCGCACTGCGATCGCCGCGGCCAACGTCAACCAGGCGAAGGGCAGTTTCGACGGCCCGAGCCGCGCCTACACCATCGACGCCAACGATCAGCTGCGCTCGGCCGCCGACTACGGCGCCGTGGTCGTCTCCTTTCGGAATAGCGCGCCCATCCGTCTCGCGGATGTCGCCGACATCGTCGAGGACGCGGAGAACGTGCGGCTCGCGGCGTGGATGAACGACGTTCCCGCGGTGATCCTCAACATTCAGCGCCAACCCGGAGCCAACGTGATCGAGGTGGTGGACCGCGTGAAGCAGCTCCTGCCCCAGCTCACCGCTTCGCTTCCGGCGTCGGTCGAGGTCGCGACGCTCACCGACCGCACCGTCACCATCCGCGCCTCGGTCAAGGACGTGCAGTTCGAGCTGATGCTCGCGGTGGCCCTGGTCGTGATGGTGATCTTCCTTTTTCTGCGCACCGCTGCGGGCACCCTCATCCCGAGCATCGCGGTGCCGCTTTCGCTCGTCGGCACCTTCGGCGTCATGTATCTCGCGGGGTTCAGCGTGAACAACCTGACGCTGATGGCGCTCACCATCGCCACCGGGTTCGTCGTGGACGACGCGATCGTGATGATCGAGAACATCGCGCGCTACGTCGAGGAAGGCATGCCGCCCCTGGAGGCGGCGCTGAAGGGCGCCGAGCAGATCGGCTTCACCATCATCTCGCTGACGTTCTCTCTCATTGCGGTGCTGATCCCGCTGCTCTTCATGGGGGACGTGGTGGGGCGGCTGTTCCGCGAGTTCGCGATCACGCTCGCGGTCGCCATCCTGATCTCGGCGGTCGTGTCGCTCACCTTGACGCCGATGATGTGCGCCAGGCTCCTGCGGCACAGGCCCGAGTCCGAACAGGGCAGGTTCTACCGCGCCGCGGGGCGCTTCATCGACGCGATGATCGTGCGCTATGGCGCGATGCTCAACTGGGTGCTCGACCGGCAGACGGCGACCTTGTGGGTCTTCGTCGGCACGCTCGCGCTGAGCGTGATTCTCTATGTCGTCGTGCCGAAGGGCTTCTTCCCGCTGCAGGACACTGGCGTCATCCAGGGCGTCTCCGAGGCGCCGCAATCGGTCTCCTTCGCCGCGATGGCCGAGCGCCAGCGCGCCCTGGCCCAAGCGATCCTGCAGGACCCCGCCGTGGAAAGCGTTTCCTCCTTTATCGGTGTGGATGGAGTGAACACGACGCTCAACAACGGCCGCGTCTTTATCAACCTGAGGCCCAGGTCTGAGCGCGGCGCCGACGTCGCGGAAGTCATGCGGCGCCTGCAGCCGCGGATCGCTCGGGTCGAGGGGATCTCCCTCTACATGCAGCCGGTGCAGGATCTCACCATCGAGGACCGCGTCAGCCGCAACCAGTACCAGCTCACCGTCGAGGATGCGAATCCCGACGAGCTCGCCGTGTCGGTGCACCGCCTGGTCGATCGGCTCGCGCAGCTGCCGCAGCTCGTCGACGTGGCGAGCGATCTCCAGGACCAGGGCCTGCAGGCGTTTCTCTCGATCGATCGCGACACCGCGGGGCGGCTCGGCATCACGCCCGGGGCGATCGACACCGCCCTCTACAACGCCTTCGGGCAGCGGCTGATCTCGACCATTTTCACGCAGTCGAACCAGTACCGCGTGGTGCTCGAAGTGAAGCCGGAATTCCGCCGGGGCCCGGACGCGCTGAAAGACATCTATGTCGCGTCCTCCTCGGGCGGCCAGGTGCCCCTGAGCGCGATCACCACGGTCACCGAGCAGCCGGCACTTCTCGCCATCAATCACATCGGCCAGTTTCCCGCCGCGACGATCTCCTTCAATCTCGCGCCGGGCGTTTCGCTCGGCGCGGCCGTCGCCGCGATCGAGGCGGAGGCAAGGGCGCTCGAGCTGCCGCCTTCGGTGCGCACGGGCTTCCAGGGCGCGGCGCTCGCGTTCCGGGCGTCGCTCGCCAACGAGCTCCTCCTCATCCTCGCGGCCATCGCGACCATGTACATCGTTCTCGGGGTGCTCTACGAGAGCTACATCCACCCGCTCACGATCCTCTCGACGCTCCCCTCCGCGGGCGTGGGCGCGCTTCTGGCGCTGATGCTCACGAAGAGCGATCTCGGCATCATCGCGGTGATCGGCATCATCCTTCTGATCGGCATCGTCAAGAAGAACGCCATCATGATGATCGACTTTGCGCTCGACGCAGAGAGGAAGGACGGCATGAGCCCGCGCGACGCGATCTATCACGCCTGCCTCTTGAGGTTCCGCCCGATCCTGATGACGACGATGTCGGCGTTGCTCGGCGCGCTGCCGCTCGCGCTCGGCACGGGCGTGGGCTCGGAGCTGCGCCACCCGCTCGGCATCACCATGGTGGGCGGGCTGATACTCTCCCAGGCCCTCACGCTCTTCACGACGCCCGTCATCTACCTCTGGTTCGATCGCCTCGCGCGGCGCGTGGGCGGTGAAGGAGCCGCGGGCGCAAAGCCCGTCGAGAACGGACGGCCATGAACCTTACCGAACCCTCTATCCGGCGCCCGGTCGCGACTGTGCTGCTGACCGCCGGCGTGACGCTCGCCGGCGCAGCGGCCTTCGGCCTCCTGCCCGTGGCGCCGCTGCCGCAGGTGGATTTTCCGACGATCTCGGTGCAGGCGCAGCTTCCCGGCGCGAGCCCCGAGGTGATGGCGGCGACCGTGGCGACCCCGCTCGAGCGCGCGCTCGGCCGCATCGCCGGCGTCACCGAGATCACCTCGTCTTCCTCGCTCGGCAATTCGCGCATCACCCTGCAGTTCGACCTCGACCGCGACATCGACGGCGCCGCGCGCGACGTGCAGGCCGCGATCAACGCGGCGCGCAGTCAGCTGCCCACCAGCCTCCCGCGCAATCCAACCTACCGCAAGGTGAACCCGGCGGACGCGCCGGTCATGATCCTCTCCCTCACCTCCGACACGCTGGATCGCGGCGAGATGTACGACGCGGCGTCGACCATCCTCGCGCAGAAGATCTCCCAGGCCGAAGGCGTCGGCCAGGTGACGGTGGGCGGCGCGTCGCTCCCCGCGGTACGCGTGGAACTCAATCCCATGGTGCTCAACAAGTACGCGATCGGGCTGGACGAGGTGCGCACGGCGCTCGCCGCCGCCAACGCCAACCGCCCCAAGGGCTCGGTCGAGCTGGAGGATCGCCACTGGCAGATCATGGCCGACGACCAGGCGAAGAAGGCGAGCCAGTACATCCCGCTCATCGTCGCGTACCGAAACGGTGCCGCGGTGCGGCTTTCGGACGTCGCCGACGTCGTCGATTCGGTGGAAGACCTGCGCAACGCCGGCATCGCCAACGGCAAGCCCTCGGTGCTCGTCATCATCAACCGGCAACCGAACGCCAATATCATCGAAACGACGGAACGCGTCCGCGAGCTCCTGCCGTTGCTGCGGGCCTCGATCCCCAGCACGATCAATCTGGACGTCGTGCTCGAGCGCACCAGTACCATCCGCGCGTCTCTGCGCGAGGTCGAGAGGACCCTTCTCATCGCGATCGCGCTCGTGATCATGGTCGTGTTCCTGTTCCTGCGCAACGCGCGCGCGACGCTGATTCCGGCGGTCGCCGTGCCGGTTTCCCTGGTGGCCACGTTCGGCGTGATGTACCTCGCGGGATTCAGCCTCAACAACCTGTCGCTTATGGCTCTCACTATCGCCACGGGCTTCGTGGTCGACGATGCCATCGTGGTGCTGGAGAACGCTTCCCGCCATATCGAGCGCGGCATGCCGCCGTTCCAGGCAGCGCTCAAAGGCGCGCGCGAGGTCAGCTTCACCGTGGTCTCGATGAGCATCTCCCTGATCGCAGTATTCATCCCGATCCTTTTCATGGGCGGAGTCGTCGGGCGCCTGTTTCGCGAGTTCGCCGTGACGCTTTCGGCCGCGATCCTCGTCTCGCTCGCGGTTTCGCTGACGATGACGCCGATGATGTGCGCGCGATTGCTCAAGCCGGTCAGCGAGCGTAAGCCGGGGCGCCTGTTCCTCGCGAGCGAGCGCGTGTTTCGATGGATGCTCGCCGAGTACGAGGCGAGCCTCGCCTGGGCACTCAGGCATTCGGGGCTGATGCTGATCATTCTCGTTTTCACGATTATCCTCAACGGCATCCTCTACTACTTCGTGCCCAAGGGCTTCTTTCCCCAGCAGGACGTCGGGCGGATGATCGGCTCGATCCAGGCGGACCAGGGCATCTCGTTCCAGGCGATGCGCGAGAAGCTCTCCGACTTCGCCGAGATCGTGAAGAGCGACCCGGCGGTGGAAAACGTGGTGGGCTTCACCGGCGGCGGCCAGCGCAATTCCGGCTTCATGTTCATCACGCTGAAGCCCGTGAGAGAGCGCAGGGCGAGCGTCGACCAGGTGATCGCGCGGCTTCGTCCGAAGCTCTTGCAGGAACCCGGCGCGAATCTCTTTCTCGTGCCGGTGCAGGACATCCGCATGGGCGGGCGACAGGCCAACGCGCAGTACCAGTTCACCTTGCAGGCCGATGAGCTGGCGGACCTGCGGCTCTGGGAGCCACGCGTGCGCCAGGCGCTCGCGCGGCTGCCGGAGATTGCAGATGTCAACACCGATCAGCAGGACAAGGGCCTGCAGACGACCCTCGTCATCGACCGCCCCACCGCCGCGCGCCTCGGGATCACCACGCGGATGATCGACCAGACCCTCTACAACGCCTTCGGCCAGGCGCAGGTCTCCATCATCTACTCGACCCTCAACCAGTACCACGTAGTGATGGAGGTCGCGCCGCAGTACTGGCAGGGCCCCGAGGCGCTGAAGAACATCTACCTGCTCTCGCCCACGCGCGGCCAAGTGCCGCTCTCGGCGATCGCGCGCTACGAGCCCACCACGGCGCCGCTTTCCGTGAACCACCAGAGCCAGTTCGTCGCGTCGACGATCTCGTTCAACCTTGCGCTCGGCGTGTCGCTGGGCGAGGCGGCCGACGCGATCAACCAGGCGATGGTGCAGCTCGGCGTGCCGACCACCGTGCACGGCAGTTTCCAGGGCACTGCGCGCGCTTTCAGGCAGTCGCTCGACAGCCAGCCGTGGCTGATCCTCGGCGCACTGATCACCGTCTATATCGTGCTCGGAATTCTGTACGAGAGCTATATCCATCCGATCACGATCCTCTCGACCTTGCCCTCGGCGGGCGTCGGTGCGCTGCTCGCGCTGATGGCGTTTCGCACCGAGTTCAGCATCATCGCGCTGATCGGCGTGATTCTCCTGATCGGCATCGTCAAGAAGAACGCCATCATGATGATCGACTTCGCCATCGAAGCCGAGCGCAGCGAAGGCAAGAGCCCGGAAGCGGCGATCTTCCGGGCGTGCCTGCTGCGCTTCCGGCCGATCATGATGACTACGATGGCCGCGATGCTGGGTGCCGTGCCGCTCGCGATCGGCTTCGGGGACGGCGCCGAGTTTCGCCGGCCGCTCGGCATCGCTATCGTCGGCGGTCTGATCGTGAGCCAGCTGCTCACGCTCTATACGACCCCGGTGGTGTACCTGTACCTCGACCGCTTCCGCCTGTGGTGCCGGGGCGTGTGGGCGGGGCGCACGCGCGGGACCGCTTTGGAGGCGCGATGAGGCGAAGCACGCTCGCATTTCTCGTCTTAGCGCTCGCGGGTTGCGCAGTCGGTCCCGACTACAAGCGGCCGGAGGTCCAGATCGCCTCTGCCTACAAGGAAGCGGGCGAATGGAAGCCCGCGCAGCCGCAGGACGACTTGGACCGCGGCAAATGGTGGGGAATCTTCGGCGATCCGCAGCTCGACGCGCTCCTCCAGCAAGTCGAAATATCAAACCAGAACGTGCTGGTCGCGGAGGCGCAGTTTCGCCGCGCGCAGGCCGTCGTCGCAGCCTCGCGCGCGGCTTACTTTCCAACGCTCGATGCCAACGTTTCGGTGGTTCGCAGCCGCTCGCCGACAGGGGTGATCGGCGGCACGACAGCCGGCCGCATCATCACCAACCGCTCCGCGAGCCTGAGCGCCGGGTGGGAAGCGGACCTGTGGGGCCGGCTGCGGCGCACGGTCGAATCGAGCGAGGCGAGCGCGCAGGCGAGCGCCGCGGACCTCGCGGCGGCGCGCCTCTCGGCACAGGCGGAGCTCGCTTCCGACTATTTCCAGCTGCGGATCCTGGATGCGCAGAAACAGCTGCTCGAGGACACCGTCGCGGCGTTCCAGAAGTCGCTCGATCTCACGAAGAACCGATACGACGCAGGGGTCGCGGCGAAGGTGGATCTGGTGCAGGCCGAGACGCAGCTGAAGAGCACGCAGGCGCAAGCGATCGATACCGGCGTGCAGCGCGCGCAGCTGGAGCACGCGATCGCGATCCTCATCGGCAAGGCTCCCGCAGAATTCTCGATATCGGCCGCGCCGCTCGCGGTGGCGATGCCCCGCGTCCCGGCGGGCTTGCCCTCCGAGCTGCTCGAGCGCCGGCCCGACGTCGCGGCCGCCGAGCGCCGCGTCGCCGCGGCCAACGCCCAAATCGGCGTGGCGAAGGCGGCCTATTTCCCGTCGCTGACCTTGTCGGGGTCGTACGGCTCGCGCAGCGCCGACGCCTCGCAATGGTTCACGGTGCCGAGCCGCTTCTGGTCGATCGGTCCGGCGCTCGCGCAATCGATTTTCGACGCGGGTCTGCGCCGGGCGCAGACCGAGCAGGCGATCGCGGGCTACGACGCGACCGTCGCCGAATACCGCCAGGCCGTGCTTGCCGGCTTTCAGGAGGTCGAGGACAATCTCGCGGCGCTGCGCATCCTGGGAGAGGAGGCGCAAGTCCAGGAAGAAGCGGTGCGCGCCTCGCGCGAATCGGTGGTTCTCACCACCAACCAGTACAAGGCCGGCATCGTGAGCTATATCAACGTGGTCACGGTGCAGACCACGCAACTCAACAACGAGCGCGCTGCGGTGGGTATTCTCGGCCGGCAGCTGGTTGCGGCCGTGACCCTGGTGAAGGCCCTGGGCGGTGGATGGAGCGCCGCCGTGATGGCAACGGACAATCGCTGAGAGTCGATCGGGCGAACCCCGACGACCTACCTCGATACGGCGTTTGCCCCCGATGCTCCCACGGCAAGATACGTCGCGGGCGCAAACGTAATAGCAGCAAGATCTGATGCGGAGCCTGAGGGTGTCGTCAGCCAGTTGATCGCATCATCGCTGTACGCGACAATTCCGCCCTGCCCGACAGCGACGAACCGCGTGGCGAAGCGGATGGCTCGCAAACCCTGAGTCAGCGGCGGGGGAGTGGTGGGGTTCCAGGTCGTCAAATCGGTACTCGTCTGAATCGTGCCGGAATCCCCGACGACCACGTAATAAGCTCCGCCCGAGCCCGTGCCGAAAGTGGCGCCGCGAAGAGCATTTGGAGTGTTCGAAATCTGGGGAGTCCAAGTGCTCGCATCCGTGCTCGTGAGCAACGTGCCGCTTGCCCCGGTCGCGATGAAGGTGCCGTTAGGAAAGGAGACGTTGTACAAGTCATTTCCCGTGGTGGGCGCCTTAGTCCAAGTAACGAGGTCTGGGCTCGTGAATATGTTTCCGCCGTTGCCCGCCGCCACATATATCGGGGCACCGGACACACTCCCGAACGCTATGCTGTTCATACCGCCACTCGGAACGGGGTTCGCCGACAATATCCAGGTGTTGCCGTCGGCACTGGTCAAGATCGAGCCGTCGGTGCCGAGCGCAATGAACTGGGTGCCCGCCGCCACTACCGCGCTGATGTCGCTGACGAATCCGCTCGGGACCGACGTAGCCGGAGTCCATGCAGTCACGCCGGGAGGGTTCGGGTTCGTGCTGGTGTAGTTGAAGTCGCCCGCAAATATGGTGGGAGTTGGAGGTGTTCCTGGAGCCAGGTTGCCCACGGCTACAAACCTGTTGAGGGTCGGGCTGTAGGCGACCCCGTTTAGATTCTGCGGCGCGCTTCCGAGCGGCGCGCCCGGAGTCCAACTCGCACCCGCCAGCCTTGGGACCGCCAACTGCACCGGTGTGCTGGGCCCCGCGCGGCTGTCCTGGTTGGTTGCGTTCATGACGAACGCGTATTGGGTTCCGTTCGCCAGAGGGAAGACGACGCGAGGCGACTGAGCGTCGAAGATCAAAGGCACTCCCGGGGCAGCTGGCGTGACGGTGCCGCCCGCTTGAAAGAAGATCCAGTAAGTCAGCCCGGGTTGTTGATCCCAGGAGACCGTTACCTGTCCGTCACCGGGCTCGACTTTGAGATTGCTTGGAGCGTCACCGGGCGCGTCGGCTTGCCGGTGGCAGCTCGCGAGTGTGACCAACGACGCAAGGGTTATGACGCGGAGCATCAGACGACTCACCTGGAAAATCCCTTCACGGTTGAACGATGTTGCAGACTGTAGCTGATCACGTTTCTCAGAGTGTAATGCTAATATGCCGCTTTCGCTGCGCTGCGAGATCGATCAAATGTTCAATCCCGGCAAGACCCTGCACGAGGTCGATCCCGAATTGTGGGCGGCGGTCCAGCAGGAAAACCAGCGCCAGGAAGACCACATCGAGCTGATCGCCTCCGAGAACTACGCGAGCCCGGCGGTGCTCGCCGCTCAAGGGTCGCAGCTCACCAACAAGTACGCCGAGGGCTATCCCGGCAAGCGCTACTACGGCGGCTGTGAATTCGTCGATATCGCAGAGCAGCTTGCCATCGACCGCGTGAGAAAGCTGTTCGGCGCTGACCTGCACGACTATGCCGCCAACGTGCAGCCCAGCTCGGGCTCGCAGGCCAATCAGGCGGTGTTCTTCGCCGCGATGAAGCCGGGGGATACCTTTCTCGGCATGTCGCTGGCGATGGGCGGCCACCTTACGCACGGCTCGCCGGTGAACATGAGCGGCAAGTGGTTCAACGTGTTGAGCTACGGGCTGAACGACAAGGAAGAGATCGATTACGCCGCGCTCGAGCGCATTGCGCGCGAGCACAAGCCCAAGCTCATTCTCGCCGGCGCCTCCGCCTATTCGCTGCGCATAGACTTCGAGCGCATCGGCCGCGTGGCGAAGGAGGTCGGCGCCTA
>WNFF01006218.1_pt1 | contig 13415 bp, 11 predicted proteins | sample 5400441 | NCBI WGS metagenome assembly WNFF01 (sample SAMN13153345, study PRJNA577476) | soil metagenome | isolation source: 120 cm saprolite under Douglas fir tree site 2 hole 3 replicate 1 | place: USA:California | collected 2015-04-18
CTGGGCGTGCTCATCATCATCCCCATAGGCGGCGCCGACATGCCGGTGGTGATCAGCATGCTCAACAGCTACTCGGGCTGGGCCGCGGCGGGCATCGGTTTCTCCCTCAACAACACCATGCTTATCATCGCGGGCTCCTTGGTCGGTTCCTCGGGCGCAATACTCTCCTACATCATGTGCAAGGCGATGAACCGCTCTTTCATCTCGGTGATCATGGGCGGTTTCGGCGCCGCCGAAGGCGCGGTCGCCGCCGGCACCGGCGACAAGACGGTGCGCTCGGGATCGGCCGAGGACTCCGCCTTCCTGCTCGCCAACGCCGAGTCGGTCGTGATCGTGCCGGGTTACGGGCTTGCGGTGGCGCGGGCCCAGCACGCTGTTAAGGAGATGGCGCAGAAGCTCATCGCCAAGGGCGTGAACGTGCGCTACGCGATCCACCCGGTCGCGGGCCGCATGCCGGGGCACATGAACGTGCTGCTCGCCGAAGCCGAGGTGCCCTACGATCAGGTGTTCGAGATGGAGGACATCAACGGCGAGCTCGGCACGACCGACGTCGCGCTGGTGCTCGGCGCGAACGACGTGGTCAACCCGCTCGCCCACGAGAAGGGCAGTCCGATTTACGGAATGCCCATCATCGAAGCGCACAAGGCGCGCACCGTGCTCGTGAACAAGCGCAGCATGGCCGCCGGCTACGCCGGCCTCGACAACCCGCTTTTCTACATGGACAAGACCATGATGGTGTTCGGTGACGCGAAAAAGGTCGTCGAAGACATAGTGAAGGCGCTCGAGTGAGCGGTGCGCGGGAAAGGATTCTCGCCCGCATTCGCAAAGCCCAGGGGCGAGGCGGAAGCAGACCGTCCCGGGCCGAGCTGGAAGGGATCGAAACCTATTTGCGCGCGCACCCGCGCGGGACGCTGCCGAGAGTCGAAGCCGATCTCGTCGCTCGGTTCCGCGCCCGTGCCGAATCCATGCAGAGCACGACCGAAGAGGTCGCTGCAAACGCGAACGTCCCTGCCGCGGTCGCGCGCTACCTGGAGTCGGGCAGCTTGCCGCTTGCCGGGTGCGTCTGGCCGCAGCTGGCCGATCTCGACTGGAAGGGCGCGGGGCTCGCGCTCGAGCCACGGGAAGCGAACGGCAGCGACGCCGTCGGCGTGAGCGGCGCTTTCGCCGCGATCGCCGAGACGGGAACGCTCGTGTTCGCCTCCGGGCCCGATACGCCCTCGACCGTGAGCCTCCTTCCCGAGACGCACGTGGCGGTGGTGTCCGCGCGCCGCATCGTCGCGCACATGGAAGACGCCTGGGCCCTTGCGCGCGCGGAGCTCCGGCAGCTGCCGCGGGCGATCAACTTCGTCTCCGGGCCTTCGCGCACCGCCGATATCGATCAGACGATCGTTCTCGGCGCGCACGGACCGTACCGCGTGCACATCATCGTCGTGCGGGACTAAAATGGCGGAACTTACGTAATCGATCGCGGTCTCAGCGCTTCAGCCAAAGCCGGCAAGCTGATCGCCGGAAACAATAAACCCCGCGGCATCGCGGGGAGCGATTTTTCCCGGAGTTCCCGCGCATGCCGGAATTGTTTTTCCTGCCCGCGCTGCCCCTGCCGTCGAACCAGATCATCTGGTTCGGCGTGCTTCTCGTCGCCGGGGTGGTCGGAGGCGAGATCGCGAAGCGCGCGTTTCTTCTCCCGCGCATCACCGGATACGCAGCGGCAGGGCTCGCTCTCGGACCCGACGGGTTCGCGCTGCTCGGCAGGCCGATGCTCGACGAGCTGCGCGTGTTCGCGGATATCTCGATCGGCCTGATCCTGTTCGAGCTGGGGCACCGCATCGACCTGGGGTGGCTCAAGCGTTCGCCGCGACTCGCGCTCACGTCGCTCGCGGAGAGCGCACTGTCCGCGATCCTCGTCTATTTCACGCTGACGCTGATCTTCGGCGTCGGGGCGCTGCATGCGGCCGTCGCCGCGGCAATCGGCCTCGCGACCTCGCCCGCGGTGGTGATGCGCATCACGGCCGACCTGGGCGCCGAAGGCCAGGTGACCGAGCGAGCGCTTCTGCTCACCGCGCTCAACTGCAGCATCGCGGTGCTGGCGCTGACGGCGCTGATCCCGTCCCTATATCTGGAGTACCGCGGCGGGTGGCGGATCATCGTGCTGCACCCGCTCTACCTGCTCGGGGGATCTTTCGTGCTCGGGTTGGCGGCGAGCGCCCTGACGCTCCAGGTGCTGCAATGGATCGGCAAGCGCGTGGAAGTGCAGGTGCTCGCGCTCGTCGCGCTCATCCTCGTGACCGTGGGCGTGGCGCTGATACTGAAGCTCTCGGTGCTGCTCGCGTTGCTCGCCTACGGGGGGCTCGTGCGCAATCTCGACAGGAATCACAGCCTCGCCGCTCCGGATTTCGGCCTGATCGGGCAGATGTTTTTCCTGATCCTGTTCGTGCTCGCGGGCGCGAACCTCGATCTCGCGGCTGCCGTGAAGGGGATCGCGATCGGCGCCGCCTTCGTCGCGGTGCGCTTTATCGGCAAGGCTGCCGGGGTCCTCGCTTTCATCCCGGGCAGCGGGCTGAAGGCGCGCCAGGGAGTGCTGCTCGCCGTGGCGCTGACCCCCATGTCGGGGCTGGCCGTCATCATGCTCCAGGACACCCAGTCGCTCTTCCCGGATTTCGGCCGCGCGCTCGCGAGCCTGGTGCTGCCGGCGGTGGTGCTGTTGGAGATCACCGGGCCGATCCTGACCCAGCTCGCCCTCAAGCTCGCGGGGGAAGCGCGGCCCGAGCCGGCGGCGAAGAGCTGATTCCATGGGCGAGCTTCCGTTCAAGCCCTCGCAGCCGCTCACCCTCGGGATCGAGCTCGAGCTGCAGATCGTCAACAGCCGCGACTACAACCTCACGCGCGGCGCCTCCGATCTCCTCGGCGCCCTGGAGAAGAGCAAGCACCCGGGCGATATCAAGCCGGAGATCACCGAAAGCATGATCGAGATGAGCTCGTCGGCGCATGAAAGCCATGTCAAGCTCATCGCCGAGCTCCGGACCATGCGGGATGCCGTCGCCGCCGCCGCGCGCAAGCTCAATCTCGGCATCGCCGGGGGTGGAACCCACCCGTTCCAGAGATGGAACGACCGGCGCATCTACGACACGGAGCGCTTCAATCATCTCGCCGGGCTCTACGGCTACCTGGCGAAGCAATTCACCGTGTTCGGCCAGCACATCCACGTCGGCTGCGCCGACGGCGATGAAGCGGTCTACCTCACGCACGCGCTCTCGCGGTATGTGCCGCACTTTATCGCGCTCGCAGCGTCCTCTCCATTTCAGCAGGGCGAGGACACGCTGTTCGATTCCTCGCGCCTGTCCGTGGTCAACGCCTTCCCCTTGAGCGGAACGATGCCGCTCGTGCGCAGCTGGGAGGAGTTCGAAGCTTATTTTTCGAGAATGCAGGGGTTCGGCATCGTCAAGAGCATGAAGGACTTCTACTGGGACATCCGTCCCAAGCCCGAGTTCGGCACCGTCGAGATTCGCGTTTGCGACACGCCGCTCTCGGTCGATCGCGCGGCCGCGATCGCGGCCTACGCACAGGCGCTAGCTCGCTATCTGCGGCTGGAGCGTCCCCGGCCGATTTCCGCGGAGCCTTATCTTGTCTACAGCTACAACCGGTTCCAGGCTTGCCGCTACGGGATGCAGGCGAGCCTGATCGAACCCTGCGACGGCAGCAGCGCGTCGATGCGGCAGGACCTGGCCGCGACCTTCTCCCGAATCGCGCCGCACGCCGAAGAGCTGGGCAGCCGCCCCTTGATTCAGGGCCTGCTGATGGGCGCGCAGGATTCCGCCAACGACGCGCGGCGCCTCCGCGCGCGGCTCAAGGAGACGCAGTCCTTCGCCGACGTGGTGCGCTGGCAGTGCGAGCAGTGGATGCAGCCGCGCTAGCGGGATCGGACCGCGCGCCCACCGGCAATTCCGAGGAGGAGCGGCTGCCGCGCGATTTCACCAGAGGCGGGCCGCGCCGCGCACCCCGCTCGCGTCGCCGTGAGCCGCCTTCACGAGCCGGGTCACGACCGTATCCGAGTAGACGTGACGGCTCCAGAGCGCGGGCACGTTGCGGTACAGGCGATCGGTGTTCGACAGCCCGCCGCCGAGCACGATGGTCTCGGGATCGAGCAGATTGACGACGCTCGCCAGCGCGCGCGCGAGCCGCTCCTCGTAGCGCTCGAGCGTGGCGGCGCATCCGCGATCACCCGATTCGGCGCGCGCGACGATATCAGCCGGAGCGCGCGCCTCTCCCGTCGCGAGCAGGTGATCGCGGGCAAGCCCAGGACCGGATAGAAAGGCTTCGATGCAGCCGTTGCGGCCGCATGCGCAGCGGGGGCCCGGCATTTCCTCGGGCGCCGGCCACGGCAGCGAATTGTGGCCCCACTCGCCGCAGATCGCGTTCGCGCCTTCGATAGCCCGCCCGTCGACGACGATTCCGCCGCCCACGCCGGTGCCGAGAATCACGCCGAACACGACCCGCGCGCCCTTCGCCGTGCCGTCGATCGCCTCGGAGAGCGCGAAGCAGTTGGCATCGTTGGCGAAGCGCACCTCGCGGCCGAGCAGCCGCTCGAGATCGGGCTTCACTGGCATCCCGTTCAGCTCGCTCGCGTAGGCGTTCTTGAGCACCCCCGATCCGCGCGATACCGCGCCCGGCGTGCCGATGCCCACGGTGCATTGCGTGCCGACCTCGCGCTCGGCCTCGAGAACGAGCCGCGCGAGCGTTTCGATCGCCTCCGCGTAGCCCCCGCGCGGCGCGGGGGCGCGGCGTCGCAGCAGCTCCTCGCCGGATTCGTCGATCGCGGCGATTTCAATCTTGGTTCCCCCGATGTCCACGCCGATGCGGATCATTTCAGGCAGGGTGTGGAAAATTCAATAAGCCTCGTCCCAGGAGATGCTGAGACGCATCGCTGAATTGATCATGCCCACCATGCTGTAGGTCTGCGGAAAATTCCCCCACAACTCGCCGCTGCGCGGATCGATGTGCTCGGACAGAAGCCCGTGACGATTGCAGCGGGCGAGTATCCCCGCGAACAACGTGCGGGCCTCCTCCTTGCGCCCCAGCGCGGAGAGCGCGTCGATGTACCAGAACGTGCAGACCACGAAGGCGTTTTCCGGGACGCCGAAGTCGTCCGCCTCGCTGTAGCGAAACAGGAACTCCCCGCGGCGCAGGTCCTTCTCGACCGCAGCAACGGTGGACGCGAAGCGCGGGTCGTCGGCCCGCAGGAAATTGAGCTCGTGCAAGAGGAGCAGGCTCGCGTCCATGTCTTCGCCGCCAAAAGTGGCGGCGAAGCTGTTGCGCTTCGCGTTCCAGGCCCGCGCGCAGATAGCCGAATGCATCGCGTCGGCCCGCGCTCGCCAGGCGCGCGCGCGGTCCGCGAGCCCGATGCGCGCGGCGATCTTCGCGAGGCGGTCGCACCCCGCCCAGCACATAACGCTGGAAAAAGTGTGGACGCGCTTTGCCCCGCGCAGCTCCCACGGGCCGGCGTCGGGTTGGTCGAACAGGACCGCGGCGCGCTCGCCGAGCTGCTCGAGCTGGCGGAACAGCGACTCGTCGCTGCGCAGCGCGAGCCGCGCGTCGAAGAAAACGTGAGCTGCCGCGAGGATGGCCGCGCCGTAGACGTCGTGCTGGACCTGGGAGTAGGCCTGATTGCCGATCCTCACCGGACCCATGCCGCGGTAGCCGGGCAGCGATGCGATCTCGCGCTCCTCGATGCCCGCCTTGCCGCTGATGGCGTAGACCGGCTGCAGGTCGCGGCCGTCGGCGCCCGTGGCGATATTGATGATGTAGTCGAGGTAGCGCTCCATCGGCCGCGTGGCGTTCATCCGGTTCAAGGCGTTCACCACGAAGTACGCGTCGCGCAGCCAGCAGTAGCGGTAGTCCCAGTTGCGGCCGCTCGCGCGCGACTCCGGGATCGAGGTGCTCACCGCGGCGACGATCGCGCCGGTATCCTCGTACGCGTTGAGCTTCAAGGTGATGGCCGCGCGGATGATGTTCTCCTGCCATTCGAACGGGATGCCCAGATTGCGCACCCAGGCCCGCCAGAAGGCGGCGGTGTCGTCGAGGAACCGGCGGAAGACTTCCGCGGCGGAGCCCTGCAACGTCTCGTCCGGACCAAGCACGATCGCGACCGGTTCGCGCAAGACGACGAATGTCTCCTCGAGGATAGCCGTGATCGAGAAATCGGTCGTCGCCCGCAGCACCATCTCGGGGACGACGTAGCGCACGTGGTTGCTGCCCCAGGTGATCGCGGGGCGGCGCGCGCCGTACTCGCACGCCGGCCGGACGCGCATGCGGATGCGCGGGCTGCCCGAGATCGGGCGGACCTGGCGCATGAGCATCACCGGGCAGAAGAGCCTGCCGAACTGCTCGAATCGCGGTGCGAGATCGGTGATTTCCACGCCGCCGCCGTGCCGGTCGAAAAGCCGGGTCTTGAGGATAGGCGTGTGCGCAATGTAGGCCTGCTCGGCGCGCGCGAAATCGGCGAGCTCGATCTCGAAGAACCCGTAGTCGTCCGCCCCGCGCCCATCGCGCAAGAGAGCGCAGAACACCGCGTCGCTGTCGAAGCGCGGCAGGCAGGACCAGACGATGGTCCCGTTCGCGTCGATCAGCGCCGCGACGCTCGAGTTCCCGATCAGAGCGAGGTCGAGGCTGGTCATGATTTCTCGCTGCGCTCGACGAAGCGCCTGAGCCACGCCCGGACGGCGTCCGCGTTCGGCAATCGCCAATTCGCGGCCGAGCTGCCTTCGCCCACTTTGACCGAACAGCCTCCGACCCGGTTGATCAGCTCGAAGCCGAATTCATCGGTGAGATCGTCGCCGATGAACACCGGGAGGCGCCCCAGGAACGGGGCCTCCGCGAGAAATTCGGCGATCGCCGTCCCCTTGTCATTTCCGCTCGGCTTGATTTCCATCACCATTTTTCCCGATTGAAGCTCGAAATCGTCGCCGAGCTCCTCGACCAGCCGGCGCAGGGCCTCGTGTACCGTCGCGGCGAGCTCCGGGGCCAGGCGGTAATGGAGCGCGAGATTCATGCCCTTGTCCTCGAGCACGAGCGCGGGGTGTTCGGCGACCATCAGCGCGAGCCGCTCGTGCGCCTTTCGAAGTCCGCCAAGCGGGACACGGTGCTGGTGCATTTTGCCGGCGGCGTCGCGGCGTTCCGCGCCGTGCTGTCCGGCCGCGCAGAAATTCCTCCCGAAAAGCCGGTCGATTTCCGCGACTGAGCGCCCGCTGATGAGCGCGACCGCCCCGCCCGCGGCGTCGCGTGTGGTCGCGAGCAGATGCCCGAGGTCGTCGTCGATCCGCACGAGCTGCGGCCTTTCGGCGATGTCCAGAAGCGTCCCGTCGATGTCCAGGAAGAATCCGGAGTCCGCGGGCAGACGCGGCACGGTTCCGAGCGGGAAGCCGATGTCGGCAACAGCTCTGTCCTGGCGCGGCTGTCTTCGGGTGCGCACGGGGGCCACGTCGCGACTCTTGCTCCTGGAATTCGGCATCGGCACCCGTGATCAGACGCTGCGCAGGGGAACGGGCTTGCGCCCGCGGTCCGCGCGGGCGAACAGGCGCGAGCGCATGCGCATCTGGCCCGCGTCGAGCAGCATGCGCCCGGCCCAGCGATACACGTTGAATTCCTGGATGAGGCCGCGCATGCTGCGCATCCGGTCGCGCTGCTCCGCGGGAGGCATGGAGAGCGCCGCCTTCAGGGCTCCCGCGCATTGATCGACGTTGTAGGGATTGACGATCAGGGCTTCGGGCAGCTCGCGCGACGCCCCCGTGAACTGGCTGAGAACGAGCACCCCGCGCTCGTCGTCGCGCGTGGCGACGAACTCCTTGGCGACGAGGTTCATGCCGTCGTGCAGGCTGCTCACGAAACACAGCTCCGCCGCGCGGTAATACTCGTAGACCTCGTCGGGATCGTAATGCTCGATCTTGAGCAGGATCGGCTCGTGGCGCTTGTTCGAGAATTTGTCGTTGATCCGGCGCGCGAGCGCGCGCACGCGCGCGTCGTAGTTCTGGTACTCGTCGATGCTGGAGCGCGAAGGCGCCGCGATCTGCACGAACACGAACTTGCCGATCCATTCGGGCTCGAGCTCGAGAAAGCGCTCGACCGCGAGAAACCGTTCGAGTATCCCCTTGGTGTAGTCGAGGCGGTCCACGCCGATTCCGATCATGGTATCCGCGGCGAGGCCGTTGCGCTTGCGCACGTCGGCGCGGCATTCTCCCAGGGGTTTTTGCATGGTCTTGGAGTTGAGCGGCCATTCTATCGAGATCGGGTAGCGCCGCACCGCGGTCTGGTTTCCGCCGTAGGATATGGTATAGGTTTCCCGATCGATTCGCGCCTCGACGTAGTGGTCGACCGCGTCGATGAAATTATTGCAATGGAACTGGGTGTGAAACCCCAGGATGCTGCTGCCGAGAATCCCGTCGATGATCGCCTCGCGCCACGGGCAGATCCCGAACGCCTCGGCGTTGGGCCAGGGAATGTGCCAGAAAGTGATGACGGTCGCTTCCGGCAGCCGCTCCCGGATCATGCGAGGCAGCAGCGCGAAGTGATAGTCCTGGACCAGGACGATGGGATCGGCGGTCTTGGCTTCGCGGACCACCGTGTCGGCAAACCGGCGGTTGACGGTGACGTATGCGTTCCAGTCCGAGGTGCGAAAGATCGGGCGCGTATGCGCAATGTGGCACAAGGGCCACAGGCCGCTGTTCGAGAACCCGTAGTAGTACCCGGCTTCCTCCTCCTTGGAGAGCCAGACGCGACGGATCCCGTATGCGGGACGCTCGGGCGGGACCATGACGTGGTCGGTCGAATCGGCCGTTTCGCGGTCCGCGTTGCCGCTGCCGTGAGCGATCCACGTTCCGGAGCACGCCCGCATCACGGGCTCGAGCGCTGTCACCAAGCCGCTCGCGGGCCGCTGCACCTCGATGCGCTCGTTGCGCCGCATGTGGATGTAGGGCTCGCGGTTGGAGACGATGAGCACTTCCTCTCCCTTCAGGTCGTTGCGCAGTATTGCCCTGAGCGTGTCGGCCGACCAGTTGATCTGGCTCTCGTCCCGCGCCCTGCGTTCCGACTCCAGATCGCGGATCAGCGCCTGGAGATCGCGCGCCACCGGCCGCAATTCGCGCAGGTGCACTTTCATATCGCCGCGGCCGAAAGCTTCGCCCCGGATCACGGCCTTCAGTCCCGCGACCCAGCCGCGCCAGCTGATCTCCGCGATCACAACGGTCACCAGCGACACGATCGCGCCGATCGCGGCAAACAGATAAAAGATGTACTTCTTCGTGTCGTCGCTGCGCCGCTGCACGAAGCTCATGTCGTGCACCAGGATCAGATAGCCGTAGGCCGTGTCCTCGGATTCGACGCGGTGCATCGCTACGTGGATCGGACCGCGCTGGAGGTTGACCAGACGGCTCTCGCTGACGACCGCCTCGCCGTCGTCGCCCGCGCAAGTGATCGAAGCAGGAAACACCGCCGTCTTGTAGATCATCTTGCGGGATAGGTCGCAGAAACCGACCGCGAACAACCGCTCGTCCTGCATGATCCGGTCGAAAAAGCGCAGTACCTTGGCTCGCGACCCTTCCCGGACGAACTCCTGCAGCGGATCCTGGATCGTGTTCGCGATGAGCGCGGTGCGGATATCGAGGTCGCGCACGAACCACTGAAGCGTGAACCTGTCGACGAGCGGTATGACCGCGTACGCGATGGCCGCGAGCGTAATGGCGAGGGGAAGGATGAATCGAAGCGACAGTCTCATGTGGACTCCTGTCGGTACAGGGCTGGTGCGGGCACCTTCGTGCTGATCGCGTCGGCTCCGGCTTGCGCCGCGGATGGGCCCGCGGTGCTCGGCATCCCGGTCGATTTCATTCTGTTCGGGCTCACGCTCGTCGGTGTCGCGGTGTTTCACCGTCACACGCTGCGGGTCGCGCTTGCGGGCCTCGCGGTCATCACCCTGTACAAGCTCGCCTTCACGGGGTTCAAGACCGGCGGCGGCATTCCCGGGCTCCTCGCGCATCTCCACCAGGAGTGGGTGATCCTCGCGAACCTCCTGTGTTTGCTGCTCGGCTTCGCCCTCCTGTCGCGACACTTCGAGAAAACGCGCGTGCCCGCGGAGCTCCCGCGAATACTTCCGCACGACTGGAAGGGCTGCTTCGCGCTGCTCGTGATTGTATTCGTGCTGTCCTCGTTCCTCGACAACATCGCCGCGGCCCTGATCGGCGGCGCGATGGCGCACACGCTGTTCCGCGCCAAGGTCCACATTGGCTATCTCGCGGCGATCGTCGCGGCCTCGAACGCCGGCGGCTCGGGCAGCGTGGTCGGCGACACGACGACGACCATGATGTGGATCGACGGCGTGAATCCGCTCGACGTGATGGAAGCTTACGTTGGCGCCGGCGTGGCGCTCGTCATCTGCGGCATTCCGGCGGCGTTGCAGCAGCAGCGCTACTCGCCGATCCTGCGGCACGAGCACGAGTACGTTCGCATCGACTGGATCCGACTGGGAATCGTGTTTTTCATTCTCATCACGGCAATCGTGACCAACGTGGTCATGAACGTCGGGTTCCCCGACAGTTCGGATCATTTCCCCTTCATCGGCGCATCGGTGGTGATCGCGCTGCTGCTCACGGTTCCCCTGCGCCGGCCGGACTGGGAAGTGCTCCCGGAGAGTTTCAAGGGAAGCGTTTTCCTGCTGTCATTGGTCCTCTCGGCGACGATGATGCCCGTGGAGAAGCTGCCTGCGGCCTCCTGGCATACTGCGATGGGGCTCGGATTCGTCTCGGCCGTGTTCGACAATATTCCCCTCACCGCGCTCGCGCTCAAGCAAGGCGGGTACGATTGGGGCTATCTGGCCTACGGAGTCGGGTTCGGCGGATCGATGATCTGGTTCGGCTCGAGCGCCGGCGTGGCCTTGTCGAATATGTATCCCGAGGCGAAATCGGTCGGGCGCTGGCTTTACCACGGCTGGCACGTGACGCTCGCCTATGTGGTGGGTTTCTTCGTGCTGCTCTTTGTGATGGGATGGCATCCCAATGCGCCCCACAAGGCGGGCAAGGCCACGGGGAATCCGCCTGCGGTAACGACCCCGGCCGCTCCGATGAGGTATTTTTTTTGATTGGGCAGGGCTCGTCTCGGAGCCCGAAGCGGCTTGATTTCGTGGCGGACTAGGAATACGATTCGCGGGCTTTGGCGTGTGCACACCCCAGGGGCCCGCGGGGGGAACCCCACGAATCGTTTACCGCAGAAGGTTCCGGGGAACAAGAAGAACGACGCCGGGACGACCACCCATGAATTGCCACCATCCGAAGGAGGAGCCAATGAGCAAGGTACAGAAATCCGAGACCGCTTCGCGCCGCAAATTCCTGGCGGGCGCGGCCGCGGCGACCGCCGGCGCTGCGACGCTAGGCTTCCCGATGATCACGACATGACCGGCGGCGATCTCAAGATCGAAGTGCTGCCGGCGGGATCCGTAGTGCCGGCGTTCGGCCTGCTCGACGCGGTGTCGAAAGGCACGCTCGACGGCGGGCACGGCGTGCTCGTCTATCACTATGGCAAGCAAAACGCCCTCGCGCTCTGGGGCTCGAGCCCCGCGTATGCGATGGATGCCAATATGCTGCTCTCCTGGCACAAGTACGGCGGCGGCAAGGAATTGCTCAACAAGCTCTACGCCTCGATCGGCGCCAACGTCGTGTCCTTCCCTTACGGGCCGATGCCGACGCAGCCGCTCGGCTGGTTCAAGAAGCCGATCACCAAGCCGGACGACTTCAAGGGCATGAAATACCGCACCGTGGGCATCTCGATCGACTTGTTCACCGGCATGGGCGCTGCGGTGAACGCGCTGCCCGGCGGCGAGATCGTGCCGGCGATCGACCGCGGGCTCCTCGACGCGGCCGAGTTCAACAACGCAACCTCCGACCGCATCCTCGGCTTCCCGGACGTGTCCAAGGTGTGCATGCTGCAGAGCTATCACCAGAACGGCGAGCAGTTCGAGATCATGTTCAACAAGACCAAGTACGACACGCTGCCCGAGAAGATGAAGTCGATCATCGCGTATGCAGTCGAGGCCGCTTCAGCGGACATGTCCTGGAAGGCGATCAACCGCTACTCGCAGGATTACATCGAGCTGCAGACCAAGGACAAGGTGAGGTTCTACAAGACTCCGGACTCGGTGCTGCAAAGGCAGCTCGAAATCTTCGACCAAGTCAACGCGAAGAAGTCGGCAGAGAACCCGATGTGGAAGGAGATCAGCGAATCGCAGAAAAAGTATGCCGAGCGTGCGGTGCGCTGGGACCTCGACACCGTCGTCGGCCGGCGCATGGCGTATAACTGGTACTTCGGCAAGAAGCCGGCCGCCAAGAAGGCCTGACGGCGAGCGCACCCGTGTGAGCACCATCCGGTGGCCCGGATGGTGTTTTTTTTGATCTCCGTCAGAGATGTGACAGGATCAGCATAATAAACTCCCTCCGCCGCCAACTCGCCGCAGGTTACCAACCATGCAAAAAGTACTGCTTTTCGTCGACAAGATAAGCACCTGGGTGGGGCAGGCTTTCTCGTGGCTCATCGTGGCCCTCACCCTGCACATCAGCTGGGAAGTATTCTCGCGCTACGTGCTCGACCACCCGCGCGCCTGGGCATTCGACGCGATGATCATGATGTACGGGACGCTCTTCATGATGGCGGGCGCCTACACGCTCGCGAAGAGCGGCCACGTGCGCGGGGACGTGATCTACGGCTTCTTCACGCCGCGGGCGCAGGCGATCCTCGATCTGACGCTCTACATCGTGTTCTTCATTCCCGGGATCGTCGCACTGACCTACGCCGGGTACTTCTACGCCTCGGAGTCCTGGGCGATCAACGAGCATTCGAACATCACCGCCGAGGGCCCGCCCGTGTATCCCTTCAAGACGGTCATCCCGCTCGCCGGTGCATTCGTGCTGGTGCAGGGCATCGTCGAGATCATCCGCTGCGTCATCTGCATCAAGCAGGGCGAGTGGCCGTTGCGCGAGGCGGACGTCCAGGAAGTCGACGTCGAGAAACTCAAGGAAATGGTGCACGTCAAGGACGAGGATATCGCGAAGCTCGATAAGTTCGTCGTGCAGCAGGAGCGGCACAAATGAAGCTGCGCAAGGAACTCTGGTTCGGCTTTTCGCTGATGGCGCTGATCATCATCCCGGTGATCGTGCTCATGCCCTGGGGACACCTCACCAACGGACACCTGGGCCTCATGATGCTCGCGCTGATCTGCGTGGGCATCATGCTCGGCTTTCCCACGGCCTTCACGCTCATGGGAATGGGCGTGTTCTTCGCCTGGCTCGCCTACCGCAGCGTGGATCCTGCGACCGCGGGCCGGCAGGTGCTCGACCTCTTCGTACAGCGCACCTACGGCGTGATGTCGAACGACGTGCTGATTG
>WNFF01006018.1_pt1 | contig 13412 bp, 13 predicted proteins | sample 5400441 | NCBI WGS metagenome assembly WNFF01 (sample SAMN13153345, study PRJNA577476) | soil metagenome | isolation source: 120 cm saprolite under Douglas fir tree site 2 hole 3 replicate 1 | place: USA:California | collected 2015-04-18
TGCCGCGAACGGATCGCGCCCGTCGAGCAGCAGCGTTGGCGAACCGGCCCACTCGGACGGGACGAGTGACGCCTGCTGGACGTCCTCAACCTGCATCGCCACGTCGGCTCGACCCAGTTCGGCCAACACGGTACGGACTCTGGCCGCCGCCGTCTCCCAACTCGGGCAACCGCTGAAGTAGAGGATCGTGATCTGCATTTCGCACCTCGCACGCCGATCGTAAACCTTCCCCTATAGGAGAAGGTCAAGTAGTATGCTCTATCTCGTGCGGATCAGCGAGCTAGCCGGCCAGGCGGGAGTCACAAGCAAGACGTTGCGCTACTACGAACGGATCGGTGTCCTGCCGGCTCCGTCGCGCTCATCCTCTGGCTATCGTGAGTACCGCCCCGACGTCCTCGACCGCCTCGGGTTCATCCGAGCGGCTCAGGCCGTCGGATTGAGCCTCGGGGAAATCCGACAGGTGGTCGCGCTTCGGGATCGCGGCGAGACGCCGTGCGATCACGTCTATCGGCTGCTGCGGCGACGGACTGCGGAGTTGGATGAACGGATTGATGAACTACAGGCGCTTAGGCGCGACCTTCAATCGTTGACGAAGCGCGCTCGCCGGCTCGATCCGGCCGACTGCGATGCCGGCGGCGTTTGCCACCTGATTACGTCTTCGGTCGACGGGCCGGGAAAGGCAGAGGGCTAGCGGGAGCGAACCGTCCGCCGGAGTTCGACTGGCGAATATGGGACTATCTCGCGGCCTGAAGACCAGCGACCTGACTCTCGACAGGCAGCTGCACCTGGTCCGACGCATCATCGAGGAAGGTGCTGATGATCCGGTTCATCTCAGCGCACTTCTCGCGCAGTAACGTGCAGGCGTCGCGGCGCTTGTCGGAGGCCAGCTCGTCATCTTCGAGCAAGCTGGCGTAGCCCTGAATAAGCGTCAAGGGCGTACGCAATTCGTGCCCCAAGCGCCTCAACTCGCCAATGCGGGCGGCGTACTCCTTTCGGACTGACTTCCCCATCGCCACACAGCGTGCACTGCGTAGGACCCGGTGTCAAGTAGACACGACCCCATGGTTGCAACGCGTAAGCTCATGGAAAGTTATAACAGTGATACAATATCTTTGGAAGTGAACGTAGCAGGCTTGCGTACCTCCGAGCGGCGCTGGCCCAGCATTTTGCGCCTGGTAGCCCATCAGTTGCGAACGCCGACGAGCCTCATCGCCGGCTATGCGGAGATGCTTGCCTCGGACGAGATCCAACGAGACTCTGAGCGGAGGAACCAGATACTTGCCGAGATCCGCCAGAACCTCCGCGAGCTCAATCGGTTGGCGGTCGAATTACAGGAGGGGACCCGAGCCGAGACTGTTGGACTGCCCATTCGCAAGGGATCCATTTCGGTGGGCTCGCTGATCGAGGACGCGCTGAGAGCCGCCGCTCCTTTGTGCGAATACCGGAAAGTACGCCTCGAGCTGAGCTCGGGGGGTCCAGCGCCCGGCCACATCATGGGCGATGGCTTTTACCTGAAGTTGTGCCTGGTCAATCTTATTGACAATGCCGCCAAGTACGGGAAGGCAGGCGGCCGCGTACGGCTGGCAACAGAGCCACTCGGTCGGTCGATCGAAGTACGAGTCGCTGATGACGGCATGGGCTTGGGTCCGCACGCCGCCGAGCTTTTTGCCCCCTTCGCTCAGGGCGCCGATGCCAAAGAAGGTATTGGGCTGGGCTTGACGCTGGTGAGCGCCATCGTGGAAGCCCACGGGGGATCGATGACCTGGAGATCGGGGAAAGGAAGCTACGTTGGCTTTACGATTCCGTGGTCACCCAATTGATCACGCCACCGGCCGATCCCGCACGAAATCACTTTGACGGCTGTTGCGGTGACGCCGTCGAGATGGAAAGGTCCAGGTGGCGCTTCTTCCAGAACTCGAGCCGGCGTCGAAGACGATCACGCTCTGCCTCAAGCACCGAGAAATCCGTTCGCACGGCCTCACGGCGGGCGTCCGCCTCCGCCATCTTGGCCAGTCCCTCGTGCGCTGTCGCCAGGGCGCGCTCCTTGAAGGTCAGGAGCTCGGTGTAAACCTCGATCCAGCGGCGCGCCTCTTCCGGGTGCGGCGACTCCGGATCCTCGCCTTCGAGAAGCCGATCAGGATCCACAGCTTCCCGTGCGGCAGTTTGCGGATCCACGTCTTCGAGATCGATGCATTCAAGTCTAAACGGCGGGAGCAACCGGGGCCCCGGCCCCCGAAAGGTAGCGGCGACGTTGCATTCCCCAAGCCGGCCCTTGTCAAATCATCGAAAATCAGTTACACTTTCTATGGTAGCGCTACTAGCAAACTTAGTTAGGAGGTCTGCATGACGATTGAGCATCTACTCGTCCTGCTTCTCGTCGGGGCGCTTGCCGGCTTGATCGGCGAACGCCTTGTCGGTAGAGGGATGCCATTCGGGGTGGTCGGCGCCATCGTTGCTGGGCTGGTCGGTGCCTGGCTAATGGTCGATGTCCTGCACGCGGTGATCGCGCCCGAATTAGCGCTGGGCGGCATCCCGATTATTTCGGCGATCCTTGGTGCGGCTATCATCGTTCTTCTTTTGAGTCTCGTCGCTGGCCGCGTAGGCACTCGGGGCTTCGGTCGCATCTGATCGTTGCTGGCGACTGAGGGAGGCGGCTCTTGGCCGCCTCTCTCATCAAGAACCCAAAACCGAATCCACGGCGGTGCCTTACGTCCCACGAACGAGCTGCTTGAGGCCCTTAACGAGTATCAGGCGACGTCTGGCACCGCGGCCTCCAAACTGACAGGCGCCATAGTGATGCTGGACCCCGTCCTTCGCGAAGATCCGGGTGACCAGGTGCCGACACATCCAGATCGGTGAGAGAGGGGTTTCCCGGGAGTCGGCTGGGAGATACCGCTGCGCATCGTAAAGCGGGCACTCGACAAACGCCTCGGGGAATGGGCGCGGATACGGACAGGCATCAGACGGAAGCCTCGCTATGGGTGGTCCCTCCTATCAGGGTAGGGTCTGCCGGCGCCCCGCACGCATTCCCGAATTTGCGCTTGAGTGAGCGTCCAGCCGCCGGGTGGCAGTAACGCGAGGACGTCGACAACGAATCGTCGCCGATCTGCAGCATTTTTCCCGACGGCGTATTGGAGTATAGAGGCAGCCAGTTGTGGAACATCTGCGCCAGTGACTCATGACCGCTGAATTCACCCTCGGGGATGTCCTGCACGAGGCTCGCCCCGATGTCTGGATCGCGGGCTTTGCCTTCCTGTTTGGACTGATTTTTCTGCTCGCCGAGGTGCTGTCGCCAGACCTCGTGACCTGGACTGGACGCTGTGTCCGGGCTTTCTTTGATGGAGGGGTCGCACATTACACGGTGGCTGGTCAACAATTCACCGCAGATAATCCGCCGTTGCAGGATCGGTCGCCGCGGACGGTCACCGTCTGCTATTACGCAAGCGAGCCCGCCAATGGGTACATCGTGCATCAGGGCGCAAACTGGGCCGAAGGGGGCCTGATCGGGGGACCGTTCGCGCTGGCGCTCGTTCCGGTCGCCATCGGAATGCTGAGGGGCGCGCGCCGCCTGCGCTCGGCGCCAGAGCTTCCAGTTGGGATCCAGCTGGAGCAAGATTTCGTCGTTCATCCGGCTCCATAGCATGACGCTGACCCCAGACCTCCGATCGATCACTTTCAATCCCCGGGCGCGAAGGCTAATTCGATCAGCCGGGAAGGGGTGGGCACGGGGCGTCTCGACCGGCATATAAATTGCCGGGAAGCCGGTCTGGACCAATTCGTGTCGATGAAGCCGCCCTGGAAGCTTTTCGAAATCAAGCTGAGCCGGGACGTCAGTCCCAGTCCAATCGAGCAGTTCCACAAGAGATAACTGGCCTCCCTTATCCGTGTGCACCCCGTAGCAGCGGAACAGCGCCAGCGTCCCGTTCGCCAAGCGGAAGCTGAATGCGTCCCCAATCTGAAAACGTGGTACCGCCAGTCGTTGCTTCGGTACTTTGACCGGCGGCTTCTGAGACCCCAGAATTTGGCCGCGCAATCTCTGGAGGACTGCCTGGCGTCGTTTCAGATCAGGACTTCCTTCCCAGCGCCGGAGATCCGCGCCGCTGTCGAGAATGGAGAGTGCCCGCTGCCTGACCCCTTCGGTCAGCCTACCGGTGCTCACCTGCGCAGCCGCAAGTGCCAGCCAAAGCACCGGACCTTCGTCTCGGTCATTCGCGCTTTGCCCCCACTGCACAAGCAACCGCGCTGTGGCGATCTCGGCGTCCAGACCCGCGCCCAAGAGATCGCGCCAGTCATCCCGAACATCCAAGGCGGTGTCATCGGAAAAGATCCCGACGCCCCACGTACCCACGCGCGAAGGCTACTGGAATTTTGGGCGCTTCTTTGAGGCGATGAGCCGCCCCATTTAGCGACAATGACGCCGTGCGCCCCCAATTTCTGGTCGGCCCGGGCGCGATTGTCGCTGAAATCCTTGGGTTCTGGGTCCTCTTTTACGCCTGGGCAGCCAGCGAGCTGTACATCGGCTGACGGTATCGGCTTCCGCGGGGGGCTGCAACGCGTGACCGCGGCTCGCGGACCGTTCTCGTCGCATCGGTCTGGACCGGGGTGGCAGCTGGATTCGGCTGCGCCATCTTGCTTCAGGGAGCCGCGATCCGGATGGGTCGGCACGCGATTTTCGCCCTGTGGCTCGCGCTGATGCTGCTTGGCTTGGTCTTGCGCTGGTGCGCAATCTCCGTGCTCGGCCGGTCATTCACGGTCACGGTGGGGATCCGCGCTGAGCAGCGGGTGGTCGAGCGGGGACCATACCAGTAGGTGCGACATCCGTCCTATACGGGCAGCTTGCTGACGATTGCGGGCATTCTGTTGTGTTGCACCAACGCGCTCTCGCTGCTCTCATTCCTACTCCCGATCGCGGGATACGCTTACCGCATCCGGGTTGAAGAACGGGCCCACATCGAGGGCCTCGGCGAGCCCTACCGCGCCTACATGCGCCGAACGAGGCGGCTGATTCCCTTTATCCTCTAACGTTCGTCAGGCCTGCTCGAGGATGCGACCGAAGGCCTGCAGGTAACTGGGGTCGCCGGCGCGATCCCGCATCACCCAGTACTCCGCGCCCCAGAAGAGGTAGGCATGCAGCGCTGCTCCTGGTACCGACCACGCGATCGCCGTGTCGTAGTTTCGGATCAGTTGTTCCGGCGGGCAGCTGTACGAGGCCTGCCGCTGGGGGTTTGGGGGCACGGTGACCGCCTCCCAGGGCTCGGCCTGTCCCTCGGAGACCATCAACCGCTTGCCCCGCGCCCGCACCGATGCGAACAGACGCTTACGTCGCGCTCGCTCCCAGGGAAGATCGCCGGTCTCGAGGTACATGGTGCGGCGTCCAAGCCGCCGCATCGCGTGGCGCGGATAGTAATCGATCCCCACGATGTCCGCCAGGCGCGCGGCCAGGTCGAGCGAGTCACCCTGGTCGCGCGTGCGCCACCACTGGGTGAGTTGGACGATTGACGACGTCGGCAGGAAACCGTTCATCAGAACTGGGCGCGACGCATCCGCTGCCAGCAGGGCCTGCAGCTCCCGCTCGACAAACGAGGCCGAAAGGCGCCAGGAGTGCTCGACGCCGAGCGGGTCGACCGCCTCGTGCTCTAGCTGCCAGGCGACGATCGACCGGCGATCGCGATACCGAGTCACCAGCCGTGCGATGAGCTCGGTCGCACCGGCGAGCAGCACGGGATAGGCGTCGGGCTCGATGAGCGAGCCTTCGCGCAGCGGCTTTTCGAGGTAATGGGAAGGCGCGAAGAACTCCGGATAACCGAACGTCTTCACGGCGCCGATGGCAAGGATGACCTGCTTGCCCGCACGCTCCGCAGCATCGAGCTGCCAATCGAGCTCGGTGGTGTCGAAGCTGCCGGCCCGCGGCTCGAGGCGATTCCAATATGCCCCCAGTCGGATCATGTCGAAGGGAAACGCGAGCAGCGTTTGCAGCGTGGTCGGCCCCTCCAATCCGAGGGCCTCGGCCTGCCGGGGGCGGAAGCTGATGCCGAGGATCGTTGACCCGCGCGGCGCGATGGCCAGCTCGCTCCACGCCGTGGTCAGGGGTTGTTCGGCTCGCCTCAGTCGCAGCTCTACCATCACGACACTTCGGCGAAGTATTCGAAGGGCCACCCAGAAACTGCGAGCCATGTTGGCACGATCCGGCTCAGTCCTTTGCGAATCGCCCCGCGCTGACTGCGATACGCCTGCCAGGCTCGCATTTTCGGCACGACAGCGGCTCCGATGAACAGGCGGTGCGTGGGCAGCGCCCGGTTCGCTTCGACCGCCGGGTCTCTTGCCATCTGGCCGATCAGGCGCAAGGCGCCGAGCACCCAACCGGGTAGCGTCACATACCACATGGGCACGTTGAGCACCGGTGTCTTCATCTCGGTCAGCATCGTCGAGCAGGCGACGTGATCCGGGTGGCCATCGAGGCCGGCCAGGTCATAGGTCAGGATGAGATCGGGACGGATTTGCGTGATGGTGCGCGCGAGAGCCTGCATGACCTGCTCACGCTGCCCGCGCAGTTCGCCGTCGCCGAAATCGTGGTGGATCACGCGCGTGATGCCAAGAATGTGAGCCGCACGGCCGGCTTCACTTCGACGGGTCGTCCTCAGCGCGCTGTCCGGCGCGCCCGTCGGAGTGCCGCGCTCGCCGCCGGTGAGCAGCAGGAGGGTGACCGTGGCGCCCGCGTCGGCGAAGCGACGGATCACGCCGCCGCAGGTGACGGTCTCATCATCGGGATGCGGAAAGACGGCCAGGATGTTGGTGAACCGTCGAAGATCCCGGGCGGCGTTCCGCACCCTCAGCGCGCGCGGATGCGGCGGCGGCCCAACCAGGCGAGCGGGGCGAGGATGGGCCTGACCAGGACGGCCGGCACGTTCGGGACCGAGACCTCGGGCTGGTACTCGAGCAGAACCGCCGCCAGATCCGAAAGGCGTGGCAGGCGCGTCCCAAGGAAGTGGCCTGCGTGGGCGATGGCCTCGTTGGCCTCGAAGAATTCCTGGGTACGGAGGGCAGGGCGCACTTCGACCCGCGCAACAGAGGTCTCCGGTCCGGGATTGCCGAACCAATGCGCCTGAGCTTTCGGCACAACCACGCTCTCGCCCGGATTCACAAGGATGGTGTTGCCCGCAAAGCTGAACTGCATCCGGCCCTGCATGACCGTGAAGCGCTCCTCCTGGATCGGATGCGCGTGGCGGGCGGGAACATGTCCACCGGGTGGCAGGGAGAGATCGAAGACGAGCAGCCGGCCGCCGGTTTCGGCGGCGCTCGTGTGGATCACGATCCGCTCGCCACTGATCGGATTTTGGATCACGCGCTCGGCGGCTTCGGAAGGGCTGCCCTGTCCGTCGCTCATTGACTCAATGCTAGCCACCTTCCCACCTTCGAAGGGTACATTTGGATACCAAACGCATGACTGAGGTCTTCGGACCGGTGCGGATCGAAGTGATGACGCTGGGCGAGGCGTGGATCGCGATCGCCTCGGCGATTCTGACCAGCGGTGTCGTCGGGAGTTGGGAGGGACTGCCCATCGTCGAGGTATTCCGCGCGACGCTCGACGTGAATTCCCCGAGGGTGGAGGACCCGATCATTGCCCAGCACGGCGATCCCGAACGCGTGGCTTGGATGCATGCGAACTTTACCGACCATTCCCGAGTGGCAGAACTCGGTCACGCCGACAGCTACGCCACGCGCCTGTACGACTACGCCCATGCAGGCCGCGACCAGATCCGCTGGGTGATTGACCGACTGGCCGCCAATCCATGGGCGCGCGACGCGACGGTGACGACGTTCCAGCCACTAACCGACACCGGCTACATCCCATGCGTTAGCCTGCTCGACTTCTGGCTCGTCGAGGGGAAGCTGCAGCTCGCGGTCTACGCCCATGCCATCGACTTCGGTACGAAGGGCTACGCGAATCTCATCGAGCTCGCGGCGCTACAAACCGGCGTGGCCAGCGACCTTAGCGTCGGCGTCGGCACGCTGACGATGACGGTGAAGTCGGCCCACATTTATCAGACCGAGCTTGGCCCGATGCGAGGCATCATCGCAGCAATACAGGGTTAACGACCCGCTCGAGCGCTCAGAGCAACTTGCGCGCATGTTTGCGGCGATGGCGCCGGGACGTGGACGGCCTCGATAGTCCAGCCGTAATCGGCGACCCGCCCGACCATTTCGAACCAGGCCGGATGGTCCGACGTATAGGCGAGGTAGTCGGCGCGGTCATCGGGCATCACGAGGATGGAGGTCTTGGTCGTCGACAGCCAGCATTGCAGCAACGTGCCCGCCGTCACTGGATGATCGACGTAGTGGTAGCTAGCCGGCAGGTAGTAAAACGGGTCGTACAACTGGCTGAGGAACTGCCCGCCGTCGAGCCCACCGTAGTGCACCAGCGCATACGTTACGGCGGGATGCTCGGGCGGCGGAAGGTTGAGCGCGCCGCCGCGATACTCAGGCCGAGCGAAGATACCGGCAATGTAGCGACCTGCGGCCACATCGGTGTTCCAGGCCGAGGCGGTGCTCGTATACGCGCTCTGGATGGGGATCCAGGCCAGCTGCGTGCCGACCAGCAGAACCCCGGCCGTCAGCCACGGGACCCAACGGATACCTTTTCCCAGGTAGCGAGGCACGATCATGAATAGGCTGATCGCCACCAGCAAGGCAGCGAAGTCGTAGGGGAAGGCGAGGATCCACATCATCCACCGCCACGGGTACCACTCGGTGATGAATGCGGTCAGGCCGAACAAGCCGAAGACCAGCGCGCATGATCCGAATCCATAGAGCAACAGCAAGTACGATCGCGGGCGGCGCCAGAGCGTGATCAGAAGGCCGGCGGTCGCCATCGCCCAGATGGCCACGAACCACGGCCGGGCCGACTGCTGGCTTGCGACCAGCGGTTTCATCCACACCCCGGCGCCGTTGGCGAGGTAGTTCCAGTAGAGCGGATAGATGGGGTTGCCGGTGCGCGCGTTGAGGAATGCCATTTGGGCGGCCATCACGCCCCCAAACCCAAGCAGCAGCGAGACCCATCGTCGGGCGGCCCCCTGCCGCAGGAACGACCCGAAGACCAACCCGGATGAAGACAGCCAGGCCTCGGGTCGGGCCGCGGTCGCAAGCCCCCACGCGATGCCGGCCCGGAAGGGGCGCTTTGGCAGCAGCCAGATGCCGAGAAGCGACAGGCTGACGCCCATCGGTTCGAGCATCCCGGACGCATCGTTGAAGACGCTCGTTGGCGCGAAGGCGGCAAAAGCCGTCGCGGCAACCGCAACCGAGAGGTTCCAATAGCGCTGGCAGAGATGGAAGATCAGCACCACGCCGAGCGATCCGAAGGCAAGACTCTGAATCCTGGCGAGCACGATGTCAGTCGAGCCGGTGACAAAAAAGAGGATGACGAGCACGATCGGGTGCAGCACCCCCCAGAAGTACTCAACGCCTTTGAGGTCCCAGAGGCGGAGGCCGTGGCTCAACCCGATCTGTTTAGTGAGATAGGCGATCTGCCAGTGCTGGTAGACATCGGTGTACAGGCCATCGCCAGCGTTTTCGGGATTCGAGATGCCAAAGAGGTAGATGACACGGGGCAGTAGGGCTACGACCAGCAACCCGAGGGTCCACCAGCTCCAGAATGCGAGGGGGACGCGGGCCGGCGAGGAGCCGCCACTCTGCCGCTCTTCCTCGTCCTCGTTCGCGAGGACCCGGGCTACGCTCAAAGCCGCTTCACTAACTGGTTGACAACGCGAGAGGGCTCAAACTTGCGTCGTTCGGCAGCAGCCAGCGAAACGCGATGAACCAGAAGGTAAAGAGCCAGCCAACCAGCAGCAGTGTGCCGCCATAGTCGTGAAACAGGACGGCCGGAAGATAACCGGCTGCGGCTGCGAGCAGGCACACCGTGGCGATCCGCACCAGATTGACGAGCACGGTGCCCAGAATGCCGAATAAGATGACTTCGACCCGTGAGGTCCAGCGCATCGGACCGCGAAGGCCGACAAGAAAGCTCAGGCCAAGCAGGATCAGACTCTGCCAGCCCACGCAGTTCCAGGAAATGAAGAGGGTCTGTGGCGCGCCGCTCGAATTCCAGACGACCAGCTGATTTCCAGCCGACGCCGCGTGAATTCCGAACGTCCCGAGGATCGCCACGGTGACACGCACTTCCGCGGGCACGATCGGCTGCAATGGCCCGGCAATGCCTAACCGCATGCCGACCGCGGTCAGGACATCGTCAAAGGTGGAGACGAACGGCAACACGACCAGAAGGACGGCGCTCAGGGCCAGGAGCATCGCAAATACCGGCATCGTCCGGGACGGCGTCATCGGATCCTCATTGCCGCGAGGCGCTTCGGTCGACGGATGAGCCACTGGGCAGCCAGCGGAAGCAGCAGGGCCAGACCGATCAGTGGCGTGCCATGCTCCGGCACGACGATCGAGGGCGTGGTGATCGATGTCTGCTGATTGTTGGCGTCGTACCGAAGGTCGAGACCGCCATTGGTCACGGTGACCACGGTGATCTGCCAGCAAAGGTAGGAGTCGGCGGGGAGAATGACCGCCGGCGTGCTCGTCGAGGTGGAGGATCCGCCGCCGTTCACGAGCGTCGCCGTCCAGGCAGCGATCGGGACGATCACCGCGCACGAGGAGGTCGGGCTGTACCCAAACGTAAGCGCGGCGTTCACGTTGGCATTGCCTTGGCCCGACACCCAGTAGGTGAAGGTGTAGCTCCCGGCCGGGATCGTTTGACCGGTGTAGGCGATCGTCGTCGCCCACGCCCGTGTCGCGCCCGGTGTATCCAGTGCAAAATGAGCCGGTGTGCCATTCGACGATGGGATGTTGTCGATGGTGTAAGCGCCGGAAGGATCGTGGAGGTAGAACGCGTTGGCCGCCAGCACACTGGGGGCGGTTGCAGCGCCAATGCCGAGGATGGTCAGCACCAGGATGGGCGCTGCAATGCACACGATCCGGAACGCGCGTCGCCGTCCACCGGCGTTGCTGACCGGGACAGTTGCCCGCGCCGGCTTGCCGGACCGAGGACGAAGCCACCGTTTCAGACTGTCCCTCGATTGAAGGTGCTCGACTCGATCGGTGATCCGTCCGGTCTTGGGCGTGCGAAACCAGGGACCTTCGTGTCGTTCGAACAGGCCCTTCAGCGACGCCCAGGCCTGGAAGGGGACGAGGAGAAACGAGAGGACAACCGCGCCAAGGACGCCGGCGTAGTCCTTACGCGGCGAACCCTCGAGCAGAAGGCCGCCCAGGTTCATGAGAGGGAGCGAGAGGAGGTTTGAGAAGAGGAGCGACCAGCCAAGCAGCGCGCTCCATTCGGGGATGTGTACCCGGAGTACGAGCTCGGAAACAAGCCAGGCAGCCGAGCCGAGCATGAAGAGTGCGGACTGCAAGTAGTACATGCCGTAGTAGATGAACTCGGCCTTTTCCATCAGGCTCAGGTGCCGCGAACGGAGGATCGTCACGAACCACTTGTTGACGTTGTAGCTGTGACCCTCCGCCCAGCGCATCCGCTGGCGCGCGAGGCGGCCAAACGTGGCGACGCATTCCGCCGGCGTCTCCGCGTATGGCGTGTAGACGACCTTAAAACCCTTCGCATAGAGCCGCAGGGTGAGCTCCCAGTCTTCGGTGAGGCTGCGGCCCCAGCCGAGATCCTTCAAGAGGCCGGCGCGGATCATGTAGGCAGTGCCGGCGACCATCTTCATCGAGCTGAGCACCTGCTGGTAGGGGCGTTCCACCATGTAGCTGCCGGCATATTCCGTGCGCACGGCCGCAGTGAGCCAGCTCTCGCCCTTGTTCAGGACATGCCACTGGTAGCTCTGCACCGCGCCGACTTTGGGAAGGGGCTTCGGTGACTCGTCTTCGTTGCTGTAGAAGTGGCAGAGGAGATCATTGATGACATCCGGAAACGGCACGGCATCGGCATCGAAGATGGCCACGTACTCGGTGCGGGGATCCATGGCTCGTAGAGCATGCGTTAGCGCGCCGCCTTTGAATCCGTCCCGGGTGTCCCGGTGAATGATCTTGAAGCGATTGACCTGCTTCCAGGGCTCCAGGACCTCCATGGATCCGTCCGTCGAGTCGTCGACGAGAATGACCTCGTAGTTCGAATAGTTCAACCGGGCGCAGGCTTCGAGCAATCGGCCAACCACTCGCTTCTCGTTGTAGGTCGCGATGTGGATAGAGACGAACGGCTCGTAACCAAGCTGCAGATGTCCATCGCCGCTTCCATCGTGATGTCCGTATCCGTTCGCTCCACGGCGAGTGATCCGGGAAAGACCGTTGAAGCGCCGCTCCTGCTGGCTGCCCCCGTTCCGGTTCCGCCCGGGACCGAAGAATGCCAGAAGGAGGATTGTCGCCGTGGCCAGGTAGTACTTGAGGGAGTAGGCGAAAAAGAACGCACCCATGCCGAGTGCGACGAGAGCCAGCTCCAAGCCAAGCCAGCTCAGCAGGGTCGAGTTACCCGCGAGCGCCAGCGCCATGCCCGCCGAGGTCCCCCGAGCGATGGCGAGCAGCGGGAGCGCCGCGATCAGGATCGTAATGAAAACGAGCAGACCGATCAGCCAACTCCAGAGTCGTTCGCTGAACGGGCGAGCAATCCTTGTTTGCCGCGACATGGCTGGATCGGGGTATTTCGGCGTGCGCCTAGGCGACGAACTCATCCGGAGTTCAGGCTATTTGGGCTCGGTTGCGCATTTCCTAGCGCCCGTCCGAGAGATGCAACCGCCTTGTTACAGGGGCGTGTAAATATTGCGCCGCACTCTGAGTTGCAGCCGCCGGCTTATCGCCCAAGCCATCAGTTGGGCAAGCGGCAGCAGTCTATCTAAGGGATGGGCTGGCGACCGAGACCTTTTGCCCGCCGCAAGACGGACAGGCATGAACGGTCACGACCGTAGCGGCGACCAGGCTAACCACATGTTCGATTAGCGGATGGACCATCTGCTGGCAACCCTCGCAGCGAACGAGCTCGGCTTCGCTTTTCTCTTCAGTCACGGGCGAGTCCCTTGAGGAGAGGGTAGATCAGTTCAGGACGGGCGTCAAGGCTACGCCCGGCTCAACGCAGGTTGAATAGGGATCCCGTGATGGCGAATCGTCCTGGTCCGACAACGGTCAAGAAAGCGAAAAGGGCGAGGGTGGCACCAAGCAGGCTGACGTTGCGGAAGAAGCTCCCCCGCTGTGTCCGCCGCTGTGCGGCGTCGGAAAACGTCCAAAAGGGATGGAAGAGAAGGGTGGTGGGGATCAGGAATGCTGCCATCATCAGCGCGCCGACGTCGGGCCAGATGCCCAAGACGGTCGAGAGGATGGCGAGCACGAGCCAGACGCCGACAGGCCAGCCTGCCACGTAAGGAATCGGGATCTTTCCCTTGGCCGTGGCCACGTATCGGGCGTGGCTCGCA
>WNFF01006117.1_pt1 | contig 13409 bp, 12 predicted proteins | sample 5400441 | NCBI WGS metagenome assembly WNFF01 (sample SAMN13153345, study PRJNA577476) | soil metagenome | isolation source: 120 cm saprolite under Douglas fir tree site 2 hole 3 replicate 1 | place: USA:California | collected 2015-04-18
TCTTCCGCAGAAAATTCCCCCGCCGGAATGTGTGACAGCTCCGCACGCATTAGCCGCTCGGAATAGTCCAGAAGCTCTCCGCATAGTCGCTGGACTCTCTCGCGGCTGGAACGCGCAACCAGTTCTTGCAGTCTCATTTCGCCCACGCGGCATGCGCCGGCCTGTGCGGTCAGGTCGCCCTCGCGCTCGTCAGGGGTTCGCACGCTCTCGAGGATCGTCTTCAGGAACGCCTTGTCCATCACCCCACCGTGTACCAACTTCGTAGGGGGAATTCGCACGCCTTCTTCGCTGATGTCGCGGCACAGGCCCATGGAACCCGCATACTTTCCACCCACATCCGCATGATGGGCGCGGGCGGCCACATAGAAAGTGGATGTTTTTTCCTTTTCTATGAACATAGGCGAGACCATGGTGATGTCTGGCAAGTGCGTCCCCCCGGCGAACGGGTCATTCAGAATAGCGATGTCGCCCGCTTCGAGTGACAACGCATCCACCGCAGCTCGCACCGACATCGGCATGGATCCAAGGTGCACGGGCATGTGATCGCCCATCGCGATCACTTGGCCCAAACCGTCGAAAACCGCGCAAGAGTAATCTCGGCGCTCTTTGATGTTGGGTGAGAAAGCGGTGCGGCGGAGGGCAGCGCCCATTTCCTCCGCGATAGAGCGCGTGGCGCTCTTGAAAACGGCCAGTTCGATTGGATCGAAGGAATTCAATTCAAACCTCGATCACCAGATTCGAGTGTTCATCCACCCGGGCCATACATCCAGGAGGCACGACGGTGGTTGCGCTGTACTCGTGCACCAGCGCCGGCCCCTCGAAGCGATTGCCCGGAGAGAGGAGCTCGCGCTGAAAAACTGTAGCGACACACCATCGGTCGACGAACATCGCGCGTTTTTTCTTTAGTACCGCACGCGTGCAGTCGGGGCCCGCCGCAGGTTTACGCGGTATCTCGATTGAGCCAGAAGGCGCAGTCATCCGCACCCGCACGTTTACAATCTCCACCGTCCGGTTCTCATCGGCGTGACCATACCGCTTGCGATGTGTGGCATGGAAATCAGACAGCATGCCCGGTCCAGCGGCTACATTCAACTCGTATCCCTGGCCTGCGTAGCGAAGATCGGCAGAGCGAACGGAGACCCCGGATAAGCCTTCATCGCGAAATTCGGCTAGCGCTCTGGCCTCCAGTTCGGCGAAATGGGTCTCAAGCAGATCCCCGGACCGTTTGGAATGGGCAGAGAACTTGGTACCCGACTCTGGGCCTGCCACAGAAGTCATTACCGTGCGCGAGTAGTCGCGCACTACGTTAGACATCAGAATGCCCAAGGCCGAGAGCGCGCCGGGCATCGCCGGAATTAGAACGCGTGGAATGCCAAGCGCGCGGGCAAGGGAACAGGCGTGCAGCGGTCCGGCGCCTCCGAAGGCAACCAGGGTGTATTCGCGCGGATCGTATCCTCGCTCGACCGAGATTAGCCGGATGGCTTTCTCCATCTCCGCCTCCGCCAGCCGCACTACTCCCGCGGCAAACTGGTCAACGGAAGAGATCGGGCCGCGGGCTTTCTCCATGAACTGCCGCGTTCTTTCCCCCTCCAGCCGCACTGTTCCGGCGAGGGCGAGTTCCGGGTCCAGACAACCCAGCAGTAGGTTCGCATCGGTTACAGTCGGCTGTTCTCCGCGACCGTAGCATACAGGGCCAGGGTCAGCGCCGGCTGACGCTGGTCCGACGTGAAGCATGCCACCGCGATCGAACCATGCGAGGGAACCGCCGCCCGCTCCGACGGTGTGAATGTCGAGCATGGGCACTGAGATAGGAACTTCAGAAATTCTCGCGTCGGTGGTTGTCCTCGGGCCGCCCGAGTCAATCAACGATACGTCCGTAGAGGTGCCACCCATGTCGAAGCTGATGATGTTTTCAAATCCAGCTAATTGGGCAATGCGATGCGCGCCAATCACGCCACCAGCAGGGCCAGAAAGGACGGTGCGTACTGGCTCCCGAGAGGCGAGTTTGCCTGAGACGATTCCGCCCGAGGACTGCATTACGTAAAGCGAGCCACCGTGCTCGTCGTGAATGGCCGTTTCCAGGCGGCGAACATATTCCCCAGCTTTCGGAGCAAGGTACGCATTCACCACCACCGTGGACGACCGCTCGTATTCGCGGAACTCGGGGATCACCTCATGAGAAACCGAAACCGGAAGGCCGAGTTGCCGCAAGCAATCAGCGACCCGTTTTTCGTTCTCCGGATTCGTGAAAGAGAAGAGCAGGGAAAGAGCGACGCTCTCTGCTCCACTGGCGCGGATATTGTCCGTCAAGACCTCCAGTTCCGTTACCGACGGGCTGTTCAGGATCTCACCTTCTGCGCTGACGCGTTCCACCACTCCAAAGCGTAAATCCGCCGGAACTATGCAAGGTGAGGGGGTCGCCAACCAATCATAGAGATGTTGCCGAGCCTGCCGTCCAATGGCGATCGTGTCTTCAAACCCGGCTGTGGTCACGAATGCGACGCGCGCACCCTTTCGCTCGAGCAGGGCATTGGTGCCAATGGTTGTCCCGTGCCGGATTTCAACCCGGCCTCGCGCCTCGATTTGTTTGAGCGCTGCAAGAACTGACTTGGCCGGGTTTTCCGGTGTCGAGAGCACCTTTAGTACGGCTGGTGCGCCATACTTGATGTAAACGCAGTCAGTAAAAGTTCCTCCGGTATCGATTGCAATCCGCATGAATATTTCAGCCGAACAGCATGACTGCGATCCCGGAATGCTATCTTGGGCGGAAGCCTGGGTTCAACCTCGATGGCCACTGGTATGCGGCGTGGCATCCTCTACGGCAATGGCACCCAGCTCGTTCGAGTGTGCTCGACGGGTCTGCGTGAAACTACACGAAACGGTATGGACCTCGGATCACGTCTAAACGTAAGGTGTAGAAGCCATTGAGCTGCTGAGGGTCACAGAAGCTCGGCCTCAGACTCAAAATCCGCCGGGCTTCGGCGCTTGGGGGTTCGATTTCCTTTCCCGACACCAGTCCAACCCATACGAAGAAAGCGGTCGCAGAAAGTGCTGGCTGAGGACGTAGTCATCAGATTCCGAGTACCTAAAAAGCGACTCTGAGTGAGCAAGTCGCCGGGCTTAGAGTTGCATGATCATCATGCGACCACGGCGGGCGATCTGTCGTTCTTCCTGTGTCGGGACAACCTGAATCTTGTGCGTGGTAAGGCCGAGAAATTCGAGGCCGTTTGTAGCCGCGGACCGAATGCGATCGCTGTGCTCCCCAATGCCGCCGGTGAAGACGAGAAGGTCCACACCGCCGAGGAGAGCAATGTATGCCCCGATTACCTTGCGTACTGAAACCGCAAAGATATCCAAAGCCAGAGCGGAGTGTAGGTCGTTGGAGCGCGCACGTTCTTCCAGCACTTTCACATCACTCTCGCCGGAAGAGAGAGCGAAGAGGCCGCACTTATGGTTGAGCAGATCTTCAAGTTCATCGGCGCTGAACTTCTGGTTGCGCAGGAGATAGAGGAAGACGCCAGGGTCGAGATCGCCGGACCGCGTGCCCATAGGGATGCCGCCGGTGGGAGTGAGGCCCATAGTGGTGTCGATCGATAATCCATTGCGAAGCGCGCAGAGGCTTGCTCCGTTACCGAGATGCGCGAAGATAGCTTTTTCGGGAAGCTGCGCGCCGAAGTGATGCACCAACGACTCGTAGGAAAGACCGTGGAAACCATAGCGTCGAATCCCTGCGTCGAAGTAGCGCTGCGGGAGAGGTAGATGCGATGCCACTTCCGGCATGGTCTGGTGAAAGGCGTCGTCGAAGCAGACGTACTGTGCTGCCGATGGGAAGATCGACTGCGCGGAGGCGATCAGCGTCAGCGCCTGCGGAATGTGCAGCGGCGCGAAATGCGTGGCCGAGCGCAGATGGTCCAGGACCAGCGGCGTGATGAGTTGGTGTGTGTGGAGTTCGGGACCGCCATGCACAATGCGATGCCCCACAGCCACTGGCGCGGTGGGAACATGCTCCCGGATCGTGGTCGCGAGAACGGCGAGGGCGCCGCTTTGCGACTCGAGAATGCTCTCCCGCGCGACCAGCGTAGTTCCATCGGAAGAACGAATGTGTAAGCTCCCGTTGGTTCGTCCGATGCCCTCGGCGCTTCCCGTCATCAGAGGCTCTTCGTCGCTTGCCCCTTGGCAATAGATGCCGAACTTCAGCGAGGACGAACCACTATTAAGCGCGAGGATCAGATTGTCTTTTCCAACGAACTTCTCCACGATACCTACCCCGGCCATTTCCAGTTGCGGATCTCTTCTTTATCGATGCCCTCGGCGTGAGCGTAATTGATGCTATCGATGATCTGGTCCTTCAGCCATTCTTTGACATGTGCTCCGATGGGGCGGAGGCGCGGGACCCGATCGATAACATCGATAGCCAAGTCAAAGCGGTCAACCTGGTTGAGAATGGCGAGTTCAAGCGGAGTGTTGATGTTGCCCTTTTCCTTGTATCCACGCACATGAATGTTGTCATGATTCTTGCGGCGGTAGCTGAGCTTGTGGATAAGCGCAGCATAGGAATGGAAGTTGAAGATGACGGGCTTGTCGGTGGTGAAGAGCGAATCGAAGTCGCGGTCCGAAAGTCCGTGCGGATGTTCTGTCTCCGGCATGAGGCGGAATAGATCGACGACGTTGACGAAGCGGATCTTCAAATCGGAGAAGTGCTCCTTCAGAATCGCAACCGCGGCGAGCGACTCCATGGTTGCGATATCGCCCGCACAAGCCAGCACCACATCGGGCTCCGCGCCATCGTCCGTGGAAGCCCAGTCCCAGATGCCGATGCCCTTCGTGCAGTGGGTTATTGCATCTTCCATGGTGAGGTACTGGAGGTGATCCTGCTTGTCCGCGACGATGACGTTGACGTAATCGCGCGAACGCAAGCAATGATCCGCCACGCTGAGCAAGGAGTTCGCGTCGGGCGGCAAATAGATGCGGACCACATCGGCGCTCTTGTTCGTGACCACGTCAAGGAATCCAGGATCTTGATGGGTGAAGCCGTTGTGATCCTGTCGCCAGACCAGAGATGTGATCAGAACGTTGATTGAAGGCACTGGCGCACGCCAGTCAAGTTCCTTCTTCGACTTCTCCAGCCATTTGGCGTGCTGGTTGAACATCGAATCGATCACGTGCACAAAGGCTTCGTAAGTTGAGAAAAAACCGTGGCGGCCAGTGAGAACGTAGCCCTCGAACCAACCCTCGAGCGTATGCTCGCTGAGCATTTCCATAACCCGGCCGAACACGTCGAGTTCGCCGCCGTCGGCATCCTCCGGTTTGTACTCCGCGAGCCATGTTTTCTTCGAAGCGGCGTAGATCGCCGTGAGCCTGTTGGAGGCCGTCTCATCCGGTCCGAACACACGGAAGGAGGTCATATTACGGCGCATCACTTCCGCAAGAAAGTGTGCGAGCACGTCGGTCGGTGAAGCATAGGTTGCGCCCGGTGCCTTCAGTTTGACGGCATAGTTGCGAAAGTCTGGCAGATCTAGCTCCTTCCGCAGCAAACCACCGTTCGCGTGCGGGTTAGCCGAGATGCAGCGTGTGTCCGAGGGCGCAAGTTCCTGTAGCTCTGGTATGAGGGTTCCGTTGCCGTCAAATAGCTCTTCAGGCTTGTAGCTGCGCATCCAGTCTTCGACGATTTTGAGACTGCGCTTATTTGTGGCTGGGTCGAGCACGGGAACCTGGTGCGCGCGCCAAAAGTCCTCCACCTTATGGCCGTCCACCTCTCTTGGTCCGGTCCATCCTTTCGGGGAACGAAGAACGATCATCGGCCACCGCGGCCGCGTGCTGTCTCCGGTTGAGCGGGCATGTTGCTGGATGGAGCGAATCTCGAGGATACATTGCTCCAAAGTTGAAGCCATTTTCTGATGCATCGTGGTCGGGTCGTTGCCTTCGACGAAGTACGGCTTGTGGCCGTATCCGGTTAGCAGGGCCTCCAATTCTTCCTGCGGGATGCGCGCGAGGATGCTGGGATTTGCGATCTTGTAGCCGTTGAGGTGCAGCACCGGCAGCACGGCCCCATCGCGAATCGGGTTGAGGAATTTGTTCGAATGCCACGAGGTCGCAAGCGGACCAGTTTCCGCCTCGCCATCGCCGACTACAACTGTAACGACCAGATCAGGATTGTCGAACGCTGCACCGTATGCGTGCGAGATGGAGTACCCAAGTTCGCCGCCTTCGTGAATCGAACCGGGCGTCTCCGGCGTGCAGTGCGAGCCTATTCCTCCGGGAAACGAGAACTGCTGGAAGAACTTGAGCATGCCTGCTTCGTCGCGGCTCTTGTCCGGATAAATCCTGGAGTAGTGGCCTTCGAGATAACAATTGGCGAGCGTTGCTGGCGCACCGTGACCGGGGCCGGAGATGTAGATCACATTTAAGTCATACTTCCGAATCAATCGGTTTAGGTGTACCCAGACGAAGGATTGACCGGAATCTGAGCCCCAGTGACCCAGGAGGCGATTCTTGATGTGCTCCGGCTTTAGCGGCTCGCGGAGGAGGGGATTCGCGCGAAGATAGATCATTCCAGCCGCTAGATAATTGCAAGCTCGCCAATAGGCATCCATCTTCCGCAGTTCTTCGGGCAAAAGGGGCGTCCGACCTTCGCTTGGGCCAGCCATAAACACTCTCCCTAAGTTTCGACGTGCGCGCGGATCTTGCATCGGGCCAGGCGATGCCCTTTTTTACAGCCTAAACGGTTCTGACGTGGAAGGAAACACGTCCCTTACAAACGTAGATTTCCTGACTTGGCAAGAGATGATAAGGTGCCGGACTGGACCATCGAAATATAAAAGAAACGAAAAGGATGCGTGCGATTTTACACAGATGCCCTGGGCATTGGGCCTCTCTATAGTGGAGAGGACGGGTTTCTCTTCACCGCGAGAAAAAGACGCGCAACCTTCGATCCTCGATGTGGAACATGGCGATACACGGTGACTCGCGGGAGACGGCCAGTTTTCCACGCCACGATTGTGGACGCGTCATGGACTCAGCTGAACGAGCCTCTTTCCATCTTCAATTCGGTTACAGAACCGCAGTTGTCACGCAATCTCGGCTTCTTCAGGCCAACGTTTACTTGTCGCTTAAGGCAAACTCCCATTGCGTGTCGATTTGCTGCACTGCGCGAATTCGCGCTGCCATCACGTCCCGCCGCCCGCAGCCCAGGAGAACCGAACAATCCTGATCGGAGTAGCGTTCCAGAACCGACATCACATAGACAAAGCGCTCGAACGGTCTGAGCTCAAGAACCGAGGCAATCTCTCCCTGTTCCACTGCCCACGTATTGCCACTGCCGTTGGAGTTCGAGGGAGCACCCTGCTCCATTGGCCGCGGGTTGATGACTCGCACGGCGCACTGAATGATCGCCCGCCGGGCCCATGCGTGTGCCCATTCCTTGAAAACGCGGTTCCCCTTTACCGAATCCTCCAGTCCGGAGAGAACGCACTGCTCAGCCTTCTCACGATCCGCCGTCAGCAGAAACGACAGGCGGTACAGGCTGTCTGTCTCTTCGCAGAAGATTCGGCAGAAATCAGCGCTGCTGGCGTAGGGCGCAGGTCTTGTGATGTGTTTTGCCTCCGGCATGTTCACCTCCGTAGTGATTCCTGCTGCTTCTTCCGTGCGAGTTGTTTCAGCACGTGTCCGGTGAGAACGTTACCGCAGGAAAAGTTCGCCCCTTCCTTCATCAGGCTGAAGATCGCGTCTTCTCCTTCTCGGCTGATGGTGATCAGGTTTCTCAGGTCGATGACCAGTCTGCGTCGGCCTAGCTCCTGGCACGCATTTCTCCAGCTGGTGCGAAGCTCGGCTACCCAGGGTCCGACGAGCGTTCCTTCCACGACTAGCGTGCGCTGTGACCGCGTATCAACAGTGGAAATCTTAAACATTGCGCTTGTGACGAAACCTGAGTACAGCAACACGCTTGCCAAAAGCCATTTTTCCGGGCACCCTGGCAAACTATTGAATCCATTACTGAGCGTAAAACCCTGGAAGGATTGTGCCGAAGAATGTCGAAATCAGAATCGACATTTGTCGAGATAAGAGACAGCCAATGCGACCTAATTGCAATATAGATTTCTAGAAAAAGTCGCGCGCAGCGAGATACAGATGACTGGGCCTGCCGATGCCGAGAAGGTGGTCCGAGGGCCAGTTCATCAACCACCGCAGAGAACTACGACGGTCAGGGGAAGCCCCAGACCTTCGCGAGTCAGCGTTAGTGCCCGAAGTAGCGCCAAAATACAAACCAGAGCGTACCGCGGCCAACCACGTTCCCACAGTCTCTCCAACCTCTCGCGCCTCCTTCCAGCGCACCGCACGGTCCACGCGGCGGACTACACGCGCCTGCAAGTCCTCCAGGCCGAAATCTGCGTCCGGCTTCATGGTTTGCTGCATCAGTCCTTCTGCGTGAGCGGTCTGTTGTGCAGGCCCTCACCGACCTTGTCAGTAGTCGTAGTCACGGCGTAATCGCCAGCATGACCCTGAATGGCGCGCTGAGTAGCACTACCAGCGGCCTCGCCCTCGGCCAGATCGGAGGCGGCACGGCGGACGCGGTAGCGACGCGTGATTTCTGTACGGTCTGTGCGGGGAATGTTGATGACCTTGAGGATATGGTCGATGACCGCGCCATCGTAGAGATGCTGCGGCCAATCATGGGCGAGGTGGTCGAGTACCTCGGTGGCTTCTTGTTCAGCGAGTAACTTATGCTTGGTCACCGGCTGGCCTTCTGGAAAAGCCTCCGCCGTCCGCCCCTTTTCAATCACAGAAACCTTCAACATGAGTCTTCCAAGCAACAAACTAAGGCCAATGCAACCGACCGACCAAAGCGGATACTGAGGGAATGACTCGTACATCGCTGACTTTAATGAAGAAGAGAAGATCGGGAGGAGGACCCTGTCGAGAAGTGTCGAGGGGTCTCGACACTGGTTGACGATTGGTGACAGCCGGTAAGCCTAGAAGCCGCGGTTCAAAGTAGTAGCAGCGGTGCAGAGAAGTGTCAAAAGGCCCAATAGAGGGTCACGATACTCTTCGCGGGTCAATGCCGAGCTTCTTCATGCGCGAGATCAGCGTCGTTCGTTTGATCCCCATGCGCTCCGCGGCCCCGTCGGGGCCTGCTACTCGCCCGCTTGCGACTTTCAGAACGCGGAGGATCTCATCGCGTTCATTGGCTTCGCGCGTGCCAGCCACTGGAGCGGTCCTGCCATTGTTGCTCAGGGCAGCGATTGGAGCTTGCAGCGCCGTGCCGTTGGTAAGGATCACCGAACGTTCGATGAAATTCTCCAGCTCACGAATATTCCCCGGCCAATGCCAACTCGAGAGCTTCTTCAGGGCCGCAGCGGGGATGGATTCGATCTGCTTCTGCATGCGGCGGCCGTACTTCTGGGTAAAGTAGCGGACCAGCAGCGGAATATCCTCCGGACGCTCGCGCAAAGGCGGGATGCGGATCGGAAACACGTTCAGGCGATAGTACAAGTCGCTGCGGAACTCGCGATTCTCCATCATTTGTTCGAGGTCGCGATTGGTCGCCGCTACCAGCCGCACATCGACTAGCTTGGTTCGGTTGCTGCCCAGCCTTTCAAACTCACGTTCCTGTAGAGCCCGCAAGAGCTTCGGCTGGATCTCAATCGGAATGTCACCGACTTCATCCAGAAACAGCGTGCCTTGGTCAGCCAGCTCCAGCCGGCCGATCTTCTGGGCAATCGCGCCGGTGAAGGCACCTCGTTCATGTCCAAATAGCTCACTCTCGAGCAGTCCGGTCGGAATCGCGGCGCAATTGATCTTTACAAAGGTGCGCTCCTTACGCCGGCTGCGGTCATGGATGGCGCGCGCAATCAATTCCTTTATCCACCAGATTCAAAACATGGCGGAGGGCCGAACTCTGTCCTACAATTCCTTCGAAGTCCATTTCGCCACGGATTTCATCTTCCAAATACAGTTTTTCCTGTGCCAGCTTGTCTTTCAATTCGGCGATCTCGCGATAGGCCAAGGCGTTCTCAATGGCGATCGCTATTTGTCCCGCCGCTCGCATGAGGAAATCAACGTCGTCCGGGGTGATTGAGTCTTCGACCCGGCTGCCGAGTGTCAGAACGCCGAGCGTCCGCCCGCGGCTGATCAGGGGCACAGCGCACCCAGACTCGAGGGCTTCCGCACGAGCTTCAGGAGACTCCTCGGGAGCTATCTCCTCGCTCATGGCACCGACAACAAGCGGCTTGCCGGTCTTGAATACTTCGCCTAGCACAGACCCCTCGACCGAGTGCAGCAAATCCTCCCTCACGAACCCCCTGCTTTCCGGGAAGTCCAGAGCAAGTTGGCGCAAATGGACCTGTTCAACATCCGGGAGCCACACGCCAACAGTGTCACACCGCATGACTTGACGAATACTCGCCGAGACCTTGCGAAGAAGATCTCGACAGTCCAGATTTGAGACTAGAGCGTTCGTCAGATCCAGCAGCAGCTTCAGTCTTTCGCTTTCGCTTTGCTGTTGCGGTCTTGTGCTCGGCGGCGCCTGGAGGTCAACTGAGCGGTCTATCAGCGAAGTAGAGCTCATCCTCTAACCTCCCGCAGTCCGATGTTGCAGTCGCTGAATGTGCCTACTCGCGCAGCACCGCCCCTGTTACCGACAAAGGTATTCATGGCCCTCGGTTGTCACGATGATTGCGGATATGTTCACTGGTTCAGATGTACTGAAGAAGCAGAAAGCTTCGAAGAAAATGTCGTAATTTTCGTCACCTGTCGAATCGTGTGTCGAGACGCTCGACAATCCATCTGCGCAGTCTGCTGCTCCCGTTGCGTAACCTTCGTTCGCTCAAGTACTTGACCACGGCGCATGACAAACGCAACCTTGGCATCTCAAATGCCATATAAATGCGAAAAACGATTCGTGAACCATGACCATCACGGCTGGAATCGTAGCTACACATTCAAGTATGGAGGAATCACACGATGCGACGAACTGCAACTATGCTCGCAAGTTTTGTCATTCTACTAACTCTTGGCGCCACGGCTCAGGAAGGAACCCGCTCGGAGATCAGTCTCCAAGGCACGGGCTTTTTTACGCAAAATTCTAGCGGCCAGGGAATCTCACGAACTACTTCAGATACCGGTGGATTCTCAGTGGGGTACCGCTATCACATCAACCGTTGGCTCGCCGCGGAAGGGAATTATGGTTTCGACCGAAATACTCAAAAGTATTTTGCTAGTTTCGGCGAATCTAGAGTCCAGACCGACGTGCATGCGGTCACGGGCGATTTGGTGGTAAACCTTCCCCTCCGCATTAGAAGGATCAGTACTTACGCTCTCGCTGGGGGCGGCGATCTGATCTTTGATCCCACCGGCAATTTTGGCGGATCTGTGCCTGGCGCCGGTACTCAGGGGAGGGGCGCCTTCCTGTACGGAGCCGGCGCTGATTACACCTTGAGCCGGCGCTTCTCTTTACGTGCTGAGTACAGAGGTTTTGTGTACAAGAATCCGGACTTCGGACTGCGGGCCTTGAACACTGACAGCTGGACTCACGCGGCGCAACCATCGGCTGGAATCGTTTTTCACTTCTGATCGTAAGCATCGTGGCGGGCAGGGCTTTCCTGCCTGCCACGGGGCGTTGTCGAGGCTCATACGCTGCCCGCTCCGATCACTGCACCCGCGATGTTTCCTGCAGAGGCCATCTTTCGGAGGAAATGCACTATGGCTGGAGGAGAGCGCAAGAACTGGAGAGAGTTGGCCAACGCCGCACTGGAAGCAAAAGATCCCGATAAGTTGCTGGAGATCGTTCAGGAACTTAACAAAGTCCTGAAACATGAAGAACAGGTACGGCGTGATTTCCGGGAGGCTGCGAGAGCGAACAAGTCTTCATGATTTCTATGAGACGGATTCAGAGTAATCAATATATGAATATATGAATGTCGCGTACATCTCAGCACTATCGGCGCTTTCCGGATCAGTGGTCGGCGGCCTGACATCGGGCATCACGACTTGGCTGGGCCTGCGGGCTCAGGCGAGGGATGGTCAGCTCGCCCGTGAAATGTCGCGGCGAGACGACCTCTACAAGGATTTCATCGTTGCCGCATCGAAAGCGTATGGTGAGGCCATCCTGAGCAACGAGCCACGGATAGAGGAACTCGTCGCCCTCTACGCCATGATCAGCAGGATGCGTGTCGTGTCTTTGCCGCGAACTCTCGCCGCTGCCGAGAAGGTCGTGGATACAACAATCGGCACCTATTTTGCACCGAACAAAACCATCCGTGAGCTGCAGGAAATGATGAAGAAAGGTACGGGGATCGATCCGCTGAAGGACTTCAGCGAGGTCGCACGCGAGGAGCTGCGGACATTTATATCACAATAGCACGGGCAATTCGTCGGCACTCGGCTGCTGGGGATGTTTGTCAGCGAAATTGTACGCAAAACCCGCCCGGACCGAGCCAGTGCGAGCGCCCTTGGTCATGGAGGCTTACTTCACCAGTTCATTGGCGTACCGGACAGGGACCGCCAAGTTCGAGCCGCCAAAATCACTCAGAATGGCGAAGTTCACGCCAATGACCTTGCCATTGCGATTGAAGAGTGGTCCGCCGGAACCGCCTGAGGTTGTTGCGGCATCGTAAACAATCTTGTCCGTTAACACGTCGCCGATGTGCCCTTGCGTGGTCGTTGGCCGAATGAGGTGTTGCGCTGCCAACTGCGAAACGATCTGGGTTACCTCGTGGGCGTTTTCCACCACTTTTTGTGTGGTGTCGCTTCCTGCGCGGGCGAGGATGCCTTCGATTCCTGTAGGGTAGCCAATCAGGACGACCGGATCGCCCGACACGCTGGCTTCCTTTCGTTCATCGAGCTCCAGAAGCGCGGCGTGAGGCGGAGCGGGAGTCTGTAGCTTGAGAGTCGCCAAATCGGCATGCGCCGAAATCCGGTCGAGCTTGGCCGCAATGCCTCGCAAGGTCCCGGGGAAGTACACCGTGTAAGACGCGGCGAAGGCGGAAGCACCCCGGTCAAGAAGTGGCTTCAATTCGTCATTACTCCACCACGGTTCCGCGACGTGATGATTCGTGAGCAGACGTCCATCGCGCGCTACGAGAAAGCCCGTGCCAAAGACGTCAAGCTGCAGAGGCGGTCCCGTTCCCTCGGTTTCGAGAGATACCATCCCTTTGTCGTCCACCTGCGGTTTACCGGTAGCATCGGTGGAGATACGAAGTAACTGGCCGGAGTCATTGTCCCGAAACTGCACGACCACGTGCAGTAAGCAGATGCTTGGTCCATAGGTGTGAACAATCGTTTCCGCGACTCGCCCCTCATTCTCAAGCCGGCTCAGGCGATTCTCAGTCTCCTGAAGCTGCTTCTTGAGAGATTCGCTATCGGCATCGCCGTCCGCGGCCATCTTCTTGCGGATCTCTTCGGTTTGCGCCTTC
>WNFF01028982.1_pt1 | contig 13407 bp, 15 predicted proteins | sample 5400441 | NCBI WGS metagenome assembly WNFF01 (sample SAMN13153345, study PRJNA577476) | soil metagenome | isolation source: 120 cm saprolite under Douglas fir tree site 2 hole 3 replicate 1 | place: USA:California | collected 2015-04-18
GCCGCCAAGCTCGCGGGACTGAAGCATGTCACCGACAGGGAACTGGCTGCGGGCGTTCGGAGGCCGGCGATTCGCGAAAGGCATTTTGTCTCGACGAGATCGCCGTCGCGCACCCCTGCCCTGATGCTTGAGAACAGATCGGAAATGACCGCGACCGCTTAATTCTGCAACGCAAGCAAAGTCTCATATCCCGAGACGGAAAGGACACTAGCATGAGTGCGTATATCGTCGTCGAAGCAACCGTTCGCGACCTGGAGGCCCGTGATCGCTACGGGTCACAAGCCAGTGTCGTGCTGAAGCAATTCGGCGCTGAAGTTATTGCATTCGGGCCTTGGCATCTGCTTAGCGGCGAGCGCGGCCACGATGGGGGCATGATCATCCGCTTCCAAGACAAGGATACCGCCCTCGCTTGGTACAATTCGCCGGCCTATCAGGCTCTTCTGGATATCCGCAACGCCGCCCTTGACTGCCGCTTCCGGCTGGTCGGCTAGCAAAACCATCACGGGGCGAGAGACGTCTGCGGTAACCGGTCGAGGAGCCGGCCGCGGGCATGTCGAGAGAACAGCCGGCGGGAAATCGCCGCGCGACCGTAGCGACACAGCTATTTAGCGAACGTGGCGTGGAGGCCGCAGCTCGGCTCAGGGCGCCCCGGGTAAAACGCGAACTGAACGCCTCGGTCCATGTCCTCGCAACAACAGGCGAGTTCCCCCACTGCGGAGACAACGATGAGCGTTCGATGATCGCTGCTGTTGCGAGTGACATCGCGCAGGCATCACTAGCCAACAAACCACAAGTTCGCGCATGAGCGTCTCGTATTCGACCCCGATTTCCTCGGCGAACTTCGTTGTTCTTATCGTCTCAGCGATCTCCGCTTCGCGGCGGCCACAAACCTATTAGGTTTGCGGGGAGACGTCTGCGCTCCCCGGCTTTCCCGTTGCACTCGCCTTTTTGAACGCCGGCCGCTCGCGGAGACGATTAAGGTAAGCCGACAGGTCGGGCCGGCCCGAAAAGTCCGCACCGACCTTAGCGGCGGCCATACAGGCCTGACCCAGCATGAATCCACATTAACCTGGTTCCGACGCTCGGCCGAAAGGAGGACCGTTTCCACGACAATGATATTTATTGGGGGCATGATCATTCCTTCAGCGAAGTGAAACCACTGGAGGTAGACCGGAAACTCTTGTGAACCAACGTCCGGGGTAAGCCGGCCGCCGCCGTACTTCGCCAACACGTATTGTACGATTGCCCCCGACTCGAAGATCGTGACTTTTTCGTCGACGAGGGTTGGCACGCGGCCCAGCGGATGAATCCCGAGATAGGCAGATGACCGCATGCTTGCATCCCCGAGCTTGAAGAGCTCGAGTTCATAGGGCAGCCCCAGCTCTTCGAACAGCCACACCACGCGAACTGCTCGGGTGTCAGGAGCAAAGAAAATCTTCAAGCATGCCTCCTGTGGTATTTTTCTGAAATCGGCATAACTCAGTTTTACGACACCGCTCTTGCGCCGGCGGGACTTACCGTCACTCAGTATAGCCTGCTCACTGAACTCGTGAGACGCGGAAAGCTCGTGCCAACCGTGACCGAACTTGCAGACGCTATGGTGATGGATAGGTCTGGCCTAGGTCATACTCTCGGCCCTCTAGAAAGGGACGGCCTCATCACGCTTGCAGTGGATAGCGAGGACGCACGAGCCACGGAACGTGGTCTTGACTGTGAAGGGGGAGCGCTGCAAGGGCAGGCCACCATCTTCTGGGCGCGCGCGCAAAAGCAATTTTCCGACATCTTTGGAACTCGCCAAGCTGCCGAGCTTCATTCAACTTTACTTGCGATCGCCCACGACGAGCGACTGAGTTCGTCCTGAGATAAGTTACCGAACCTTGAGCGCCGGCGTTGCCCACTTTGGCTTTTAACCCAGCGCGGCTTTTATCCATTCAGCGACGGCCAATCCAATCTTCTCCCCGGAGTCTTCTTGGATAAAGTGCGTCCCGGCGACGGATACTTCCGTTTGATTCCTCCAAGTACGACAAAATTCCCGCGCTACCCCGGTAAGAATTGCTCCAGGCTCCGCGTTCACGAACAATTTTGGGATCTCATTTTCCGCCATCCATTTGGCGTATGTGTCGACAATAGCGGCAACGTCAGCGGGACTTCCACCGATGGGGATCTGCCGGGGCCAAGTAAGCATTGGCCACCTGTCTTCGCGTTTCAGGAACGGACGGCGATATTCTGTCATTTCTGTATCTGAAAGTTTCCGGATCACCGAACCCGGCAGGACCTTCTCGATAAAGAGATTCCGATCGAGGATAAGCTCTTCGCCCTTTTCCGAGCGGAAACCCTGAAAGATCGGAACCGCGGCCTCATTCCAGTCGCTCCAATCTTTGATTGGACTTACGATCGCTTCCATATAGGCGATTCCTCGGACGCGATCGGGATGATGGCAAGCCCAGTCGAAGCCGAGCGCGGATCCCCAATCATGAATGACGAGGACCACCTTTTCTTTGGGTGAAATGACTTTGTCGATCAGAGCCCAAAGATACTTTCGATGCGTCAAAAAACTGTAGGTCGAAGGTCCTGCGTCGGTCAGTTTGTCCGAGTCTCCCATTCCGATCAGATCCGGTGCGACAACCCGACCGGACGACCGGAGATGAGGAACGACGTCTCTCCACAAATAAGAAGAGGTTGGGTTGCCATGAAGAAAAAGAATCGGTTCACCCTGGCCAGATTGGTGGCACGCCATTCTGAGCCCCAAGGCATCGACGCTTATCTTGGCTAATGCTGTCTCACTCATCGCGTACCTCCGGATTTAATTGTTGCCTTTGGCCCGGGTTACCGGGGCATTTATGATGTCATCATTCGGCGCATCGATGAGCGCATTCGTATGTCAATGCAGTGAAGCCAATGCGCGTTGCCCCAATCGCGATAGAGATCTGCAAGCCATTTTGGGTCGCCGCACCTTACGAAACATGCTTCTTGCGGTAGAAGCCGCGATATATGCCCGTATCTCTTGAGTCAACGATATACGCAATCGCTTTTGCGCCTCTGCCAAGCGCACAACACTATGCCGTCGTGTCCTAGAAAGTGGCAAAAATGACGTATCGCGCCGTCGGGCGTACGATCTACTTGGTGTGGGTTAAGAGATAGCGAACCGCTCGCGCGAAAGCTATCTGCCGAACGTCGAGGTACTGCCTCTCTCATCTAGGAGGCTCTCACGGGACACGGGCGAGACGAGTACTATTTTTGCGCGCACAGGCGATTGGCAATGAGCACGCGATCCGGAACCGAGCCCATCCGCTCGGTATCTGTCCCGACGTTCTACAAGCATCAAATACGTCCCCCTACCGGGCATCTTGGTGCTCGCCCGCTGTCGATTTTGCTTTCTGCAGCCAACTAGGGGTCGTAGGCCCTGGCCGCGTCAGTTATAGGAGGTTGAAGATGTGGAGCGCTATCTTCGAATTCTCCGTCCCCATATTCGATCGGCATCTCAAGATTCTTTCTAAATTGGTCGAAACCGCTGAGGCCTACGCTAAGGATCGAGAAATCGAACCGGCGATCTTGATTTTTTCTCGACTCTATCCCGACATGTTCACCTTGGCTGAGCAAATACGGGCAGCCTGCAATACCGCGAAGCGCTCAACGGCGCGTCTGGTCGGCCGGGGCTTGCCCCAATCTCAGAATACGGACAAGTCATTCGCCGACTTGCAGGCGCGAATTGACGATGCTTTGACATTCCTCAAGACGCTTCCAGAAAGCAGCTTCGCGAAATTGGAGGGAGGAAAGATCGAGTTTCCGTTCGGCTCGAGCGTTTTGACGGTCACGCCCCAGCAGTACCTCACGCGATTTGCGCTTCCCAATTTCTACTTCCACGTTACGACGGCGTACGACATTCTTCGGCAAAATGGCGTGCCAGTGGGTAAGCGCGATTTCCTTGGGCCGTTGGCGGACGCTCCCGACCTGTAAGTTGTGACGACTTCGGAAGCGCCTTGAAGGAACCTTTGAGGACCGCTCTCTCCGCGTCTTTCTTCGCAAATCCATTCGGCGTGGCGCTTTGAAAGTCGTGACGACCAAATGGCGGGCAATTCCGCTGCCGTCACACAACCCGGGCTAAGCGTCGACTGGTCTTCGATCTCGAACTGCAGTTGGGTGAGATCCTTATCGACAGCTCGTGGGTGGCAAAAGGGCGACACGATCGGTGATCGATTGCGATGAACCACTTTAAGTTACGGCTACGCCTCCGCGCAGTTTACACGTTGACAAAGTTACAGACCTGTCAGTAAAGTTATCGCAACGTCTATCACTGCAGGAGGATCCAATGCGCGCAATCGTGGCAGAAAACTTTTCAGGCTATGGCGGACTGCGGCAGATCGAGTCGTCCAGGCCGGCGCCGGAGAAGGACAAAGTGTTGGTCCGAGTTATGGCGGCTGGTGTTACGCCCCTCGACCACACGATCCTTTCGGGAGGACACCCTCGAGCGAAGGCGCCGCTGGTGCTCGGCAATGAGGGGATGGGCGTCATCGAGGATGCCGGCGGCAGTGGTATGGCGGTGGGCAGCCGAGTGATGTTCACGGGGCCCTATGGTGTTCGCGAGAATGGCGCTTGGCAGGAATGGCTGCTGGTCAGACCCGAACATCTGGCAGCGGTACCAGACACGATCGACGACGTGGTCGCAGCGAGCCTTCCGGTGGCCTATCTGACGGCGCAGGTTACGCTGACACTCGCCGGGTTTGCGCCTGGCAAGACAGTGCTAGCTCCGGGTATCGGAGGATCTGTCGGCAATGCAACCTATCAGCTCGCGCGGGCACGAGGCGCGGGTAAAGTTATATCGACCGCCGGCAGCACCGCGAAGGCCGAGAGGGCCCGCGCGCTTGGCTTCGCGGATGTCATCGATCTCACGAAGGAAGGCCTCGCCGATGGTGTTCGGCGGATCACAGCCGGCGCAGGTGCCGACGTCGTTATCGAGAGTATAGGCGGCTCTGTGACTGGCGAGGCCTTGAGCGCCATCGGTCTTGGCGGTGCTTTGATCACGCTGGGCTATTCCGCCGGACGCAAAACTGCAATCGATGTGACGGACCTGATCTGGAAAGGCTCGCGGATGGCCGGGTTCTCTCTGTTCGCGCAGTCGCCGTCTGCCGTTGCTGCGGCATGGCGGGAGATCATTCCACTTATCTTGAATGGATCGGTCAAGCCTCTCGTGGAGCGGGTTTATCCACTGGGCGAGGCGAGCGAAGCGTTGCGCCATCTGATTGAGGATCGTCCGTTCGGCAAAGTCATCTTGACGGCATGATCCACGTCGCTACCGCAAATCCGGTGGGAGCGCATCATTAAGCGATGGAGCGGGATGACGATCCGAAGATACGTCACCCCGCTCCAGGTGATTTGGATCCGGCTGAGCCGGGGTCTAACTTCGAGAAACACTTTCGCGCCCTCAAGACGCCGTGCAATTCGAACGTCTTGTCGTTCGCGGTCGCAACGTCTTTTACTCCGCCCCCGTCGTCTGGACTTCGTCGTCCTAAGACGTGCACTTGCCGCGAGTTTGGTTCGACCGAGTTTCACTGCGGAGAGCGCAAGCGAATGCTCGCCGACTGCCGCGCTGCGGGTTCTGACGAGTAGCGTCTTACGATTTCGGAACGTCGCAAACCGCCGAAATTGTGCGCAATCGAAGACGCCGGATGCGCGGTGGACGGAAGTCTTCGTCCAAATGACCGGAATCGGCGGCCGTAGAAGATCCGACGCGAGTAACCGGCCGGCCAGCGAGCCGTCGTCCTCCGTGACACGCCGCGGTTTCGCAAACCACTCCGGGCAGCCAATTGCTGCCCGGCCGAACTGTTGGTGAGAAAATCACCGAAGACTGGCACAACGCTAACAGGAAGTCGCTTCGGGTTCGAAGCGCTTCATTCCCATGGTCACCAGACCCACTGGTCGGCTTCCCAGCGATAGGCTTGTTCTTGTCGAAGGACGTGGCCAATCCCCGGGAAAGGAAAATGATAGCCCATCACCATGGTCCGGTCAGTCGCCACGCGATCCAAGATGGCCTTGCGCGACTTAATTGCCTGCGCAGGATCGTAGTCGAAGATCGGCGACCAGTTCGGGCGCTGCAAACTTGTCACCGGATGATGGGCGATATCACCCATATGCATGAATTGCTCCTTGCCCGAGACGAACAGAATAGTGGCGTGAGAAGGCGAATGTCCCGGCGCCGCGACATAGTGTACGCCGCCCGCGATTTCTCCGCCCTGCTTAACGAATCGGGATCGGTTAGCCACCACCGGCAGGTTTTCTCGAGCTGCCGAAATCGTGCCCTTCTTGAATCCGTCGGGCATCGGAGAACTATTGACCTCGCTTTCGAAACGACTGCCGGTCCAGTAGTTCCATTCCGTATCGACAAACACGAACTGAGCCTTGGGAAATGCGAGCGCGCCTGCCTTCGTCACCAGGCCTCCGATATGGTCTAGGTGACCGTGCGACATCACGACCAGATCTATGCTTTCCGCCGTGATTCCGGCTCGGACTAGGTTGGCCTCAAGCCCGGGAAAGCTGCCGAACGCCGGCCCGAGTTTCTCGCCAAAGCCCGAATCGACAAGGATGCGCTCCCGTCCCGTGTCGACAACCAAGACGTTGTTCGTGACCTGGACGACAGGCTGCAGGAAGTTTGCTTTCAGCACCGGAGCGATTTCAGCGTCAGTGGCGTTCATTACGAAGACCGGCCTGATTGGTATCTGCCCGTAGCCATCAGAAATCACGGTCGCTTTGAAGTCGCCTATTTTGAAGCGATAGAAGCCATTGCCGTTAAGGGATTCCGCGCCGGATTGGGTCTCTGCTTGAGCCGGGTTGGGGGTGAACAGTGGCGTTGCTGCTCCAGCAACGGCCAGCCCGGCCCCAGCGCGAAATATACTACGACGGGTTAGAGTTGTCGGGGACTTAATCATGTCGAGCTCCAGTTGAGAGAAGGCGCTGCGTTGCCAGCGTTGAGGCCGTCGGCCTCGCGAATACACAATGTCGATCACAATCGAGTTTGTTTCGCTCTTTTGGTGCACTGTCAAGTCTGATGCGGGTTCCAGCGCGTTCTTGCGAACTCAGGGCGCGAAACCTGCGCCATATTTGAAAAGGTTCGCCCGTTCACGTGTTATTGATTATCACAACGATAAGATCGCTGTCGATTATCGATTGTTATCGTAATTGACTTAAGTTACGTTTTTCCGACCAACCAACGGGGTCCCCGGAGCACGCGTGTCGTAAAAAGCTCGAACGAAGTGAGGGGTCCGCACGCCAATGCGGTAGCGCTGCATCCACCGGTCCCGAGCATCCAATGGCCATCTGTCAGGGCTTGGGTGCGCAAGTCGTTTAACCAGATCAGTTATCTGGCGGTTGGCTTGGCCGCCTTTCGTGGATGGACGGAGGGGTACGCCCGTCCGCATTCTTGTAAGTGTCGACAAAGGATGAAGAGAAATGTGGTCAAGTAACTCCGGCTTTAAGCGCCTTTCGCAGGCTGTTCTGTCCCGATCTCAGTTTCTCAAGCTGGCTGCGGGCGCGCTGCTCCCATTGGCCGGCTTGCGGCCGTCGGCCGCTGCACCGAATGGTGATACGGCAGGATCGAAGGAAGCAGCGGCACCGGCACGCATGGGGTCCATTCTCGTCAACCAATTCGGACCCGTCAAAATTCACTCCTACCTCAGCCCTGCTGACGGTCTTCAGGTCAACACGCAGATGATTGAGGGCCCAAGTGCGGTCGTCATCTTCGATAGTCAGCTCCTGCTGCCGTATGCCGAAGAAGTTGCGTCATACGTGCAGGCGCTTGGCAAACCCGTCGATCGGATCATCCTCTCGCATGCGCATACCGATCACTGGGGCGGTCTTCAGGTTCTGACTGAGCGTTTCCCCGACACCCGCGTGTTTGCTCTTGAGGGGATCGCCGACCAGATCCGCGCCGGAGGTCCAGCCCGGCTCGAGGGCCTCCGCAAAAATTACGGCGATAAGGCCGCGTCGAAGGTCACGGTACCAACCGAGACGATCGGCGAAGGTCTGCAACGGATTGACGGCGTCACCTTTGACTTCAGACGGTTCGTCGATGCTGAATCGGATTTGCAGCTCGCCGCGCTCCTGCCCGAGCAAAAAGTGTTGCTGGCATTCGATCTGGTGTTTTCACCGAAGCAGCACGTCTTTACAGGAGGGAAGCATTTCGATCATTGGTTGATCGCCCTCGAGTCGCTCAAGGCACTACAAGGCTACGACACAATCATCATCGGGCATGACACCCCGGTCGACCGTTCCGCGATCGACAGCACGATGACCTACATCAAGCGTGCCAAGGAGATCCGCGCGGCTTCCGCCGACGCGAAAACTTACAGCGAGGACCTAAAAGCCGCTTTCCCCGATCGGCAGCTGCCCCGCTTTGTCGATTTGTCTGCCAGCTACCTGTATGCGGCGCCTCATTGAGCGGCTGGGCGAGATTTCCGTGCGTGACGCCTAGCGCATCGATCGCAACGCCGACCAAACAAATACAAGAATTATCGTGAGCCTTATGACAGCTGTCTCCGAGCAATTGAAGCTTGATGTCACTCCCACAGAAGGAGGATTCGACTCGGCGCCTGGCTATTCCTGCCCAAGGGAGATGGCATCCGCCCCGCTATCACAATGGCGCACGGCTTGGGGAACCAAAGAGCACGGTCTATCTAGGCGCCTTTACCATCACCAATCTCCGATAACTTCACGGCAGCGTCGATGAGGTCGACCTTTGCATGGGCCGGCTCATCGATCAGCGCCGATACGTATGCTCCGTTGATGAGTAACGCGATCTGAGTCGCTTTGCGCTGCGGATCACTGGCACCAAGTTTCTTGAGTATAATTGCCAGCCGGCTCCGCATTTCCTCCTTGTTGCTCCGCGCGACCTTGCGACCGGGATGGTTGCCATCGGCCGGAAATTCCGTCGCGAGGTTGAGAAACGGACAACCGCGATAGGTAGGCTGACGGATCCGTTTTGCGATCCCGGATAAAAGCGCCTCCAGCAGAGCGCGAGGATCATCGGCGTGGCGCTCCTCGATGCGAGCCCACCACGCCCAAAACGAGCGGTCCTGTTGGTCAGCAACGGCGGTAATCAAAGCGTCCTTGGAATCGAACAAACGATAGAGGCTCGTCTTAGACACGCCTGATTGCGCAACTATGGTATCTACGCCGACAGCACGGATGCCATCGCGGTAGAATAATTCGCCTGCCGTTGCGAGGATGCGCTCGCGGGCGCTCACTTCGCCCTTCGGCGGAGCTCCTCGGCGAGGTCGCGTGCCTTCCTGCATATCCCCTATTCCCACTGATTTCCCATTTGACAAAGTAACAGACCTTTGTGGAAATTGAAAACGCGGCTGAGAAAACCTTTGAGATGCGGAATGCGCTGCTTGGCATCGTTACTTAATACCGCGAATGGGGAGGGTCGCGCTTCGCCTTCTCCGCCGGTCCGTCTTCGCGTCAATTCAACAGACCCTCCAAACGGCGGTCGACGGTTCCAGAGAAGCTTTACGGAGAGTGCCCGCGACAATAGTCGCGTCGGACCACCAGAACACGGCGGAGGCGGGCCTCGCCAAAACGCGCGCGTAGTGCGACGTCGCCGGCGCGGACGCAATATTTAAAATGATCGCGTCCTCCGTTACGATCGCCGTCTTCGATAGGGCCAGGGAAAAGCACAAGATCGCGATGGCTTACGGTCCTGGTGTTTCCGCGTTTTCCGGAAGGAGCAGCTGACCCTACGGAATTTACCGGGCCTACGACACCTACGCTCTCGCGGTCGGCGCTGGCTGAACCAGAGCAAGCTTGCTTGCGCAAGCTCGCAGCGTGGTTCGGGCGAGTTCGTCCCCGGCAGACCAATAGTTTCTAACTCATCTCACCTTGGCCAATCCGGAGACCCCCGATGACAGTCGCTTCTTACCACTCCAAGTCCACCGCAATTCTTTTGCTGGATCCCTATAACGACTTTTTGAGTGAGGGTGGAAAGCTATGGGAGCGCACCAAAGAGATCGCTGAAAAAGTAAACTTGCTGGATAATTTGCGGAACATCATCGCCGATGCTCGAAGAGCGGGTGTGAAGATCTATTTCGTTCCGCATCACCGATGGTCGGAAGGTGACTACATCCACTGGAAACATGCGACTCCATATCAGATGGCATCGAATGGACGAAAGACCTTCGCGAAGGGCACTTGGGGCGGCACCTTTCACGACGATTTCCAAGTGCAGCAAAACGACATTCTTATCTCTGAGCATTGGGGTTCGAGCGGATTTGCGAATACTGACCTCGACCATCAGCTCAAACAATATGGCATCGAGCGGATCATCTGCATTGGCTTGCTGGCCAACACCTGCATTGAGGCCACGGCTCGTTTCGGGATGGAGCTCGGCTATCACGTAACGCTGGTAAAAGACGCGACCGCAGCCTTCAGCGAAGAAGCGATGCACGCAGCGCACCACATCGATGGACCCACCTATGCCCATGAAATTCTGAACACCGCTGAATTGCGTGCGGCGCTCGCTCGCACAAGATAGGGCCCGAGTTACGATTTCAATGAAACTGCTCGGCGAGGCGAAATTCTGATCAGTCTGCCTGCGTTTCGAAGTCTGGCGCCTATTCTCGTTTCAATCCGGTGGTGTCCAGGGCAATCTTGGACGACGGGAACCGGGTCGACTGCGGCGACGTTCGGCAACTCTTGGTGCCGCGCGCCATTCGGCGACGATCGGTTCATTCTAAGCTGCTAATCTTTTGATTTCGAGAGGTAATTTGATCGCGAACCGCACACCTGCCGGCCTCGAGAATATCATTGGACAGCGTCCTGTCGGCGGTGGCACGTGCGAGCACGACAGAGCCTAACATCGTTGCGAGCGCACCGATGGCTACACGGCGCCGGTCTTTCTCGGACTCCTGGGAAAGCCCATGAGCCAGCGCATCGATCATTTCTTCCAGTTTCGCTGAAAAGACTTCTCGGGCTCGCGGTCTCCATCGCGCGATATCGGCGCCCAGCGACGGCAGCGCACATCCCTGTGCAGGCCCATCGCGATGACTTTCACTTAGATACCACTCAATGATTCCCTCGATCCCGACAGGCTCTTTTTCTTTCAATTTTTTCCACCGGGAGACAGTCCGATCCATGGCCAACGCGAAAGCCTCGATAACCAGGTCATCACGCGATTCGAAGTGTAAATAGAATCCGCCGTGCGTCAGACCGGCGAGCTTCATTAAATTGACCACGCTCATGCCGTTTGCGCCGGTTCGAAGCAGACCACGCGAGGCCACTTCGACGATCCGCTTTCGGGTGCGAAGCTTTTGTTCCTTAGTTCTAGGCACCCGCGGCAAATTCCATTGCATTTTCTACTAGAGGTCATATTAGATGTTGATTGAGCGGAAACACACTCACAGAGCCACAGAGAAGCCGATGCGCTTAACGAGACTAAATGCGATTTCGAGCGCAGCGTTTGAATGGTAGGGCAAGCGTCCCGAACCGGAAACGCGAGCCCCCAAAGTTAACCCTGCCTTCGTGATGCGGGGGCTTGGCTCGATAGCTCATCGAGAGATTCGATTACGTCTCGCTGAACGTTCTCCAAAATCTCGTTCGAAAATGCCGGCACAGCGTTCGCAACCGACCGTGACAGCACCACCGCGCCGACCATTTGGCAATGCAAGCTAATTGCTCGTTCGCGCAACGTCTTGCGGCCCGCTCTAGCTGGAGATGCGTTCTCGGCGATCAGCCCGGCCAGGATCGTGATCTGATCATCCACACCACCGGCGAAATGTGATTGTGCTTCAGCACCAAGGCGGGGAGCATCGCCAGCGAATCCGGCCACGGGGCAGCCATTGTCGATGTTATCGCGGTGGGCTTGCGACAGGTACCAACTTATGTAACGACGAAGAGCGGTGGTCGAACTATCGACCGGCGCTCTTGCGTTTTTTGCAAGTTCAGCGGTGCCTTCGGCCATTGCTTGAGCAAACACCTCGGCAACCAGAGCAGCCTTCGACTCAAAGTGGTTATAGAAACCCCCTTGGGTAAAGCCGGCATGCTTCATCAGTTCGCTCAGCCCGACGGCATCCGTTCCACGTTCTCTGAATAGTTGCGTCGCCGCCGCAACAATCGCGCGACGGTTTTCGGCGGCCTGTTCTCTCGACACTCCCACGTCATACTCCTGAAACGGTTCGCAAAATTAATAGCACATCACGATTTCACTCACAATCGACTAACACAATGCCCATCGTCTCAATTGTGCGGCAGACCAGCGCCGGACCCTTGAATCCGATATATATCGCTCAATATTTAGGCACAAATTCAACCGGAGGCTGCGATTTCGATTGATAGTCGTCCCGAGAGCGGACAAACCGCCTTGCGAAGTGGAACACAATCTTGACCGAGCGGCTTAACGTATGCGAATTAACGATAGCGACTGACCTCGTGAATGGGGGTGGATAGTTCGAACGGCAACGATCCGCTCCGCGCAATAGTCTGTGTGCCCTGGTCCGTCATCACTGCGGTCTTTTCTAGCCGCACTGCCGGCTTCTTTCCTGAGCGGCTGGAGCGCTCAAGTGCAACCGCTCACGACTTCCTCGACGCAATGTCGGCCCCAAGGCCCCCGCTTAATTTGTTCACCTGGGAAATGCTGGCCGAGTTGAGCGACGTGATTGACCAAGTTGCCGCCGCACCGCTTCGCGCACTGTTATTAAAAGCAAGCGGACACCATTTCAGCGCCGGCGCCGACGTTCCAGCCATGTTCGACGGCCTGTCGGCACACGCGGCTGAAGCTCACCTCGCCAAACACATCCCCCTCATGGAGCGTCTGCAAGGACTCCCAATTCCAACTGTCGCCGCCGTCCGAGGATTGTGCATGACAGCCGGCCTCGAAATCGTACTTCGCTGTGATGTATTGTGGGCCAGCGAAACGGCCCAGTTTGCCCAACTGGAAGCGATGATCGGCGCCACGACGTTGCTTGGAGGCGCACAGATCCTCTGCGAGCGAGCCGGTCCCGCCCGTGCGGCGGAGATTTGCTATTCCACATCCACTTATAGTGTTGCTGATTTCGAAAGATGGGGCATCGTCACCAGGATTATTCCAGATGCGGAGCTAGACGATGCCGCCGCGAAATTTGCAAAGCAGCTCTCCGAGGGCCCGACACGAGCGTTGCAAGCGACCAAACGCCTGATAAGAGCGGCCGCTCAGGGCGGGGCGTACGCCGCAGACCGTCTTGTCGGCGTCGTCGGTGCTCCGCTATTGGAGACCCACGACATGCAGGCTGGCGTGAAAGCCGTTGCGGAACACGGCGCACGTAACTTCAGAGGCAAGTTCAGTTTTCAAGGGAAGTAGCCGAAGAAACGACCTGCGCACGCGAATTCATTGACTTGAAGAGCGTGGATCCGATCGTGAATGTCAGCCAACGCGTACGCCCCCGG
>WNFF01013054.1_pt1 | contig 13406 bp, 14 predicted proteins | sample 5400441 | NCBI WGS metagenome assembly WNFF01 (sample SAMN13153345, study PRJNA577476) | soil metagenome | isolation source: 120 cm saprolite under Douglas fir tree site 2 hole 3 replicate 1 | place: USA:California | collected 2015-04-18
GCGAACCCAGCTTCGTACCTGCGAGGCTACCCAATCCTGGGTGATTCACGTCACACGCCGAGGCGGTGCCGCGTTGCCATCCTAGAGCACGCCCTCCTTCATGGAGGTCTCACCATGCTCGCTACTCAATGGGCCAGACTTCGTCCTGACCAAAGCCAGCGTATCCGTCTAGGCGCCTGGTACCGAGTCGTCCGCCTCACGCCCCTCGAGGCCGTGCTCGACATCAACGGCAAGCCAGTCGGTGTGCCGCGCCCCTCCCTCCAGATTGTCACGAGCTCGCCCACCCGGTGGGCGGTGGTGGCTCGGCCGGCCACCGCGGGTGGACGGCTGCCGACGAGCTGGGGGCCGCGTTACGCCGTGTGTCCCCAGTGCCGCACCCGAACGCGCCTGGAGCCACATGTCCCTAGCATGCGGTGCCCGAAGTGTGGAGGGCATTTCGATATCGGTTGGGACGATCCGTAAGCGTGATCTATTGCCGCGACGTCCTCGGACCGGCCGTCACCGGCCCGTGCCGCAGCAACGCGTTCAGCCTCTCTTAGGCTGCCAGGGTGCATGCCCCAGTGAAGGTTGGGTGAGGGTTTCGGGGTTGATTGCCGACCGACCGACTCGCCTCGAGAGCTTTTCGCCCGGCGTTTCGTACCCTGGCGAGACCGCCACGCCTTTCCTAGTATCTTCAAATAGCGGTGAATCTCACTAGCGGTCCTACGGAGGCCGACACCGAAGCATGGTGCCCCCGAACCAGGTCGAAATCCTACTCGTCGAGGACAACCCTGACGATGCCGACCTCACGTTACGGGCGCTCACGCGGCATAACCTGGCCAATCGGGTCCTCGTGGCCCGCGATGGCGCCGAGGCGCTGGAATTCCTTTTAGGCGACAGCCCCAAGGCTGGCGCCCCGAAGGTCATCCTCCTGGACTTGAAGCTTCCCAAGGTCGACGGCCTGGAAGTCCTGCGGCGCCTCAAGGCCAGCGACCGCACGAAAGCGATCCCCGTCGTCGTCCTCACCTCGTCGAACGAGGAGCCCGACATTGCCACCAGCTATCGGCTAGGGGCCAACAGCTACATCGTCAAGCCGGTCGACTTCGAGGCCTTCGTCCGTTCTGTCGCCGATGTGGGGCTGTATTGGCTGTTGCTGAACGAGCGTCCACCACCATCCACACCCTGAGCCGATGACCTCTCCGCTGCGGATCCTCCTGGTCGAGGACAACGTCGCGGATGCCGAGCTCATCGTGCGCGAGCTGAAGCGGGCCAAGCTCGCGTGCGCCACCCAGCGGGTCATGACAGCCGCTGAGTTCACGACCGCTCTCAAGGAGTTCCTTCCCGATCTGGTGCTTGCCGACTTCCGCCTGCCGGCCTTCGGCGGGCTGGCGGCGCTCCGCATCCTGCAGCAAGAGCGCCCCACGATCCCGCTGATCATCGTCACGGGCACGCTCGATGAGGAGACTGCGGCGGAATGCATCAAGCTCGGGGCGACCGACTACCTCCTGAAGGACCGCCTGGTCCGCCTCGGCCCGGCGGTGCGGACGGCGCTAGCCCTCAAGCAATCCCGAGAGGAGCAGGCGCGCTCTGAGGAAGCGCTGCGGCGTAGCGAGGCGAGCCTCGCTAAAGCTCAGGAGATCGCCCACCTGGGCAGCTGGGAGCTGGACCTGAGCGACCTGGGCGACCTCGATCGCAATCCCCTGTGGTGGTCCGACGAAGTCTACCGGATCTTCGGGCATACGCCCCGCGCCTTCCCCGCCTCAAACGACGCGTTCTTTCGGGCCGTGCACCCCGACGACGTTTCCCGCATCCGGGAGGCGGTAGACCGGACCCTGCGCGACGGCGTTCCCTACTCGGTCGAGCACCGGATTCTCCTCCCCGACGGCAGCGAGCGGGTGGTGCACGAGCAATCGGTGCTGGTGCGGGAGGAGACCGGTCGCCCGGTACGGCTCGTCGGCACTGTCATGGACGTGACCGCGCGCAAGCGCGCCGAGGTGCTGCAGGCGGCCACCTTCCGGATCGCCCAGGCGGCGCTCGCCGCCCCCACGCTCCAGGAGCTGCTGCCCGCCATCCATGCGATCATCCAGGGATTGATGCCGGCGGCCAACTTCTACGTGGCCCTCTACGACGACACGAACCGGATGATCCACTTCCCCTACTTCGTGGACGAGGTCGACCGCGGCTTCGACGCGAAGCCGCTCGGCAAAGGGCTCACCGAGCACGTCATTCGCACCGGCCAGCCGCTGCTCGCCACGTCGGGGGTCTACCGCGAGATGGAGCGCCGCGGCGAGGTCGAGCTGGTCGGCGCTCCGTCGCTGGATTGGGTCGGCGTGCCCCTCAAGCTGGGCGACAAGACGATCGGCGTGCTCGCGGCGCAGACCTACACCGAGGGGGTGCGCTACGGGGAGCGCGAGCGTGACATCCTGCAGTTCGTGTCCACGCAGGTGGCGCAGGCCATCGAGCGCAAACACGCGGAGGATCAGCTTAAGGAGAGTGAAGCCAAGTACCGCGTTCTTTTCGAGTCGAACCCCGAGGCAATGTGGGTCTACGACGACACCACGCAGCGCTTTCTGGCTGTCAATGACGCCGCCGTGGCCGGCTACGGCTGGTCCCGGAACGAGTTCCTCCAAATGTCGATTGGCGACATCCGCCCCGACGCTGAGCGCGGTAGGGTCGAGGCGCCGCCCAGCGATCGGGGACTGCGCCATCGCCGCAAGGACGGCAGCTTGATCGACGTGGAGGTCCTCGCCCACTCCGTCACCTTCGCCGGCCGCTCCGCCCAGCTCGTGCTAGCCAAGGACGTGACCGAGCGGTTGCGGCTGGAGCAACAGCTGCGGCAGGCGCAGAAGATGGAGGCTGTGGGGCGGCTCGCAGGCGGCGTCGCGCACGACTTCAACAACATCCTCACCGCCATCCTCGGCTCCGCCGAGCTCCTCATCCAGGACCTGCCCGAAGGACACGAGCACCGCATCGATGCCGAAGAGATCCGGCGCGCCGCGCAACGGGCGGCGGACCTGACCCGCCAGCTACTCGCCTTCAGCCGCCAACAGGTGCTGGCCCCCAAGGTGCTGGACCTTAACGCTGTCGTGCAGGGCGTCGAGCGGATGCTGCGCCGCCTCATCGGTGAGAATATCGAACTGCGGACGACCCTGGCGCGCGATCTGGGGGCCGTGCGGGCTGATCCCAGCCAGCTCGAGCAGGTGATCCTCAACCTGGCCGTGAACGCGCGCGATGCGATGCCGCAAGGGGGCAAGCTGACGATCGAGACGGCCCATGCCGATCTCGATGAGGACTACGCCCGCGACCACGTCACCGCGCGCACCGGCCGCCACGTACTCCTCGCCGTCTCCGACACCGGCACCGGGATGGACGAAGCGACGCGGGCGCACCTGTTCGAGCCGTTCTATACCACCAAGGAGATCGGCCGCGGCACCGGGCTTGGCCTCGCGACCGTGTACGGCGTGGTGAAGCAAAGCGGCGGCCACATCTGGGTTTACAGCGAACCCGGTCACGGCTCCACCTTCAAGATCTATCTGCCGACCGTGGCGGAGTCTCCGGAGCCACCGTGCTCGATGCACCCGCCGGCCCCGAGGCACTGGCCCTCTCTGACGCCCACAGCGGCGAGATCCACCTGCTGCTGACCGACGTGGTGATGCCGGGCATTGGGGGCCGCGAGCTGGCCCGGCGCTTCGCCGCGCGGCGCCCGGACACCCGCGTGTTGTATCTCTCGGGTTACAGCGATGATGCCATCCTCCGCCACGGACTCCTCGATCCCGGCACCTTCTTCCTGCAGAAACCGTTCACACCGCAGGCGCTGACCAACAAGGTGCGCGAGGTCCTGGACGCCGCCAGGTGAGCACGCCCCGGGACTAGCGCATCGCCTCGCGGCTCCCTATTGTCTCGCCTGCGGAACCGTGGACCTCCTCCCGTCCGACCCCCGAGCCAAGGCCGATCCGGCCGACGCCGCCCTCCCCCAGCGGTGGCACGAGCGCGAGGCGCCCGAGGGCGCCGAGCAACAGCTGCGAGAGACCCTGTCGTTGCTCTCCGCTACGCTCGAGTCGACTGCCGACGGCATTCTGGTCGTGGACCGCGAGGGCCAGGTCACCAGCTTTAACCGCAAGTTCGCCCAATTGTGGCGTCTCCCGGACGGCCTGCTGGGCTCACGCGATGACGACCGGCTGATCGCCTACGTGCTGGAACAGCTCACGAACCCCGAGGGGTTCGTCGCCAAGGTCCGCGAGCTGTACGGGCGGCCCGAGGCGTCGAGCTTCGACGTCCTGATGTTCAAGGACGGCCGCGTGTACGAGCGGTACTCCCAGCCGCAGTTGATCGGCGGGCAAGCGGTGGGTCGCGTCTGGAGCTTCCGCGACGTCACCGAGCGGCGGCGGGCCGAGCGGCTGCAGCAGGCCACGTATCGGATCGCCGACGCCGCGAGCGCTGCCCGGAGTCTCCAGGACCTCCTCGCCGCCGTGCACCGCATCGTCGGCGAGCTCATGCCGGCTACCAATTTCTACGTCGCCCTGTACGACGAGGCGACCCGTATCATCAGCTTCCCCTATTTCGTGGACGAAGTGGACGATGCGTTCGAGCCCAAGCCTTGGGTCGGGGTGCCGCTCAAGCTCGGCGATACGACCATCGGCGTCTTGGTCGTGCAGACCTACACCGAAGGCGTGCGCTACGGCGAGCGCGAGCGCGATATCCTCCAGTTCGTGTCTACGCAGGTCGCGCGCGCTATCGAACGCGCCCGGGCCGACGAACAGCTGCGCCGGAGCGAAACCCGCTACCGGCTGCTGTTCGAGTCGAACCCCGAGGCGATGTTCGTCTACGACCCGGGAACGTTGCGGTTCCTCGCCGTCAACGACGCCGCCGTGGCCCGCTACGGCTGGGCCCGAGAGGAATTCCTGAGGATGACCCTGCGCGACATCCGGCCGTCGAGTGAGGTCCCGAAGCCTGAGACGGCGGCTGCGGCCGAGGAGCGCGGAGCGGCAACCGTGAGCGACACCAAGCACCGCAAGAAGGATGGGACGCTCATCGACGTGGAGGTCCTCTCGGATTGGATTGAATTCGAAGGCCGGCGCGCCCGGCTCGTGCTCGCCAAGGACGTCACCGAGCGGCTCCGGCTCGAAGAGCAGCTGCGCCAGTCTCAGAAGATGGAAGCCATCGGTCAGCTGGCGGGCGGCATCGCGCACGACTTCAACAACCTGCTTACGGCCATCCTGGGCTTCTGCGGGCTGCTCGAGCGTCAGGTCGGCGCCAACACGCAGATGCGCGGAGACGTCGCCGAGATCCGCCACGCGGCCGGGCGCGCCGCTGAGCTCACCCGCAAGCTCCTCGCCTTCGGCCGCCGACAAATGCTCGCCCCGCAGGTGCTCGACCTCAATGGCCTTGTTGCGGACCTCGATCGGATGCTGCGACGCGTCATCGGCGAGGACATCGAGCTCATCGCGCAGCTCGACGCCGAGCTGGCCCCGGTGAAAGCCGACCTCGGCCAGCTGGAGCAGGTCATCCTGAACCTCGTCGTCAATGCCCGGGATGCGATGCCCCAGGGCGGACGGGTCACCATTCAGACCGCCAACACCGATCTGGACGAGACCTACACCGACACTCACGCACCGGTCGTGCCGGGCCGCTACGTCCTCCTCGCGGTGTCCGACACTGGGACCGGCATGCACCCCGACGCCAAAGCCCATCTGTTCGAGCCGTTTTTCACGACCAAGGAAGTCGGCAAAGGCACCGGACTGGGCTTGGCCACGGTGTACGGCATCGTGAAGCAGAGCGGTGGCTACATCTGGGTCTATAGTGAGACCGGCAACGGCACGACCGTGAAGATCTACTTACCCCGCAGCGACGAACCCGCCCAGCCAGCCCCGCGTCCACGAGTGCTCCAGGGTCTTCCCACCGGTTCGGAGACAGTGCTGATCGTTGAGGATGCGGAAGCCATCCGTTCCCTGGCTCGCAAAGTCCTCACCGCCCAGGGGTACACGGTGCTAGAGGCGGGCGATGGTGCGGAAGCGCTCAAGATCGCCCAGCGGCACGCCGGTCCGTTGCACCTCGTGTTGACCGACGTCGTCATGCCAGGGATGGGCGGACGAGAGTTGGCACAGCGCCTGGCGCCGCTCCGACCCGAGCTCAAGCTCGTCTACATGTCCGGCTACACCGGGGACGCGGTGGTGCACCGCGGTCTCCTCGACGACGGCCTGCCCTTCCTCGCCAAGCCGTTCACCCCTGAAGATCTCGCTCTGAAGGTTCGCGTTGCCCTGGACAGCCCCGCTCACACCTGATCACAACACCTAACCCCAAAGAGAAGCCGAAAAACTAGGTAAAACAGGCACTATTGAGCGATTGTGCGCTCACTTTACGTCGTAATGACTTGAGGAATATTGGCTTAGGATGGCGCAAGGGCCTGTGTCAAGAGCGCAACACCATATGAATCAATGTGTTGCTCCCTAGGATACCGCAACGAAACCACACTCGCCGGTAGATTCCCCCATGCCTCTGCACCCCCTGTATGGCCACGAGGGGCTCCGAACTCGGCTGGCGGGCGCTATCGCCGCCGGCCGGTTGCCGCAAGCTCTCCTCTTCGAGGGCCCACGCGGAGTCGGCAAGCAACGATTAGCCCTGTGGCTCGGGCAGCTCCTCCTGTGCGAGCGAGAGGAGCAGATTGACCTGGTCGAAGCAGCGCTCATTGAGGAGATGGCGGCACGCCGAGATCAGCCAGTGTACGAGGCTACGTCTGGCCTTGCTGGCCACGGGATCGCCTCGGTTCGGCTGCTGTTGCGACGCCTGGCGCTGACACCGGCGATGGGCTCCCGCAAGGTTTTCATTATCGGGGACGCCGAGCGTCTGGTCCCGCAACAGGGAGCGGAAGCGGCTGCCAACGCCTTGCTGAAGGCGTTGGAAGAGCCGCCAGCCGACACCGTGTTTGTCCTGACGGCGAGCGAGCCCGACGCCTTGCCGCCGACCATCGTGTCTCGCGTCGTGCGGGTCAGACTCGCACGGCTCCCTGACAGTGTCGTGGCATCATTCGCACAGCGAGAACTGAAATTGGGCGAGAGTAGGTCGAAACTGCAGGAAATGGCGGGAATGGCCGAGGGGAGCATTGGCAGGCTCCTTGCCTCATCAGGGGCCAAGGCTGGAGGCGCCGCCGAATCGTACCTCGCTGCCGTACGGGCCGGGACGACGAGCCGCCTCGCCTATGCCCTGGGGCAGCCGGCCTACCAAGCGCGGGGCGGCTTTACCGATATGCTGGACGAGTTGCTTGAGCGGTTGCGCGCGCAGCTGCGCGAGACGTCGGGGAGACGGGACGCCAATGCCCCGAAGCTGATCGAGGCACTCGCCCAAGTGCTCCAGGCGCGGGAGATGGCGCAGGGGAACGTGAACCCCCAGCTCCTCACCGCCGTTCTATCAGAGGACCTGGCGGAGGTGGGGTGAAGCTGAGTCATGTGGACGCCGCCGGCCGAGCCCGCATGGTGGACGTGGGCGACAAGCCGATTACGGCCCGTACAGCAGTGGCCGAGGGGGCGATCCGGATGACGCCGGACGCATTCCGCCTCATCGCCGACCAGGCCGTGGCCAAAGGCGACGTCCTGGCGGTGAGCGAGGTCGCGGGCACGCTGGCGGCGAAGCGGACGGCGGAGCTGATCCCGCTGTGTCACCCGATCGCGCTCGACCACGTAGAGGTCGAGGCCAGTCTGGACGAGCAACTCCCAGGCGTCCGCGTGCGCGCGGCAGCCCGGGTGGTGGGCAAGACCGGAGTGGAGATGGAAGCGCTGACCGCAGTCTCGGTCGCGCTGCTGACGATCTACGATATGGTGAAGGCTGCCGACCGGGGGATGGAGATCCTCGGCGTGCGGCTGGTGGAGAAGACCGGCGGGACCCGCGGGGGGGGAGAATGGCATCGAGACACCGCCCGCGAAACTTGACCGGCCGTTGACCGGGGCGCGCCAGGTTACCGGCGTGATACCGGCCGACTCATACAAGAGAGGGATATGCATACGAAAACCCAGAAACTGATGCTGCAGGGAGGGATGATCCTCCTGGGCGCTCTGGTGGTGAGCAGCATCGGCGGTTGGGCTCGACGCGCCACGGCGGACGATCAGCCGGCGCCCCTGACAGCGCCCGCGCTGCTGGGGGAGATGCGCGCGCTGTCACAGCAGCTGGAGGCCGCGCGCGGTGAGCTCGCGGTCGCCCGCGTGCAACTGGAGCGCGCCAACGCGATTATCGAGTACTCCAGTCACTATGGCATTTCCGCCGACTTGGCCGCGGCGATTTATGACGTGGCGCTGCCGGAGGGCGTCGACCCGAACCTCGCCTTCCGTCTGGTGAAGGTCGAGTCGGGCTTCAACCCGCGTGCCAAGAGCAAGGCGGGTGCGCTGGGGCTGACCCAAGTATTGCCCAGCACCGCCCGGCTGTACGAGCCAGGCCTTACCACGCAACAGCTGTTCCAGCGGGAAACGAGCCTGCGGGTGGGGTTCCGCTATCTACGTGATCTGCTGGAGCGCTACGACGGCAACCTCGAGCGGGCGTTACTCGCCTACAACCGCGGCCCGGGCAAAGTCGAGGAGCTGCTAGGGGCCGGGAAGGACCCCCGCAACGGCTACTCCACGAACGTCATGCGGGGCTACCATCGCCCACGGACGCCGGCGGTCGAATAGAGCGAACCAATAACCCGATGGGCAAGCGCGGCCAGAGCCAGTCTCTGGCCGCGCTTGTTTTCAGCAGCGCGCCGAGGAAGTCAACGCGGCGCAACGAGGGGCGGAGGGATCCTCAGCACCTCGCCGGCACGGATCACCGACGCGACCGCCAGGCCGTTGTAATCGAGCAGCCGGCTGAGCGAGACGCCGTAGCGCCGGGCGATCTGGGTAGCGGTCTCCCCGGGCCGCACGCGGTGCGATCCCGACACGTCCCCCCCGGCCCCCCCGGCCCCCCCGCCCCCGCGGCTGGCGCGGCGGACCCGACGCGTGGGGGGGACGCTCCAGGCGGAGGCCGGCACAATACGACCGCTCACCGGGATGATGATCCGTTGGCCGATGCGCAGCGAGTGCGACCGTAGCTGCGGATTAGCGCTCTGGATCATCGTCACCGTGACGCGGTAGCGCCGCGCGATCTCGGATAGGGTCTGCCCCCGCGCCACGTAGTGGTCCAGGAATGTGACACGCTCAGTGGCGGGGAGCGTGTCGAACCGCGTCGCCACGAGGACGCCGCGCCCGCGCGGCACCCGTACAGTCACCTCGCGCCCCGGAGGGGTGATGCCGCGCACGAAGCGTGGGTTCAACTCCAGGACCGCCGCGATACTCGTGTCGGCGAGGCGCGCGATCACGTCTAGTCCCGTCGCGTCGGGGATCGTGATCTCGTCGTACACGAGCGGCGGCAGCCGTTGGATCTCCGTGAAGCCGTAGCGATCGGGTTGCTTGGCGATGAGCGACGCGGCAATGAGCTTGGGGACGTAGTCACGCGTCTCGCGACGCAGGTATCGCCGATCGGCAAGTTGGAAGAACGTGTTGTCGGTGAGCGTGTCCTGCTCGCCCGGCAGGCGCGCCACGCCGCGTTCGATCCGCGCGACACCGGCGTTGTAGGCCGCCGCCGCCAGGTACACGCTGCCGAGCCGTTGGACCAAGTCCGCGAGATAGTTGACCGCCGCGTCCGTTGCCTTGTACGGATCCCGTCGCTCATCCACCCAGGGATCGACCGTCAGCCCGTACAGCCGTGCGGTGCTAGCCATGAACTGCCACATCCCCACAGCGCGCGCCCGGCTCACCGCGGTGTTCGACAGGCCGCTTTCGATGAGCGTCAGGTAGATCAAGTCTTCGGGAAGGCCCCGGGCGCGCAGCCGTTCGCGGATCATCCCCTCGTAGCGCCCCAAGCGCGACAACCAGATTTCGAAGCGGTCGCGCGCGTCGACTTGGAAGAACTCGAGGTATTCGAGGACGCGACGATTGGTTGCGAACGTAGTGACGTCGATATCAAAGCTCGCCTCCCCCGGGCTCGTTGCGGCACCGATCACGACCTTACCCTCGGCGCCGAACAGCCGCTCGGCCTCTCTGGCCACTTCCTCACCGCGCACCGCCGGCACGACGGCCGTCGAATCACGGGCGGGCTGGGCCAGCGGCACCGGCGCCGCGGCACTGTCGGAGCGGCTGCCCGCCGGGGATGGGAGTGTATCCCCGGGTGCGCGCGTGGTATCGAGGGTCGCGGGCGGAAGCGCCCTGAGCGAGGAGGGCGAGGAGGGAGGGACGGACGCCGTCCGCCGCGCGCCACCGGCACAGCCGCCAACCAGCAGCGCTTGGAACACGACCAGTGCGAGGCGCCGCGTCATCGGGTAGAGAAGAAATTGCCGAGGATACGGTTCGTGGCGTTCAGCACCGCCAGCGCCGCTCCTCGCGGAGGATCGGACTCGGTCAGATAGCTGCCGACCACCCGGGAGGCGGACTCCGTCTCCCGGGCCGACAACGAAACGATCACCACTGTCGCGTCGAATGCTCGCACCGCTTTCACCCCCAGCAGTTCGAAGCCCACCTTCGTTTGGACGGCCTGTTCCAGCGCCTTGACCGCCGCGGCGGCGCAACAGCGTAGCTCGCCGGTCTGCGACGCGACGCCGTTGCTCTCACCCACAAACTCGCGGCCGTCCGACCATGCCAGCACGACGCGCGCGTGGCAGCGCCCGCTCGCCAAGCGTTGGAACGCGAAGTCCTTGAAGCGAAGCCGCTCAGCCACGCTCCCCATTTCCATGGGTGCTGCCATCATCGCGACCCCTCAGTCGAACCGCACCTCGATCTGTTGCCGCGCCGACACGTCCTGCGGTGACGACACGACGTCGACTTCGAGATGCGGCCGGCCATGCTCGTCCGGCTCCGCCGACACCACCAAGATCAGCCCCGATTCGAGCTCGACCTTGAGGTGCCGAATGTCCGAGCGCACCGTCACCTCCCGCACCGTCTCGCCCCGTAGCCGCGCGACGGCTGCGACGATCCGACGCAGTGCCGTTAGCGCGACCGACGTCACGCCAGCCGCTCCGCCAGCAGCTGCGTCAGGGCGGCGTCGGGGATGCGTTCAGCCTGGTTGAACAGCGACGACTTCGAGGTCGCCTCCAGCGGAAAGGGTGTTAGAAACGCCCGCCTCCCACCCGGCTCGCGGTCCGCCGCCGTACGGAACGTGAGCACAAGCTGCCAGGCCTGTGTGTGCGCGCGCCGTTCCGCCACTGCCTCCACATGCCAAAGCTGATTGTCGTGGGCGATTACCCGCCATGGCATGCGTCACCTCCCCTGATCGGGGGATTCGGGGACCGCACAATATTGGTGTAAGTGCAAGTCCCGTCAATAGTTGAGCAGACTGAGGAGCGCTACGAATCCCGGCGGGAGGTCAATCTCCCCGGGTCACGAGGGCCCGGAAGCGCCGCCCCAGATCCCGGGTGACCGAACCGGCCGTGCCACTGCCAATGGTGCGGCCGTCGAGTTTGGAGACCGGGACGATCTCGGCAGCTGTGCCGGTGAGGAACACCTCATCGGCGGTGTAGAGGTCGTAGCGGTTGAGCGGCCGCTCCTCGACACCATAGTTCGCCTCGTGCGCCAGCTCGATGATAGCGTCGCGGGTGACACCGCGCAGGATGCCCGTATAAGGGGGAGGCGTCAGCAGGGTGCGATCGCTCACGGCGAACAGGTTCATCCCGCTCGCCTCCGCGACGTAGCCACCGGCGTCCAGCATGATCACCTCGTCCACACCCGCAGCGATCCCTTCGATTTTCGCGAGAATGTGCGAGAGATAGTTCAGCGACTTGATGCGTGGCGAGAGGCTTTCGCGGTGGTTGATGGGGGTGGCAGCAGTGAGGACGGTGAGGCCTTTCTCGTAGCGGTCGGCGGGGTAGAGCCTGATGGTATCGACGATACAGATCACGGAGGGCTTGGGGCACTTGCGGGGATCCAGCCCCAGATCGCCGACTCCGCGGGTCACGACGAGCCGCAGGTACGCGTCTTTCAGGCTGCTGCGGCCCAGGGCCCCCTCAACCACTACCGCCATCTCCGGCTGGGGGAGCGGCACATCGAGCCAGATCGCTTTGGCGGACGCGTACAGCCGGTCGAGGTGGTGCTCGAGGCGGAAGATCCGGCCGCCGTAGGCACGGATACCCTCGAAGACGCCGTCGCCGTACAGCAGGCCGTGGTCGAACACCGAAACGACCGCGGTGTCGCGGTCGTGGTACTTGCCGTCGATCCAAACAACGGTCACGCGGAGGCTCCAGGAGGAGGCGCCGGAATCTGCCTCCAGAGCCACCATCTGACAACTCCCATCGCCGGTCCTCGTGAGCCCTTCAGAGAGTTGGGGGCTGGCCGAGCTCCGCCTGATGCTGGATGATACGACCTACCAGCCCATAGCGTCGCGCTTCTTCGGCGCCGAGCCAGAAGTTGCGCCGCGTGTCCTCTTCGATGCGCTCGAGCGGCTGACCGGTCTGCTGCGCGAACACGCGATTGAGCCGGTCGCGCATCTTGAGGATCTCTCGCGCTTCGATCTCGATGTCGCTAGCCGTGCCGCCGGCGCCGCCGGCCGGCTGGTGGAGCAGGAACCGGGTGTTGGGGAGGCAATAGCGGTCCTCGCGCGGCACCGCGATGTAAATCAAGGCCGCGGCGCTGGCGACCCAGCCGGTGCCGACCATCCGCACCCGGGCGCTGAGGAAGCGGACCAGGTCGTGGATGGTGTCACCAGACTCCACGTGCCCGCCCTGAGAGTTGATGAAGACGGTGACGTCGTCGCTGGACTCGCTTGCGAGGGCGAGCAGCTGCGCCGTCACGTTCGCCGCGAGCCGCTGGTTGATCTCGCCGCTGATGATCACAGTGCGCGCCCGGAACAGCCGCTCCGCGACCAGGCTCTGGACGGGGACGAGCACAGGCTCGAGAGGGGAGGGGGGAAGCTCTTCCATACGCACTCCAGGGTTGAGGCGGACGATGGGAGAAAGCTGCGGTGGCCAACGACAAGACTCAATCCCCTAGGGCCCCTCGCCCGATGAAGCGGAGGGGGGGAGGCGCAGCTCCAGCCACTCGACCTGGGCGTTGCGCACCGCTTCGCGCACCCGCCGCTCGCGAAGGCTCAGGTCGGATGCTCCGGTTTTCACCTCGACGAAGACGACGCGTCGCACGTCGCCGTCGTTGAGGCCATCGAATACAACGAAATCGACGGGGGAGCCGAGGAACCGGGCGTCCTTCGAGTTGAAGCGAAATCCGGGAAGGAACGGCACGAGCTGCTCGAACACCTTGCCGGTTGTCACGGCCTGGCTGCGCAGTACTGCATCGAGGCGCACGGCTCGCGTGTAGCGTGCTTTCCATAGAAGGAAGGCGAGCAGGATGGCGATGCCGCCGACGAGGAGCAGGAGGAGGAACGGGAGCGTCACGGACGGTGCCATTCGGAGTAAGTGATATGAGCCGGCCGGGGATCGAACCCGG
>WNFF01008271.1_pt1 | contig 13401 bp, 16 predicted proteins | sample 5400441 | NCBI WGS metagenome assembly WNFF01 (sample SAMN13153345, study PRJNA577476) | soil metagenome | isolation source: 120 cm saprolite under Douglas fir tree site 2 hole 3 replicate 1 | place: USA:California | collected 2015-04-18
TCGAACTGACCATCATCACCGAGCTCCATGTCCATCTCGACGAGTCGATCGTCCACTGACACGTCGTCCGCGAACGTTCGCGCAGTTTCCAGTGCCCTGCGATAAGGGCTGGAGTACACCGCCGCGGGCCTGACCTTGCGCATGCGCTGCGCGAGCAGGTCTGCCTGCTTGCGTCCGAGCGGGCTCAGAGGCGGATCGGCGCCCTCTGTCATGCCCTGGTAAACGTCCGCGTGGCGGACCAGCCAGATCTCTGTTGTGCCCTCGACCCCGATCAGGAACGCGGCTTCCAGGGATCGCATCGCCTGGGTCATCCGCTCCGCACCGGCCGCCATGGGTAACATTCGACCACATGCTTCGGGCAGCGGGCATCGTCGCCCTCATCGTCCTGGCCGCCTGCAACGAGACATCGGCGAAGCCGTCGCCATCTCCGTCGCCGATCGTGGCGCAGGGCAGCTGGACTCAGAGTCTGACCTTCGCGGGTGAGGTTTCGGGGCACATGTCGGGGATCGTGCCCGACGTCGGCGCCCAACAGAGCCAGTGCACCGGCGGTAGGACCCACAACGGGGAGACCTGGGCGGACTTCTTCTACGGCACGGTCGATACGAGCGGCGACGTGTGGGGTGTCGTGTTCCAGATCAGCAACTTCCGCGGTCCTGGCACGTATCAGAATTCAGCCGTCACCATCGAGGTTCACAGCACCGACACGACCAAGGTCTGGCAGAGCCGCGGCGATGACAAGGTCACCTTCATCCTCGACCGAAGCCAGCAGTCGGGGACCATCGATGCCATGTTGACCAATGCCACCACGGGTAAGGACGGCCTCCAGCTCACCGGCCACTGGAACTGCCGCCAGTAGCCGCTGGGTCGGGCCGGCGATGGATGGACTCGGGCTGTGGTGAGGTTGTAGAGGTCGTGCAAGATGCCAAGGTGCAAGCGGCTCTCTCCCGTGGCGGGACCATCGACATCACAACGGTCGGGCGGCGCAGTGGCCGGCCGCGGCGGATCGAGATCGTCTTCCACAACATCGACGGCAGGATCTACATCAGCGGCATGCCCTCGCCCCGGAGGCGGGCATGGCTGGCCAACCTCGAGGCCCACCCGGATTTCACGTTCCACCTCAAAGGCGCGGTGCGCTCCGACCTCACGGCCCGGGCCCGGATCATCGAAGACGAAGCCGAGAGGCGCCTGATCCTGGACCCGATCGCCAGGTCCTGGCGGCGGAGAGACCTCGAAACGATGGTTCGCCAGAGCCCTCTGATCGAGGTCACCCTCGACGGGGCCGGCCCAGGCCCCATCGGGCTTCACAACTCTTAACACACTAATCCGCAGGGGTCGGCGAACTCGGAGCCTAGGCTCTCCAATCGTGAGCATCGACTCCAGTCCGCCGGCGCAACCGCCCCAACTGTCGCCCGACGGCAAATGGGTGTGGGACGGCAGCCAATGGCAGCCGGTCGTGACCGCCGAGCCGACTCACGGGGCGGTCTTCCCATCCTGGAATTCGATCAAGGTGGACCCGGCGGACCCGGTCGCACCTGCCGGCCCGGTCGCCCCGGTCGCTCCCGTCGCCGATGCGGTGCTGCCTACGCCGGCGCTTTACGAGCCGCAGTACCAGGTTCCGGCGCCGGCGGTGGATTACTCGTTCGCCGCCGCCGAGCCGAGCACGCCGCTCTGGGAGCAACCCGCAGGCTCGGGCGCCGGCAAGTACCTCTACTTCGGCGCCGGACTCGTTGTGCTGGTCATGCTCATGCTGATTCTCAATTCGATGAACTTCATTTCGCTGCCCTGGCCCGGCGCGGGATCGTCCACCTCGAACCAGGTCGCCACCCCTTCGCCGTCGACGCCTGTGGGCGGTACCGAGTTTGCGCGCGCCGATCACTTCCTCAACGACACGCTCGCGCCCGCGCTGCTGAGCCTGGACAAGACCCTGCCGACGCTGCAGACGACCTGCAACGGCACCCTGTCCAACGCCTGCTTCAATGCGATAAACGCCACCGACAAAGAGCTCCAGAACGTGCTGTCCGTCATCTCCCACTCCACCATCCCGCTCTGCATCGCGGGAGCCATGAACAAGCTGCGCAATGACTTTGAGGGCATGCACGGCGGACTCGGCATCGCGCTCAACGGTTATCAGAACAACAGCACCCAAATCGTCGGCCAGGGCCTGTATCGCTTCGCCTCCATGGCCCAGCCGCTGCAGGCAGACGCGCAGGCCGTGACCACCGCCGAGCAGACCTGCGCGCATTGACGTAACGCACGAATAGAGGAGCCTCCGGCCGGCGTGGAATGTGACTCCCAGCACCGGGCGCGGAGGCCCTGAGCCTGGTTGGTTGCTGTTCCCTTCCGCTCCGCTTCCCGCGGGACGTGCGGCGATCATAATTCCGCCCGGGCGCGGGTCAAGTTTTCCGAGCGTTACCCGGGCTGGAGATAGGCGGCGAGATGCCGCATCATTTGCGGTTGTGCGCGTCCCGCACGCGGCTTCGAGGTTGCCCGCCCGCCTCGCTGTCGTCGGGCTCCTGCTGGTGGTGGCGAGCTGCGGTGGGACTTGCGGCAGCCAGGCCGCGGCGCAGCCGATCGAGGGCTACTGGTCCTGGGAAGGCGACGGCGTGCAGCAGGTCAAGAGCGTCGGTTCTGGGGACTTCGATGGCACCATGGTCAAGGTCGCATCGATCGGCAGCTGCGCGGCGCCGGTCGGCCACGTCGTGCTCAAGCTGCACGGGAGCGGTACGCACTACACCGGACAGGACGAGTGGTACCGCACCTCGGACTGCGCGCGGAAGTTCACCCACGACACCGTTGTCGAACTCACCAACGGCAACAAGACCGCGCATTTGTGCTCCAGCGGCCCGTTTACCGACGTGGCGCCTGTCAGCAACTGCGTGGACCTGGTCCGGATCTCCAACCACAAACCTGGTTAAGCCGGAGCCCCCGTGCCCAGGGCACGGCGCCCTGGGCATAGGGGTCGGGTCAGGGTTTCTTCTATTCGTTCGCGCCTGACTGGTGGTCGGCCTGGTCTCCGGTGTCGGCGTGGCCTGATTGGCCCTGGTCGCCGGTCTCGTTGGCGGTTTCGACCTCGCCGGCCTGGTTGGCGGTTGTTCTGGCTGTGGGCAGCAGTGGTTGTCGTCATGATCATCTTCATCGTGCGCCGCCGCCGTCCAGCCGCCGCGCCCTCGCCGGCCGCACTCACAGAGCTGTGATCGGGCGCGCAGCCGGCCGCGGCGGCCTCATTGCGGCGGTGGCCCTCGTCGCGGCGTTGATCGTGGGCCTGGGTGGTCTGGTGATTCTCAACAGTCAATTGGTGTCGGCTGTGCCCGCCAGCACCTTGACACTGAGGGTGCCGTCGGCGAGGTTTTCGACAGACGATCCGTCGCTCGGCCTTCGCCGCGTCGCTCCTCAGCTGGACTCGATGGGGCCCACGACGGCGGGGGTGGCGGTCAACTCAACAATCGTCATGACCTTCAGCCTGCCGATGGATCGTCCCAGCGTGGAGACATCATTCAGGATCACGCCGGCGGCCGAAGGGCGCCTCGCCTGGAGCGACGACTTCACTCTGCGCTTCGAACCATTTCGCCTGGCGTATTCGACGAGCTACCAGGTCGAGGTACGCGGACGGTCGGTGCGGGGCGTGCCGCTGTCGGGATCGAGGTCGTGGAACTTCACCACGGTCTTCGGGCCGATCGACGCGATCCCGCCCGGCGCAACGTCGATCAAGGTGCCGATTCTCACGTACCACTACATTCGGGTGAACCCCAACGCCGGCGACCGGATGGGCTTCGCCCTCTCGGTCACGCCGGCGGCATTCGCGGCAGAGATGGATTGGCTCGTCGGGAACGGCTACCACGCGATCACCACCGAGGATCTGTATGCATATCTCACCGGCGCTCGAGGCCTCCCGAGCAGGCCCGTGATCCTCACGTTCGATGATGGGTACGCCGACTTCTACACGACTGCTCTCCCCGTGCTCCGGAACCATGACTTCCGGGCGGTTGCGTACGTCGTCTCAGGCTTCATCGGGCAGCCCGGGTACATGACGGCGGCGCAGGTCCGCGAGGCCGACCGCTCCGGGATCGAGATTGCGTCGCACACGGTCAGCCATGCCAACCTGGTCGGGATGTCGGCAAGTGCGGTGCGCGCGCAACTGGCCGACTCGAAGCGGATGCTCGAGCAACTGGTCGGACATCCGCTGGTGTCGTTCTGCTACCCGGGCGGCAGGTTCAACTCGGGGGTGGCTTCAGAGGTTGCCGCGGCGGGGTACCACGACGCGACCACGACAAGGTTCGGCTTCTGGCACTCGCTCGCCGACCGGTATGCCTGGACGCGGCTGCGGGTGAGCGGCGGCGAACGCCTGGACGAGTTCGCGGTGGCGGTGCTCGGCGCCACGTAGTTTTACTGAGGTCAGTTCGTCGCCGGCTCCAGGCCGCGGTCGCTCGACCTGCCCATGAGCACCCTCGCCAGCAACGCAGGGCGGAACAGGGCGCTCGGGGGATCGAGCAGGTGGACCACCCGGGTGAAGGCGCGGCTGACGACCACGTCCTGGTTGCTGCGCAGGAGGACCCGCTGGACGTATCCCTGCACCACGCGGGCAAGCGGACCCGTGGCCTGCCGTCCTCCTTCCGTCGTGGCAAAACGCAAGTCTTCGCCGGTGGCCAGCAACCACGCGTCGTTGCAGGTGGACGCGACCGCTCGCTGCGCTGCGCTCGCCACTCCATCGAGGCCTCCGCCCGACGCCTTTGTCAGGGAATCGTCGAGCGCTACCGCCTCCAGTCCCGCCACGCTCATGCCCTGCCCATAGATCGGGTTGAAGCAGCAGGTCGCGTCACCGACGACAACGAGCCGGTCCGGCCGCCGCGACAGCAGCTCGTAGTGGCGGCGCACATTTTCTGTTCGCGCGTATCCATAGATTTGCCCGATGGGCTCGGCGTCTCGCAGAGCCTTGAAGAGGACTGGGGTTCGAAGGTTGCGGATGAACTCGAGGTAACCGGCCTCGTCGATCGGCGGATTGTTCGCGCGACCGTATCCGCCCAAAGTGACCATCCACCGGTCGCCTTCGAGTGGAAACACGCCCGCCCCCGTCGGAACCTCCGGGGTGGCGCCAATCATCGGAGACCTTGGACATCCGGCCGCTTGCGTCAACGACGAAGTCGCTGTCCAGCGTGGTGGCCTGGCTGGAGTCCGGCCGGGAGCCGTCGCGAGCGCGGATGCTGAGCCCGCTCACACGTCCATTCGCGGCGATGAGACCGATCACCTCGCTTCGGGTTCTGAACGTGACGTTGGGGATCGCCTGCAGGCGGCGTCGAACGAGGCATTCGGTCAGCTCGCGAGACGACGCAAGGACCACCATGCCGGCTCCGAACCGACCGGACCAACCCGCGGCGTTGAGCCATGGCAGGTCGCGCGGGGGCTCCATGGGCACTGCGCCGGCGTCCTCGAGGTCGGTAGAGAATCCAGGAAACAGACGGTCGAGCACATCGAGTCCGGCGCGGAGGAGGGCATGGGCATGGCGGCTCTGGGGAACGCCGTTGCGGAACTCGGGGCCGTCGGGCAGGCGATCACGGTCGATGATCTCGACCTCACTGAAGTGGTCGGACAGAACCCGGGCGGCGAGCAGCCCCGCCATGCTCGCTCCGATCACCACGGCACGCTGCCGCTCCGACACGGCCATCGCGAGGGAAGTCTATGAGAGACTTCGACCCGGGGGGGTGCTGGATATGTCAGATCGAGAAAGAGTCGGAATCACACCCAAGAGCTGGACAGCGCAGCGGCATCACGGGGTGCTGCATCTGGGCAAGCGCTGGTACGTGCTGAGCGCGGACATCGATGACGCCGGGACGGTGAGAGGCGTTCGTCTCGACGGCCCGTACGCGGACCACCAGACAGCGGAAGGACAGGTCGAGCAGCATCACACGGAGCCCTTCCCACCAGAGGACTGACAAAGGTGCCCACGCTCGAGGCCTGGGTGGCGGCCGCCGTGTCGTCTTAGTCCGGGCCCCGGGGTTATGCTTCGGCCAGGTAGCAAGGAGAGCTATGTGCTCAGGCACAGCCGCCGTACGACCGATCCAGGGTGCCAGGTGCCTGTTGGCGACTGCTCTGAGTGTCCTGGTCTTGAGCGCATGCGGAACGACCATTAGCAGCGCGCCGGCTTCTGGCAGCCCGGCCGAGTCGCAGGGCTCGATCTCTGGGCAGGTGATGCGCGGACCAGGTCCGGATCCGCGCAGTGGCGGCGCCGGCGACCTGGTGCCCGTCCCGGGTGACCCGGTCACGGCACAGAACGCGGAGGGCGTGATCGTGGCGAATGCTGTCTCATCGCGGGATGGGTCCTTCGCAATGGACGTAGCACCAGGCGTGTACACCATCACAGAAAGTATTTGCGCCGTGAAGGCGCACGTCGAGGTTAGGAGCCTCGCCACGACCCCGGTGAAATTGACGATCCCGAACAGCTGCTGAGAGAAGGTCTATCGGACTCCGGACGTATCAGAATCCTGGCGCGCCACACTGGCCTGAACGGTGCCCCGTAACCGTGTTAGGAATGCCGCCGTTGGTCGGGGCGGGACTGTTACCGCTGCAGGCCAGCGTTCCATGCACGTGGTTGCCTTCGACCTCGGGCGCGCCGTCTTCGATGGATGCGCCCGTGCCGGAGGTGTTTTGAAGTACGAGCCCGCCGCGGATCGAGTTGCCCCCTATCTCAGCCCCGGCCTTGTTGCCGGACAGCACCACGCCGCCACGGAAGTCGTTGCCGGGGCAGCCCGGTGCACCGTCGTCGCCGGCGTCACCAAGCACCACCCGGCCGGTGCTGGCACTGATTGAGACGCGCCCGTCGATACGGCTTCCGCAGATCCGGATGCCGGCAGCCCCGTGGGCGGTGATGCCGCCGTTGATTCGGGAGTTGTTCACGAACAGCGCGCCTCCGGGCTCGACCGTGACGTGGCCGTTGACCGTGGCATTCTCCAGACAGGTGGAACCGGTCACCTTCAGGCCGCCCTTGACCTTGCCGGTGATGGTCACACCGCAGCCGACCACCTGCGTCAGCGTGGCCGAGCTGGGCAAGAAGTTGATGTCCCCGCTGTAGCTCGCCGCTATCAGGTGACTCCCCGGCGCGAGCGAGGAGACCGGGATCGAGCTGGCCTGCCCTCCCACCATGGCGACCGGTGCTCCGATCTGACCGCCATCCGCGCTGAACGTCACCGTCCCTGTCGGCGTGCCTGAACCGGGCGCATTGGCGGTGACCTTCGCTGTAAACGTCACCGCCTGGCCGAACAGGGACGGATTGGCCGAGGAGGTGAGCGTCGCGGTTGTGGTGTCCTTGCCCACCACCTGGGTGAGCGTCGCCGACGTGCTGGTTGCGAAGTTGGCGTTCCCGGAGTAGGTCGCCACGATCGCGTGGGAGCCGACCGCCAGAGTCGAGACTCCGGCCTGAACGGCTATGCCGGTAGTCGTGTTCACCGCGACCGGCGGGCCCAGTGGTGAGCCGTCGGCCCGGAATGTCACCGTGCCGCCGTCGGGGACGGGAGTGAGGGTGGCGGTGAAGGTGACCGGCTGGCCGAAGACTGATGGGTTCACCGATGAAGCGAGCGCGGTCTGGGTGCGCTGCGGCACGCTGAAAAAGATCGGATCGATCACCGAGGTCGCGCTGCCAAAACCGTTGCGGTTACCGCTGAAGACACCGTAGAAGGTCGTGCCCACCGCCTTCATCTGCTGGTAATCGCCGAAGACTCGCTGGCGGGCGTTGCCGTCGTTCTTCGCGGGAGACGCGAACGACTCGAGGATCACATCAATGAACGTTGCCCCGTGATCGGTGCTCCGAGCCAGGTGTGCCGAGAACAGCGGGAAACCGCTCGCGTTGGTGCCGTCGAAGCTGTCGTAGAGGACGCCGACCGTTCCATCGGAGAGCACCGCAACCGACGGCAGGGCGGTGTTGGTGGAAGTGGAGACGTTCGTGGCCGCGCCCACGGTCAGGCCTCCCGCGCCGTTGTCCTGCAGCCGGCGGATCTTGATCTGGTTGCCGCCCGATACGTCCTGTCCATACACGACGTAGACGTCGCCGTTCGTGGGGTCGACGGCCACGTGGTCGACGCCGCCGAGCAGGGCGTTGACGGTCCCGAACTTGAACCCTGGCGCTTGGTCGCTGCTGACCGAGTCGACGGTGAGGCCGTCAGCGCTCCCGTTGAGGGTCCACGTGGCGCCTCCGTCGGTCGATCGGTTGAGCTTGTACGTGACGGTCTTGGGCTGGCTCGACCCGGTTGACTGCTCATAAAGCACGTAGACGGTGCCATTGCGGGGATCGGTCGCCATGCGCAGGCCGGGATTCGTCGCGAGTGGGCTCTCAGTGCCCGCCTTGTTGTCCGCGGTGATGTTGACCGGGGCGGCGCCGTAGGAGACGGCGACGCGGGCGTCCGGGCTGCCACCGAAGTCGTCGTACGCGACGTAGACGTTGTCCTGCGTGGCGGTCGTTGGATCGCGGTTGACCAGGAGCCATGGCTGGTCGACGCTGGTCCGCGTGCCGGGTGTGAGCTGGGCAGGATTGCCGTTCCAGGTCCAGGAGGCGGCGGTGGTCGGGTCGGTCGTGGAGCCCGTGACGATGCTGGCGTTCGTCAAGAAGGTGCCGTACAGGCGGCCGTCACGACCGAAGTCGATGGTCTGGTCACATGGGCACCCGGACGTGCTGCCGATCCCAGGGGGGACCGGGATGCTCGTTTCCTCCGTCCAGGTGATGCCGCCGTCATTGGAGAAGAGCAGGTCCGCGTTGGCGTTCCAGGTCAAATTGAACCGCGTGATCGCGATCCTGGTCGGGTTTACGGGGTCGACCGCGATGCTGGGCTCAGTTCCACCCGCTGTACTTGCGCTGATGCTGGGGTCGTTCGTGAAGATGCCGGCTACAGCAAGCTTCGGGGCGAGGGATCGAGGCTGGCCCGACGCCGGCTGGGAGTAGACGTTGCGATCGGGGGGATAGCTGCTGGTGGGTGGCGCTGTAGTTGGCGAGGCGGTTGCCGGTGCCCCCGCTGAGGCAGTCGTGGCAATGGGCAGACCGGCTCCCATCGACACGGCGACACAGATGGACGCCAGCGCCGCGAATCTACGAACCCAATACATGTCTCCCTCCCCCCAATAGACGTCGTCCCCTTCCCGTGCGTTTCCGCCAGGCGACCACGAGCGTAGTGCGGCCGGGCCGCACTGTCAATTGAATCGTCAAGTGGGCGGGTTGACACGGCTCCCGCCGCCAAAGTTCAGAGCGGCGAGGTCAGCTCCAGCTGGATGTTGTCGGGGTCGCGGAAGGGCAGCACGCAGATCCCAAAAGACGTCAGCTCTCTGACCTCCCCGTGGGGCACGCCGCGCTCGTCGAGCAGCCGGATCGCCTCGTTCAGCGCTGCGCGGTTCTCGACGTTGAAGCTCAGGTGGTCGAGTCCGACCCGGTTCTCGTCGAAATGGTCGCCTTTGGCAGCCACCGGTCGGAGTCCGAGCAGGTAGTTGCCCTTTGCCATCACGCACCCGCCCCACAGCACCGGGTAGCTCGGATCGGACTTGGGGTCATCTGACGCCGGCGCCTCGACGGCAACGTTGAATCCCAGGATCCCGGTGTAGAACTCCCGACTCCGCTCGATGTCGGTGACGGTCAGCCGCAGGTGGTGGATAGTGCTCAATTCGATCTGCCCAGCCATGGTTTCCCCCTTTTTGCAAACCAGTGACGCGCGTGCAATTGTGGCCCGTTGCGGAGACTACCCCAGGATCAGGGTTAAATGGGCCCAGGCATGTGTCCCGCAGCGTAGTCTGGGCACCTGATGGGTTTCTTCCGTGACTTCCGTCGCGAGTTCATCGTGCGCCCCGACGCCTTCAAGGCGTCGATCCTCTTCAAATGGCCCGACACCAACATCCGCAGCCGAACCCAGCTCACCGTCGAGCAGGACGAGCTCGCCGTCTTCTTCCGCGACGGCAAGGTCAGCGGGGTGATCCAGCCGGGCGTGAGCACCCTGGACTCCAGCGAAATCCCCTTTCTTGGCGACCTGGTCGACGCCGCCACGGGCGGCAAGTACTTCAAGACCGAGCTCTACTTCGTATCGACTCGCGAATTCGCCAACCTGCCGTTCGGCGGCATGGTCGACAACGTGGTCGATCCCGAGACCGGGTTGGCAATCGGTCTACGCGTGTTCGGGGATTATTCGCTCAAGGTGGTCGCTCCCGATCGGCTGATCGTCAACCTGGTCGGCACCCAGAACCTCTACAGCAACGATCAGATCACGGACTGGATGCGGGACCAGCTGCTCAAGGTGTTTCGCACCGATGTGGTGGCGCACATCACCAACGAGCGATGGCCGATCCTGGGCATCGCCAGCCAGAACGCCGTCATCGAGCAGGAGACTCTCGCCGCAGCGGCCAAGGTGCTAGAGGGATACGGCATCAGCGTCGCCCGGATGGGCAACTTCGTGATCTCGATCAAGCCGGAAGACGAGGAGACGCTCAAGAAGTATCGCCGCGACGTCCAGTACACGAAGCTGGCCGGCAGTTTCCAGGGCGCCGCCGCGGGCGAGGCGATGGAAGGCATCGGCGAGGGCGCGGCCAAAGGCGGCGAGGGATCCGCTCCGGCGGTGATTGGGGGCATGGGCCTGGCTGGTGCGGTGTTTTCGGCGGCGAGTGCGACGCGGACCTCACCCTGTCCGAAATGCGGCGTGCAGGTTGCGGCGGGCGCCAAGTTTTGTCCTAGTTGCGGCGCTGAGCAGCCCCTCGCCGCTCGTTGACCGACCCCGCCATCGGCCTGGGCCAGATCCAGGCCGCCGACCCCGATTTCGACGTCAACGCCTTTCTCGCGCAGGCCGGCAAGTCCTTGTTCGCCGTCAAGTCGGCGCTGCAGGCGAGAGAGCCCGCGGAGATGCGCGATCTCGTATCCGATTCGGTTTATGACGATCTGCGCGCGGACGTGATGAGCATGTACACGCGGGGCACCGTCCACTACTACGACCTCCTGGACATCAGGCAGTCCAGCGTCGCGGCGGCGGAGCGGACGGAGGCCGGCGACAACATCACCGTCCTGTTTCAGTGCGTGGCCATGCAATACACGCTGGGAGAGAATGAAAGTCCCGACGCGATTCAGATGCCGCTGCTGATGCCCTTCTCCGAGTACTGGACGTTCAGCCGGCCCCCGGGCGCCTCGACCCTTGCCCAGCGCCGCCCTGAGTGCCCGATCTGCGGGGCCCCGATCGACGTCGACACCGGGCGTATCTGCCGATACTGCAAGACGCTGATGCCCCCGCTGAGGCAGCAGACTGGTTGGACCGTCGTCGCCATCGCACCGGCCGCCCAGAACGCGTAGGCGCAACCAGCTCAGGAACGCACAGGGCGCGCAATTGCCGGCTGCTGACTACGCTTCCTAGTCATGTCTGGGCGGCGTGATACAAGCGGTCCTGGTCAGGCCCTGGAGTTCGAGATTTGGTCGGACCTCATCAGACAATCGCAAGGCGCTCTGCACGTATTTCTACCACTGCTCGACCGCGGCCTCGATGCAGTGCTTCACCGGATGACCGACGGACGGTACATACCGGTTCAAATCAAAGGCCGTGGGCAGATGGTCGAAGGGATGGTCGAGGTCGTCGTCCGAGGCGACAGCCTCGTTGATGACAACGCTCTCCTGATCGGCTCGTTCATGCACGACGTCAACGGCCAGCTCGACCTGGTCATCGAGGAGGGCATCTTCAAAAGGCTTGCCGCACGTGACTTTTCGCACGGTCACGAGTTCTATTCGGCGGCCTTCAGCATGCACCCCAACCACAGCCACTGGCGTCCTTACCTTGTGCCGCGATCCGAGCTGGCCGAACGCATCCTCGGAACGTCCGCGGCTCAGGCCAGCAAGCAACTAGACCCCGATCTCTTACAGCCCAGTAAGCGCCACAATCAGTGGCTCGGTTTTCTCGGCGAGTCCGAAGTGATCCGGCGCCTTGCGCAAAGCTCCCAGCTGGACCTCTTTCGTCCTTTTCCGGACCTCGAGATGGTGGAGGTTCTGGCAAGAAATAACTTGACCGGTGGCTTTGCCGGCCTGCAGGTGAAGACGGGCACGGTATCTCGCCCGTACGGCGAGGCCCAGATCCACATTCGCAAGGCGACCCTGAGCCAAGCGGCGAATACGTGGCTGGTTGGGCTCGCGTGGCTAGAAACGGCGGCCGGCTTCGACGGTGAGTGTCTGCTCATACCGGCGGCCGACATTCCAAACGTCGCAACCGACGACGGCTCAGACCTGGCGATCCATTTCCACCCATCGAGCCCTGAGCGGACGCGGCTGGATCCCTATCGACAGCGCCTTCTACACTTGGACCGCCTTGTGCTTGAAGCCTGTCTGGCCAATTCATCGAGCTAAACTCAGCGTGCTCAGAACCGCTCGACCAGGGTGAACCACATGCAGACAACCAGCGTGTCATCCGTGATCTCGCGATCGGCCCAAGCCCGTTCGTGGGCCGAACGCCACTGGCCGACGGTCGCGAAGCCCTCGCCCTCATCGCGCGCGAACTGCAGGTCGACGTCGCCGGCTCGGACGACTCGCAAATCAGTCGTTTTCACCACTCCCACAGGCTCATCGTCGTAGCCGGCCAGAAGGAAACTCTCGCCGGGTAGTGGCAGCGGATCGTTCGTATCCGGTCCGTATTGTTCGCGCAGGCTCGCGGTTGCGACCTTTTCACCGCGAAGCACGGCCGCCACCAGCTTGCGGCGCAACTCGGTGCGGGGGTCGCCGAGCTCGAGGGGCCGCAGGTCGCTGGAGATGACCATCATTATCGGCGTGGCCAGCTGGGCTGAGTTCGAGGCGGCCGCGCCCCAGTTCGCATCACGAGTACGTTCGCTGATGGCGTCGCGCAAGCACCTCACCATGGCCACCCTCCGCCAGGACGGCTCGCCGCGGATCAGCGGCACCGAGGTCGAGTTCGCCGATGGGCAGCTGCAGATCGGGTCGATGCCCCGCGCGGTCAAGGCGTTGGACCTCCGACGCGATCCACGCGTAGCAATTCACGGCCCGACCGATGATCCGCCCGCCGGCAATCCCAGCGGCTGGAAGGGCGAGGCGAAAGTGGCCGGCATCGCGACGGAGGTCGAGTCCGGAAGCGCCGCACACCGCTTCGTCATCGACATCCAGGAGGCGGTCATCACGCACCTGAACGAAGCCGGCGATAGGCTTGTGGTCGAGTCCTGGAACCCAGCCCGTGGCCACCGTACCCTGGAGCGCGAGTAAGAGAGTGACTTCATCCACGTCACTTCAGTCGGGCTACCTCGAGCTGGCCGGCATCGTTCGCGCCCTGCACGGAGACTGGACGGCGCCGGCGCCAGGATATGAAGGCTGGACGTGCAGGGACCTACTCGCGCACCTGTCGAGCACGGCCGCGTCGCTGCCGGCGGTGGCAAGCTCCGTGACCGGAAGCAGCGATCCCAATGCGC
>WNFF01009837.1_pt2 | contig 13398 bp, 11 predicted proteins | sample 5400441 | NCBI WGS metagenome assembly WNFF01 (sample SAMN13153345, study PRJNA577476) | soil metagenome | isolation source: 120 cm saprolite under Douglas fir tree site 2 hole 3 replicate 1 | place: USA:California | collected 2015-04-18
GTAGCGATCGGAGAGCGGCCACTCGGGCGCGACCACACAAACCGCGATCGCAACTTGCGCCGCTGTGAGCACGAGTCCGGCGAGGAGGCATTGGAGGGCGGCGCGCTTCATGTCGTATCAATCAGGAGCGAAGAGGAAATACGAAACCCTTTTGGATTGCAAGATTTGTCCACAATGGCAGGCGGGTTGCAGTTTCAAATCGCATTTGTCTGTTGCATTGGACGCGGTCTCTTGGTTCGGGCTAATTTGGACGGTGCCATTTTGTATTTATTCGTTGAGTTGTTAGGCAAGACGAGCGGCCTCACGGCAGTTCCGGCCCGGTGTGATTCCGCGTAGCGATGAATGCATTCACAAACCTCGCGCCGTTCGGTGCCGAATCGGGTGAGCTGGACTGAAGGTGGATCGAGCAGTCCTTGCTCGATGACCGGAGGGACGTGCTTCCGCACGTTCCCAATCAAATGTCAAAAATATAGCGGCCAAGCGCACTCTGTTTTCGCCATCGCCCGCGAAGCGGCCGATCCACCGCGCTCGATGCCTACCGTCGCCAGACGCCTCGATGGGTAATCAGTTCCAGGGGGGCGACAAATCTTTTTGGCGCCGATTGCCTCGTCTCGGGCATGCTACTCGCGAGCTGAGCGTAGACTTCTTCGTAACGTTCCGCCGCTTTCTCCCAGGAAAAATTTTGCGCCAGCGCCCGCTCGATCAATTTCGTCCAGACCGCCGACTCATGGAAAATTTCACGCGCTCGCTTGATCGAATCCCAAAACGCCTCCGCCGAAGGATCGTAGTAAAGAAAACCGTATCCGCTGTCGTTCCACGGATCATGATCTTCAATGATTTCATGAATGCCGCCGGTGGCCCGCGCAACGGGTAATGCGCCGTATCGCAAGCTATACATCGCGCTCAGCCCGCTCGGTTCGAAGCGCGACGGGATCAAGGTGATGTCGCTTCCGGCCTCGATCAGGTGCGCAAGTTTTTCGTCGTATGTTTTGCGGTAGGCAAACTTCGTTGGATATTTTCTGGCGGCGACGGCGAGTGCGATTTCGTAGGCCGGATCGCCTTCGCCGAGAATGATGAGGCGCACATCATCGGAAAGGAGTCGATCCAGGACCGGCATGACGACGTCGAATCCTTTCTCCGACACGAGGCGAGCGACCATTCCGAAAACGGGGCCGCGCGGAAAGATCGCCAGGTCCAAAGCCTGCAACAATTCGTTGCGGGACACCTGCTTCCCTTCCAGCGTGTCAGCATTATAGCGCATCGGCAGCCACGGATCTGTCGCCGGATCCCAGCGTTCGTAATCCGCTCCATTTAAAATCGCGACGACCTTATGCGCGTTCTCCCGGATGACATCGTGCAGGCCACAACCGAAATCCGGGCTTTGCATTTCCTGACGATAACGCTCGCTGACGGTGGTGATTTTATCTGCGAAGAGGACGCCGCCCTTGAGCAAATTCATGCGGCCAAAAAATTCGAGACCGCGCAAAGTGAAATATTTTTCCGGCAGATTCGTTAGGCCGAAATCGAGTCCCCAAAAACTTCCCTGTTCCGCGAGATGATGAATCGTCAGAACGGTGGCGAAGGGCAATTGCTGCTCGCGCACGAGGACGGGGACGAGCGCGGCCGCCCAATCATGCAGGTGGAGAATTTGCGGCACAGGCGCGAGCCGCCGCGCCAGTTCAAGGGCCGCTTTGCTAAAGAAAATAAAGCGAGCGGCGTTGTCTTCATACGGTTCGCCATGTTCTCCGTAAATTCCGTCGCGATCAAAAAATTCATCGCAGCGAATAAAGAAAATCTGCACGCCGCTCGCGCTGCGGCCTTCGAGATATTCGGCCACATAGTTTCTCGCGCCGACCCGGACATCCACGGTGATGCCGGTGTTTTTGATTGCTACCGCCGAATTCTCTCGAATCTCGCGATAAAAAGGCAGCGCACATCCAACCTCGTGGCCGCGCACTCGTAGTTCCCGCGGCAACGCCTCAAGTACGTCGACGAGTGCGGTGGCGCGCGTGAGCGGCGGGCCTTCACTGCTAATCATCAGGATTCTCATGCCGGCTGAAAGCTAAATCGTTTCTCGCGCGAAGAAGAAGAGCGATTTTCTCCCGAATGAGAAGAGAAAAGATTTGCTGCGCTACTTTTGGCCTAACGAGTATTCCCGCTTCACCCAATCCAACGCTTCCTCGCGTGTCCGCAGCGCGCCCTCCAACTGCCGCGTCTCGACCGCTTCCAAAATTTCGCCGAACTTCGGGCCAGGTTCAAGGCCGAGCGCAATGAGATCGTCGCCGCGCACCAGAGGTGGCGGGATGATCGGCTCGTTCGCGAACTCTTCGCGTTTACGCAGGAGAAAATCGTAATTTTCCATCATGCGATGACTGCTCGCGCAATCAATGCGATGAAGTTCCAGCTCATCTTCAAATGTGGGCCGCGCCATGAAACGTTTCAGCTTCGCAATCCGCATCCGCGGCACGTCTTTGAACACCATGTGTTGCCGCACCATTTCCACGGTCGCGTCAATTTCGGCGCGCGAAAAACGCAGACGCTGCATGATTTCTTCCGCCATTTCCGCGCCCACACGATCGTGACCATTGAATCGGATGCGGCCATTTTCATCGACGGACGCGGTCGGCGGTTTTCCGATGTCGTGGAAAAGCACGCTGAAAACGAGTGGAACTGAAACTTTTTCTGGCAACAATTTTAACATCAGACGGGTGTGCTGAAAGACGTCCCCTTCCGGATGAAATTGCTCGGGTTGTTTGCAGCCTTTCATCGCTTCGATTTCAGGCAGGATCGCACGCAACAATCCGCTCTCATCCAGTAGGTCCCAGCCGCGCGTTCTATTCGGCGACAAAAAAATGCGCACGAGTTCTTCACGAATTCGTTCCGCGCTGATCTCGTTGATCCTGGCAGAGTTTTGCCGCAATGCTTCCCACGTGCGTGGCTCAATCTCGAATCCGAGCACCGTCGCGAAGCGAACCGCGCGCAACATCCGTAAGCGATCTTCCGTAAAACGCTGCCCCGGATCACCGATCGCCCGAATGATGCGCGCCTCCAGATCGGCGCGACCTCCGACAAAATCGATCACCTCGGTTGCGATCGGATCGAAAAACATTCCGTTGATTGTGAAGTCGCGCCGAGCGGCGTCCTCCTGTGGAGAAGAAAAATGAACTTCGGTTGGGTGTCGGCCGTCCAGATAAGCGCCATCAGAACGAAACGTTGCCACTTCGAACTGAAAGTTGTCTTCGAGCACAACAATCACGCCAAAGTGCGCGCCGACCGCGTAGGTGCGTGGAAAAATTTTCTGTACTTTTTCGGGCCGCGCATCGGTCGCGATATCGATGTCCTTCGGCGCCTCACCGCGAACCAGGTCGCGCACACAACCGCCCGCGAAGTAGGCGACAGAGCGATGCTCGCGCAATCGCGCGACGATCTCCCGCGCCTTTTTTTCCATCGGCGATTGCTCTATATTCGTTGCTCGCATTGCGATTCTATTGTAGCGGCGGTCTGTGACGGTCGCACATCAATTACACGCACGACCATCGTCTTGTGAGTCTTAAACCATCGCTCAACTGGCTCCTCATCTTTGTTCCAGTTGCGATTGCGATTCGCTTCTGGCCAAGTGGCGGTAATCCGACCGCAGCTTTCATTTGCGCCGGCCTCGGCATCATTCCGCTGGCGGGACAGATCGGTTGCGCGACGGAAGCTCTTGCGGCGCGCGCCGGGGCCGGGATCGGCGGATTATTAAATGCTACGTTTGGGAACGCGGCCGAATTGATCATTGCGCTCCAATGGCCTAACGAGCGTGGTGAAGGCCTCCATCACTGGCTCGATCATCGGAAACGTTTTGCTCGTCCTCGGTCTCTCCATCTTGCTTGGCGGCACGAAATACCGCGAGCAACATTTCAACAGAACGGCCGCGCGTACTTCCACGGTCTCGCTCTCTCTCGCATCGATTGCGCTCATTATCCCAAGCGTGTTTCACGCCGCGGCGCGCGATCGACCCGCAGGCTGGAGTCCTGTTTTCGGACAACGCCTCTCGTTAGGCATCGCCGCGGTTCTCTTCGTCACTTACGGCTGCGTGCTCGGTTTCACTTTGAAAACGCACAAGCAACATTTTGCCAGCAGTGGCGCGGAAGAAAACGGCCCCGCCTGGACACGGAAAAAAGCGGTGATTATACTTTTGTTCGCTACTGCGCTGGTCGCGCTCCTTTCGGAATTTCTCGTCGGCACGATCGAAAGTGTGCGTGCCTCACTTGGCCTAACCGAGATCTTTATCGGGGTAATCGTCGTCGCGATCGTCGGCAACGCCGCGGAACATTCGACCGCGATCACGATGGCGCTCAAAAATAAAATGGATCTGAGCGTTGGCATCGCAGTCGGTTCGAGTCTGCAGATCGCGCTCTTTGTCGCTCCCATTCTCGTTTTTGTTTCCTACGCCTTTGGTCGTCCCATGGACCTGGAATTTTCGCTCTCCGAAATCGTGGCCGTGGTCGTCTCCGTCTACATTCTTTTTCAAATCAGCGGCGATGGAGAAACGAACTGGCTGGAAGGCGTGCAGTTGCTTTCCCTCTACCTGATCCTGGGAATTTTATTTTTCTATCTGCCGGCCGCGCACACCGCCCGGTAGAAAATCTAGCGTTCCGCGGCGACAACAGCGTCTTTGTGTTGTTTCAGCGAGTGGATGATGAAACACACGACGGCGACGCAAATGCAGGAGTCCGCAACATTGAACGCCGGCCATGGATGCGCGAATGGAATGTGCAGATCGAAGAGGAGAAAATCGATCACATGGCCATGCAGAAAACGATCCGTCACGTTTCCGAGGACACCTGCGAGAAGCAAGGCGAGGGAAACATCCCGCCAGCCGTCCGGCCTGTGCCGTCGCAACAGAAGCGACGACACAAAGATTAGTGCAGCGCAGGAGAGCGCGATAAAAAACAGATTGTTGTTTTTGAAAGAGCCGAAGGCGGCGCCGCTATTGGTGACATAAACAAGATGGAAAAAATCCGGGACGATGACGCGTGGTTCGTCCGGGTTGATGGAATGAACCACCCACCATTTCGTTAGCCGATCGAGAATGTAAAGCGGCAAGGAAAGAAACAGAATGTATTTCATTTTAATGTCGCCGTGTTGCGGGCCGCGCTGACCACGCTCGTGCAGCGATCGCACAAATCGGGATAATCGGCGCTCACTCCGACCGTTGAACGATGTCGCCAACAGCGCGCGCATTTCGCGTGCGATGTCTTCAAGACCGATGCACTCGGCTCGTTAGCCGGTTCAATTACCAGGTCACTCAGGATAAAAAATTCTTCCATCTCTTCGCGCGAATTTCCGGCGACCGACTTTTTATCACAATGCAAAACAACCGCCGCCTCAAGCGCGTTGCCAATCAACTTCTCCTGCCGCGCACGTTCAATCGCCTGACCGATGACGCCGCGAAGTTTAAGCAACTCATCCATGCGCGCACGGACGGCGGCATCGCGAAAGGTTTGATCCACGTCGGGAAACATTTGCAGATGGACGGAGCCGCCTAGGCCGAAGTATCCCCATGCTTCTTCAGCGGTGAAGACGACAATCGGCGCGAGGAGACGGCAGAGCGCGTCGAAAATTCGATGCATTGCAGTTTGCGTTGCGCGCCGGCGCAGCGAATCAGACGCGTCGCAATACAGCCGATCTTTCGTGATATCGACGTAAAGACTGCTCAGATCGACCGCGCAAAATTGATTCAGCGTGTGATAAACCTTGTGGAATTCATAGGCCGCATACGCCGCGCGACAATCGGCAATGACGTTTTGTAAGCGGTCCATGATCCAACGATCAACCAGCGTAAATTGCTCGTTAGGCGCAGCATTACTTTGCAAATCAAAGTCGGACAAATTGCCTAACAAAATCCGAAGCGTGTTCCGAATGCGGCGGTAGGTGTCGCCTAATCGCGTAAACATTTCTTCCGAGAATGGAACATCATCCGTGTAGTTGATGCTGCTCACCCACAGCCTAACGAGATCGGCACCGTGCCGGCCGACGAAATGGCCGGCGTCCACCGGTTTGTTGTAAGCGTTCGACTTTGAAATTTTCTTGCCATCGAGATCGACCACGAAACCGTGGGTGACACAGATTTTATAAGGCGCGCGATCGTGCAACGCCACGCTCGTCATGAGCGATGATTGGAACCAGCCGCGATGCTGATCGGTCGCTTCGAGGTACATGTCAGCCGGGTCGCGCAGCTCCGGATGCGTGGCACAAACTGCTTGATGCGAAACGCCGCTGTCGATCCAGACATCGATCGTGTCGTTGCGATGGGTGGTGCCCTCCGGCAGGCCGAGCTCGCGCGAGAGCGCGGCATCATCGAGTTCAAACCAAATATTTGATCCGCGCTTCGCGACGAGATCGGCCAGCTTACGAATCCATTCGGGATTGAGCAGCGCTTCGCCTCGCGACGAATAAAAAACCGGCAGCGGCACGCCCCAGCTGCGCTGCCGCGAAATCACCCAGTCGGGTCGCGATTCCACCGTACCGGCAATGCGGTTCTCGCCCCAGGCCGGCAGCCAATCCACTTTGGTGATTGCAGCGAGCGCCTTGGCCCGCAAATCATCGATGCGAATGAAAAATTGTTTGACCGCGCGAAAGATGATCGGCGTCTTTGAGCGCCAGCAATACGGATAGGAATGCTGATAAACTTGTTCGCCGAGCAGCATGCGGCGGTCGCGCAGAATTCCAACAATGTCCGCGTTTGCATCGAAGACATATTTGCCGGTGAGCTCCGGAAGGCCAACTTCTTCGGTATAGCGGCCGTGATCATCGACCGGCGACAGAATCGGCAGACCATTCGTTTTGCCTAACGAGTAATCATCTTCACCGTGACCGGGAGCTATGTGTACCGCGCCAGTGCCGGTATCCATCGTAACAAAATCGGCGGGCAGCACGATTGCCGTGCGCGGGAGAAACGGATGCTGGGCGCCAATGCCTTCCAGCTTGTTGCCGGGAAACGACTGCATCGGTTCGCCGGTCGGCTCAAACTTCGTCGCTGCGCAAAATTGCGGAACGAGCTTGTCGGCGAGGACGAGAACTTCTGAAACATCGTTGCGCCGGAATTCCTGTACGACATAAAGCTCTTTCGGATGGACCGCGATGGCGAGATTCGCCGGCAGCGTCCACGGCGTGGTCGTCCAGATAACAAGGCTCGCTTTGCCCGCGAGCTGACCAGTAACAATCGGAAACTTTACCCAAACGACCGTGTCTTCACGGTCCTGATATTCAACCTCAGCTTCGGCGAGCGCAGTTTGCGCACCAGTGCTCCAGAAAACCGGTTTGAGGCTTTCGTAGACGAGCCCTTTCTCCGCGAAAACGGCGAAAGCGCGCAGGATTTCCGCTTCGTACTTTGGGTCCATCGTGAGATACGGATGCTGCCAGTCCCCGAGCACGCCGAGCCGCTTGAATTGCTCGCGCTGGATGTCGATGAACTTGCGCGCGAACGCTTCCGATTTTTTGCGGACTTCGAGCGGCGAAAGTTCTCTCGATTCCTTGACGACTTTGTATTCGATGGGCAGGCCATGACAGTCCCAACCGGGTACGTAGGGCGCGCGAAAACCGGCCATGGTTTTCGATTTCACGACGAGGTCTTTGAGAATCTTGTTGAGCGCCGTGCCCATGTGAACGTCGCCATTGGCAAACGGCGGTCCGTCGTGGAGCACGAACAATTCGCCGTCCCCGCGCGCCTTCTGAATTTGTTCGTAGAGCCGTGTCTCTTCCCACATCTTCAGGAATTCCGGCTCGCGTGTCGCGAGGTTTGCCTTCATCGGAAAATCCGTCTTCGGCAGGTTGAGCGTCTCTTTGTAATTCTGGCTCATCGCGGGCGCGCGACGCTAACATCCGCCTCTGGCCAGTGCAACGAGCGGGCAAGCGCGATCGTCGAACAGGGGAATTATTCCAGCCGGAAAACTTGCTGCGCGGTTTGCAAACGCTTTGACTCGAGGCGGTCGCGTTGTTCCTGTGCGCGCTTTTCCAGCGCAGCAAAATCCATTTTCTCACGAAGCGCTGCGCTTTCCATCATCGCGCGCCAGAGAAGTTGCTTGCCGGTAATGCCTAGGACGAGAGCTTCCAGCGCCTGCAGCAATCCGAACTCGCCGCTCTCCTTGCCGCCGACGGAAAATTTCGCGCAGCCGAATTTTTCCGCGAGCCATGCGCCGGCTTTACGCGTCACGCTTTCCTTCACATCGCACATCTGCATGAACTCGCGGAGCGTCGCTTCATCGGCTTTGATGTCGTCGTGCAGTTGGCGAAAAAATTGTTCCAGCGGTTTGCCGCCATGCGTTTTCAGCAAGTGCTCGACCAACTCCAGCGCGCCGGCCGCGCCGGCGAGATGATCATTCAGATAAGCGCTTAAATCGTCCGAGTTCATAATCGACGCTATCGTTCGCAAGGCGCGATCGTGCGAAATTCCCGTCCGACACGAGGAGCGCTCACGTTATCTGTATGGATAACACCGCGTATGTGAAGGAGATGGTGAAGGACCATGAAAAAGATATCGCCGAATTTGAAAAGGCGAGTGGTGAAGTGAAAGACGCTGACCTGAAGAAATTCATCGACGACACGCTGCCGGTCATGAAGCGTCATCTCGAGATGGTGAAGAAACTCGAAGGCACAAAGGATCGGACGTCAGAACGTTCGCTCAATCACCCCGGGGCTAAGCCGCGCGGGCGCTCACCCATTGCACAGCAAAGCGCGCAACCTGCCGGGCGTTGCTCAGCTTGAGCTTTTCTTTGATTCGCGCGCGGTGCGCTTCCACTGTCTTCGGGCTGATGTGCAGTTCCCTCGCGATCGATCTTACTTCTTCCCCTTTGCCGATGTGCTCCAGGATTTCCAATTCCCGGTCGGTCAGTGAATCGGTCAGATTGGCGCCTGGCGCAGCCTTGCTCATCACTACATTGGTAATGACTTCACTTGCCATGGATGGACTAAGATAAACGCGACCGTCAATGACTTCGCGCACGGCAATAATTACGCTGCCGAGTGCATCTTGTTTGGTGACATAGCCATTCGCGCCCGCACGCAACGCACGCACGGCATAGGTCGGTTCATCGTGCATCGAGAGAATGAGCACTGGCATCTTCGGGAACTCAGCGCGGATCGATTTTGTCAATTCCAGACCGCCCGGTCCCTTCAAACCGAGATCGACAATCACCATCTGCGGCTTCAGTTTGCGGATCAGGGTCAACGCTTCTGGCGCGCTGCTCGCTTCACCGCAAACAGCAAAGCCGTCGTCGGATTTGAGCAACTGCACTAATCCGTGACGAAACAGCGGATGATCGTCCACTACAACGATGCGAATCGCTTCCGGCAATTCACATTTTGGATTGTCGACCACGCCGCCGGAAAGCGCATCCGGTGCAACTGGTTTGGAGGGGAGCGGCTTGGGTTGTCCCGAAGCTTTTTTTGCGCGTTTCTTTGCTTCCCGGCCAACGGCCGTCATCGACTTCATTTGCGTGGCAAATAGCAAGCTACGCGAGTGCCATGAGGCTTTATGTTTGTAACTTCAAGGCGGGCGCCGATCGAGCGCGCACGATAATTCATGATATGAAAACCCATCCCCGTGCCATCGGCGGTGTTCTTGCCCATGCCGATGCCATTGTCGGTCACGCTGAGCTCGATCTGTTTGGGTGACCGTCGCATTCGCACAAAGATTTCGCGCGCGCGCGCATGTTTGTTTGCATTTATTACCGCTTCACGCGCGATCCGGTACAAGTGCAGCGCGACGGTCGGATCGGAAATTGTGATCTCCTCATCGACGTCGAGCTGATAGGGCAATTTCGATTGCCGATGCAGCAGCGAATGCAACGCAACCGCCATCCCGGCGGCATCCATGTCCACCGGATGCAGACCGCGCGCGACGGTGCGCGCTTCCGTGACACCGGCATTGATCAGGTCGCAAATCTTATCGAACTCCTTGGCATCGACATTTTTTCCCAGACGCATCCGTTCGCCGAGCGCACGAGTCATGAATGCGGTCGCGGTGAGATGCTGGCAAAGGCTATCGTGCAAATCCTGGCCGAGCCGGCGCTGCTCACGGTCGCTGATTTCAAGAATCTCGCCTTCGAGCTGTTTGCGCATCGAAATCTGATTTTGCAATTGCTCGTTGGCCGACACCAGTTCAGCGGTTCTTTCCTGAACGCGGGTTTCAAGAAGTTGTTTTGCACTTTCCAACTTCAACTGCCCCTGCTTGCGCTCGCTGATATCGCGAATGATCGCGACGACTGCTTGCGTTTTACCATCCACATCGCGCATCGGTGACGCGCTCACGTTCACCCACACGAGCGAGCCATTTTTGCGGACGTACCGTTTTTCCAATGGAACGGCGTCCCGCCACGCACCAGCCTTCGGAATCGTCGCCCGCTCCTGGCTCGATATTCGTGAAAAGTGAGATCGGCAATTTTCTTGCCGATCAGTTCCGATTCTTTGTAACCGACCAGATCACAGAATTTTTTGTTCACAAAAACCAGCCGGCCCTTCAGATCACTTCGCGCCATTCCAACGGCGGTCTGACTCACGAACGCGCGATGCAGTTCTTCGGATTCGCGCAATGCTTGCTCCGCTCTTTTGCGCTCTAATCCCAGCGCCAGTTGAACGGCAACATTGAGCGACAAATCGATTTCCTTGCGGCTGAAAACATGCGGTGCGTCGTAGTAAATCATGAACTTACCGATCAATTTCCCCTCTGCGAACAACGGAATGAAGGCGAGCGCCCCAATCCCTTCCGCTTTCAGGGCGGACTTCAACGAGTTCGCCATGTCGGCACGAGCGACGTCTTCCACGCAGAAGAGCTGCGGCCTTTTTTTGCCGCGCCACGGAGAATGTCCTTCCGCCGCCTTGCGATAGCGCTCGGATAAACCGCGCGAGGTCACAAAGCGCATCACGCCTTTATCGTCGAAAAGAAGGATCGCCGCCCGATCGCAGGCAAGAGCCCCGAAAATGGCATCGAGCGCGGCGTTGTAGATGTCCTTGAGCGATTTCGCTTCCTGCCGGCGCAGCGCGAATTGATAGAGCGCGTCTCGTTGCCTCGCTGCATCAGAGAGCGACTGCTCCGTTTGTTTGCGCTTGGTGATGTCGAAAAGACAATTGATCGCACCAACAATTTTTCCGCGCTCGTTTCGTAGCGCCGTTGGACTGACCGCCACATTGCGGCGCTCGCCCGTCCCGCGCTCCACAAGGATTTCGAGTTCTTTTTCCCCAAGATTCTCGCCGCGCAACACACGAGCCATCGGACATTCAGAGTGCGGCATCGGGCGGCCATCAGGATAAAATATCTTGAACGAACCGCAGAATCTCTCCGTCGGATCGTTAGTCTTGGGTTTGCGTCCCCACAATTCTTCGGCCCGACGGTTGAATTCGACAAGCAGCCCCTCGGCATCGCAGGTATAAACCGCCACCGGCACGAGATCGAATAAAGTGCGATAGCGCGCCTGCGACCGCCTCAACGCCGCCTCTGTCTCCTCGCGCTCGCTCAAGCCGATAATCGCCAACTGACCATTTCTTCCACGCCTGATTCCATTGCCAGCAAATTTCTGCGCGGAGGAAACCCAGTCGTGCGCTCGCTTTCTCGCGTTGCGGGAAAGAGAGTTGCGCGACAATGTTTTCGATGTTCGCCCTTTGCCGGCTAACCGCTTGCGTCATAGCGGGCAGTCAATTTTGGATTACGCGCTGGAACCGTCGCCGATTCGTTCTACGAGTTAGTTACCCATGGCGGAGCCACAAGACTAGGATATCCACCTAGTCTCGGACACACCGGATGGTGGCCCCTCGTCATGAGCGCGATTGCGATTCACCGGTATCAACCAACCACTAATTCTATGATCGATCCAAGTAACACTCTATTATCCGACCGCGGAATGCCGCGGACGGAAGTCACCTCCGCCCCAGATTACTCCTTTTACACCCGACCGATTGGCCGCATCTCCTGGGGGCTGTCTTGGCGGGAGCCATTATCGCGCTCGCGACACAAATCGTTCTTACTCTCATCGGCGTCGCGATCGGCCTTGCTACGCTAGATCCCGCCACTGGCGATAATCCGACTGGCACCGTGCTGGGAGCTGGCGCCGGTATCTGGCTCGTCCTTAGCAGCCTTATTTCCCTTTTCTTTGATGGTTTTATCGCGGCGCGCTTAGCTGGAAAAGTGAACGGCTGGCTGCATGGCCTAACGACTTGGGGCACACTCACCCTTTTAATGTTGTTGCTGCTCACGACGGCAGCGGGCCAGCTGATCGGTGCTGCTTCCGGCCTAACGAATTTCGCCGTCAATAACCGCGATAAAGCCTCGCAGTTGCAGCTTCCTCCTGCTTTGCAACAGCAGTTCGATCAACTGAAACCACAGGCCAGCCAGACAGCCGACCAGGCTACTGCGCAAGCACAAGCGACCGATCCGCAAGTGCGCGAAGCTCAGGCGCGTGATGCCGCACAGAAGGCCGCCAAAGGTGGCGCGGTCGGCACGGGTGCAGCCGCTTTCGCACTGATTCTTGGCGCTATCGCTGCCGCTCTTGGTGGCAAGGTCGGCCAACGTGAACTGCGGCATCTCGCCTATGAGAGCGACGAAGTCGAGTCGCGACGCACGAGAGCCGGCGCGCGTGACAGGGATTAATTGATTCGAAGGGCTCCGTCGCAATCGGAAACACAAGGTACGCGCGGAGACCTCTCCGCGCGTTTCCTTTTATTGCATGAGGACCTGCCGCAACGACAAATATCCCGAATGGCGCGCATCAGTGCGATAAGAATAATGGTCCCGATGACAGAGACGACGATCGAACCGATGCAGCCAAGACGATTAGAAGAGAAAGCGAACATACGGCCTTATCGCATGCCGGTCCCGATTCGCGGCTTATTTCTTTCCCGCTTGAGCCGGGAACATCGTGCACCGCGCGGCGTTTAAGTACAGCCGCGCATGAGAAAGATGATGAGCAAAATCGGAATCGGTATGCCGAGAAGCCACAGAAGCATGTAGCCCATCGCGCCCTTTTCATCTTTGCGATTAGTTATTTTCATTTTTCTTGTTTTCCCTTCAGAAAGCGAAGGCATCACGCCGCGATCACGCGACCATGTGCGTCGCCAAAATGGTCGTGACCGTTCAGACCGCCGTGTAACACGTGAGACGCGGCGGAAGCGGCGTTACCGACGTAAAACCAGTGCGCCACAAATGAAGGACAGCCATCGGTCGGACATTGCAGCAGGTACCGCCCGCGTTCATCCCGGCTGATTTCGACCTGCCGTCCCGTAAACACACGATCGCATATCACACAGAGACGTTTATCATCGAGACTTTGCCACTTTCGCAAACCGTCCCCAGCTCGCAAAATATCGAGCCGCTCCTGGAGCGTGAGATGTTTTTGCATAAATCGTGCGACATGGATAGAAAAG
>WNFF01003903.1_pt1 | contig 13386 bp, 18 predicted proteins | sample 5400441 | NCBI WGS metagenome assembly WNFF01 (sample SAMN13153345, study PRJNA577476) | soil metagenome | isolation source: 120 cm saprolite under Douglas fir tree site 2 hole 3 replicate 1 | place: USA:California | collected 2015-04-18
TTTCCTTCCATTCATTAGTCGCGCGCTACAAGCTGCCGCGGATTGATCTGATCGTCATCGATACCGACGCTACGATCTTGAAATCTTACGACAGCTTGATCTCATTCGCTTTAAGCCGGATTTAATCGTCTACGAGCACAAGCATCTGAATGAACTCGAACGGACCATTGCCGCCGATCTGCTGATAGCAAATGGATATAGCGTTCAATCTACCGCGTGGGCGAATACTGTCGCGATGCGGCGGCGCTAAGGCCTCTCCCCCTCATCCATGCCACACCGCTGAGGTTTATGCTCAGGTCCTCCGAGAAGCTGGGCCCGGGGTGTGGGTACGGATTCAACATCACTAACGCCTGGGGCAAACCGCTAGTTCTTTTCGCTTACGATACGCAAGGCGTAGCCGAGGCAGCTCGAGCGCAGATCAAGCTCGCAATCGAAGAGGTGTATGACGTACGTCCTTGGGACGAATGGGGCGTCGGCGGGCTGTCTAAAGATGATAAATTCTAATTGCGCGCTAACCGATCTTGGGCGACTTTAAGGGCCCCGACCCGCCGGGGTTGTTTGAAACGACGGGCCGGGACTTGCGCTAGCACTGCAGAGCGGGGCCAACCTTACGGCCCCGCAATTACATTGTCCCACAGCAGATCAACGTTAGGATAGCTATTCGCTACCGTGTCGACCGGGCAATCGGAAAATTTGGAACGGTAAGGCGTAACCGCGGACGTAATGTCGTGCGTTCTGCCGCGAGAAATGTGCCCCAGAAGGAACCTTGCAGCTGTCGCAACGTTATCTGGTTCCAGCAAGCATGGAGGGCGTGATCATGACCAACCGTCGCCGTTCCGCCACTGCTCGTTCGGTGCCAGCCCAGACCCCCGAGCAACTCCTCGAGCTAACCCAGGAGCATATCCGCCCGCTGATCGGGATGATCGACCGGCTCAACCAAGCCGGCGCGGAGGATGAGCTGAAGGTGATCAGCAGACAACTCACGCGGCTGGTCTTCAGGGCGCAGCCGCTCCCCAGCGGTAAGTAGCCCCAAGAGCCGCTCGGCACGCCGCAGAACAGGCAGAGCCGCGCCTCCGTGTCGCCCCGCCTCAAGCTATCGGCGTCATAGTGCTCGCTGCCGGGAACGCCGACAGTCCGTCGTATGCAAGGTGGCGGCAAAAGCTATCCGGCATCATCGCGGAACGCTTGAATTTGGAGCATGAGATCCACCACAGTGTCTCGAAGCTGTGCATTCTCGGCTTCGAGCCGCTCAAGTAGTCTTTGATTCACTGACACTACACTCGAACCGCCTCTTGGTTGCCAAGTTCGCTCACGTACAAGGTGCAAGATCCGCACATCCTCTCTCCTGTTTGATCGACCCGAACATCCGGTTTGATGGTACCGTTGCGCGATGCCAACGAGAATCTAGCTAGAGCTGTGTTTGCGGTATACGCTCGCCACTCCACCCGCTTACAATCATTCACTACCCATTGAATGAAGGGGCGAGTACCCACGTGGACACCGGGGAAGCGACGGCCCGGGATTGGCTGTCAGACACTTTGTCCGGGGCGTTCCCCACGGCCCGTAATCACATTGTCCCACAGCAGATTAACGTTACGGTAACAATTCGCTATCGCACCGCGTAGGCAATCGAGAAATTTGGAAACGGTAAAACGAAACCGCGCGGACCAATGTCGTACGTTCTGTGTGCACCAGAACCCGCACCGCGGCTTTCTGTTAGCCCGATCCACATTGCCCAGCAGTGTGGCCCGCTTACTACATACCGCCGGGCAAGTTGCCTGTCTGCTTCGACGATTTGTAGATGCATAACAACTTATAGGTCGGACGATAGGCGAGAAAGACTTAACCCGGGCCACATTGCAGGGCGAATTTCATGGTCCACTGCCGATGCTTTGCCGATTCGGGGCCTTATCATGACCATCACCAGCCTGAAATCGAGTCAGAAGGCAACGGCTACGAGTGAAGTCCTTGCCTTCCTTGATGTCCGCACCCTCATTGCCAACCAGCTAGGCGTCGACGTCAAACGTGTGACGGATGAGGCGCACTTCATCGATGATCTAGGGGCTGACTGGCTTGACCGCCTGGAACTAATGATCGTGATCGAAGATCGGTTCGCGGACGTCGTAATCACGGACGAGGATATCGACCAGCTAGAAGTCGTCGGTGATCTGATCCGCCACATCGAAAACGTGGATAATGGGAGGCGACGACGCTCCATCGTCGAGGCGCCGCTCCCAGTAATCCGCAGATATAGCCACGTTTAGCGCGCGCCGTGACGCCGCCGAGCAGCAAGAAGGCTGCGAGGAGGAGGCATGCGCAGGCGGCCGGCGACAGTGTCGAGGAGGAGCGGCCTTTTTCACGCGAGGACCTTTTGGCGCGATTGACGAGAGGGAAGGCGGACGTGCAATGACGAGAGGTCGAGAATATGGAAACCCAAAGTAGCGCGAGCCCGGACCTAGAAGCACAGAAGGGGCGTGTGTCAACGAACCTCGACGAATATGCCCGAGGCGCTGAGTCCGCTTGCGCGAGAGCTATGGCGGAAGCCGAAAGGCTCCTTCGTGAAATCTCCGTCGCCGCGCCCTGGACGCACTTCGACTTGAGCCTAGCCAAAGCCGTGCCCGGCTGCCTTCTCCTCGACCCCAGCCTGGATTTCGTCGTCCATGATGATGGGATGATTGAACTGACCAAAGCCGGATTTCGGCGCATGGGACAAGCGCACTCCGCCGGCCTCGACAGCGTGATCAAGATCGATAGCCGCGACGTGTTCCGCTTCCCCGCCACGAAGCTGGGAGGAGCGTCGCCGGATCGGTAACGTCTGTTAACTGGGGCGAACGCTCGATATCGACCCGGCCGCTGCCTCGCATTCCTGCTCCTGCCCTCAAAGCCGATATGCGACGTTAGGCAGGCTCGCTAGAAGGCCCTATCATCAGGTCGGTGTCTACACTGCTCGCGTCCTTACGCTGAGACGCGCGAGGCCGCGATGGCAGCCTTCGCCAAGAGCTGGCGGCGGGAATGATCGGGAGTTTCGTAAGGCATTAGGCAGCGCGCTTCCGGGCAGCGCTTGTGACTAAGCCCTTGCGGGTCCCATTTTCGCGCTCGAAATTCAAGGAAACTTCGACCGGGCAAGTTTCAAAAAATCGCGCTAAAGGGCCGCGTCGTTGTTTAACTTTTGCGTGCAGAGAGCGCGCCCCCGGCTATGGGGTGGTAACCATCTGCGCTCTTGCGGCGCCGCTCAATGACATGCGCTGGCTCTCGTGTAGGCCATCACTCGATTGAAATGACCATCCGGTATAAGAGAATATCGCAGCAGAGATTTAGTGGGCTCTGGCGTTCCTGATCGATGCGGGGAGCCAGTGGAGGCGCTCGCAAGGGTAAGGCGGGCCTCCACTGGCGACCATCAGCACTCATGGGAGGTGCCAATGGCCTGCACCTAGACTAGCCCAGCACAACCCAATCCAGTGGGTACCTTGGCACTGCCGAAGCGGTATCTTTGGCACTTATGAGGTAAGCGAATCAAACCCCCAATGGCTGCATGAGATCAAGCACGACGGCTTCCGCATCATTACCCGCAAGAATGGCGCGCAGCTGAGGCTCTACAGCCGTCCTGGCAATGAACTGACCCACCGCGTCCCGCTAATAAGCTGTGCGATTACAACGGCGTCGTCTCGTTCGATCTCGGCCGGCACCATCGTGCTCAGAACTTCCCGCTGAACCTTCCGACCAATCGGCGCCTCTGCAGCACGGTAGGAGGGCGCATCGTTGAAGGCTGGACCGCACACTGCTGCGCCGTTTCTGCTGCGCGCTCTCGCGCCGCCCCTATGACCAATTTGGCGCGCTCGAGCCTAGCCTTGGCCTTGCCCGCCCTTTTTGGCGCAGCAAAGAGCTGCGCGCTCGTCAATCTCTTCATGATCTGCCCCCGTGGTCGGCTCGTGGCCAGCCGGCAACGACCAGGGATTGGCTGTCAGACGCTTTTGCGTTCCCCACGGCCCCGTAATCACATTGTCCCACAGCAGATCAACGTTAGGGTAGCTATTCGCTACCGCACCGCGCAAGCAATCGAGAAATTTGGAACGGTAAAACGAAACCGCGCGGACCAAATGCACAGCTGGCGCGCCGTCACTGTGCTAAGCTTGAGACCTCGCATGACCGCGAAGCAATATCGCGATGCCATCCAAGCGCTCGGGCTGTCGCGGGCCGAAGCTGCCCAGTTTTTTCAAGGTCGATGATCAGACCTCGCGGTGCAGGTCGCTAGCCGAGCCCCGATTTGTGGTAATGGGAGACTGTCAGATGCTGAACGGAGGGCGAATGCAGGGTGCTATCGCTAAAAAGACACATCTATACGCTTTCGCGGCTATTCGACTAGATCGCCCAAATTCAAACTGAGGCGCTACCGGTTCCCTTCGGACTCGCGTTCTAGAGCCGCCGCCTTAACGTCGCCCAAGTTCCTTGATGCTGATAACACGTAAAACAAAAAAAACATTGAGGAAACGCAAAAGGGGGTAGGTCATGGAACCGACCCAGGCCTTTTTACTCGGGATCATGGTCGCGTGGACTCCTAGCTTGGTCGTACTGGCCGTACTACTGCGCGATCTGCGCTGACCCTACGGGTCTGTGTGACCAAGCAATCTCGTTCTCGGCTCAACAGAAACCACGTACGAATGCTGCGACCGCGGCAGGCAGGGTTTTGTGCGTTGCGCGCGGATACGCGACCGCCCCATCTCACCGAGGTCGCCCTGGCAGAATGCATATGTTGAGCGCCTGATCGGAACGCTCCGGCGCGAGTGCCTGGATCATGTCCTGATCTTCGGCGAGCGGCATCTACGGCGGATCCTGGCTTTGTATTCGTCATATTACAATCAGACGCGGACGCACTTGGCCTTGCGGAAGGATGCGTCGCTACGGCGAGCTGTCCAAGAATCAGGAACCATCATGGTCACACCAATCTTGTCCGGATTGCATCATCGCTACGCGCGGATATGATTTTCGGGAAGGACAGGTGGGGCTTTCTTTTGGGCCGAGGAACCTGAAGTCCGTTTTTGCTCAAGGTGCGCTCCATCAGTGCATCGTGCGCTTTCAGACAGACTCTCCCGGAACTTTGTGCTACAGTCGCACCATCACCGACAGTGGCCCCGCCCAACGAGGTGAGGATTTGCCAGGCGCCGGTGGCTGAGAGACCGATTGCGCTCCCGCCTGAGAGTGGAGGAGCGCGCCATGCCATCATCCCCCAAAGAATTTCGTGAGTTCTCTCAAGAGTGTTTACGTTGGGCCGACGAGACCAGATCGGAACAGCACCGCCACGTATTGCTGGAAATGGCCAAAACCTGGATGCAAGCGGCATTGCAGCTTGAACGTAGCTTGGCGCTGATTGACGACGATTTGAGACGCCCACGCGTACCGAGACTCGTCCTTAGGCCAGCAAAATAGGCCGCCTCAGTTGGCGGCCGCGTCGTCGGTGCGCGGCCGACTGTTCAGCGAACTCGTCGTTTTTCTAGCCAATCGGCCGAATCGTTTGCAATCCAATCGAGCGCGTCGGCCTCGGTCTTGAAGCCCGTGATGCGTTCCTGCTGTCCGCTTGGATAAGTTCCCACTAAGGTCGACGACTTTCGCTGATCGCTCCCGGCGCTTCTCACACGAGATGTCCCTGAGGCGATTTCACAACATGGTCAACACGTTCACCCTGACTATTGCGGTTGGCACTGGGCAAGAATGTTCAAAAAAGGGAGAAGCACAGCTCCGTCGAGCAGTGCGAGTCGTTGGCAATCGTGAGGCTATCTTCCGTCACAGCGGTCGTTCATGACCTGCCATCAAGGAGGACGACGACCGAAGCCCCGGCGATTTTCACTCGACCGGGGCTTCCTACGTACCGCGCATGGACAGTCGGGGGACGAAGCCAGCGCGGGCCACCCCTTAGCTGTGGCCCGAACGCGCTATATCAAGGGCCGCCAAGCATTACGAAATAAATAAAATTACAACGAAACGTGCCAATGAAATGGGGGCTTGCATCTTGCCTGAAGGCCATCCGCAGGGCATCTCCCACTGGCGAGCTGCGCCCCATTGCCATCGCTGCCAGCATACTCACGCTTTTGCTTTAACTTACTTTGCCAAGATCCGCGCGCCACTCGCGTTCCATCCGCGGCGATTGAACCAATAACTCGCGTGGACGTTATGTAAATATCCAGCGTATGGCGGCAAACAAGGTAACGGCCGTACACGCGAAACCGTTTTCGCTTTGAAAGCGACGGCATACTCCGCCCTCTCGTGGGGCGGTCTTTTTATGATCGCTTCTGGCTGAAAACTCACCGTCGCTCCGTCCGGGGCTTCGCAGCTTGCAGCTGAGCTCCATCACGGAGCCGGCGCTGGTCTCGTTCGCGGTGCAGAGCTGCCTCAATAATATGTTTGCCAGGATTGCCCGTGTAGACCCAGCGTGAGAACTCGTTTCAAACGTCACTCCACTGGCCTGAATTGACTCCCAAGCTGTGTCCAATGCAGCGACCAAAGTACGAATTTCGTGCGGACTAAACGCCCCTATGTGCTCTTTGAGATTCGCGCCAGGACGGCGCGCCATACCGGTACTGGTCACGGCGATGGTTCTGACCGCGCGCCGACTTCTGCGCTTTCTTGGGCGTAGCAACAGCATTCTGCGGCTCCGTCGAGCTCGCGGCCGCGACCGCTGCCTCGCCCGGCCTCGCCGGGTCGCCTTGGGAGCCGGTGCGGGCAGCGAGAAGCGCCGCATCGATGCTGCCCGTCGTTGGAGCGGCGTTGCGGCCGAGAGCAACGGCAGCGATTGCTGGGCGATGGTTCGCCACCCAAACCATGCGTGGCTTGCGCAGCTTGACGGAAACACAGTTGTCTTCGGTCCGGGTGTCGCCGACGCAGGACGGCTTGTCCGCGGTGGTCTGCGCGCCTGCGACGATGGGTAGTCGGGGGACGACGGCGGCGAACGGTGCCAGGCTCGTGGCTGGGGTCGTCTCGGCGATGGATGCCTCATCGGCGCGTGTGACCGCCGCAGCCAACTTCGGACCGTCGGCTGTGGCCATCACAGCTGCGCCGACCCCCGCGACGACAAGACACGCCAGCGCCACTCGTAGCCTGCGACGAAAGCGTGGGGTGGGACAGAAAAAGCCGAATTCGGGATGAATGTAATGGGATGCGGGCACGGGGGTCTCCAACAAAGCCAAGCCTCGATCCCAAGCCCCCCTGGGAAGTACAATGCCCGCTTGTACGGCCGCGGTCTGAGCAAAATCGCTCACTCGGAGGGCGCGCCAGCCAGAACGGGAACACATTGCGGCGGCAGCACGTCCGACGCGATCTCATCAACCAACTGGCTTGCTGTTCTCACGCTAATTCCCCCGCTTCAACATCTCCGGTAGCTTGGCGATGTTGGATGCGACCCGTCTCGCTTCATCCATCGTCATTTGCTTTGCCGTGATGGCTTCGTCTTCGGTCGAGCGGCCATAGACATACGCTACAGCAAAACCATTTGCGTCCCGCACCACGTAGCCGCCGGAAAATTTCTCGGCATGCCATGGGGGAGGCAGCCGGCGCGTCATTTCATTTGCCCCATCGCTCACGGCGCATGGACCGAGCCTCGCGATCTCTCTTCGTCTTCGATGGCCGGTTCATGGCCTCGATCGCGGTCTGCATGTCCAAGAACCTCTGACGCGCCTGTTCGGTCTTGCCGCGCTCGTAGGGACCGGCGAGCACTTTAACAAACGCTCGGCGTTGCTCGATCAATCGCGCTCGCGCCTTTTTGAGATTGTCGGTGTGCTCTTCGCTCATAATTGCTCTCACGGCCCATCCCTGGGTCGGCTCTCGGGCGCAACGATAGCGCATGGACCGGATTGGGGCATAGTCGGCGGGCTGGAGAAGAAAGTCTGCCTGTGATCTCTGCACTTGTCTGTTCTTGGCTTCTAAGCTTATCAACAAAACGGGCCACGGGGGCATGGAAATGGGCCCGCATCAGATGCGCCACGAAGGCCGTCAACTGAGGCGGCGGGTCGATCAAACGATTTGGCGGTTGCTAAGGCTGCTAAAGCCCAACGCTTTCACTGCTCGCACGCATAATTCGTCGGGGTCGCGCTCCCCGTCGCGAGCCACTTCGACGATCCGCTTCGCGATGATTTCCCGGACTAGATCGGGTTGCCCAATGTCATGAAGGGAATGGCACGCGCGATCAAACGCTTTGCCCATCGCTCGGGTTGCATTGTGATCGAACGCTGCACTTGGAAAAAAAGGAAGAAGATTGGCCATATCTCCGATAATCCTTGGGATTTTGCATCGCAGGTTGTCCATGGCTGTCTCCACGCCAACGTCCCCTCAATAGTCAAAGTTCCATCAGCTTTTCCCGTCGCACAACCTCGGGAACCGAAATCAGTTTCCGCGCATTACCATTTTTGGCGTGAGCGCGCTGGCAACGAAGTTGAGGGGAGAAAGACGGCGCGGGTTGATGAATACCGACGCTACGCAGTAGAATGTATCCGTAGCTCAGCAAAGCCCCGACCCGAACGATAAGACGATATTGCTCGACATTGCACAGAAGTGGCGAGAGCTTGCCCACAAGCTCGAAGCCGAAGAGAGCGACGGGGGCAACCGCTAGAAAAACAGCAAATCCACCAATCGGGCATCCGTGTTGCAGTGTTGGACGGTCAACGTATGCACGAGCTAACGCCTGAACAAGAGGAGGAGGTGGAAGCCACCGTAGGAGCCATCCAGCGCATAGCGATGGCAATCGTGGCGCTGTCCAAGGAACAACGCGCCGTGCATTGTGCCCTGGTCCGATGGAAGTTCGAGGCGGCGATCAGGGAATTCGGCATTGAAGGTGACAAGGCGCATACGTGGCTGGACAGGACGATGAACGGCATACAGACGCTTGTCACGGAAATTGAGGCTGGCGGTGGGGCTGCGGGCGGGAAGGCATAGTGGAGTTTATCTGCCGCTTGAATCTGAACGCGGCGGTACACGTTCGATGATGTAGACGTGGAAAGAAATGAGAACGGGTCTATCTAGATCAGTAACCTGCCCTGATGTCTTCATCGGGCAATTCTCAGGGAGAAAGTCGCGGTACAAAATGTTAGCAAGCACGCATGGACCACATGTCCCTGCTACGAGAGAACGTATCCCTAGCTCAAGGGCATTTGAGGACCTTCTTCGTCAAGCGCCAGCCGATTACTTTACTATTGGCTGGCTGTTGTCCACCTTGCGCCAGCGTTCATTCGGCGTGATCATTCTGTTTCTTGGCTTACTCGCGACGGTGCCGGTAGGCTCGACCGTGCCCGGCTTTATGCTCGCAATCATGGCGGTTCAGATGATCACCGGGCGTCGTGAGCCCGTTTTCCCTCGATTCATCACCACCCGGAGCTTGCCGACGCACTATCTATTCCGCCTCGGTAGGCGCGCTATTCCTCTACTGCAACATCTTGAGAAGGCAGTCTATCCGCGTTGGCCAACGGCTTTTGAGGCAGGCAAGCCATTTGTCGGGGTCGTGGTTCTATTGCTGACTGGAGTCTTGCTTCTCACCCCGGTTCCTTTGAGCAACGTAGTACCTGCGATTTTGGTCGTACTCATCTCCCTTGCATATATTCAGAAAGATGGACTGTTGCTTTGTGTCAGCTTCCTTGCCGCGCTCATCTTGATAGGCGTCGGATCAGTCGCAGTTTGGGGCACAATTTTCAGCGCCTCCCTAATCAGCAGCATCTGGTAGCAATTCCGATCAGTCTTTTCGCACGTGGCATATCCATTTGCGAAGCGTTGTTTCGCCTAACTCTCTCTCCGCTATTCCGGGATCATCTGCTGATCGTTGAATTCCCGCAGTGCGCTTTCAAGACCCCCAGCGCCGCGATGTCGATCCGCGCAGAGCATTAGGGCCAGCGGCCATCCGTGCCGCATCAACAGGCCGGATACATGACCGCACCCGACCAATGCTGCATCGACGTAAAAAATCTCTTGTCAATCAGGCGCCGTCCAGACATGACCGAAAGATGGGGTAATCGGCCTGCCAGCTGTCGTATGGGCCGAACATTTTCGATATGTATCGCCGCGTAGGCGGCATCGCGCAAAATTGGCCAAACGCGTTTTCCGCATCCGTGCTGATGAGCGATGACAGGTCGGCGGTCAATCAAACCAACGACTTTGAAACCGGCCGTCGCGCCAGATTGGCTGCTGGCCGTGTTGCGAGCTAGGCAGCCTGTTTCTCCAACCGCGCCACCTCTCGCCGCACCAAGTTGCAATAGACGCCTTTGCTTCGCACGAGCACCTGCGGGGGGCCGTCTTCGCAGACCTTGCCCGCTTGCAACACGACGATCCGATCGAAATTGCGCAGGCTCGAGAGCCGGTGCGCGATGGCGATGACGGTGCGGCCGCCCATCAAGCGATCCAACGCCTGGCGGACGGCTTCCTCCGACTCGCTGTCGAGCGCCGAGGTCGCTTCATCGAGCAGAAGAATTCGCGCATCCTTGAGGAACGCGCGGGCAATGCCGATGCGCTGCCGCTGCCCGGGCGACAGCTTCACGCCCCGGTCGCCGACAATCGTTGCAACACCCTCGGGCAGGTTTTTGATGAAGTCGTCGCAATTGGCCGCGACGATCGCCGCATGTACGTCGGCGTCGGAGGCGTCCGGCCGACCATAGCGGATGTTTTCCATGATCGAGCGGTAAAACAAGGATATGTCCTGCGGAACCACGGCGATGGCGGCGCGCAGGCTCTCCTGCGTGACCCGGGCGATGTCTTGGCCGCCGAGCAGAATGCGCCCGCCCTGCACGTCGTAGAAACGCTGCAGCAAGACGAACAGGGTCGACTTGCCACAACCCGATTGCCCGATCAGGCCGGCGCGCTGGCCGGCCTCGATCCGCAGGCTGAAATTGGTGAACACTCTGCGCCCGTCGGGATAAGCAAAGTCGATATTCTCGAACACGACCGTCGTGCCCGACCCCACCAGCGAGGTCGCCTGCGGATGATCGCGCAGGCGGTGCGGAACGAGAAGCGTGGCGAGCGCCTCCGAGAGGCGCGCCAGATGCTGGGTGACGTCCACCAGCGCCACCGCCAAATCCCGCGTCGCGTGCAGGATGGAAAGGCCCAGCGTGCAAACCAGGACCACATCGCCCGCGGTCGCCGCGCCCTTCTGCCAAAGCACGATAGCCCAGCCCAACAGCGCGATGATCAAGACCACGGTCACGGCGGCGTGGAACAGGCGCAGTTTTTCAAGATAGAGAAGGCTGCGCCGGCGCGCCGCCATTTCCCGGTCGATGGTGGCGTCGAGCCGGCGATGCTCGCGGCCGATCCCGCAAAACGACCAGACCAGGGGCATGTTGCCGACGACGTCCACCATTTCGCCATCCACGGCCGCCGCTCGGTGGGCGAATTCGTGATGCAGCGGCCGCCCCGCGGCGGCGAGGCGGAACATGGCCAATACCAAAATACCAGCAATGGCCGTCAATGCCGCGGCCATGGGCGCGCTCACCGTCACGACTAAGGCGATGGCGATCAGCGTCGCCATGCACGGCGGCAAAACGTTCCAAACCGACATGTTCTGTAAGATGAAGACGGCGTTGGAGGTGGCCGTGATCCGGCTCGTCAATGTCCCCGGCATCCGATCGGCGAAGTAGCTGGGCGCATGCCCGGTGAGATGGCGAAACAAGTCGCGGCGCAGGTCGCCAGTGACCGCAACAAAGGTGTAGCTCGCGATCCAGCTCGCCACGCGCCACAGCAAGTTGTCCGCTGCAATCAGCGTCGCCAACAGAAGAAAGCCCAGCCACGCATCCCTGGCATGGGTGCCGACGTAAAGTCCCCCCGCCAGCGTGTCGACCAGAAGCTTCACGCCGTACTGCGCGCCCACCGAGCAGCCGACGGCGGCGACAACGGCGGTCACGATCGCAGCATGGACGACCGGCCGCCTCCTTACGTAGCGGGCGAGAAACGCAAGGGGACGATCGCTGTACCGACAAGCGTCTTGCATTGCGGGCGGAACTCTCCCAGTCCGCTACGCACGCGCTTTAGAGCAATGCAGGGGAACGCGAGAGTCGGTTTTGGGTTCCCTGGAACCGAACTTAATTGGCGACGCAGAGGACGCTTAGAGGCGACCGCACAGCAGCTCCCCAATCAATGCAAGGCCACGAAACCGTATGCAGCAAATAGGCTGTTGCCTCGCATCTGCCGGGGCTCGGGCAATACCAAACCAAAGCCAGGTCGCAAGCGGAATCATGCAAGGGTGAAAATGCAACGCTACTGCCGACGTGGTCAGTCACTCGACCGAGTCAGCCGCTCGCGCGCACCATGGAGCAAATTCCGCAACGATGAGCTGCGGCAGCGACGCCACTCAGCAGGCTTTGGATGATAAGGGCGACGTCTCCATCCAGATCTGAAGACCATCACGATCTAGTTTTCAGTACACACAACGAAAAGTTCGAGCGCGGATGGAACTTGGGCAGCGGCACGGGGTTAGATGTCCATGCCTGACTTCCCAATTGATCCGGAGCTCCGTATCGGCGCGAGCCCGCCAGTAGTACTGCGCCGCACAACAGAGGCTGTAGGATTTATTCGGAAGATGAGACTGAGCCGACCTGGCCACGCCTGGCGAGACGTACTGCAAAGCTTCGAGGCAGTCCGGGACGAGTGGAGTGCGATGGAAGCCGTGGTCCAGCTCGAACTCCTTCTCGACGCGGAGGGCCTGCTGATTGAGGAGAGAACAGTGCCCGCTTCTCTCCCCGGGCAAGATCGGTCTCGCGCCGCGTAGATCGAAGTCGCGCAGTGCTGGCGCGGTGCCGTTCGGCCCCTGCGCGGAAGCGGGGCTTTGCAGTTGCAGCTTGCAAGGTTTTAGTCGGATTCAAACGGATTGTGCGTGCAGATCGCGCAAATAGCTCCCTTGACAGAGGCGATCCCTCCCAAGCTCTAGGAGGAACTGAGCGTGTCGTTTCATGGTTGACGGACGAGCTTGGTCGCCCTCGGGCATGAAGTGGTCTTGTTCGCAAGCGGCGATTCGCAAACTTCGGCCCACCTGGCATATACGCGCTTGAAGATGGGGGCGAGTAGCCCAAACCGGCGGAGAAGACCGAAAGGGGGGCGTTAGTAGTCGCCTCCCTGCGAGGTAACGGCATAGTCCGATCCGTCGTAGGCCCCTCCTTTATCTAGGCAATGTCGGTTGAAGCGGCTTGTCGCCGGCGTTTCCGGCTATATCTGTGATCAACGCGTGACCAAATGCGTTGCGGTTCTGGAGGAACACGGCGGATTCGCGCCGACGGTCCCAAGCCGCTGGTCTAAGGCAGGTTGATCCATGCGCGACCCCGTTGATATCTACATGAATACCCTTGTCCCCATGGTGGTCGAGCAGACCAACCGGGGCGAGCGCGCCTACGACATCTTCTCGCGTCTGCTGAAGGAGCGCATCATCTTCAT
>WNFF01003473.1_pt1 | contig 13382 bp, 14 predicted proteins | sample 5400441 | NCBI WGS metagenome assembly WNFF01 (sample SAMN13153345, study PRJNA577476) | soil metagenome | isolation source: 120 cm saprolite under Douglas fir tree site 2 hole 3 replicate 1 | place: USA:California | collected 2015-04-18
GCAGTTCGTGCTGCTTCCACTTGCTTTTCATTCTGTATAGGTGATCGGCACTCGGACCTTCGACACCGTTCCGGGTTTGAACCGCCACTGTCGAAAAGCATTGGTCGTGGTTTTATCGAGAATCACATTACCGGTGCTTTGCTCCATGGTCGCATCGGTTACTTTGCCGCTCGCGGTATCAACCGTCATAACGCAAACCCCGTCGCCGGTGATATGGTCGTGCTTCGCTTGGTAGGGGTACACGGGGAGAGGGGCGCGAACGGCCACAGCTTTTGCAGACGACAAGGGCGTCAGATCATCCGCAACGGGAAGTTTGGTCGCTTCGGGTTTCGTCGCGGGAGTTGTGTGCCTTTTTACACTAGTTCCTTGTTTTGCTTTCAGCGCGGGAGTTGCCGATTCTGTTGCACTCGGTGTCTGCTCTGGGACTACTTCCGGAGCGGGACTTACTGGTTCGCTTGCACTCGGCGTCTGCCCTGGGACCGGAGCGGGCTTTTGATGATCTGGTGTCCCTGCCCAAATTTCCAGGCTCGGTTTCTCCGGCGCCGTTGTTGGCGTTGCCGTCTTTGAAGGTCCTTCGTGGAGAGTCATCGAGGTGAAGGTCCTTCGTGGAGAGTCATCGAGGTCGCATCTTGAGCTTGCGCTAATGGTGACGCCGCGAGCGCCAGACACAGGGCGGCCAGAAGAGGCGGCGAAAGGAGTTTGGGTAAGAGTCGCGGACATTTCAGGACTGTATCGCCACACCATCTCGAGCCGGTATTACGCATCACTGTCAATCAAGGTTCGTTAGCTCCGTCCCAACTTACGCACGCAAGAAGGTTCGGACAATTTCGGACACTAAAACTGCGTGATTCTGCGCGAATCTGCAATAGGGCCGCCAATACTTTTCATAGTTAAAATGCGACTACAGGAAAGAACCTAACTTACCCAAAGATCGCGACTCGACGCTATCGACCCTGATGGCGTTCCCTACCAAAAACGAGTCCGGGGAGCCTATGGGACCAAGGTCCAACGTGCTGAATCAGCACATGCTTCCGATCAATCCATATGCAGAGAATGGACTGTTCGACGTTGGGAACGCTCGTCGTCAATCACGAGCCGATTGAATTGATCGACGTTCGGTCAAGAAAAGAATTCGCCGCAATGCACATCCGGGGAGCGCGATCGCTGCCCTTTCAGTTTGACAATGCCGCCCGCGCTTGCGACGTGATGACCAACACGGCCGGGTGCATGAGCTTGCGTTCGGCGCTGATGGCATAGAATTGCTGGCCGCAATCCTCGGGGCGCCCGATGCTTTGGAAGCCATAGCGCGTGACAGCTTCTTTAACCACCAAGGTTGGCACGGCGAAGAAGCCTAGGCCGTGCACCGCCACCGCTGTCATCAGGGCCGCGTCATCGAACTCCGCCACCACGCGAGGGCGAATTTTCCGGGCTTGAAACCATTTTTCCAGCGCTCGGCGCAGGGCGGTGTTGTTTGCCGGCAGCAGAACCGGCGCATCGTTCAGTGATTGTGGAAATTTGCGCTTGAGGGTGGCGGCCAGTTTGCGCTCGGCGCAAAACGTCACGCCACATTCGCCCAGGAGGTGGTTGAAGACTTTAACGGGGAGTGAACTGGGTGCGGGTTCGTCCGCCAGCACGATGTCCAGCCGGTAGGCGGCCAGTTTTCCGAGCAGGTCGGCCACGTTTCCTTCGCGGCAGGCGGCTTGGATGGGCTGCTCAAGTTTGAAGATGGGTTTAATGATTTCGTAGCTCACAAGCTTGGGCATCGAGTCGGTGATGCCGATGTGGACCCGCAACGGACGTGCGCCGGGTCGTTGCCGGGCGGCGTCGAGGAGTTCCTGTCCCAGCGAAAAAATCTCCTCCGCGTAGCCCAACACGCGATAGCCGGTCTCGGTCAGCGCCAATGCGCGTCCACCCCGTTGGAAGAGTTTTTCATCTAGCGTGCCTTCCAGTGCCGCAATCTGCGCGCTGATGGTGGGCTGGGAGACGTGCAGTTTTTCCGCCGCCTTCCGCAGGCCGCCCTCTTTCGCGACCACCCAGAAGTAACGTAGATGATGGTAGTTCAAGAATTCCACTCGGCAGCGTATTCGCTTTAACCTAAGAGTCCATTCCAAAAACAGTAATAGGCTAAGAGTGACACCCGGGCCAATGTCTAACGAATTAATAATTAACATCAACAAACATCAAAAAGGGAGGCACCATGAAAAAAACAATTGTCACTCTCGCCTGCTGCGCACTGATTGCGCCGCTGGCGTTCGCGCAGACGCGTTCGACGTCTAAAAGACACACCGCAACTACCACAGAAGCAGTAACGGTAACTGGTGAGACCATCACAGCGATCGAGGAGGGCGCGGCGACAAGTTATCAGCCGGTCAAAACTCTCGTTGTTCGCGAGGACAGCTCGAATAAGCCGGGCACTTATGTTCTCAACGGGCAGGGTCACGTTGTGGACAAGGCGGGAGCAGTAGTCAAAACCGCGGTCAAGCCCGGCACTCGTGTGCGTATCTACTTCGCAAACACGGGTAACCAGCGTCTAATTGATCACGTTGTCGTTTTAGACTGAGACTACGCGCCCGGGGTCTCACTGACCAAAGCCGCACGGTTTCCACGAATCCTGCGGCTTTTTGGTAGAGTTTGTGCGCAAGCCGGCAAAATCGAAGAAGCGTTTCATCGTGGAAAACGTGTTATCGCGCCGGTCAGCGGTTGGCTTTAGTAGGAGCGTTGTTCACGATTTTGCTTCTTCATTGTAGTCGGTAAAAGGGAAATTCTAGTCAGACTCAGCTATGACACATCTAGTCTGCCCTCTGCCTCTTACTTCCTAATTCTTAAGGAGCCTGCTCGGAAGCAGGTCTCAGCCCCTGATACACCCTGATCACAGTCGCAAAACCTCGGGTTTCCACGGAGAGCCACAGAATTGGTCTTGGTTCGTTATTTCTGTTTGGGATCAACTACCTTTTGCACCAGCGCTTCAAAACGCGGGTCGCCACGGAGCGGGTCGAGCAGCGGATCAACTTTAACGTAGGCGATTTCTAGACCCTCATGATCAGCAATGCCCTGCTCTAACCATCGAAGTGCTTCGTCGCGATTTTCGAGGCTGAGGTAGAGCAGAGCGCGCCAGTAGGCGCGCACGTTGCCGTGCCGGGCGGGTTCTTCTAGTTCCGCCAGCATTTGCACCGCTGCCTCTTTGTCGCCTGACTGCGCTCTGGCAGCTGCGAGCGGCACAAAACCACGCGGGTCCGTCAACTGTTGCGCCTTTGTGTATTCAGCAATCGCGGTCGCCAGGTCGTTCTTTAGCTGAAACGCCTCGCCCAGGTTGTAGAGCGTGACCCACAACGTCGGGTCAACCTCCAGCGTCTTGCGCAACTGCGCGATCGCCTCATCGTAGCGACGCGCAATGGTCAATGTCCGCCCCAAGTCTGAGTTGATAATGGGCGAGAGTGGATCAAGTTCGATGGCGCGTTTGCCCTCTGCGATTGCTTCGTCGAACCGGCCAAGGGCACGGAGCGGGTCGCATGCATACCACTGGTGCGCGGTCGCGTAGTTGGGGTTTAGCGCGATCGCCCGTTGAAATTCCGATATCGAACCAGCCATATCGAGGTCGTCGAACAACACATCTGCGAGCGCGGTGTGCGCCTCCGCCAGTTTGTCATCAAGCTGCAACGCTTTTAGTGCGGCAGCCTTCGCTTTCGAGAAGGCCTCCCGTGACGCCACCGCAGTGTAGACTGGCAGGATAACGTAAGCCTCCGCCAGTCCGCTGTAAGCCAGCGCATATTTCGGATCACGCGCAATCGCCTCCTCATAAAATGCGATCGCCTGCCGGAGATTTTCGCCGCCACGTTTGCTCCAGAGCAATCGGCCTTTGAGATAAAGCTCGTAGGCCGTGGTGTCGCTTGTCGGCTGCGACGATATCAGCTGCTTCTCCGCGCCGGTCAGCTTCGCCTGCAGCGTGCCAGCGATCGTCTTGGCAATGTCGCTTTCGACCGCAAAAATATCGGTCAGCTTCCGATCGTAAACGTCCCCCCAGAGATGGGCGTCGTTCAGCGCGTTGATCAATTGCACGTTGACCCGCACAGCGTCACCGCTCTTTTGCACGCTGCCCTCCAGAACATTTCCAACCCCGAGTTGTTTCGCGATCTCGCGCAGATTGTCTGGTGCGCTTTTGTATTTCTGGGTGGAAGTGCGTGAGATCACTTTCAGGTCCGCGATCTTGGACAGCCGGGCCAGAATTTCGTCCTGCATCCCTTCGGCAAAATAGGCGTTGTCCGGATCGTGGCTCAGGCTTTCAAACGGTAATACCGCAATGCTTTTGTCTGGCGTCTTAAAAGCCAATCTCTGCGAGAAAAAATAATATCCAGCACCCGCTGCTGCTGCCAAGAGTGTGAGCATCACAATCAATGCCAGTCGCCGCTTCTCGACTGCCTGCCGGAATTTCGTCGGGACTCGCGGATTACCCACTTCGCCAGTGTAGAGATTGACGACATGAAGACGGGCGCCGTGTTTGACGTCGCATGCGCCTAAGTCATGCAACTGGAGTTGCCATTGCCGATACTCGCCCAAGTCTTCCGCTGCATGTTTTGAGAGGAGAATGTGCCCGGCGTCACCGCAATCCATCACCCGCTGCGCGATGTTAATCCCAGCCCCGGCCATGTTTACCTGTTCATTGAGATCAGCAACTTCGTTGACCGGGCCGCTGTGAATCCCCATTCGCACCCGCAACTCGGGATGAGTTTTTAGCGCCCTGCTAATTTCCAAAGCGCACAAAACCGGGGCTTCCGGACTGGTGCGAAAAACGAGTGCGCCGCCATCGCCTGTAGGCAAGCGCATAAGCTTGCCTTCGGCTTCGGCGATACGAAACTGGACGGTTCCGCGCACAATCTCTCTCAGCTCTTGAATCCGCTCCCGCTGCTCATCGATAAGCAACTTTGAGTAGCCAACGATGTCGATGAACAAGACGTGGCCGATCTCCAAGTGAAGATGTGATTCAGAATCAGCGAGCATATCGCAATCCGGCCAAGCAATTATACACCCTTACACGCTGAGTTTATCAGCAAACTTCGCAGATTTGGGCAGACTACTACGAACGAAGAAAACACCGCGAGTCCATAATTCATCGCGTGACGCTTTTCTGGGAACACAGGCTCGACGCCGCGTGCCTCAAGAACTTTCCAGCCGTTACGGTCTTTTGCTTGCAAACGCAGGGTGAAAAAGAGACGGAGTCGCAGTGCAGCGAAATGCTGCCCTCAGGTTGCGTCCTAGATCGGGATTTCCAGTCCTTCGCGGGCCAGCACCGTATTGGGGAACCTTTCTCGACATAATTTTTCGATGCGGTCAAGAAACTCGTCGTCGTGGTCGGGGTCGTGATGGGTGAGGGCCAGGTGCTTCACGCCGGCCATTTCCGCAAGGTCCATGGCTTGATCGAAGCTGCTATGTCCCCATCCGCGCCGTTTCTGCAGTTCCTCGGCCGTGTATTGCGCGTCATGAACCAACAAGTCCGCGCCGCGCGCCAACTCCACCAGCCGCGGATCGATCTGCTCTCCATGCTCGACATCCGTGCAAATGACGAGCACTTGCCCTTTTCGCTCGACCCGGAAACTATACGCTCCGCCGGGATGGTTGTGCCTTTGAGCGGTGACTACGGTTTCCACATTATTGATGCCAGTGAAGTGTTTGCTGGCATCAGTGACTTGCAGGAACTCGAAATTGGCGCCCATGTGATCCAATTGCACTGGGAAATATTGAGCCTGCATTTGGACTTCGAAAATCTCCCGCAAATTCCTAACTGTCTGGTCCCGGCCGAGTGTCAGTAGCGTGATTTTCTGCCCGGGATCATAAGCCGGGGCAAAGAACGGAAAGCCTTGGATGTGGTCCCAGTGAAAGTGCGTGAACCCGATAAAGATTTGTTCCTGTTTGTGGCCGATGGCGCGAAGGTCTCTGCCCAGATTTCGCAGTCCGGTGCCCGCGTCAATGATGGCGATCCGGTTCGTGTCGGTGAACGTGATTTGCAGGCAGGTGGTGTTACCGCCGAATTGCTGAAAACCGGCGTCGCAGATGGGGATGGATCCCCGCGTGCCATAAAACTTGAGCTTCATGCAATCGTTTTCATGAAGGTAAGTCCCCAGCTCGCGAGCATCAAGCGATCCGGCAAGCGTGACGAAATCCATATCGCGCGACACGCTCAGCTTGGTCCAGAGGGTTAGCCGCAGCGTTATTGACAGGATTGCCGCCAACAACGCCAATAACGGATGCCCGTTAGTTGCTGTCAGCAATTCCCTAGCCGCGGCGCTGGCAACAACTAACGCTAGTCATATTGTTCGAGATACCGCCAGCAGCGTCAATTCGTTGACTTTCCGTCCAAACGAGCTTAAACGTTCATTTGAACATTCCTGTCGAGTTCCGATGACGATATCTCTCTGGAGCGGCGCGATCATGCTCTTCTTCTTCTGGCTCGCCCGGGTCAACTCTCGTGACAAATTTTAAACCCTTAGCGAGCCACGGAACCCCCTGCCGCTATAGTAAGACTGCGCGCCGTTGTGACCCACAAAGACGCGGCCGTAGCGGCGATCACAATAGAGCGCCCCGCCGAGTTTTCTAATAGCAGCAGGTGTTTTCACCCAGCTCGACGATTTCGTATCGAAATCTCCAAGCTTCTGCAGCTCCAGATATTGTTCTTCCGTCAAAAGCTCAATGCCCATGGCCGCTGCCATATCCATGACGTTATTTTTCGGTTTATGTTCTTTCCTGGAATCCAGCGCTTCGCGGTCGTAGCAAAAACTTGCGCGGCCTGCGGGACTTTGCGCCGAACAATCAAAAAAGATGTATTCACCCGTCTTTTTATCGTGACCCACAACATCCGGTTCGCCGCCCGTTCTCTCCATTTCATTGAGTGACCACAGCTTCTCGGCCTTAGCGTCCAGCCTTGCTTGGACTTTGGCCCATTCAAGACCCTTATGGCGGTTCATGTTTTTCTCAAAACGGGCCTTCAACGCTTTGAGTAGTTCTTCACGCTGTTTTGGTGACAACTTTTTTGCTTCAACGCCTTTCATATAGGTTTCTTTTTATTGCTGTGTCTTTAACGTCTTAGCACAATCTTTTCGTCCAGTCCTCCTCGCCAGATGCCAAACTTCTTTCGGAGCGGCTGATATCCTTGCGCCTCGACCAATAGCCAGCGATCTGCGTCCACTCGATTCTAATTTCACCTTCGTAATTTCTAGTTTATCCTTGCCGCGTGGCGGCCTGCCGTTGGCTTCATCGTTGGTTAGGTCTGGCTCATGGGATTCAAGGCTTCGGCTGTGCGTTCGCCCGTTGGAATCAATCGCTGAGACGTAGCCCTAACTCCAACCGGCTTTGCTGAGATCGTCGGCACAAAATGCTTGCCAGAAAGAACGATCTGGATTGCAGACGCACATCGCGACGACGGAAAGCGTTTCGTTGTGCGTGCGGATGAAAAGTTGAGGTTCCGAATTGCTTCCTAGCATCCGCCTTTATCGCCTTTTATGAGCCTGCCGCTCGAAAGATTCTGGCGAAAAAAAGATGCGTCGGCAGATAAACAGCGAGCGGAAACAGCAGCATTAAAAGAATCACGAACAGCGGTGCGGGCAGAATCGTCTGCGGTTTTTGGCCGAAACCATAGACCCAGTTCACATTCTCCTGCGCGTTGCTCACCAGATACGAGAGCGGCAAGACCACCAACGTGACAACTGTCTGCCAGAAGAAAGCCCGCCGATCATAGCCCAGCCGATGCACGATCCAGAGAAGGAGCAACGGCAAGACAATATGAAAACATGACAGAGTGCGGGTGAACCACGGGATTTTCGGATCGAACATATACGCGCTCAAGCCCATTGACGATTTGCCGGTTAACAGGCGGGCGAAAAAATCGACATTCCAGATTGCTTCAAAGAAAACAACAGCAACGGCCATCATGCTGACGATCAGCGCATTCTCCAGCCAAAGGGCAGGCACGAGTGCCAGCAGAGCGATATCTGAGAACCAAAGGAAATTGGCCGGCCCGTACTGCCGCCAATAGATCGGCACCAGAGCGCAGACAAAAAGTGTGAAGCCGATTTTCAGGCCGAGCGGGATCACCGCTTCCATGGATAGTTAGAAATCTGACTTCGCAGAAGCTAAATTTCTGGCAAAACCCAAGCCGGGTTTAGAACTCGCGGAAATCGCCCGCGTGCTCGTGCGTTTCAAGCATTCAGATTCGCACAGTCTGTAGCGATCGCGTCGGGCGTGCAGCCGGTTTGTGTCGTTAATGCTGCGCGACGTATCCCAACACCGGGCTTCAACCCGGTGACGACGGCGATCGTAAGATCGACATCAGCCGTTTCAACGGCTTTTCGTCGCACGAGATGTTGTCGTGAGATGCCGCGAGATGTTATCGTCCGCAACCTAGACAGGTTTGCGGTGTGTAACCTTTGGAACCCCGAGACACTATGAATATCAAACCCCTGCTTCTCCTGAGTTGTTTTATTGCCGTGACGTTAATCGCTACCTCCGTCATGGCTGGGCCGCAACGCGGCGGCGGTAATCATTTCGCCGGAATGGCAGCGCGCGGTGGCGGCATGGCGCGGTCGTTCGTCGGCGGCAACCGAATGATGGCGTGGAACGGCCGGCATTGGAATGCTCAACATTGGAACGGTGCGCATTGGAACAATTGGAACGGCCAGCATTGGAATGGCGCGCATTGGAACAACTGGAACTGGCATCATCATGACCACGATCACGATGTCTTTTTCGTCAGCAGCTTCGGCTTCCCGTTCTGGGGTTGGTGGGGCTGGCCGTGGTCCTACAGCTATTATCCCTACGGCTACCCGTACGGATACGGCGGCGGCTATTACGGGAGCGGTTACTACGGTAACGGTTACTACGGCAACTCCGGTTACGGTTACAACAACGGTTACGGCAACAGTTCGAGCGTGACCGAACTGCAGCGCAAACTCGCGGACGCCGGTTATTATCACGGCCCGATCGACGGGATCATGGGATCGCGGACGCAACATGCGTTGCGCGCTTACCAGTATGACCGCCGCAACGGCAACATCGGCGGCAGCTCACCGACTCTCCGCAGCCGTCCGTATTCGCCACCCCCAATCACGACTGAACCGCAAGCGCCCAGTGAATAATTGGTAGTGGCGGTTCACCGAACCGCCATAAATGCCAGTTCGGCTCGGATCGATCGAGGTCGATCGCCGTACCTAACTCTTTTTGGCGTAGTGATCGGCGCCGAGAAAGTGACGCCCTGTTGTTGTGCAGCGTCGTAACTGCGAGTTAAAGCGGAATGATTCTGAAACGACTCGAAAAATTTGCCAACTTTGGCTTACTAAGCCATTGTTCTACCATTGTAAGAGTTCTTGTGTTGCCGTATTGTTGCCATCGCATAACGCAGCGGAGCCGTTGGCTGCAGCGATTGGTTAGGCCTTAGGCGCAGCAAATGGCACCCCTAGTTCGCCCAACCCATAAACACAACGAGTAAGGCAAAGGTGTCGCTGATTCCGTGCGCCAGTATGGGTGCCCAAAGATTTCGACCAGAGAGCAGGTATGCGCAGCCAAGCACAAGGCCAGAGTAGGTGCTATCGAGCACGCCAGCTGGACCTTTATAATAATGACCGAAGCCGAACAGCAGAGCCACCAGGGTCATGGCTACGATGTAAGCGGCGGCTGAGCGTCCGAAGATGTCTGCTGCACGGGTAAGCAGGTAGCCACGGTATGATAGCTCTTCGCCGAACGAGGCGAACGTCCAGATTATGAGCAAAGTGGTAAGCGCTTGCTTCCAGCCGAGCGCGGCAGAGCCGATAATATGGGATATGTGTTGGGGTGCCGGCCAGATCAAGTGGCCGAGTGGACCCACCACAAGTTCACTACCCAGTTGCAAGACCGCGGCAGCGCCCACTGCTAAGGCCACTGCTTTCCACCAAGAGTTCGGGCGAGTCAATCCAGCGGCTTTCCAGCCGCCGTCGCGCAGGCGCAGAGAAATCCAGCCGAAAACGAATAGAATCGGCACTTCATTCGGCAGGATATGAAGGACGTTGTGCCCGATAACGATGAAACCGCCCAGGAGAAACTCAACAAGAGAAAGCAAGCGGAGGCGCGACGATAAAGACGGTTGCATGGTTCGCGAGGACGATTTAGAGCGGCCGAACGAGAAAGAGATAAGCCACGGCAGGGTGTGGTGGCAAACAGACTGAAGTTATTTCGCCAAGGGGCCGTTGGCTTCATCGATTGGTTAGGCGCCGTCTCGTCACGGCCTGAGTGTGGCGTGCAATAGCCAAACGCCCGTCGCCAGCAGGACAGGAGCAGACAAAATCCCCGGTACGGCACGTCGCAACACGAGCCCGGCTCCGAGATGCAGCAAACCGTTGCCAACGTGCTCGACTCCCATGACAATCGCGAGGACGCGCAACCATGAATTGCCTGCGTACGCCTGTGGTGTGAGTACCGCCAAGACGAAGACGGCAGAGCTCAGGGCGATCAGCCACGGCCAAAAGGTGAATGTCGGCGGGAATGCGAAGCCGCCGAGAAATCGCCGAACGCGCAGGGCCTGTGGATTATACCAAGAGAGGAAGTCGTGCGTCGCTTCATCGATGACGTGCAACGCGAGAGCCAAAGTCGCACCAAGCCAAGGCCAGCCGAACGTTGTCGCGGAGCTATCTGTGATCATGGCAGTATTGAGGATCGCCTAACGTCTGAGTTAAGTCGCGCCGCGTAGCGGCGTCGACTTAAAATGAATTGTTAGGCCTCATCGCTGTGTTGGTTGGTTGCTAGGCTGATTCGCTAAGTCCAGTAATCATGTCGCCCGCGCCCTGCACTTTGCGCAACGCAAGCCACGCTACCAGCCCTGTTCCAATGTCAGTGAGTGCATGCAATGCGATAGCCGGCAAGAGCGAGCCGGAAATCAGCACTACCAATGTAAATAAACCGCCAACGACACCAGTAGCCAGAACGCCTTTTACACCTTGGTATGCATGTGCTGCGGCAAATACAACGAGCGAAAATGCAGCCGCGCCCCACAACCCAAACACTGGCTGAAATACCCAGATGAGGTATCCGCGAAAAATAAACTCCTCACAAACTCCAGCCGACAGCGATACCGCCACCCACCAACCTAGTTCGGATCGCGTATGTGGCGCAAGTTTTTCGACATGTGGTTTCCCCATTTTGATCCGCTTTGGGCGCTTGCTTCGCGCGATCCTAACGACGGTTCGGGCGTAGGTGATTACGAGCATCAACACCAGACCGATTGCGCCCCACAGCCGCCACCCGTGAGGGGCCATGAGTCTGAGTGACTCCCAAGCTCGTGCCTCGAACAACCACAGCGCAACCCCGGCAGCAACCAGAATCCACAACATGATCATCCAGCCCGACCAAAGCCACAACCGCGCCCGACCTGGATCAGCTTGCGACCGCCGAAGGAACGTGGGCCACAACACGAAGTAGTCAAGAAAGAGTCCTATCGCTATAAGCGCCAGATAGAGTAAGTCAGGTGTTGTCATTGAAGCCCCATCGGGATGAGTCCTAACGCATTTCCGTCATTTCCGTAGCCTCATACGCGCGAAGCCGTTGACGGCGTGTTGACAATGTGACCGTCTATTTTCGTCGGTTTGTGTCGCAGTTGTTCGCACTGTATCGAGGGAGTCGCTTACGTCGCCGGGTAGAGCATTAGATTACTCTGGCATAGTAGCGCCCGGATTTATGGCGAATGCTTTTGCGAGCGGCAAAGAAGTTTGGCAGTCGCTCAAGACATCACATTTCAGCGTAGCCCAAGCGAAACTCGCCGAATTTCTCAAGGAACATCGCCAGCGCGTGCGCAACGGAAACGGCGAAGTCTCGGCGAAAATGACATTCGGCGACGCAGCTGCGATCCATCTGCAGAACCTCGACGACAATCCGAGTATCAAACCGCGCACGCGCCATTACTGGCGGCAACGCTTAGCGGCACTCGCGAAGAGTTGGTCGGGACTAAACGAAACAGAAATCCGCAAGATTACGCCTGCCGACTGCAAGAGATGGGCGAGCACTTTTTCCAAAGCCGCATCGCCTACGAATTACAACAACACGGTCTCGCTCCTTCGGCACATTCTAAATGTCGCAATCGAAGCTGGTGTGATTTACAGCAATCCCGCAGCGGCTCTGAAACGTGCTGCCATTCGCGCGAAAGAGATCGGGCTGCCGAGCACCGATAAATTCAACGCACTGCTGGCGGAGATGCACGCGGGTCAAAGCCGCCATTCGCGCAACTGTGCCGACTTCGCGCTAGGCTTGGCCGTTACCGGAATGCGCAAGGGCGAGGCGAACGCGCTCGAATGGCGCGATGTCGATTTTGAAGCTGGCGAAATCGTTGTGCGCGGCGACGCGGAAACCGGCACGAAGAATTGGGAACTGCGCCGTGTTCCATTGATTCCCAATGCGCGCGCGTTGTTCAAACGAATGCGCAGCGAGCGTGCTGATGAGCCATTGGGCGCGAAAGTGTTCCTGGTTCGTGAATGCCAGAAGTCGCTGGATCGCGCATGTAACAATGTAGGAACAGCCCGAATAACGCATCATGACTTGCGGCATTTGTTCGCAACGCAGTGCATTGAAAGCGGTGTGGACATCCCAACCATTTCGCGCTGGTTAGGACACAAGGACGGAGGAGCGTTAGCGATGAAAACTTACGGTCACTTGCGACGCGAACACAGTATCGCACAGGCGCAACGTGTCACCTTCGGGCCAGTGTCGTCGAAACAGGCGGAAATCATTACATTTCCACAACAGGTTCGTGAGTGACCAAGATGCTTGGCAAATTTGACTGACCGCCTTTGGGTGTATTTATAAGTATGGGTGGAAGATCAAGCAAATATCGGCGAACAGGCGAAAACGCAGTCGCGTGCTGCGCGTGAACCCATCCCGTTAGAGCAGCGAATCGCCCTTAGCCCCGCTGAATTTGCCGCGTTATGTGGTCGATCTTCGACCTGGGCGTACAGACTCATCTACGCTGGGCGCATAAAGCCGATCTCCGATTGTGGCCGGTTACTTATTCCGCGATCGGAAGTCGATTCATTCCTCGCGAGGAAAAGTGAATACAATCCGATGGCGGCCGGAGGCAAACGATGACGCTGCTGAAAACCGCCAAAGCGCGTTGCGCTAATTACTGGATTGCGAAAGTGGCAGACGCGCCAGACTTAGGAAAACGAAATCAGCCATTTCAAAGCCTCGCTTTTCGTTTCAAGGAAAAGCGATTTTACGAGAAGGGAAACCTCGATTTTTGCAATTTCATTTTAAAATAATTTCACGAATCAATTCAATGCCCAGAACTTTTCTGTATCCACTCCGTTCCACTCTTTTCTTGTTCTGAAACTCGGTGCTACCGATTACCTTCCTGGCCACATATTCTTGCTCGATGCCTT
>WNFF01003239.1_pt1 | contig 13377 bp, 13 predicted proteins | sample 5400441 | NCBI WGS metagenome assembly WNFF01 (sample SAMN13153345, study PRJNA577476) | soil metagenome | isolation source: 120 cm saprolite under Douglas fir tree site 2 hole 3 replicate 1 | place: USA:California | collected 2015-04-18
TACACAACTGGTCTAAGACATATTTTACGGACTCGGGTTCGATGAGAACGGCCACTCCGTGAAACTGGATCGGTTCCGAGACGGCACCCATCTCACGTAATCGTTGGAGCACCTGGTCGGCAACCCCAAAAACAGCCTGTTTCTTCTGGTAGTTCGTAAAGAGACCACAATAGGTAAGAACATTTTTCAGCGTGGCTGCTCCCCCCAGAAACGGGCCGGACTCGACGAGTAACGTCTGGGCGCCAGCGTTCGCCGCGCCTACGGCTGCCGCTGTTCCTGCCGCACCGCCCCCGATGACGATGACGTCACACGATCGAGCTAAACTCATGCTTCAACTCCTCTCTTCTCCTTGTTGGCAGTCATGATCATTCAATCCAGCTGACCGATTTGGGACTCAAGCACCTGTTGATGCAGGTCGACTATGTAACTACGCAGCGCTCGCTCATCTTCCCTTGTCGCTGGCTTGTAATGTCCAACATCGATTACGTCCACGTCTTGCTGGAGGACCCCAACGGCCGCGCCGTGATCTGGGGCAAGTCAGCTGGCACTGGGTTCGAATCGTAGACGCTCGGAGTGGAGAGTAATTGCGTGGTGATCAAGACCGCAGGGAGCAGATAAACAAACGTCGCGCAAACCCACATCAGGGCGCCCGCATACTCCTGGTCTTGCAGAGGTGAAATACCGAAATGCCGATTCCCGGACAGGAAGCACGGATAGACAACGCGGTCGCAAAACGTAAGAAATGCGGAAAGCGCGTCGCACGGCAAGGTGGCAAAGAAAAGGTATAAAACAATGGACCACCGCGGCCCCTGCGCGACGTTCGGCCAAGGGCGGATAACAGGCCACCAGAAGAGAAGTCCGGCCCCGAAAAAGCATGCGTACTCGAGTTCGTGCCACCCAGATGACCGCATGCCCAATTCGAAGGCAGCCGGAATATGCCAACCGATGAGGGCGACTGTGGCGGCAAGCCAGCAAAACGTCGGATGACCCAGAACGCGTCCCAGCCGCTGCCCGGGAGACCAATGCAGAAACCGGGCCAGCCCGTCACGACCGAACCACTGCGGTAAGCCGTACGCGAACGATCGGAACGGAGCTCCGAGCAGAATCAGGGGCGGAGCTACGGCCATCAGTAAAACGTGGTCCACCATGTGGATCGAGAGCAGTTCATGGTGAAACGTTCGCAGCGGTGAACCCAAGACAATCCACACTGCAAACATCCCATTCATGAAAGAGGCAAGCTGCCATGCGGAAATCACGTTCGGAATCGTACGGCGGAGACGCAACCAACCTCTTAAGTAGACCGATGCCGCAAGAAACAGGGTAAACGTAACCGGGAGGGAGGTGGACCACGGTGCGAACACGGATTGGACTTCAGGTGTCATGGCTGACTTGAGGGACGGACCGCGGAAGGATTCTCCCTGTTCTCTCCAAATGCCACAGCCCGGGAAGCGTCCCGTGCCGGCGACTGTCCCGCCGGATGCAGGGTTTTAAGGAATGCCACGAGAGCAGTAGTCTCGGACGGACTAAGATTTTTGCCGTAAGAAGGCATGTTTCCCCCGCCCTGGATCACTTGGCGTATCAGCTGGTCCTGTGTGAGTTGAACAGCAACGCTATCCAGCGCCGGTCCCCGCTGACCGCCCTTCCCCTCCAGGGCGTGGCAGTTATGACATTGCTTGGCCTGGAAAACGAGAGCGCCTTGCCTCTCGAGTGCGGTCCTATGCTGCAGAAATCTCGGCGGGATGGGCTCCCCGCTCCATGCGTTCATCTGCGGGCTCCATGGGGTATACCCCGCGAGATGAGTGAAGGTCGCGAGCATAACGGCGACAAGCAAGATCGTGAGAACGGCAATCGGACGACGACGCCAACTTTTTTCTCCCTCGCCGGACAGAAATGGGAGAAGCAGCAACGCGCCGATCACGATGACCGGGCCGATGAGCAGGGCCGGCGTCTCCATCGACGGAGGCAGAAACGAAAGCACCGCGTACAGCCACAAAAAGAAGTAATCGGGTTTTGGCGCCGTTTGGATGCTCGTCGGGTCCGGCTGACCGGATGGTCCGTACGGGCCGAAGTACGCGGCGCAGGCGGCAACCGCCAACAGGATAAACGCGGCGAAGAACAGATCTTTCCAGACCGCATAGGGGACGAAAGGAGCGCCGTCCTTCTGTGTCAGTTCGTGGTAGTCGTGTTCGTAGGTTGCTTTCTTGACGAGGCGGCCCGGCATCGGCCATTCATTGATCCCGAGCTTTATCACCATCAAGAGATGCAAGCCCACAAATCCAATGAGCATCCCCGGTATCACGAACACGTGCAGGGCAAAAAACCGGGACAGGGTCGCACCAGCGATGATTGGTCCACCAAGCATCAATTTCACGATGGCCGGCCCCAGAAGAGGGACACGGCTGGCAATGGATGCTCCGAGGCCGAGTCCCCAGTACGCGTCTTGATCGAAACGAAGGACCTGTCCGGTGAATGCCATCCCCAGCGTCATGAGAAGGAGGAATACTCCGACCACCCAGGTGAGCTCGCGGGGAAACTTAAAAGCGCCGAAAAGGAAGACTTGCACCATATGAATGAGGACGATGGCGACCATGAAGTTCGAGCCCCACCCGTGCAACGCGCGGATGAACCACCCCAAGGTCACGTCATGATTCAAACTCTGCAAACTGTTCCACGCTTCGCTGGCGGAGGGGACATAAATTAATGCCAGCATGATTCCGGTGACGAGTTGCAGAAGGAAAACGACGAGGGCGGCGCTGCCAAACACATACCACCAACTGGCGGTGCTCCTCGGCACGGGATGCTCGGCAACTTCGCGGATGGGCGCGGCAAGCTGCAATCGCCGGTCGAACCATTCCCCAATCTGCGCAATCAGGCGCATGGCAGTTTCTTTCCGAGAAGAGCCGCGCTGGCTCCGGGCGTGGGCAACTCACCCGCTTGGATAGAGACCAAGCCGTCCTGAATTTTGTACGGATACAGGAACAATCCGCGCTCCGGCGGGCCCGAGGCACGCGACCCATCCTGGTAATACGCGCCTCCGTGACAAGGGCACATGAACAGGCTGGACTGCGGGAACCAGCGCACAGGGCAGCCGAGATGCGCGCAATTGATGGCGAAAACCTGGAATTGGTCTCCTGCGATGCGCCTTACCCAACAGGCCGTGTCCGCCGTCTTGCCGTCCGTTGGCGTCACATACGGATTCCGAAACGTGGCGAGGCGCGTCTCTCCTTCGGGGAATTGATTGACGGTTCCGAGCGATATCCACGATAGATAACCGTTCGCGCGTCCGCGCGTAACCGAGGATAGAAGGAAGCGAACGACCGGGACGGCAAGCGCCGTCGCGACCAGACCGTTGAATAGAATTCCCATTTTCATAAACAGCCCACGACGGGAAATCGTATTATCAGTCGACATCGAGATGCTCCTGAGGCTGCACGATCTTCGAGACTGGGTAAGGCTGGCCGGGGTTTTGGGCGCGCCGCGAGGCGAGCCAAGCAACTACATCGGTGATTTCCTGGTCGGACAGGGGCCTGCCAGGCACATCCTCGCGCCAGTCCGGCGCGCCCAGCTCCGGCCGACCGGCGATTACAGTCGTTCGAAGATGTTGATCACTCACTTGCGCCAGATATGACCCGTCAACGATGGAACTGGCTTTCTTGCCTCCAGTCCCATTAGAACCGTGACAAGAGGAGCAGAACGTTTGATACACGCCGGCGCCGCGCTGCGGGTCGCCGGGAGTATTCGCCGCGTAGGGTGGAGGGTTAGCGCCGGGGAGAAGACCGGACTGAGCCCATGAGCGGATTCCAAGAACGAGAGCATCGATCTGTTTATCGGTGAGCATTCCGCCAGCGGATTGTGCAAAGGCCGGCATTGCAGTGCCGCGTACTCCATCGGCGGCGGCGCGGCGAATCGCGGCATCGTCAGCGATCGCCAGGAAAACGGGATCGCGGAGAGCGATTGTCGCTCCGCCGTTTCCGCTGGCGCCGTGGCACCCCGCACAGTTCTGTCCGTAAAGGATATTGAACTCCACAATCTGATCAGGCGGGATGAATTCGGAGCCCGATCGCGGGCGACCGGGTGAACCGTTACAGGCGGCGCAGGCCAAAACTGCAAAGGCGGCTAAAGTCAGAGGAATACAGTGGCGTTTCATTGACGCCGATCCTCTCTGCTCTTGTCGTCCATGAGCCCAGTCGCCTCCACCCCAGCCCGAATAGCAAAGGGCAGATGTTGCCAGGTGTGTACGCGCACTTGCCTGGAAACCACGAATCCAGCAACGATGCCGAATCCGACTTGCGAAAGGACAAACCAAAACCAGTCGATGCGCTGGTTGAGCAGTGGATCGATGATTCCAAGAATGCTGTGAAGCAAACCAGACCAGAGGAGTGGCGCGGCGAGGCCTCCCAGAAGAATCGGGCGGCGCGGAAACATGGGAAGCATCGCGCCGTAGAGGAGGCCGACGATCAGAGAGGTGAACAGGTGGACGGCCACAGCGATGACGAAAGAATCCCAATGAAATGCCGCGATTAGCGCCGTGGTGTTTCTTGCCGGGAAGAAGCCGGCAGCGAGAAGGTTTATCGGATACCAGATGCCATGCTTGCTGGCGATTCCGTAAATCATCGCCAGGACCGCCATTGCTACGCTGCCCGCCAACCCGCCCTTGATTCCCGCGGAAACCGGATAAATCTCGAGCGGCAGCCAGGAGCGGTGGTGTTCGTGGGTGATCCATCCTACGCGGGCCACTTCGGGGCGAGTCGTGACGACAGGCTCGACTTTGCCGGAAACCGGGACGGTCTCGTGGGCTTCGTGAGGCAGAATGTCACGAAACCAGCCAACCGTCCCCGCAAGGGCGAGCACCGCGCCAAGAATGCTCACGGATATGCTCGATACCATTCCGGCGAAAATCAGCGCGATACCAAACGCGAGAACGATGGGCCAAGCGGTGGGCGCGGGTAATTGGATGGCTGCCGGTGTGGTGTGTTGCGTTTCCATTGGTGATTGTGTGGCCATCCTTTTGCTTGCCAGTTCTTCAGCGCCCGATGACGTAGACCACCGTGAAAACAACCACCCAGATGGCGTCCACAAAATGCCAGTAAAGAGCCAGAACATCGATGCGCTCGGCGTGCTCCTGCCTTACATGTCCAAGCAACGCGAACAGTAATACCGTTGTTATGGCCAGGAGGCCCACCGTGACGTGGAAGGCATGCAGACCGACGAGGGAATAGTAGGTTGTTCCAAAGAGATTGGTCTGGACCGTGAGACCTTCGTCATAGATCAAGTGGCGCCACTCAGTTGCTGTGCCGGCGAGAAAAATCGCTCCGAGTGTGAGTGTCAGAAACCACCATAGCGCGAAGGCGCCAACCTTTGCGCTCTTCAGCGATTTCACGGCGAAGTGAATCGTCAGACTGCTCGAAAGCAAACAAACCGTGAAGAAGATCGGGGGATGCAGTACCTCTTTGGGCATAGGCCCCGTCAGACTCTTGCCGAGGTAAAAGAGATAAGCCACGACAAAAATGGTAAAAATCGCGGACTCGGCCGAAATCAAGCAAAACATACCGACACGGCCGCGTGAAGGAAGCTCCCAAGCGATATTGGCGTCCGAAATTGCTGCCGGCGGCGCACTCATGAGAGTTCCTTTCATTCGTATTTCCAGTCGGGATCATCAGGGTGTTTGAGATCCCAAAGGGGGCGGCGGCTGCGGACCTCTGGAATGGACGCGAAGTTGTATGCGGGCGGGGGCGAACTAGTGGACCACTCCAGAGTCCAGGCATCCCAGGGATCGCTTCCGGCGGTCTCACCATGGAAGTACGACCAGAGCAGGTTGGCAACAAAAACCAGAATGCCCGCGGCCTGGAAGAACACGCCGATCGTCACGATGAGGTTCAAGGTGTCCCAACCGCGCCCCGGCTCGTAGGTATAGATCCGGCGCGGCATTCCGAGAAGGCCGGGAACGTGCATGAAATCAAACGTTAGATGGAATCCGATGAGGAAGAGCCAGAAGTGCAGTTTACCGAGCGTCTCGTTGTACATCTTTCCGGACATCTTCGGAAACCAATAATAGAAGGCGCCAAAAGTCGCGAAAAGAATGCCGCCCACGATGACGTAATGAAAGTGGGCGACGACGAAATAAGAATTCCCAAGGTGCCAAGTGAACGGCGCTGCGCTCAACATGACCCCTGTAAGGCCAGCAATCAAGAATTGAAAGAGGAAGCCTATGCAGAACAGCATGGGCGTCTTGAAGTGAATCTTTCCACCCCACATGGTCGCCAGCCAGTTGAAGATCTTGATGCCGGTCGGAACAGCGATGGCCATCGTCGTGAGCACGAAAAAGGTGTTGGCGTTGGAGTTCATACCGACAGTGAACATGTGGTGGGCCCACACGCTCATGGCGATGAATGCAATGCAGACCGTTGCGGCGACCATTACGGGATAGCCGAAAATCGCTTTGCGGGAAAAAACAGGGATGATCTCGGAAGCAAAGCCGAACGCGGGAAGAACGAGCACATAGACTTCCGGATGGCCGAAAATCCAGAAGAAGTGCATCCACATTACCGCCGAGCCTCCTGCTTGCGTGTCAAAGAAATGTCCGCCGAGGTAACGGTCGACAAGCAACATGATCTGCGCCGCGGAAAGCGGGCTAACGGCAAGTATCACCAGCACCGCCATGACCAGATTGAGCCACGCCATGAGCGGCATTTTCCCCAGGGTCATTCCCGGGCAGCGCATGCACAGGACCGTGGCAATAATATTGATGGCCGTGCCGATGCTGCCGAATCCCGAAACCAGCAAGCTCAAGGTCCAGAAATCCGTGCTGTGTCCCAGGGAAAACGTCTTCGAGGTGAGTGGCGCGTAGGCAAACCATCCGACGTCAGGAGCACTTCCGGCCCCGTACAGCCCATTGGCCCCTAGGAAACTAAAATAAAGAAGAATGCCACCGAAGGCCGTCAGCCAGAAACTGAAAGCATTGAGACGCGGGAAGGCCATGTCTCGCGCACCGATCATCAGCGGGACGAGGTAATTAGCAAATCCAAACAAGAGGGGCATAACCACGAAGAAAATCATGGTGGTTCCATGCATCGTGAACATTTGATTGAACACGCCAGGCGAGACGAAATTATTATGCGGACGGATGAGCTGGATGCGCATGATCATCGCTTCGACCCCGGCGATCACAAGAAACAGCAAGGAATAAAGGATGTACAGAATGCCAAGCCGCTTGTGATCGACCGTGGTCACCCATTCGTGAAGGGTAGCGACGAGAGGGCGAGAGGGCATCTCGGCTCTAAACGTTGAGATTGCATCAGTCGACATCAGGTGCTCTCCTCAACGCGCTCAACGCAGCGTCGCCAAATATGCGGTCACTGCGTCCAGTTCGTGAGCGCTCAATCCCATGGCCGGCATTTTGGATGCAGGTTTGATGGCATCGGGATTTTGAATCCAAAGCCGGAGATTTTCGGGTGTGTTCGGCGCCGCCCCGGAAGCAATCGTGTCGCGGCTCATCAGGTGAGTCAGGTCCGGGCCGAAGCGCCCATCCGCCGCCGTGCCGGCCACGGCATGGCAGTTGATGCAGGCAGTCGTCTCGAATATGCGCTGCCCTTCAGAAACAGCGGCACTCGCGTGCACCGGCTGACTTTGCTCTTCAATCCAGCGGTTGAACTCATCACCGGATTGCACATAGACACGGAGAAGCATCTTGGCATGTTGCGTTCCACAATATTGAGCGCACTGGCCCAGGTAGAGTCCGATTTGCTGCGGGTCAAACCACATACTATTGGGGTGGTTGGGAATCAGGTCGGTCTTACCGGCCAGACGAGGAACCCAGAAGCTGTGATCTGTATCTGCGGAGAGCAGAGTGATGAAAGTCGGGGTGGGGTGAGCCGGGTCACTCACCGGCAGGTGCAGTTCATTCGCGGTCACGACATTCAGACCCGGATAGCGATACTCCCACCAGAACTGATGGCCGATGGCGGTCACTTGAATCGCGTTGGCCGGCTGGGCAGCCTTCTGGATGCTGGCGATCACGCGCGCCGTCGCCAAGAACAAGACGATAGTGATGAGAACCGGAATGACGGTCCATGCGAGCTCCACCTGATTGCTGCCGTAAACCTGGGGAGGCTCGCGGCCGTCATCGTCAGCCGGCTTCCCAAATCTCACGACACAGTACGCCAGCAAGCTGAATACGATCACGAATATGGCTGCGGTAACCGCAAGCACAAAGAGTGAGAGTCCAAAGATCGAATGTGCCGGCGTGGAGACGGGCGCAAAAATATTTGTAGGACTGAAAGGGCGGTCCGAAGGATCCGCTAGAGCGGCTACCGGCAAACAAAAGAGAACAATGACCTGCACTGCAAACCGCATGCGCCCATCGGTGGAGCCTCTATTTCGCATTCCCTTTACCTCTTCGCAATCCACCCAAGGGCTTGCCAATCAGCTCTTCGCTAAGCCCAACGCCCTCCGTCTCTCAAAGCCTCCCGTCCTGCTTCAGGGAGAATGGACTTGCCGAAGCAATCTCGGGAAAATATCGCGTTTACTCGGATTCAGCCCGATCTCCACATACGCCGCTTGTATCACCTGAACATTCATTCTTTGCGGATCGGGGAAAATGGAAACGGACTCGGTGTTCCTACCCCCCAAAAGAAATCCTCCTGCGCCTTGCATCTCGCCGGGCCGGTTGAAGTGGTGCACTGCCCCCATATCAACCTGCGTGCGTCTCTAGGCCTCAAGAATGCAAAACGTCAGCTCGTTCGCCTCAACTTTTTCCATCGGCGTCAGATAAAACCCCGAATAAATTCCGCGTGCTCCACTTCATTTGTGATTTGAAACGCTTCGCCGGGCTCGACGGCCTCGAATACCACATAACCTTCCGATGCATCCGGTCCTCAAGCCCAAGCCAGCGCGGAACCTCTCACTCTCAGATCCTCAGCTGACAGCAGCGCGTAGCTCCCGGCCGCTAGGTTCCCAACTGCTTGGTGCACCGAAGCGCAATCTCTTCCGACGCTCCGCTCTCTTGACGAAGTACTGATCCAGTTCGTGCCGCATTTTCGGCCGGGCGTGGAAGATCCGGGCCTTTACGGCCGCCACGGAAATGCCCATGTTCTCTGCGATCTCTTTCATCGAGTGCCCTTCCAGTTCAAAGAGCTCAAGGACGCGCCGTGCATTCGGCCTAAGCTCGGCAAGCGCTTCCCTTAAAATTCGCGCTCTTTCTTCGCGAAGGCATTCCTGCTCGGGGTTCGGCGCCAAATCTGTTACAGCATCTCGAAACGACATGTCCTCCGATTCAGAATGTTCGTCGATCGAGATCTCCACTTTCCGCGCCTTCTTGCGGAGCTTCATAAGAGCGACATTGATCGCAATGCGCGAGAGCCACGTGGAGAATCGAGAGCCGCCCTGGAAGTCGTGTAGATGAACGAATGCAAGCTGGAAAGCTTCTTGCACAACGTCTTCAGCGTCTTCGTGGTTTCGCATGATGCGTTGTGCGAGGTGAAAAATCCTCCGCTTGTGGCGATTGAAGAGCTCGCCAAAGGCGACCGATTGCCCGCTCATCGCCGCGGCCAGCAGCCCCGCGTCACTGCCCTGCCCGACTTCCAGGTCGACAGCCCCCTGGTGGCTCTGGAGGGCGGCTACATCTAGCGTCTGGATTGACATTGCTCTTCACCTTTCTGTTTTCATTGCCAAGAATCGAATTCGCCCCGCGGCGCCGATCAGGTGTGCCTGGTGGTCCTAGACCGGCACTCGTTAGTCGCTCCAGACGTTGGAGTCCTGAGAGCCATGATCTTTGCTGTGGGGCACTTCCTCTTCGCGCCCTGAGTAAAGGCACTCTTCGTACCAAAACCAGGGCGTGCTCTACGTCACCGCAAGTAGTTGATTAGGAAGGAAGATGAGACGGGAGAGCCGAATCCGAGTGCGCCAGAGTGTCGGAAGCGGAGACACCTCTTCTGACACTTCTACTGACACTGTGCCGAGATAACGGCGGTGGTCTGCCTCAACGCGCAAGTGTATGTAATCGACCGTGCGTCTCTGCTTGTTGGGGGGAACCGCTACTTGGGGATAGAACTACCGTTTCCTGAAATCCTTACAATTGGATTATCCAGGCTAGTTCGACTAACGCGGTCTGACGCGCTGATGACGCGCCCTGCCTGAATAGCTCCTCCTCAAAACTACCCGGCGAGGACCTGATTTCATGGTCCCTCCCCCGTGGAGCGAAACTCCTGTCCAACGCGCTGGTCTGCCAGTTGTGACGGTGTTGGGGTCCGGGCAGCCAGGGTGGAAGGACCGATGAGAAATACCTGGAAAGAGGCAGAACATACGGTTCGTACATTTGCCGCACGCGGGTCAAACTTTCGTCGATGCCATTGACCTCGCCAGGAGCAGGCCACCACGAGGTGCATTACGGTCTTTTCCGCAACAATAAAGTGAGGTTTTGGACACTCTTTGCAAGTTCCACGACTTCATCGCTTCCATGAAGTTCGAATTCAACTTCATAATTTCCTGTCGCAGCGTGATCAACGGCCTCTTTGAGGCTAACGAGCGGCTGTACCACTTGGCGAGGCAGAAAGAGGCTGACCAACAAACTAAATCCGAGAGTAATAGCCGAAACAATGCTCAGGCTCCACTCAGCGCGATGGATCAGTTGACGAGCTTTCTGGTGGTCCATCTGGACGCGCTCCCAATTTCGCTTTTCCAGCTCGGACGCCAGTCGCAGGGTCTGTTCACTTGACGCCTGGAGGTCCGGGGCGACTACGCGTAAGGCAGGGCTTTCTGCCTGAAGAGCTTCTGTAATCTGAGTATCAAACGATCCAACTTGAGTGCGAAGCGCTTGAATCAGCTCGGCTCGTTTCTCGTGCCTGGCCTTTTTGACAAGATCGTCCAAGTCTTTTTCATACGCCTGCACGGCTTCCCGAATGCGATCGACGGGTTCTTGTCTTGACTTTGCCATCGTCGAAACTGCCTCAGCGAATTGCTGCTGATATAGGGTGATTGCCTCCAGACTCTGCAGAACGGTGGTTTCTTCGTCAGGCTCAAGGTCCCCAATATGAACCAAAATTTGCTTCGCACTCGCGAGCGACTTCTGGCTCGTGTCAAGATATTCCGGGTCCTGGAACAGAACGTAGTTTCGCGCGGCTCGCCGAGCCTCTAACATCTCGATGGAGGCTTGTGCCGCCAGCTTTGCCGCCGGCGCATCGACATTCACGATGCGCTCCACGATCCGGCCCATCACAAACAAATAATAAACAGCCAGAAGAATAACGGGGACGAGAATCAACCTCACGATTGCCATGCTATAGGCAACTCTTTTTCGCAATGAGCTTCCGGCCGCAAAAATCTTGAAGGATTTTCGGATTCTCCATCGCATGAGCTAGAGCCTCCGCAGAATGTTACCTCAGTCCCGGCGAAACTTCGTGAGGCACCAACCGTGAGTTGTTTCGGAAGCAGACGAACGAGCGTCACAGGCCGCGCAGCGTGCTTGGCGGGATGTCATTGTGCCGCGCGAGGTCTTCGAGATCATCCAGATCACTTTGTATCTCGCGTACGCGCCACTGCAGGATCTCAATACCATCTTCGGGCGTGATGGCGATGTCGCCCTGGGCAAGATTTATGCCGCCCGTCGTTGTCATAAGTTCTCTCGCCTCTTCGGTTGCCAGACGATAGTGCTGAAGTCTAGCTTGCCTGCGTTCGAGTTCAGCCTGCAGCTCCGATGCCTGCTCAGCGTACCACTCGGGGTCCTGTGTCTCAACGTACTGTGAAGGCGCCGCGTCACCCTGGGCGGCCTCATCCGCGGCAACTTCTTCCGGGCCTTGGGCTACCACCGAGATGGGACTGAGGCTTCTAAGTCTTTCGAGGTCCTCGTTCGTCCGTACAACCGTTGTCCCTTCCGTCTTCCCCGCGCGCGGCTTGTTTGCCGCGCGCAGAGGAATGACGAGGGTACTCAGGGTCGTTGAGATGACGAGCGCAAACGCCAGATAACGACTCATCTTGCTTCCCTTAGTGTTTCGTCGACGGGGCGGGAGGAAAATGCTTGAACATTTTATTCACGCCCTTGTCGAGGTTCTTTGTGTTCTTGTCCGCTTTGTCGGAGAGCGTATCGCTCGATGAGCTTCGCCAGATCAATTTCTCTGTTTTTGCATCGAAGAGATCAACCACCAAGGTCCCCACTTTGTAGGTCTCGGTTGTCGTCGTTGCGTCGCCAAATCCGCCCCCCCAACGGCGCCCGCCTCCGAAGCCGTTATAGAAGGTGTCCATGGTTTGTTGATCCTGAGTTGTCTCAACGGCATCGACCTCGACGTCACCTCCCGAGGGAACTTCCGTCCAACCCTTTGCCGCCAGAGCACTGTTCACTGCACTCTTGATGCGGTCGACCAAGAGCTGGTCTTTCGTTTGGACCTTTTCCCAAGAGTAGGTTTTGTATTGACCAAAGTTTGCACTGTGGTCGTAGTCGGTCTTAACTTGTTGAGCGAACGAGACGCACGCTAGAAGCAGCATGAGTCCCACCGATGTTGCGATTTTTGATTGAAGTTTCATAGTTCCTCCTTCACCTTTTCTGATTTTTGTTTCTCCGAATTGGTTGGTCTCGACCATACCGCTCACTTATTAGGCAATTACCTTGCCAGCTTAGTCGCTCCCAAGTTCTTTCTTTTCGGCGTCTTAGCGGTTCCTCTTTAGCTCTCGCTGGCACGCTTCTGACACCGCCGTCAGATTCCGGGCTCCTTTGCTCATCGCAGGCTGTCGATTAAATGACAACCTCGGGGCCCGGGCGCGAGAGTCCCAATCTCTTAATCTTGCCCATCAGGGTGGTGCGCTTGAGGCCCAGACGGGCAGCGGCGCCCTTCGGACCTCCCACCACCCAGCGCGTTTCGCGAAGGATTTTCAGAATGTGACCTGACTCCACCTGCTTCAGAGTTGTCCCGGCCGGCTCGGTCTCGACGGGAGATTTCAGGTCATCGAGCGGCGCGCATAGTGTCGATCCAGTTGTCAAGATCACCGCTCGTTCGATGAAGTTTTGAAGTTCGCGAATGTTTCCGGGCCAAGGATAGTCGGTCAGCTGCTCCATCGTGGATGCCAGGACTGTGTCAATCCGTCTGTTCATCCGCCGGGAGAATTCCTGTACGAAGAATTCCACCAGCAAGGGAATGTCCTCCTTGCGTTCCCGAAGCGGAGGGATGACGATGGGAAAAACGTTTAGGCGAAAATAAAGATCGTCGCGAAATTCCTTGCCGGAAACCATTTCCGCGAGATTTCGATTTGTCGCCGCAACGAATCGCACGTTGACTCGCTGGGTTTGCGTGCTGCCCAGTCTTTCGAATTCCTGCTCCTGCAGAACGCGGAGCAACTTTGCCTGTAACTCCAATGGGATATCGCCAACCTCGTCGAGAAAGAGGGTTCCCT
>WNFF01003242.1_pt1 | contig 13373 bp, 29 predicted proteins | sample 5400441 | NCBI WGS metagenome assembly WNFF01 (sample SAMN13153345, study PRJNA577476) | soil metagenome | isolation source: 120 cm saprolite under Douglas fir tree site 2 hole 3 replicate 1 | place: USA:California | collected 2015-04-18
ACTTACCGAAAAAATCGATGTGGCACATATCCGGCACCTTGGAAAGCTTTAGTGAAACATTATTGCGAAAATGGTAACAAATACGTGATGCTGTGGGTTTTAGTTGATTCTTGGTTATACAATGTATATTTATAGTTTTGTTGGTTCGGTAAAATGCGGCAATATAGCAGAAAAAGCCGTATTTTGACTGTACAATGTCTTAAAAGGAGGTGGAAAAGTGTCAGATACCGTGGCCGTACTGCAAGGATTTACTAAAGAGGTCGTTTTAGAGAACGAATTGCTTACGCTTTTCCTCTTAGTGCGGCCCGAAACTGATTTGGGTGAGTGCTTCAAAGCGTGGGATACGGATAACCAAGAGTTTATTCGTGTTAATGGTTGGTTGTTTTCAATGAGTGGTTAACGGCTCGGTTGTCGGGCGGATTAGGTTTCAAGCGAACTTGGAAAGGGAGAATGAGATGGTGAATCAAATTTTAGCTGTACGCTGTAAGCCAAAGCGAAACGTGGCACATGAGGAATTGTCGAGTCCGAATAGCGTGCGTGTGTATCGTGCGTCACCGGAAGACGTCATGCTGCAGCTGCGCAGAACAAAGGATTACATCGGCATAGCACTTTCGTTCGCGGAATGTCGTGCGCTGGCTGCGATGTTGATCGAGGCCGCTGATCGGGGCTAGCGCGGTCGCGCCATCCATTGTCTAAGCGGGAGGCCATTGTTTGGTGGTCTCTCTTTTATTTTGTCCGTTTCTTGCTGCAGTCGAGTACGGATTAAGTCGCTGGCCCAAGGGGGCATCGCGTGTTTGCCAGCGCGCCAATTAGCGATCGTTGTGCGGTGAACCTTACCTTGGAATAGTGCCGTGAGATCCGGCGCCGCAATGAATAGCAGCGCTCGATCTATATTTGTTTGTGCGGATTTCCGAGGCCTTCCTCGGTATCTGAGTGGGGCTTGCTTCATGCATCCATTTCCAATGTCGCGCCGCTGGCGTCAACCCACTAACCAAGTCAATCCTAACCCCAAACCGCCAACCGGGAAGCCCCCAGCCTCTCGCTTTCAAGCGCCGAACGTATTCCACTTAACAGTGAAATCGTTTATCGAACGATAAATAAAATGAGAACATCGTTTGATATCAATGATGTATGTGCGGTGATATATCAGATGTTACGTGTACGTAGTACTTGGAACTGAGGGGGTATGGAGGGTCGGCAAGGGGTATGCCGGCTCGAGGTTACCTCACGACATTGTGATGCCGGGAACAGCCGTATAGTGGATGGACGCAGCGTGAAAAAATTCTTGGGTAGGACGACCCATACGTCCCCCAAAAATTTTCCAAAAAACTATTGCAAAATGCAATACCCCACCATACACTCCAAATCGCCAACCAGTCACCGCACGCCCTTCACCAGTGCGTTAAAACCAATACCCGCTAAAAAACGACCCGCAGAAATGATCGAATGCACGCCCCATTACAGCGCCCTCGGCACATCATCCAGACCGGCGATTGCCGTGAGATCATCCGTAGCTACCCGGAGAAGTCCGTGAACTGCTGCATCACCAGCCCGCCCTATTTTGGCCTGCGCGACTACGGTCATGCCAGACAGATCGGGCTCGAGAAGACGCCTGATGAATACGTTGCCGTTTTGCTCGACGTATTTAGCGCTGTGCATCGCCTGCTGCGCGACGACGGAACGTTCTGGTTGAACCTCGGCGATTGCTATGCTGGATCTTGGGGCGCGCGAGGACGCGGAGAAAAAACAAACGCGGCACGACCCGATTTGGAAAACAAATACGGTACCGCGGCGCCGGCGAGAAAAGGGTTCGCCAAGGAAGGCGTTAAGACGAAAGATTTAATCGGTATTCCCTGGCGCGTAGCATTCGCATTGCAAGCCGCTGGCTGGTATCTGCGCGATGCGATTGTATGGGCCAAGCCGAATGGAATGCCAGGCAGCCAGCAGGATCGCTGCACCTCGTCCTACGAGATGATTTTCCATTTCTCCAAGTCTGCGATCTACTGGTCCGACTTCGATGCGATCAAGACGCCGCCAAGAGAATCGACCATGGTACGAACCGCGCAGAATGTGCAGGCGCAGGCCGGAAGCCATCGCGCTAATGGCGGCACGCGGATCAATCGCCCGATGAAAGCGTCCGGAGGCAAGACCGACAAGCAGCGCGGGCATTCCTGGCAGCATGCCGGGTTCAATGAACGCTGGGACGCGACGGAAAAATCCGAGCAGCAGGCGCGGCCGGCGATGATGCGCAATGTGTGGTTCGTCTCGCCGGGCGGCTATCCCGGCGCTCATTTCGCAGTGATGCCGGAAGAAATAGCGCGACGCTGTGTCATTGCTGGCTGCCCTGAGAATGGTATCGTGCTTGATCCGTTTGGCGGGGTCGGCACCACGGCGCTTGTGGCATTGCGCAATAACCGTCGCGCTTTGCTGATCGAGTTGAATCCCGAGCACGCAGCGTCAGCCGATAAGCGGTTGCGCCAACACCTCCAACCGGACAATGGATAACCGATGACCCGTCTTCGCCAAGAGGCTGCGCCGGGCGCGGCCGAATCCAAGCCCTACCGCCCCCTTATTTGTCTTGATTTTGACGGCGTCCTGCACAGTTACACGTCAGGATGGAAAGGCGCGTCGACTATCTCTGACCCGCCGGTCGAAGGCGCCATGGAATTCATCTGGAATGCGTCCGATCATTTCCGCGTCGCGATTTTCAGCTCGCGATCCAGCCAGCCCGGCGGAATGAGAGCGATGATTCTGTGGCTCCGCTCGAACTTCCTGCAATACTGGGAGTGGCACACCACGCAGGCCCACGACAAGCTGGATGCGATCGAATGGCCCCTCGAGAAGCCTGCGGCGTTCGTCACTCTCGACGACCGCGCCATCACCTTCGACGGCACTTGGCCGGCGATCGCTACGCTGAAGGAGTTCAAGCCGTGGAACAAGAAGTAGTCCGCAAACGCAAGCCCCCACGCCCCGCGAGCTCATACCGCGGCGCCCGCCGCAATTATCTCAAGGCCGGCGGCAAGCCGCGCCCGCATAAATGGCAGACCCGCCTCGACTATTACGGGCGAAAGCACTCGGCCTTCGGCACCCCCGTGCTGCCTGACAATACGATGGATTACACATTCAAGGGGCCGGTACGGGCTAGCGAGAGGGAGCGATGACGGTGTTCTTCGCAGTCGTCGTGGTGGCCGGTGCGCTTTGGCTCCTTGTTGAAGCCGGTGCGAAGCGCGCCAGTGTGGCGCCCAGCATGTATCGAACATCCGGTAATGGCTGGCTTCTGATCATTGTCGGAGCGATCGGTATTTTATGCGTGAGGTTCCTGTCATGACCGGGCTTGAAAAGATGGCGAGAGCGATATGGCAACAGCGGCAGTTTATCGCCGCTCGCCAGGCCATCCCGCTTCCCAACTGGGATGACGAGAACGAGCTGCAGCGGAACGACGTACTGGATGAATGCCGAGTAGTGATCGCCGTCTTACGGCATCCAACTCAAGCTATGTTTGACAAAGCTTGCGACGTGGCCACTGATATGTCGGATCATGCGGCATGGTGGGAGGCGATGCTGGATGGAATTGAATTATGAGACTCCGCCGGGCCCACTTCAGGATCAGCGACGAGACCGCGGACTATCTCGACAAGTGCGCTCGCATCAGGAACATCAGCCGGACGTGCCTGATAAACCGCCTGCTGAATGTGGTCGCCGAGGATCAGCTCATCGGTTCTATTTTCGATGATGCGGACACCCTCAAGGAGCGGCGCAAGGGTGAGCGTTATTTCAAAGGGCCCGAGGCGTGAAGCATTGCAAGCGAGGTCATCCGCAGAACGAGATCAACACGCGCTTGTACGTCCGCAAGCCTGATGGCAAGAAGTACACCATGTGCCGCGCCTGCGCCGCCTATCTGCAGCGGGCGAGGTATCGGAATGACGAGGCATATCGCGCCTATAATTGCGCGCGCAACAAGGCCAGGTATCAGAGACGGATAGAAGGAGAGTGAGGATGTTTGGCGGATTTATAGGATCGCGGCCTAGGCCGGTCAAGCAGGACAATGAGACCGAGGTTGAGAAATTGCGTCGAGAACTCGCCGAAGCACTGGCCAGGATCGAGGAGTTGCGCGATGCGCTCGGATCGAATCATCCGGACGGCTTGAAAAGGTGGTTGTTTTGACTCCCGAACAATTCATCAAGACATCGAAGCGAATCTACGGCCACAAGCATTGGAAGGCGATGCTCGCCAAGGATATCGGCGTGCATCATACCACCATTCATCGTCTTGCCGCGCGCAGGCAGGATGTCCCCGGCCCCTACGAGGTTGCTCTTCTTGCGATGCTGCAGAATCACATCCGCCAGCTCGAGATCAACCGGGCCGCGCGATCGCTGCTGCGTCAGCGCAAGGGCAAGCTGATGCCGCTGCCCAAGAGGAAGCCTCGTAAACCTAGGCTACCGGCCATCCTAATTCCTGATACGGAGCCGTTATGACCAAACAGGAAATTCTTTTGGTGTTGGCCGCGCTGGTTGTGTATTGCCATCATCATGAAGGCTGGCAGGACGATCACCCACGAGCGCGTGATGACGCCGAGAGACTGCTTTCGAAAGCGGGCGTACCTTGGGAGGAAATGTTGAAGTGAGTTTTATGTATAAGATATGCGAGCCAGGCAGATTGGAAAGCCGATCTCAGGAGATAGTGCAAGTATCGGCACAGACCAGTTATGTAATTGCAAACAGCATGAAAGAAATCACGGAACGTTTTCCCGCAGCGCACTCGATCGAATGGCTTGGTCCATTTATCGATATCAGGCATGAACGATGATCGAGTCGCTATGACCCGGCGGCCGGCCGCCGTCGATTTATTTTGTGGACTTGGCGGATGGGCCGAGGGCTTGCTGGCCGAAGGCTGGAAGGTTATCGGTTTTGACATCGAACAGCACGAGTACGGCGAACACCGCTATCCCGGTCAGCTAGTGATTAAGAACGTGCTAACCCTGCATGGATCGTGGTTCAAGGACGCCGATTTGATCGTGGCTTCGCCGCCGTGCCAGGAGTATTCATACATGGCGATGCCGTGGACACGCGCCAAGGCCAAGGCCATGGCGATTCGGGCCGATGCCACTGGAGCGGAGCACGCAAGGCTTACACGATTGTTCGATTCTTGTTTCCGCATTCAGCGCGAGGCGTGCGAGGCGTCTGGACGACATATCCCAATGGTGGTCGAGAACGTGCGCGGCGCCCAGCCGTGGGTCGGCAAAGCCGCAGGAAAGTATGGCTCGTTTTATTTGTGGGGCGATGTGCCAGTACTTCCGACTACATCCAAAACCAAAGTGCCGGGTTTCCGCTTCGACGGCAGTGGTGGGAGTTTCCAGACAGCGAGTGTTCAAGAGCATACCAAAAACAATGGCGGATCGTGGTTCAACATCGCGCACAACACTACGAGCGGCAAGGGCAATAATCCGGACGGACGGAAAGTTGGTAAAGACTGGTTTGGCGGCTACGGGGGCGGCTTTGGATGGGACTGCTCGCCAATGAGACGCAATAGTTCCAAAAGCAAAGCCCGCAAGTTCGCCAGCGCCATGATCGCGAAGATTCCGCTACCTCTCAGCCGGCATATCGCCAGGACATTCAAGCCATGACCCACTTCAAGTTGATCGTCGAACTCGAGCGCGACATCCGCAACCAGGTCGTCATCGACCGGATGAAGCGGCTCAGTCGCATGCAGCGCATAAAAGTCTTCCTGATCCGAAATCGGCTTCCCTTGTTTTTTCTTGTCCTTGCTGCGGTGTGGACGTTCGGTTGCGTGCTGTCGATTTTATTCGTCAACTGGCCGTGAATTAAAAGGCGGTTCATTCCGGGCCGCTAAAATCAGGAGAGAAGTGAGATGGATATTGGTGGAGCGGTTGAGCAATTGCATGTGGGAAAGAAAGTATCTCGCGCCGGCTGGAATGGGAAAAATATGTATCTGGAGCTTCAGGTTCCGGATGTGCATTCGAAAATGACGCTTCCTTACGTTTACATGCGAACCGCGCAGGGCGATTTCGTGCCGTGGGTATGCTCGCAGACCGACTTACTGGCGGAAGATTGGGGAACGATCGCGACTTGACACGATGTAAATTGCAGTACAAATTGACTACATGCCGCGATATCCTCCCCCGTGTCCCGCGGCATAGCGAGGCGTCTCGAAGATGAATTGTAGCGAGACGCCTCGTTTTAATCTCAAGGAGAATCGAATGGCGCTTCACGTTTCCACTTACGAATATCTCAAGCCGACTGACTCGCAGATCGCCGACATGGCGAAGGTTCGTACTGCTGCCAAGGCCTATAACGATGTGCTCGATACAGTGCTACCCGACGGCCCGGACAAGACCTTCGTGATTCGCGCGCATCGATCCAATGCGATGTGGGCTAACGTCGCAATCACTCGCCTTCCCGACGGTACGCCGCGAACCTGATGCTCCGTCCTCGCCCCCTCAAGTCGACCTTCCGGCGCAGTCCTAAGAAGCGGGTCGTCTCCCGTTCCTTCCGGATCCCGCCGGAGGTTGACCGGATGCTGTCGGTCGAGGCGAGGAAGAAGGACTGGACCAAGAGCTTCCTGATCAAGGACATTCTCGTCGGTTGGTATAATTTCAGGACGGCCAAGGACAAGGTCGAGAATGTCGCGAACGCTGTGGAAGAATTGGAATGAAAACTATTTATGCGGTCAGTAAATTCGACAACGATTCAAAACGGCATTCCCTTATCGGTGTTTTCGAGAAGCGCGAGAATGCGATAGCCGTTTTGCTAGAAGCGGCATTTTCCGGCAGAGTATGGGTTTGTGTGGACCATCAGGATGTCACTGATGCGGTGGAGGAGTTGGAATGACAAGGAATGAAGCACGCGCTGTGATCAGGGATTTATGGAAGCAGCCGAAATCCGACAACTCGTCTGTGGATTTTTACATCGACATGTTCGTGAGATTAGGCGCGCTGGAGATCGAGGAGCCCCTGTCGCCTGCCCAACGGCTTCACGATGTGCTCAAGCATACTTCATTATCGGGCAGATTCACGGACATCTTGGACTTCATCGATAATGCGGGCTTGCAGTTGGTGAGTAAATGATTCGTCTCATGGCATTGTCCATGTTTCTATCCGCCAATCTGATTTGGTCTCATGACATTGAGCACCCGGAGATGGATCAATGGTACCAGACTTTGACGCAGCCGGATATGCCGACGTCGCTTTGTTGCGGCGAGGCTGATGCTTACTGGGCTGATGAAATTCATATCCGTGACGGCAAAACCTATGTGACGATCACTGATGACCGTCCGGATGCGCCATTGCACGGTCGCCCGCACATCGACGTCGGGACGGAGGTCGAGATACCGGACAACAAGCTGAAGTGGGACCGCGGCAATCCGACAGGGCATAGCGTCGTGTTTTTGTCCAGACAGCATTATGTTTACTGCTTCGTTCAATCAAGCGGAATTTGAAATGAAGATCGCCTTGTGCACTACAACGATTCACGTACCTCATGCGCTCAAGTTGTTGCGTAAGTGCTCGGATAATGTGAAGTTCTTCATAGCATTGGATCAGAAATCGCCGTTCAAGGAATTGGCCGGTTTCATGACTGGCGATCCGATGTCTTGCTGGCTGACGCCTGGCTGGCAGGAGCAGAAATGGAAGTGTTCGGAGGCGCTTGGCTGGAACACGCTTGCTAGGCGCAACATTGCTTTCCTCGAGGCATTGAAGTGGGGCGCCGATGTCATTTACTCGTGGGACAATGACAATATTCCGGTCGACCTCGATCATTTCACACATTTCGAATACTGGCTACATAGTGGTATCAAGGTTACCGGCACCGATACTTTGCGAGCTCGTTCCGGCGGCGCCATCGATAACGAGCGCTGGTTCGATCCCGGCTCCTTGCTGATTCCCGCTACCCGCCATCGTGGTTTTCCGCACGACAAGCCGGTCAGCAAGCTGGCCTCGTCGGTTACCGATGCCATGATCGGCATTGCCGCTGGCCTCGTTATCGGCGATCCCGACATCGATGCTTCCACTCGCATCGAGCGTGCTCCTGACATCGCCAACGTCCACATACTGGGCAGCACTGGGATAGTTGTCGACCCGCATACCTGGACCGTGTTCAATAGCCAGAACACCGCAGTGATTCGCGCGCTAATGCCGGCGTGGTTCATGATGCCCGGTGTTGGCCGCCATGACGACATTTATGCTTCCCTGATCCTGCAGCGTGTTGCTCGTGAGTACAAACTGCATGTCCACTTCGGCCCGCCGTTCACCTATCAGCAGCGCAACGAGCACGATTTGGTCGCCGATCTTCGCAAGGAGATCGACGGGATGGAGAATGTCCGGAAACTGGCCGCCGTTCTTGATGATATTACCCTGCCGGGCAAGTCGGTAATTGAGGACACCTGCGCTATTTATTCGGCGTTGCGTTATTGCTCGTTATTGCCGATTGAGTCGGTGAACGCGGCGCTGGTGTGGTTGGAAGACTGTGCAGGGGTGATGTGATGGAAGTTCCGACTCAGGTTATCACCTGCTACGACGGCGAGTGCGGCATTTCGTTCGCGGTGCCTGTATGGTGGTACACCGGCAAGACTCGCACGCATACAACTTTTTATTGTCCTAACGGGCATCGCCAGAGTTTTATCGAAGAAAGCGATGTCGACAAAGCGAGGCGCGAGCGGGATATCGCGCGTCAGCAGGTGGCTCGTGCCGAGCAGGAAGCAGCGGCAGCGCGCCGACAAGTAGTGCAGGCTCAGCGCGAAACCAAGCGACTGAAGAAGCGCGCTGCGGCCGGCACCTGCCCCTGCTGTCAGCGCACGGTCTTGCAGATGGCGCGGCACATGAAGACCAAGCATCCGGGTTTCGTCGCCGAGGAAACCAACGTCGTACCGATGAAGGCGACAAAATGAAACTCGCAATCGGCTACTCTACGAAGGATCAGGTCGAGCTGACGGATGAGACATACGAGCGTCTCCTCGATACCGAAACGGGATTCGATGTTTATTGGGGTGATGGATCGCAGACGGATGCGGGCTTAAAGTATTTTGCTGACTGTCGTGATTCCGCTTTTCGTTCGGAACGTGTTGTCGGTGGTGCTGATGCAAGTATTGCGTGGAAGCTGTCAAAGATGCTGGCAGCACCCGAGAACTACACTCACATCGGCTTGCTCGAGAACGATGTCCTGCTCGACACCGACTGGCTGGAACCAACTCTAGAATTGTTTGAGAAAGGGAAACAAGATGGACTCGAAGTGGGAGCGGTATCGCCACGATCTTATCTGGATCGAATCCTTATTCAGAGGGATGGATACGCGGTTATGCACAACATCGGCGCCGGTGCTATCATCTTTACTCGTAAAGCCGCGCGGATCGTCTTGCGAACTTTCAGAACCCACTGGTGGCCGGACAACGTTCGTTTATTCGCCCAGCTCTCCGGAATCGATCTTCGTACATACGCGGCTTTCCGGGGTAACGACCAGTTCGTCACCACCGATTGGGGATTCGAGGCCCAGCTCGCGCGGTGCGGTCTGGCCTCGCTTGCGCTCACTCCGTCGAAATGTACGATGATCGGGCAGAACCCCCCGCTTGAGCAGCAGGGTTTGGTGTTGACCACGCAACTGCATAATGATCTTCGAGCCGATGGAGATACTAGATCATTCGAATTGTATCGTGAATCGCTTGCGTATCTGCGCAATGGCGTGGCTTCGTTCGAATCGCCCGGCATGATTCATCGTGACGGCGCCAGCATGCTTTTTTTTCCGCACCAGCTGAAGGCAATCGGTGCTTCATGGTTCGGAAACCGCGAATTGCAATGGGCCCAGGGCTTTGGCCCGTTTGCCTACCGTGCCGGTGAAGGTGGTATGTCCTTGTCCGTGCACATATCCGGTCCTTGCTCGTTACTCGTCAGCGGCGGCATCAACGGTGCCGGCGTGATAATTGAGGATCGGCGTTCCGGATTCAAGGCGACACCAAATCTGCCGCCGGAAGCCGACCATCCGATTTCCATTCAGGTTCCGGGCGGCCCGGTGCCGCGGCGGGTTACTATTGATCTTGATTGTGGCGCGGTGTTCTACGGTCTTGCCTGCAATGAGCCGCAGATGATCGACAACACTTTCAAATTTGACTGGTCACAACTTCCAAAGGCAGTATGATGCCCGTAGGAATACCTAAATCCGGCAAACGTGAGCGGGATACCACACTTTTTAAAACCTGTTGTTGTGGAAAACAGTTCAAAACTTCTGCCGGAAGAATTGCAAGCGGGCGAGGAAAATTTTGTTCATCAGATTGTAAGTACAAAAATATGGTTCGCCGTTTGGGATACAAGCGGGTGGATAAAGGAATCAATCCAAGTTGGTTTAAGCCAGGTCATGTATCTGTGGCTACTTTTCCCGAAGGCTATCGTCCTGCCAATTTTAAAGAAGAAGGTTTTTGTTATTCCACGTTGCATCACTGGGTGAAACGCCACAAAGGTAAAGCTATTAAATGTGAACGCTGTGGCGGTTCGAAAAACGTTCAATGGGCCAATAAAAGTTGGGAGTACAAAAGAGATGTGGATGACTGGATAGAGCTTTGCTGTCGTTGTCATAGCAGATACGATCGCGCCGGTGATTGGGGCGCGGGATTGGCTAAATTTCCAGAGCGTTAGGAAAGTGCGATGAAGAAGGTTCTCATAACAGGAGCAGCCGGGTTTTTAGGGTCGCATCTTGAATACAGACTTCGTGCAGAAGGAAATTACGTCGTTTCGATTGCGCGTCATCATTCCTTATATAGGAAATCTGTTGCTCATGAATTTAATATCTTGGATCTCGCGAATACCTCTGACTTTCATTCTCATTTCTATCGGCATGATTTTGACGAAGTCTACCAGTTGGCTGGAAGCGTCGGCGGACTCAATTTTATCGGGGTTGGTGATTTTGATTCTGACATTCTCACCAACTCGATCAAAATAAATCTGCACACGTTGGAAGCGATCAAGCGGACCGGCGGTGTCGGCAAGATTTTTTTCGCTTCCTCTCAATGCGTCTATCCCGACGTAATTGAAGTGGATCCGTTCGCCAATGAACGCATTGCCGCACCCGAGCATTATGCGGCGCTTCCCTGCCGCGAGTCCGACGCCAGCTTCAATACCTTCGCCTTCGGCCAGGAGAAGCTGTTCGCTGAGAAATTGTACGATGCTTACGCGCGTAATCACGGCTTCAATATCGCGATCGGCCGTCTTGGCAATACCTACGGACCTTATTGCGAGTGGCGGGAGCCGCGAGCGAAAGTCGTTGCCGCCTTATGCCGCAAGGTTGCGACCGCGCCCTATGCCGCGCCGGTGGAGTTGTGGGGCGATGGGACTCAATCCCGGTCCTTCACTTATGTCGACGATACCATCGACGGCATGATCCGACTGATGGCGGATGACTACGACAAGCCCGTCAACATCGCCCATGCCGAGCCGGTGACAATTCAGGAATTGCTGGAGACCATCGGCAGTGTGGCAGGTAAGATATTGGCATGGAAGCCGACGGAAGGGCCGACCGGGGTTAGGTCGCGGACGAGCGACAATCGGCTTTGTCTAGAAAGGCTTGGCTGGGAGCCGACGACCTCGTTGCGGGATGGGCTTAAACAGACCTATCCGTGGATCGCCAAACAGGCCTTGACGGTGACTTCCATTTTGTAGTACAAATTGACTACACGCCCGGCGCCGGGCTAGTGGCGGCCCCAGAGAGCGAAAGCGATAGACCGTCTAGGATGTGGGGAATACTGGATACGCCCACGTCAACATATGGAGGGGAATATGATTCTTGGATATATAAGGGTTAGTTCGGCGGATCAGGCCAATGCTGACCGCTCATCTTTGCAGGTTCAGACCGACGTGATTGAGGGCTTCGCCCGTATCCGCGGTGTTGACAAGTGGGGCGTGCAGATTTTCACCGACGCCGGTGTGTCCGGTGCCACCAAGCTGGCCAAGCGGGAAGGTGGCGAAGACCTGTTGAAAACCATGCAGCCTGGCGATACGGTGATAGCATCGAAGCTCGACCGCATGTTTCGTTCGGCATCCGACGCTATCGATATGTTCGAGGTGTTCAAGACCAAGGGTGTCGAACTTGTGTTGTTCGACATTTCCAACGAGCCGATTTCGACTGGGGTCGGTAAGCTGATCATGACGATCCTGGCGGCAGTGGCCGATATGGAACGAATCAGGATCAAGGAAAGAACAGCTGAGGGACGGAAGGCCAACAAGAAGGCGGGGCGTCCGGTAGGCAACATACCGTTTGGTTACCGCAAGATAGGCGAGGGCCGCGGATCGACGATGGAGATCAATTTCGAAGAAGTCGCGACCTTGAACCGGATGCACGACATCTACCATTCTCGAAAATATCCAAGCTACGACAGGATGATCAAGCAGCTGGCCGAGGAAGGCATGTTGTCCCGGTCCGGCAAGCCGTTTGCGCCGGCGCAGATCCGGAAGTTTTTGATCGAGGAGACTCCGGCATGAGTTTGAAGCAGCGTTGTATTCAATTTCTTAACAGCATGCAGATTGCATACATACCACAGACGACCGTTGATGCCTTAGCGGATTTTGTGCAGTCCGAAATTGGGCGTGCCGCAGATTCGGTTCTTGAAGACACCGAACCGTTGGTGCTTTACTTCGCAACCGAGGCTGATCGCGAAGAACTGGTTACTGCCATATTGGCAGAGAAGCCGGGAATGCTTACGAGGCATTGGCCGTGAAGTGCCTGAGCATACTTTCCGGCAGGGGAAGTGTACAAAGTGCGGGCTTACTTATTTTGACCTGTGGTCGTGCAAGGACGCAGAGATGGATCGGCTGAAGGATAAGTTGGCGCTGGCGGCCGGTGTCGCTGTTCGGGCGACGGCGGCGATTGAGAAGGACGCCGATGAACTGATTGCTCGTGAAGACGAAATCGACGCGCACAGAAGGTCGGCATTTGCACCGCATCACGCTGCGATCGACCAGCGCATGCGCGAGTTGAACAGTTTGGAAGACGCCTTGAAGATCATGGAGAACGCCGACCCTTTGGCCGTTTCCGACGATTCTTCGGGGAAAAAGGAAAACGATACGATGACCGCTGACGAGTTCGATGAGAAGTGCAAGGAATCTTGTCAATATTGCCACGACGGCATGGCGATACGGCAGCGTGAGGACACCAAGGAGTGGATTCACGAGGGGGCAGTCGCGATCCCCGGCACGCTTGGTAAGCGGATGTCGCATACCGTTTGCCTGGCATCGAATTTCAGGAACGATCACAAGGATCATATCGTTGGCTGAATGGCACTTGATAGAAACCGTTCCGCATGATCGGTATGTGCTGTTGTTCTCGCCTCATTCGCCTAGGTGGGATGGAAACATGGAAGTGGCCACGTGGTACGGCGAC
>WNFF01003243.1_pt1 | contig 13373 bp, 16 predicted proteins | sample 5400441 | NCBI WGS metagenome assembly WNFF01 (sample SAMN13153345, study PRJNA577476) | soil metagenome | isolation source: 120 cm saprolite under Douglas fir tree site 2 hole 3 replicate 1 | place: USA:California | collected 2015-04-18
CCAAGGCCATCCCCAGTTCGGCGCCCCCGCTGCCCATTTCGTGGGAAATCGTCACGATCGCCATCGCATCCTCCTGTGCCGAGCGCTCCGGAACTGTGAGTTCCAGTCAGCCAAAGTCGGAGGGATCTGAGAGGTGGCGAGAGCGTAGTCCGCCGGACTGGAGGAGTCAAGGATCCGTTTGGCATCTTCAGACACTCGGAGAACCCTGCATGACAGATCGCGGGTCAACACTCATAGGGGTTTTCTGAGCGCTGTGATTGCCTGTCCACACCACAGACCGCGGACTCTCAGGCTTTTCAAATCTCGCAACGAAGTTCGGGCCCCAAGGGAGCTCCGTCAGCTTGACAACCATGGGGTGGGGGTAGACAGTTGCGTCGACGTTTCAGGTCCGGCCCTCAGGAGGTGCTGATGCTCCGGGATCGGGTCCCTCGACAGCCCTTCGCCGCCCCCGTTGATCAATCAGATGGTCCGGGCGGGCATATGTGTGGCCCCGCTCTGATTGGGCGCGGCCCAGCGGATCTCCGTGAACCCCACCATCGAGCCCGTTACCCATTCCTGGTGCGTCCGCTCCGAAACGAGAACCAGCGGAGTGAGTCACCGAGTGAGTGAGACGCTGCCGTCAACGTGTCGGAACGGGTGAGCGGGCTGACCGAGCGCATGACGCGCTCGCTCAACACCGCGAGAGGAGGGCGGGAATGAGTCCATTTCGGACATCTCGAAGGAGCACCACTCGATTCGCCGACTGCATCGCCCCGCTGCTTTCGCTGTTCGTGTTTCCGATCCGAGCCATGGCCCAAACCACAAGGGCTGATTCGCCCGGCACGGCCCCGGCATCCTCCAATCCCGGAGGGGCGATCGCCATCGTGGTCGTGGTGGTGGCGTTGCTGGTGGTGATCGGCGTCGGCGTCAAGCTCTACGACCTCAAGCGCAAGCGCGAGGACGAGGTCATGGCTCTCCAGTCGCAAATCTCCGACGCGCTGCTTCTCGACCCCTCGCTCGCGCGGTTGCCGATCACGGCGTTCGCGAGCGGATCCCTCTGGCGGCGCTCACGGGTGGTGATCGCGATTAGGGGACCCGTGCCCACGCCGGAGCTCCGGGCTGCCGTCATGCGGCTCGTCGAGCGGGAGGTGTCCAATCGTCAGCTCGGCGCGCGGGTCGAAGATCGGCTCGTGATCGACCCGCTGATGGACAAGCACGTGGCCTGAGCCTTTTGGGGCGGTTGGTGAGACCGGGCGTCAGGACTCGCGAATCGTCGAGTCCTCGGCAGATGGGCTCACGATATCCGGCAGTGGAGTCAACGCGCCGTGGCATGGACCAGCCCGGACGCCGTGGATGTTCGCTGCTGGCAGACTATGGGACTGCAGTTTTTGCAGTCTGCAGAGGCTGCCCGACCTCTGACGCGCGGTCATTACCCTGCATCGGTCCCTAGATAGGCCCACTGGTATACGGGGTGCACGAGGGCAGTGGAACCGTTCGGATGGAATTACGCATGCTCTATCCGCGAGAGTTGGTCGTGCTGGCCGAGACTGGGCGAGATGCCCTCGGTCCGCGCTTTGCGGAGTTTGCCGACCTTCCCGCTTACCGGAGGGATCAGGGACTCGTGAGCGGGATCCTTGCGGGTGACGAGATAGTCGCAGCGGCGCTTTTCCGGGTGAACCGTAACGGCGGAGCGCCCATCGGTCAGATCCATCGCCTCGTCTCGTTTGTCGGCGATGATGAGCTCGATCGGCGGCTGAAGTGGCGACTCGTGTCAGGTCTCGAGGTGACGTTCTGGGGCCTTGGGGCGAGCCGACTCGAAGTGTTCACCGAGGTGGACGACAACCTGGTCCGGGTGCTCCGCGGTGCCGGATATGTGGCGGAGCCCACCGACCGGTCGCCGACGGCGGGGCATACGCCGCCGCGCATCCGCCTTGTGAAGGCGTGCCCCCGTCATGGGGATCGACACAGATGCTCGTTCACCTCCTTTCCCCGCGATCCGGGCGATGCTAGAGTAGTGCCGACGCCGCGCCGGAAGAGAATCGTCGAGAAGGATGCGCAGGCACCCGGAACGTCTCCGGGCACGTATCCGGTTCGTCCGCAGTGGCGCGATAGCGAGAGGGCGCTGGACAGCGCTCACGACGTGCACTAACCAGTATGTTTCGGCCAGGATCTGCCTACAGCCCAGTCGCGCACGTTTCGGTCCGCGTGGTCCTATCGGTGTCAGGCTTGGTCGCGCTCCTCCTCGCTCTGGTCGTGAGCGCCGGGATCCAGTATGAGCGCCGTCGGCTGGCGACATCGGGAGTTCCGATGCCCCGGGCCACGCCGCTCGGGACCGTCGGTGCCCTGACATCGCCCGAGTTGGTGGGCGCCTTTGCGATCCTGCTTGCCCTGGCGGTGATCGGAATCGTCCTGTTCACCACGTACCTGAAGCACCGGGCGATCACCCAGACCTTCGAGCAGGTCAAGGGTCTGATGCGCAACATCCTGGAGAGCATCCCTACCGGCGTCTTGACGCTGGATGCGCGCGGGGCCGTGACATCCTTGAACGGTGCGGGCGAACGCCTGCTGGGGCTCCGCGCACCAGCGATCGGGGGCCGACTCATCGGCGACGTGCTCCAGGAGGTGCCGGAGCTCACCGACTGGATCCTCGCCGCGCTGGCGGGCGACCGACTCCTCACGGAGCAGGATTTCGCTCTGGCCAACGCCGGCCGCCAGGTCAAGGTCCGGGCCTCCGCCTCGGATTTGCGAAGCGAGTCTGGCCAGACGCACGGCCTGGTCGTGTTGCTCCGCGACATCACGGAGATGGGCAAGCTGGAAGCGCAGCTCCGGCGATCGGATAAGCTGGCGGCGCTCGGCACCCTCTCGGCCGGGGTGGCCCATGAGGTGAAGAATCCGCTCCATGCCCTGGGTCTCAACCTCCACCTGCTCCAGGGGGAACTGGCGGCCGGGGGGCCTGACGGGAACGCAGTCCGCGGCTATCTCGACATCCTGCGATCCGAGCTGCAGCGCCTGCATCGCATTGTGGAGAACTTCCTCCGCTTCGCGAAACCCTCCGTGCCCGAGATCAAGCCTGTCGACCTGGTGGCGCTCGTCGAGCGAGTTCTCGGGCTGATTGGGTTCGAGGCCGCGAACGACAGCGTCAGGATCGAGACCCACCTGGATCCCGACCTCCCGAGCATTCCTGGGGATGAGGGCCAACTCTCCCAGGTCGTCCTCAATGTGATGATGAACGCGCTCCAGGCGATGCCAGAGGGGGGCGCGATCACGGTGACGGCGCGGCGGGACGGCGACTGGGCCGAGGTGGCCGTCAAGGATACTGGACCCGGGATCGCCGACGCGATCCTGCCCCACGTCTTCGACCCGTATTTCACGACGCGCCCGAGCGGGGTCGGTCTCGGCTTGGCCATTGCGCATCGGATCGTCCAGGGCCATCACGGCAGTCTTGACGTCGAGAGCCATGTGGGGAGCGGGACCACGATGATCATCCGGCTCCCGCTCAGTGGGCCCGCGGGGCGAGGGGAGGAGGGGTGATGGCCGATCGCGTCCTCGTGGTCGACGACGAGCGCCACAATCGCGAGGCGCTTGCCAAGATCCTTGCGAAGGCCGGCCACGACGTGGTGGCGGCGGCGACGGGTGAGGAAGCCCTGGTGGCGCTCCAAGATGGCGAGTTTGACCTCGTGGTCACCGATCTCCGGATGATCGGCATCGGGGGGATCGAAGTGCTGAAGGCGGCCAAGCAGCACGCCTCGGAGCCGGAGGTCATCCTCCTCACGGCGTACGGAACGGTGGAGAGTGCCGTCGAAGCGATGAAGCTCGGCGCCTACGACTATCTGACGAAGCCCGTCGATCCAGAGCGGCTCGTCCACCTCGTCGGGAAGGCCCTGGAACACAAGGCACTGCGGCACGAAGTGCGGCAGCTCCGGGAACAGGTCGCGATCAAGGCCGCCTTCGGCGTGGTCGTGGGGCGCAGCGCGCGGATGCGGCAGGTGTACGAGACGGTCAGACAGGTGGCGCCCACCCTGGCCACGGTCCTCGTCATGGGCGAGTCGGGAACCGGGAAGGAGCTCGTGGCACGGGCGATCCACAGCCGGAGCCCACGGCAGAAAGGCCCGTTCGTGATCCTGAACTGTGGGGCCTTGCCGGAGACGCTGATCGAGTCAGAGCTCTTCGGCTACGAGCGGGGGGCTTTCACGGGGGCCACCGGGAGCAAGGCCGGCCGGGTCGAGCAGGCGAACGGCGGGACGCTGTTCTTGGATGAGGTGGGCGAGATGAGTCCGAAGACGCAGGTCGATCTGCTCCGCGCTCTCCAGGAGCGCGAGGTCCGCCGGCTGGGAGGGGACCGGCCGGTGACGGTGGACGTCCGCTTCATCGCGGCGACGAACAAGGACCTTGGAGGGGCGGTGAAGGGGGGCACATTCCGCGAGGACCTGTACTACCGGCTGGCCGTGGTGCCCATCACGCTCCCTGCCCTGCGGGAGCGGCCCGAGGACATTCCCGTGCTCGCCAGCGTATTTCTTCGCGAGTTCTGCACCCAGTACGGGCGCCCCGAGAAATCGCTCTCGGCCGCCGTCCTCCAGATCTTCCGCGAGTATGCGTGGCCAGGCAATGTTCGGGAGCTTCGCAATCTCGTGGAGCGGCTCGTCGTCACCGTGCCGGCCAGCACCATCCGTCCCGTGCACGTGCCGTCCACGCTCATGACCGGCTCGCCACCAGAGCGAAGCATTACCATCCCCCTGGGCCTGCCGCTCCGCGCCGTCGAGGAGCAGGTCATCAGAAAGATGCTGACGGACGTCACTGGGCACCGCGAGAAAGCCGCCGAGCTCCTCGGGATCAGCGCGCGAGCCCTGCACTACAAGCTGCGCCGGTACCAAATCGAGTAGGCTGGCCGCCTGCCAAACCATCCGGTGTTACGGACGGCAACTCCGGCCACTCCGGCGATGCATCGCGGGCTCAGACGCGCGGTCGGGAGTAGATCTTCCAGGCGAGCGGTTGGTGCTGCGCCAGGAGGCAGCGGATCACGCCGGCGCGATGACCAAGCCGTTCGTATGCCGTCACGAGGGCGAGGCGCACGACGGATGCTTCGAATTCGATTCGGAGCGAGCGGAGGAGCGAGCAACAACCTGGGCTCGTGGCTCGCCCAAGCAGCCTGAGGGCGATCTCGAGGTGGCACGCAGCGAGCCGGGCCTTGCCCGCGCGGAGGTAGCTGATCCCGAGCATGCGGTGCAGGGTAGGGTCGTCGGGCTTCCGCGCAAGCAACGCTGAAAAGCCCGAGGCTGCCCGTACCGGGCGGCTCGCAGCGAGATCCTCGAGGGCCTCTCGATAGGCAGGTCCCCGGCGCTTGCGCGTGAGCGAATCAAACGCGCGGTCCACCACATTGAGGTATTCCTTCCGGGTCACCATGGGAGCGGCCGGGAAACTCCGGGCAAGAAGATAGCCCATTACCGCCCCTCCGCTCCGCTGGCATGAAGCCACGCCTCGATCCGACAGTGCCCGCGGGTACTGTTCTCGGGCGGTGTGACGCCAAGGCGAAGGTGTCCCAAGCCGCCGCAAAAGATGCAGACAATGACCTGGCCGTCTTGCGCCGTGGCCCGCTGCCAACTCTGCCCACACATCCCGCACGTAACGACGTAGATCATCCTCCTCAGGCCCTTTCCCCTCAGGGTGTCCCGTGGCGGCTCGGCCATGATCATGAGCCCTCCGGCATCGGGGCCACGGCAAGGACCGGCATCGTACGCGCCCAAAACGTCGGCCTGGGGTAGAGCCCCGGCGCCACCCTCCCGCGCGGGTCGGGACCGCTGGTGACGCGTCCCATCGTCCACACCACGAGCAGGTGCCGCCACTTGCCTGCGGCTGCCAACTTAGGGGAGCCGAACGAACCGTCGGACGGAATCACTCCCTCGCTCAGGGCCACGAAGACCAGGAGGCGAGGTGTATCCAGCGCTCGGTAAATGGACATTCCGGCCACCGAGGGCTCTGCCGACGCGGCCCGCGACCGACCGAGGAAGTGTGCGAGCGCGTCCTGCACATCGCCTGGCGCCGCCGACAGTTCAAGGCTCCATACCTGACAGTGCGGAAGAGGGTAACGGTAGAAGCCATCGACGAGCTCAAAAGGCTGCGAGATCGGGCCCTCGACGACCGTGTCTCCGCAGGTCGTGGCCACCTTGGCCTCGAGGACAGGTCCGGATCGCGAATCGGGTTGACGATCCTCGATCCAGAGAATGTGATGAATGTTGTCTGCAAACCGGCAGATCTGCACGGCATCGAGGCTCTGCCCTTGGATCATACCGGTCGCGATGCCCTGCAAACGACGGAGAAGCTCGGACTCCCGGCCCGGCCGCGCATCAAAGACCCTCAACAGCATGACGGGATACCTCCACTCAGTGATTGGGCAAGAGGCATGCCGACTGGGAAAGCGCTGGATAATCCCCTGGTTAGTGCCTGCGCGAAGGAAGAGTTTGGCAGAGCTCCGGGGGAGGGCAGCAGGATTTGCAGCATTGGGAGCCCCCTCATGGGCTGAAGGACCCAGCCATCGTCTACTCGCTGTGGAGCCGTGTCTAGCTGATGGCGACGGGTAGCTCATTCGGATCGCGACGCGAGGTGGGCCGCAGCGCTTCGCGGAGGGAGGCGCCTTGGATTCTCCTCATGGCTAAAGGAGAGGGACCGTGAAAGCCTGACTCTAGCTGCAAATTGTGCAGGACGAACCACCACCACACTGGACGCCCGCAGCCCTCTCGTGGAGCCTTGACAGTCGCTCAATCGCCAGAGAGGCCTGACTCCCCCGATCCTGCAATTTCTGCAGTGGCATTTCGTCTGTATTCCGTCATGACGGCAATTCCGGCTGATTTGATCGGGCCATAGAACGGTGGCATCCGGGTTGCCTAGTTGCGTCTGGATGGGGATGCGGCTCTGATCGTTTCGAAGCGGGAAAGGAAGAGGGTTAGTGTGGGAACGCAGAGACTAAGGTCTTTGATCACGGTGCTCGTTGTGCTCTGGAGAGTCGTCGCCATCGGGGCTGTCATCATCTACAGCATCCACCAGGGCAGGCAGGACCACGTGCAGCCCCTAGGCCGAGGCGACGAGACTCCGCATACTCGACCGCGAGAAGGCGCCGGCCTCGGCAGGGATCTCAAGGTGCTTCCGAGCGCCACGGAATTCGCTGACACACAGCATCTGGTGCTCGAAGTGTCCGCGTTGAAACCGTCGAGCCCCGGACCAGGCGTGGCCGATCCCCACGACGCCTTGCTCCGCTGCATGGCGCGACACGGGCAGGCGGCGCTCACGGCCTGTGATGAGGCCGGCAGTTCGAACCTCGGGCCCGAGGAACGCGCGGCCGCCCACTACCACAAAGGTCTGGAGCTGATGCGTCGCGGTCGCGACGAAGACGCCGCACGGGCTTTCGGAGCCGCCGCACGGCTCACCCCTGGCGTTCCCGCGATCCACACGAGTTGGGGCGCGGCACTCGCACACGTGCATCGGTGGCACGAGGCCGCAGAGGCGGATCGGCACGCGCTTCGTCTCGACCCGAACAACCCTGATGCCCACTACAACCTCGGGGTGGCGCTCGGCCACCTGGGCGCTTGGACTGCTGCGATCACTGAGTTCAGGACTGCGGCTCGGTTCCGCCCCGCCGATGCCGACGCGCGCTATAACCTCGGCGTTGCCTTCAATGCCGTCGGGCGGCACGAGGAGGCCATGGCGGCATACGGCGAGGCCGTCCGAGTCAAACCCGGCTACGCGGCGGCCTGGGGGAATCTCGGCATGACCGCGCTCCTGCTGGGGCGGGACGGGGAAGCCACCGCGGCCTTCGCGTGTGCCAAAGCCGCGCAGCCCGGGTACTTCGAGAGCCGAGCAGTCCAGCGGGGAGCGTGGGAGATCGTGCAGCGCCGGCTGCAAGAGGGATCGTGCTCGTCCGCTGCCATATCGGGTGGCGGTCCCTGCTCCTCTCTTGCGGTGCAGAGCGGCGGGCCGCCAGCCGCCTGTGATGGACACAACGAGGGAAGACCTTCCATGTCATCACGAAAGGGGTCGGACCGTCCGTGAGTAGCGACCCTCCTAGAGACGCTAGCAAGCCGTCGCCGGACAGCATGCTCACGCACGGGAGGAGCATTCGTGCGGCGCGTCTTCGGGCTTGAAACCGAGTACGGCTTCTTCTGCCGCGTCAACGGGAATCGCCACCCGTCACGGGAGAACATCATCAGCTATGTCTTCAATGAGACGGTGCCCGGGGCGCGAAAAGGAAACGTCTTTCTCGAGAACGGCGGCCGTCTCTATCTCGACAGCGGGTTTCATCCGGAATACGCGACCCCCGAAAGCGACCACCTCGCTGAACTGGTGGCTCACGACAAGGCCGGCGAGCGCATCGTCGCCGACTTCTTGGTCCGGGCCCGCCGCCTCATCCACGAGCAGGGATTCACCGGATCCGTCCTCGCCTTCAAAAACAACACGGATACGGTCGGGAACTCCTACGGCTGCCACGAGAACTATCTGGCTCGCCGCGACGTCGCCCTCGAGTCCCTCGCCGCCGGCCTCATTCCCTTCCTCGTGACCCGCCAAGTCTTCACGGGCGCGGGCAAGGTCCTGCGAACGATCAGGGGGTCCCAGTTCTGCCTTAGTCAGCGCGCGCAGCATATCTGCCAGGAGATCTCAGGGGGAACCACGACCACGCGGGCCATCATCAACACGCGCGACGAAACCCTCGCGGACCCCACCAGGTACCGGCGCCTGCACTTGATTCTCGGCGATTCCAACATGTCCGAGGTTACCACCTACCTCAAGATTGGGACTACTGCCCTCGTCATCGACATGATCGAGGACGGCTGGCTCAACGGCGACTATTCACTACATGCCCCGGTGGAGGCGTTGCGGACTATTTCCCGTGACCCGACCCTGCGCGTGACCGTCAAGCTCAAGGACGGCCGGCTCCTGACGGCGCTCGAGATCCAGCACGAGTATCTGGAACAGGCCTTCCGGTACGTGCAGTCCTCTGGCGGTGACGCCGAGCGACGAGACATCCTCTGCCGGTGGACGAGCGCCATCGAGCGACTCGACCGCGAGCCGCTTCTCCTCGACCGCGAGGTTGACTGGGTCATCAAGCTCCGCTGGATGACGAACCTGATGGATCGGCATGAAATCTCCTGGAACGACCCGCGGATACCCCTCCTCGACCTCCAGTACCACGACATGAGACCTGATCGGAGCGTCTATCATTCCCTCGTTTCACTCGGGATGGTCGAGCGGATCACCACCGACGCGGTGGTCGAGCGGGCCATGCACGTCCCGCCCCAGACGACCCGCGCACGACTGCGGGGCGAGTGCATCCGACGGTTGCTCGTCAGCGGCACAGAGTACCGAGTCGATTGGGGCTGCCTCAAGGTGCTCGGAGCAGAGGAGCCAACGCTGACCATTCAGTGGCGAGACCCCCTCCAAGCTCACGACGAGGACACCGAAGACTTGATCGAGAAGTTGACGCGTTCGACCTAATTTCCCGAGCGCCTCATGTGCGTCTACTGCAAGGGAGCGTCTGAGTGCGACCATGAGCGTGATGCCTGCGAGGCGAGTCGCGGCGAGCGCTGCATCTCCTGCGGGCACGGCTCCGCGGCGTTCCTGTCATATCCGCCTGGGCCACGACTCACGATGTCATGGTTCCCGAAGGTAAATCCGCGCAAGCGAAAGCCGCTGACGGAGGCCGCTCAGGCACCCCGGGCGAGGACAAATAAGAAGACTCGATGAGCTACTCCACGGAAAACTTCGTACGCCGTGCCGTCGTCGGGCTCCTTCGCGGCGAGTATGCGGGCAAGTGCCTATGCTCAGCGTGTCTCATCACGCTCACGCATCAGCATATGCAGCGCGGGTGGCGGAAGTCAGAGATTGAGCGATCAATGGAGGCTGTATTTAAATCTCCAGAGCCGCTTACGTGCATGGTGCCGTCGATCTGTGCGCTCTGCCAGAAGACGACGCCGTGCCTCGGTTCGCTTCGTCCATGATTCCACCTGTGGGGTTCGGTGAAGAAGGCCAGCGCCGCCGAGGGCCGCGTCGGATGCCGATACAGGCAATATGTCTAACCTCCAACCAGCCCTTTGGAACGCGGACACCTTGCTTGATAGACGGCGGTCTAACAAACGGCGCAAGCCGATGGGCTTCGCCCGGAGCTGAGCACTGGCGCGAGACCTCAGGCAACGGAGCAGCGATGCTCAACCGCGGTGTCGTTATCGTACGGCCGAAGCAGCCCTACCTGGATTGGGCGGCGGGACTGGATGACTCGGGGATCGTACCCGATCCGAACGATGAGCAGACCATATACCTGATCCCGAGCTTCGACGACGAGGAGGAAGCGTGGGAGATTCTCGAAAAGATGCATCGCGCGATATTTGAGAACGAACTCTATGGGTGGCACACGGACGAGACGGCATGGCCACAAGGCCGAGACTTCGCGATGTTCAAGGCGTGGTTCGAGATCGAATTGCGCTCAGTGGTCGAGGATCTCTGCGACTACGTGATCATTGATGAGGATGATGAGGGCTAATCCCATGGTCGAGTAACTATCCGCTGTGCAACAAATCGTTCAATCGATCGTACTAGAGGAGCGATCTTTGAGGACTGTCTCGTTATGGGGCCAACGTCATCAGGGCCAGCGTCATGCCCCCGCGGAGTCTGGTTTTGAAGCGTCTACTTGACGGGGAGGCTTACGGAGGTCGCCGAAGAGCCCCATGAATTCCGTGCGCTGGGCCTCCGACAGCGGCTGCCAGTAGCGGCCGAACGACCGGCGCGCAACCTCCCGGAACTCGAAGATCTCGTTGGCGATCGTGCGGACTGCCGCCCGGCGCTCGACGACCTTCTCATCGCCCTTCAGCGCGGGGTTGTCGATCGTCGCAAGGACGCGGTCGATGACGCTTTCGCCCTGGCATTCACCTAGTTGAGAGCCAGCTCAGTCTTTCTCTCGATGCTGCCCCTGCCACCCGGCGGCGGCGCCCCCTCGGCCCCAACGCCGCACCCCTCCGCCCGCTTCTTGACCGCGAGCCCGTGGCGGCGCAGGATGGCTCCGGTCAGAGGGGGATCGCGGTGCTGACGCTCGCCTTCGCCCCGGTGACGCGAGCAATCCCCGGTGTCAGGCTGGGGCCCGGAGGAGGCCGCATTTCGCCCACCCGCATCGCGCGGCGAGGGAGCCGAGGGAACACCGTCCGTCCATGCGCACGAGTATGTTATTCGATCACTTCGGGTGAGAGGACTGATGGGGGATCGGGACAAGAGAGACGCGCCGTCGAAGTGTATTCGAGCACCCGGGCGACGAAGAGCCCGTCGATATCCTGATCACCCCCCGCACCAACGTCATGTTCCACTGGGTGGCGGGACGTTCCTATCCGGAGGGGGCCAACCTCGCCGCCGTGAACCGAGCGCGGAGAGAAGTGAAATGACTTCTACGTACTCGTGCGGTCCGCGCCAACGGGCAAGGGAGATCTGATGGTACAGTTGCTCTTTCTAGTGGGTATGATCGCATTCCTTGTGGCTGGCTGCGGGTTTACCTCGACCTCCCCTGGCGAAGCCGTTGTGTTTTCTCGATTTGGGGATGTCAATCCGAAATGCTACCCAGCCGGGTTTTACCTATACAACCCCCTCACCACCTCGGTCTACCATGTTGACGTGAAGGTTCAGAAATTTGAAGTCCAAGCAGATGCGTCCAGTCGAGATTTGCAGAACGTCCATACGACGATTGTGGTGAACTTCTCCATTGATGGTACTAAATGCCATGAATTGATCAAGAACGTCGGGGCGAACTTTACCCAGCAGATTATCCACCCCGCCGTGGAAGAGGTGACGAAAGCTTCGACGGCACTGTTTCCGGTCGAGAAGGTCATCCAGGAACGCCCGAAATTGAAGAAAGAAATCGAAGATGGATTGAAAGCGAGGCTGTCACCATATTGGATCACGGTGCAGGCCGTGTCGATTACGAATATTACATTTTCTCCCGACTTTAGTCATGCCATTGAGCAGAAACAAGTCGAGGAACAGAACGTTCAAAAGGAAGAATTTGTTCGGCAACAGGCCATCAAGAAAGGGGAGACACAGCTCGCCTTAGCTGAAGGACAAGCGAAGGCCAATAAGCTACTTCAAGAATCGCTCAAGAGTTCACCCGAAGTGCTCCAAATGAAGGCGTTAGACAAGTGGGATGGGAAGCTCCCAACCTATATGGGGAGCGGCAGTGTTCCATTTATTCGGCTCGAACAAGGAAAATAGCCCCATGATTAAGCTCATTGTTGGCGCGGGAGAAGTCTTAGTCTTTCTTCTCATCCTTGTGGCATGTGGGTGTGTTGTCTACCTAGGTCTCAGGCTTTGGGATAAAGAGCGCGCTCGGAGAATGGTGCAGCGAGTGATGAAGAGCAAAGACCCCAAGGAACGTTTCTAATGTCTAATTCGATGCCGTCTCCATCCTCCCCACTTTGCTTATTCGACGTTGGGGGGTGTTGACGACCTGACCGAGGGGACGGGCGGCTCCGTGGACGCCGTCGTAGGGATGGCAATCAGAAATCGCGGACTACACCATTCATCGACAGCGTGGACAAAGGTAGTTCGTTCACTGATTGGCGGACAATGCCTAAGCGCCTTAGCGGAGCGCGACGGTGAGCGCTGCGAGATCGGGTTCATCCTTGGCCCTACGTACAGCCCGGATCCCGAAGACGACCCAGAGGGCGAGGCGAGCGAGCCGGCCCTCCGTGACGTCCATCGCCGAGTAGCGTACATTGGCGCGACCCCGGAGGTCAGCGATGCCTGCGATCCACCACGTCGGCGACGTCCCCGGTTACCCGGCGTCGCATTCTCCGTACTCGCATGCCGTCGTCGCGAACGGTTTCGTGTTCGTCTCAGGCCAGATACCTGTGCGGCCGGGGGGCGGCCCCACCGAGGTCGTCGGCGACACGATGCAGGAGCAGACCCGTCAGGCCCTGCGCAACGTCCAGGCCATCCTCGAAGCCGCCGGGAGCTCGCTCGACCGCGTCGTGAAAGTCACCGTGCTGCTCGCGCGGCCCGACCTCTACAGGGAGATGAACGAGGCGTACGCGGAGTTCTTCCCCGGGCCGAAGCCGGCGCGGGCGATGGTCCGCTTCGGGGCCGACATCCCCCGCGTGCTCGTCGCCATCGAGGCGATCGCGCTCGCCTGAGGGCCGCGCGGGTCAGGCCGCCGACAGCCATGACGCCCGGCGGGGTGCAGCGTGGTGCGACGGGCTGCGTTGGAACCATCGTGGAACCATGAAGCGGCGGCGTTTTCGCCACCATCTTCTTTCAGATGAAGAAATTAAGTACTTGTGTGTCACCGTAATCGGCGAGAGTCATGAGTGCGGGCGGACGAGCGGATCCAGCGACGGCAGAGCGTTGTGACCAAATTGTGCCCTACGATAGCGGCC
>WNFF01003244.1_pt1 | contig 13372 bp, 22 predicted proteins | sample 5400441 | NCBI WGS metagenome assembly WNFF01 (sample SAMN13153345, study PRJNA577476) | soil metagenome | isolation source: 120 cm saprolite under Douglas fir tree site 2 hole 3 replicate 1 | place: USA:California | collected 2015-04-18
CCAGGTCGGCGTGCCGGCGCTCGTCGTCTACCTCAACAAGGTCGACATGGTCGACGACCCCGAGCTCCTGGAGCTGGTCGAGCTCGAGGTGCGTGAGCTGCTGTCGAAATATGAATTTCCCGGCGACAAGATCCCGGTGGTCAAGGGCGCCGCCAAGTTGGCATTGGACGGCGTTGACGACAAGCTCGGCAAGAATTCGATCTTCGAGCTGATGAAGGCGGTCGACGATTACATCCCGCAGCCCCAGCGCCCGAAGGACCAGCCGTTCCTGATGCCGGTCGAGGATGTGTTCTCGATTTCGGGTCGCGGCACGGTGGTGACCGGCCGCATCGAGCGCGGCGTCATCAAGGTCGGTGAGGAAGTCGAGGTCGTCGGGCTTAGGCCGACCATGAAGACCGTGGTCACCGGCGTCGAGATGTTCCGCAAGCTGCTCGATCAGGGCGAGGCGGGCGACAACGTCGGTTGCCTGCTGCGCGGCACCAAGCGCGAGGAAGTCGAGCGCGGCCAGGTGCTGTGCAAGCCCGGCAGCGTCAAGCCGCACACCAAGTTCAAGGCCGAGGCCTACATCCTCACCAAGGAGGAGGGTGGCCGTCATACGCCGTTCTTCACCAACTATCGCCCGCAATTCTATTTCCGCACCACCGACGTGACCGGCGTGGTGCATCTGCCGGAGGGCACCGAAATGGTGATGCCCGGCGACAACATCGCCATGACGATCGAATTGATCGTGCCGATCGCCATGGAGGAGAAGCTGCGCTTCGCCATTCGCGAGGGTGGTCGCACTGTCGGCTCCGGCGTCGTCACCAGCATCATCGAGTGACGGACGACAGATGACAGAGGACGGACGGCAGAGAAAAGGAGGAGGATTCGGGCAGGTGTAGGCGAAATGCACGACCTAATCCGTCGTCTGTCGTCCGTCGTCTGTCCTCCGCTACATCATGAACGGCCAGAACATCCGAATCAGGCTCAAGGCCTTCGATCACCGCATCCTTGATGCGTCCACCCGCGAGATCGTTGCAACCGCTAAGCGCACGGGCGCGCAGGTGCGCGGGCCGATCCCGTTGCCGACCAAGATCGAAAAATTCACCGTGAACCGCTCGCCGCACGTCGACAAGAAGAGCCGCGAGCAGTTTGAGATGCGAACCCACAAGCGGCTGCTCGACATCGTTGATCCGACGCCCCAGACGGTCGATGCGCTGATGAAGCTCGATCTTGCGGCCGGCGTCGATGTCGAGATCAAGCTCTAGGGCAGAGGATGACACGATGCGTTCCGGAGTGATCGCACAAAAGGTCGGGATGACCCGCATTTTTACCGAGGCGGGCGAGCATGTGCCGGTGACGGTGCTGCGGCTCGCCAACTGCCAGGTCATCGGGCATCGCACCAAGGACAAGAACGGCTACGTGGCGCTGCAACTCGGCGCCGGCACCCGCAAGGCCTCGAGACTGAGCCGCGCGGAGCGCAACAACTTTGCCATCGCCAAGGTCGAGCCCAAGCGCAAGTTGGTGGAATTCCGCGTCGACGAAAACGCGGTCATCCCTGTCGGCGCGGAGATCACGGCCGACCATTTCATCATCGGCCAGTTCGTCGACGTCACCGGCACCTCGATCGGCAAGGGTTATGCGGGCGGTATGAAGCGATGGAATTTCGGTGGCTTGCGCGCCTCGCACGGCGTGTCGGTCTCACACCGCTCGATCGGCTCCACGGGCGGCCGTCAGGACCCGGGACGCACGTTCAAGAATAAGAAGATGCCGGGCCAGATGGGCGTCGATCGCGTCACCACCCTCAATCTCAAGGTCGTGCAGACTGATGTTGAGCGCGGCCTGATCCTGGTTGAAGGCGCGGTGCCGGGCGCCAAGGGCGGCTGGATCACGGTGCGCGACGCCGTCAAGAAGGCCTTGCCAAAAGAGGCGCCGCAACCCGGCAAGTTCCGCGTCGCGGGCGGTGCGGCCGAACCTCCTCCCTCCGGGAGTGAGGGGGCGTCGCCGGCGCAGGGAGCGTGACCATGGAACTCAAGATCACGACTCTTGACGGCGAAGAGAAGGGCTCGGTCAACCTGTCGGACACGATCTTCGGGTTGGAGCCGCGCCAGGATCTCATCCAGCGCTGCGTCGTCTGGCAACTCGCCAAGCGCCGCGCCGGCACCCACAAGGTGAAGGGGCGCGCCGAGATCTGGCGAACCGGCAAGAAGATGTACAAGCAGAAGGGCACCGGCGGCGCCCGCCACGGCTCCCAGCGCGCCAATCTGTTCCGCGGCGGCGGCCGTTCATTCGGTCCGGTGGTGCGCAGCCACGCGATCGACCTGCCCAAGAAGGTGCGCGTCCTTGCCCTCAAGCATGCGCTCTCCGCCAAGGCCAAAGATGGCGGCATCGTCCTCATTGAAGACGCCAAGCTCGCGGAGACCAAGACCAAGCTGCTCAAAGGCCACTTCGAGAAGCTGGGCGTCGCCAATGCGCTGATCATCGACGGCGCCGAAATCGACAACGGCTTTCGTCTCGCCACCCGCAATATTCCCAATATCGACGTGCTGCCGATCCAGGGCATCAACGTTTACGACATTCTGCGGCGACACACCCTTGTCCTTACCAGGGCCGCGCTCGATGCGCTGGAGGCGCGATTGAAATGACCACCAGCGATCCGCGCCACTACGACATCATTGTATCGCCGGTCATTACCGAAAAGGCGACGCTTGCCTCCGAGCGCAACCAGGTGATCTTCCGGGTCGCGCCGCATGCCACCAAGCCGCAGATCAAGGAGGCGGTAGAAAAGCTGTTCGACGTCAAGGTCAAGCACGTCAATACGCTCGTTCGCAAGGGCAAGGTCCGCAGTTTCCGCGGCAAGCGCGGCGTGTTGTCGGACGTGAAAAGAGCCGTCGTGACCCTCGAGGAGGGACACCGCATCGACGTGACGACTGGGCTCTGAGCGCGGGAAGCAGGAACCATGGCACTCAAGCATTACAAGCCGACGACGCCGGGCCAGCGCCAACTGGTCCTGGTCGACCGGTCCGCGCTCTACAAGGGCGAGCCCGTGAAAGCGCTGACCACCGGCAAGATCTCGTCGGGAGGGCGCAACAACAACGGGCGCATCACGGTGCGCTTCCGCGGCGGCGGCCACAAGCGGGCGCTGCGCACGGTCGACTTCAAGCGCAGCAAGCACGACCAGCCGGCGCGCGTCGAGCGCATCGAATACGATCCGAACCGCACCGGGTTCATCGCGCTCATCAAATATGAGGACGGCGAACTCGCCTACATTCTGGCGCCGCAGCGGCTCGGGGAGGGCGATACGATCGTCGCTGGCGAGCACGTGGACGTGAAGCCCGGCAATGCCATGCCGGTCGGCAACATGCCGGTCGGCACCATCGTGCACAACGTCGAGCTCAAGATCGGCAAGGGCGGCCAGCTCGCGCGGTCGGCCGGGTCCTACGCCCAGATCGTCGGCCGCGACCAGGAATATGTGATCCTGCGTCTCAATTCGGGCGAGCAGCGGCTCGTCCACGGGCGCTGCAAGGGAACGGTCGGCGCGGTGTCGAATCCCGACCACATGAACATCTCGATCGGCAAGGCGGGCCGCACGCGCTGGCTTGGGCGCATGCCGCACAATCGCGGCGTGTCGATGAACCCGGTCGATCATCCGCTCGGCGGCGGCGAGGGCCGCAGCTCGGGCGGGCGGCACCCGGTGACGCCCTGGGGCTTCCCCACCAAGGGCAAGAAGACCCGGACCAACAAGCGAACCACGAAGTTCATCATTTCAAGCCGCCACGCGCGGAAGAAGAAGTAAGGCGAGGGCAAGATGGCGCGCTCGGTATGGAAGGGGCCGTTCGTCGACGGTTTCCTGCTGAAGAAGGCAGAGGCTTCGCGGTCGTCGGGCCGGCATGACGTGATCAAGACCTGGAGCCGTCGCTCGACGATCCTGCCGCAATTCGTCGGGCTGACCTTCGGGGTGCACAACGGCCGCAAGCACATCCCCGTGCTGGTGACCGAGGAGATGGTCGGCCACAAGCTCGGCGAGTTCGCACCGACCCGCACGTTTCACGGCCACTCTTCCGACAGGAAGGCCAAGCGGGCGTCGTCGCCCGGCGCGGCTTAAAGCGGGAGGATGAGATGAGCAAGACCGGACATCCGCGCAGCCTTGCGGACAACGAGGCCAAAGCCGTCGCCCGCATGCTGCGCATCAGCCCGCAGAAACTCAACCTGCTTGCCCAGCTCATCCGCGGCAAGAAGGTGCAGACAGCTCTCGCGGATCTTGAATTCTCGCGCAAGCGCATCGCCAAGGACGTACGCAAGTGCCTGGAATCCGCCATTGCGAATGCGGAGAACAATCACGATCTCGACATCGACGATCTCGTGGTGGCGGGCGCCCATGTGGGCAAAGGCCTCGTCATCAAGCGCTTTCACGCCCGCGGCCGCGGCCGCGCCGGCAAGATTCTCAAGCCGTTCTCGCATCTGACGATCGTCGTTCGTCAGGTCGAGGCGAGCGCCTAAGGAGCCCCCGATGGGTCAGAAGGTCAATCCGACAGGTCTGCGTCTCGGCATCAACCGCACCTGGGACTCGCGGTGGTATGCGGGCAAGAACGAGTACGGCAAGCTGCTGCACGAGGACATGGAAATTCGCGCGGCGTTGACCAAGCAGCTCAAGCAGGCGGCGGTGTCCAAGATCGTGATTGAACGTCCGCACAAGAAGTGCCGCGTGACGATCCATTCGGCGCGGCCCGGCGTCGTCATCGGCAAGAAGGGCGCCGACATCGAGAAGCTCCGCAAGGCGGTGGCGAAACTCACCGACAGCGACGTCGTCCTCAACATCATCGAGATTCGCAAACCCGAGCTTGACGCCAGGCTCGTCGCCGAATCGATTGCCCAGCAGCTTGAACGCCGCGTCGCGTTCCGCCGCGCCATGAAGCGCGCCGTGCAGTCGGCAATGCGGCTCGGCGCGGAAGGCATCCGCATCAACTGTTCGGGCCGGCTCGGCGGCGCCGAAATCGCCCGCCTGGAATGGTATCGGGAAGGCCGGGTGCCGCTGCATACGTTGCGCGCCGACGTCGATTACGGCGTCGCCACTGCCTTCACCACCTATGGCACCTGCGGCGTCAAGGTGTGGATCTTCAAGGGCGAAATCCTGGAGCACGATCCGATGGCGCAGGACAAGCGCATGGCCGAGAGCGAGGCGGGTCGCCCGCGTCGCGACAGTTGAGGCATCAAAGTAGGTTCGAAGTCTGAAAGAGGCGAAGTGCCATGCTGCAACCGATGCGCACCAAGTTTCGCAAGGCGCACAAAGGCCGGATCAAAGGCGCCGCCACCAGCGGCGCGACGCTGAGCTTTGGTCAGTTCGGCCTCAAGGCGATGGAGCCGGACCGGGTGACCGCACGCCAGATCGAGGCGGCGCGGCGCGCCATGACCCGCCACATGAAGCGCGCCGGCCGGGTGTGGATCCGCATCTATCCGGACGTGCCGGTTTCGAAGAAGCCGCTCGAGGTCCGCATGGGCTCCGGCAAGGGCGCGCCGGAATTGTGGGTAGTGCGGATCAAGCCGGGCCGCATCCTGTTCGAGATCGACGGCGTTTCCACGACGCTCGCGCGCGAGGCGCTCGACCTCGCCGCGGCCAAGCTTCCGATCAGGACGCGTTTTGTCGAGCGCATTGCCGAGTAAGTGGACCAAAGACCGATGCTTAAACCCGATGACCTCAGGGCGATGACGCCAGACCAGCTGGACGATGAACTCATCAAGCTCAAGAAAGAGCAGTTCAACCTGCGCTTCCAGCGAGCGACCGGGCAGCTTGCGAACACGGCGCGCGTTCGCGAAGTCCGCCACGACATCGCCCGCATCAAGACCGTTGCGCAAAGCAAGCGCGCCGCGGCCGCCAAATGAACTGCCCAGTTTTGAGGAGCCGATAGATGCCGAAGCGCGTATTGCAGGGCGAAGTGGTGAGCAACAAGCAAGCGAAGACCGTCGTGGTGCGGGTGGAGCGCCGGTTTACCCACCCGGTCATGAAGAAGACGGTGCGCAGCTCCAAAAAATACTACGCCCACGACGAGACCAATGCGTGCGCGGTGGGCGACAGGGTGAAGATCGAGGAGCACGCGCCGATCTCGAAGTTGAAGCGCTGGATCGTGGTGCAGGGCAACGGACAGGCGACGTGAGAGCGTTCGGGTGAAAGAAGGTTAGAGCGGTTCGAGTCATGTTGAATCATTTCTCCGGAGTCATGGCCGGGCTTGTCCCGGCCATCCACGCCTTGCTTGCTGAAGTGCAGCCAGAAAGACGTGGATGCCCGCGACAAGCGCGGGCATGACGGCGGAGGGGGTTCGATCATACAGGAACGAGTCCTAAGAGCGCCGGTGGCGCTCGGAAATGTAAACAAAGAGGCGTCCCATGATTCAGATGCAGACCAACCTCGACGTGGCGGACAATTCCGGCGCGCGGCGCGTCATGTGCATCAAGGTGCTGGGCGGCTCGAAGCGCAAATACGCCACGATCGGCGATGTCATCGTGGTGTCCGTGAAGGAAGCCATTCCGCGCGGCCGCGTGAAGAAGGGCGACGTGATGAAGGCCGTGGTGGTGCGGGTCCGCAAGGACATCCGCCGCGCCGACGGCTCGATTATCCGGTTTGACCGCAATGCCGCTGTGTTGATCAATCCTCAGATGGAGCCGGTCGGCACCCGCATCTTTGGGCCGGTGCCGCGCGAGTTGCGCGCCAAGAACCACATGAAGATCATTTCGCTGGCGCCGGAGGTGCTGTGATGGCCGCGAAAATTCGCAAAGGCGACAAAGTCGTCGTTCTCACCGGCCGCGACAAGGGCCGCACGGGTGAAGTCGTCGAGGTAAACCCCGCGGCCGGGCGCGCATTGGTGCGCGGCGTCAATCTGGTCAAGCGCCACCAGCGCCAGAGCGCCCAGCAACAGGGCGGCATCATCTCCAAGGAGTTGCCGGTTCATCTGTCCAACATTGCAATCGCCGACCCCAAGGACGGCAAGCCGACGCGCATCGGTTTCAAGATCGGCGGTGATGGCCGCAAGGTGCGCGTCGCCAAGCGTTCGGGAGTAGAGATCGATGGCTGATCAGGAAGAAAAGAAGGCCAAGAAGCCCGCCAAGGCCAAGGACGAGTCCAAAGCCGCCAAGGCGCCGAAGGCAGCCAAGGCGGAGGGCAAGAAGGCTGACGGCAAGAAAGCCGAAGCCGGAAAGCCCGAAGGCGACAAGGGCAAGAAACCCGCCAAGGCCGACAAGGCGGCGTCGGCGCCGGTAGAGGCCGTCGTGCCGCCCCCGCCGCCGCGCCTGAAGACGGCATTCGACACGGTGGTGCGCAAGAAGCTGACGGAGCAATTCGGCTACAAGAATGCCATGCAGGTGCCGGTGATCGACAAGGTCGTCATCAACATGGGCATCGGCGAGGCGGTGGCAGACCGCAAAAAGGTCGAATCGGCGGCGGTCGATCTTGCGTTGATCGCCGGCCAGAGGCCCGTCATCACCAAGTCCCGCAAGGCGATCTCGACCTACAAGCTGCGCGAGAACCAGCCGATCGGCTGTAAGGTGACGCTGCGCAAGACCCGGATGTTCGAGTTCATCGATCGGCTGGTCAACATCGCGCTGCCGCGCGTGCGCGACTTCCGCGGCCTCAACCCCAAGAGCTTCGACGGCCGCGGCAACTTTTCGCTCGGCCTCAAGGAGCATATCGTTTTCCCCGAGATCGACTATGACAAGACGGCAGAGATCTGGGGCATGGACATCACCGTATGCACGACGGCGCGCACCGATGACGAGGCTCGCGCGCTGTTGACGGCATTCAATTTCCCGTTCCGGCAGTGAGGACGGCGACGTCCTCAGACGCGGACGCGAAGGAGACAAGAATGGCGAAGACGAGTTCGATCGAGAAGAACAACCGGCGACGCAGGCTTGCCAAGAAGTACGCCGGCAAGCGGTCGCGGCTCAAGGCGATTGCCGGCGACAAGAACAGGCCGCTTGAAGAGCGTTTCGAAGCCACCATCAAGCTTGCGGCGCTGCCGCGCAACGGCTCGGCCGTTCGCATCCGCAACCGCTGCGAGGTAACCGGCCGCGCTCGGGCTTATTACCGCAAACTGAAAATGAGCCGCATCGCGATGCGGGAATTCGGCGCCAAGGGGCTGATCCCCGGGCTGGTCAAGTCGAGCTGGTAAGGAGCTGCCGACGATGAACCTGAACGATCCAATCGGCGATATGATTACCCGCATCCGCAACGCACAGAGCCGGACCAAGCCGAAAGTGTCGACTCCGGGCTCGAAGCTGCGCAAGAGCGTGCTCGACGTGCTCAAGAGCGAAGGATATATCCGCGATTACTCGACGATGGAACGCAGCGACGGCCGCACCGAGTTCGACATCGAGCTCAAGTATTTCGACGGCCAGCCGGTGATCCGCGTCATTGAGCGCGTGTCAAAGCCGGGACGCCGCGTCTATGCTTCGGTGAAGAATCTGCCGCGCATCAACAACGGCCTCGGCGTTGCCATCGTTTCGACCCCCAAGGGGGTGATGGCGGACCACGCCGCCCGCGACGCCAATGTGGGCGGCGAGATCCTCTGTACGGTGTTCTAAGGGGACCGGCATGTCACGCATCGGCAAGAAACCAGTTCCGATCCCTTCCGGCGTCACGGCGAGCGTCGAGGGCCAGACGGTGAAGATGAAGGGGCCCAAAGGCGCCCTGCAATTTGTGGTGCCCAAAGAAATCGTGGTGAAGATGGACAACGGCGCGATCAAGGTCGACCCCCGCTCCGACACCAAGCGGGCCCTCGCCATGTGGGGGACCTCGCGCACGCTCGTCGCCAATCTGGTCACCGGCGTCACCAAGGGGTTCGAGAGCAAGCTCGATATCACCGGCGTCGGTTATCGCGCCACAGTCCAGGGGAAGAACTTGCAGATCGCGCTCGGGTACAGCCACGACGTGATCTATCCGATCCCGGAAGGAATCGCGATTGTGGCGCCGAAGCCGACCGAAATCGTGGTGACGGGCGTCGACAAGCAGAAAGTCGGCCAGGTGGCGGCGGAAATCCGCGCCTTCCGGCCGCCCGAGCCATATAAGGGCAAGGGCGTGAGATATTCGGGCGAATACATCTTCCGCAAGGAAGGCAAGAAGAAGTAACGACAGATTCAAGCGGGAATTGCCATGGCGACCAAGCAAGTCGAACGGCGCAAGGCGCGCGTGAGACGCACCATCAAGGCGGCCGCGGGCGTACGGCCGCGGCTCAGCGTGTTTCGCTCCTCGAAGCACATCTATGCCCAGGTGATCGACGATCGCAAAAGCGCGACGGTGGCGTCGGCGTCATCGCTCGAAAAGGATATGCGCGCCAGCCTCAAGACTGGCGCCGATATCGGCGCCGCCAAGGCGGTGGGCAAGCTTGTCGCCGAACGTGCCGCGGCCGCCGGCGTGAAGGATGTGGTGTTCGATCGCGGCAACTATCTCTTTCACGGCCGCGTCAAAGCACTGGCGGACGCTGCGCGCGAGGGCGGGTTGAAATTCTAGGGCACTGATCCCGGGAAGTTCTTCTCGGGCAAGGCGCCCTATCCAGGTGGGCTTAATCCGGTTGGAGTCATTCAAGCCGGTATGGGCTCGAAGCGAGATGGATATTCGTTATGGCACGTGAGCGCGAACGTCGAGACCGAGACCGGAAAGAGCAGGACAGCGAGTTCACCGACAAGCTTGTCCACATCAACCGGGTTGCCAAGGTGGTGAAGGGCGGCCGGCGCTTCGGCTTCGCGGCGCTGGTCGTGGTCGGCGACCAGAAGGGCCGGGTCGGCTTTGGTCACGGCAAGGCGCGTGAAGTGCCGGAAGCGATCCGCAAGGCGACCGAAGCGGCCAAGCGGGGCCTGATGCGGGTGCCGCTTCGGGAAGGGCGCACGCTCCATCACGACGTGGAGGGCCGTCACGGCGCCGGCAAGGTGTTCTTGCGCGCCGCGTCTGCGGGTACCGGCATCATCGCCGGCGGCCCGATGCGGGCGGTGTTCGAGACGCTCGGCATGCAGGACGTGGTGGCGAAATCCATCGGCTCCTCGAACCCCTACAACATGGTGCGAGCGACCTTCGATGCCTTGAAGCGCCAGGACTCGCCGCGCGCCGTCGCGGCGCGGCGAAACGTCAAGGTGTCGTCGCTGCAGGCGCGCCGGCGCGACACCGATGCCGAGCCTGCTGCCACCGAATAACGAAGTTTGCGGAGTTCGCCAATGGCGACAACGAATTCGACCACCGGGAAGACCGTCAAGATCATGCAGGTCGGCAGCCCGATCAGGCGCCGCCACGACCAGCGCGAGACCCTTATCGGTCTCGGACTCAATCGCATTGGTCGCGTCAGCGAGCTTGCGGACACGCCGTCCGCGCGCGGGATGATCGCCAAAGTCGCGCATCTCGTGCGCGTGGTTGAGGAGAAGTAACGGGAGCGCGGGCGTCTCGCCCGCCCAACGCCGGCTCAACGCGGCGACCTTAGTAAGAAAGAAGCGAGCGGGACACCCGCGCTCCGCAAAGGACATGCGCCATGAAGCTCAATGAGATTTCCGACAATGCGGGGGCCCGCCAGGGGCGCATGCGTGTCGGCCGCGGCATCGGGTCCGGGAAGGGCAAGACCGGCGGTCGCGGCGGCAAGGGCCAGACGGCGCGTACAGGCGTGCGCATCAAGGGCTTCGAAGGTGGCCAGATGCCGCTGCATCGGCGGCTACCGAAGCGCGGCTTCAATAACATCTTCGCTCTTGAACTCAACGAGGTGAACCTCGACCGCATCCAGGCTGCGGTCGATCGCGGCGCACTCGACGCCAAAGATACAGTCGACGTCGAGGCCTTGGTCCGGGGCGGGGTGTTGCGGCGCGCCAAGGACGGCGTCCGTCTGCTCGGCCGGGGTGAAATCAAGGTGGCGCTGCAGTTCGCCGTCCATGGCGCATCCAAATCCGCAATTGCAGCGGTTGAGAAGGCGGGCGGAGCGGTCAGGGTGCTGGCGCCCCCAAAATCTGCCCCCTCCCTACCCTCCCCCGCAAGCGGGGGAGGGTAGGGAGGGGGCGGCCGGTCTTGCGAAGCGCGGGCATTATTTCCATGTTCCGTAGATAACCCGGCCGATAAGGCGCGGTAGCTGGAATATATTGGGCGTTCGGGAGCCAGGATCATGGTCTCAGCAGCGGAACAGTTGGCAGCCAATCTCAATTTCTCTGCGCTCGCCAAGGCCGAGGAACTGAAAAAGCGTATCTGGTTCACGCTCGGTGCGCTGATCGTCTATCGTCTAGGTACTTACATACCGTTGCCCGGCATCGATCCCGCCGCCTGGGAGCAGATCTTCCGGACCAATGCGGGCGGTATTCTCGGCGTGTTCAATATGTTCGCCGGCGGCGGCATTCACCGCATGGCGATTTTTGCGCTCAATATCATGCCGTACATATCCGCCTCGATCATTATCCAGTTGATGACGACGGTATCGCCCGAGTTGGAGCGGCTCAAGAAGGAGGGCGAGCAGGGCCGCAAGGTGATGAACCAGTACACCCGGTATCTCACGGTGCTGCTGGCGGCGGTTCAATCCTATGGCATCAGCGTCGGGCTTGAGGGTTTCGGTCAAACTGTCACCGATCCGGGTTTCTTCTTCCGCATTTCGACGGTGATCACGCTGACCGGCGGCACCATGTTCCTGATGTGGCTCGGCGAGCAGGTCACTTCGCGCGGGATCGGTAACGGCATCTCGCTCATCATCCTGGCGGGCATCGTGGCGGAACTCCCGTCCGCGATCGCCGGCACACTCGAACTGGGCCGCCAGGGCGCGCTCTCGACCGGGCTGATCCTCGTCGTTGTGGTCATGGCCGTCGCCGTGATTGCCTTCATCGTCTTTATGGAGCGGGCGCAACGGCGACTGCTCATCCAGTATCCCAAGCGACAGGTCGGCAACCGCATGTTCGAGGGGCAATCGTCGCACCTGCCGCTAAAACTCAATACGTCGGGTGTCATTCCGCCGATCTTCGCGTCATCGCTGCTGCTGCTGCCAACCACCGTCGCAAACTTCAATGCCGGTCAGATTCCCGATTGGCTTGCCGCCATCACGGCCCAGCTCGGTCACGGGCGGCCGCTGTTTCTCGTCATGTATGTGGCGCTGATCGTCTTCTTCGCGTTCTTTTACACGGCGATCGTGTTTAACCCGACAGAAACTGCGGAAAATCTCAAGAAACACGGCGGCTTTATACCGGGCATCCGGCCGGGAGAGCGGACGGCTGAATACATTGACTACGTGCTGTCGCGCATCACCGTGATCGGCGCCGCCTATCTGGCGATCGTCTGCGTGTTGCCGGAAATCCTGATTTCCTATGCGGCCGTGCCATTCTATTTTGGCGGCACCTCGCTGTTGATCGTGGTCAGCGTGACGATGGATACGGTCGCGCAAATCCAGGGTTATCTCTTGGCGCATCAGTACGAGGGCCTGATCAAGAGATCGAAGCTGCGGGGTCGACGCAGATGACGAGCAGGGCCGCGGGGGGGCGGCGACGACGGGGGCAGTAGCGCTATGAGATTGATTCTGCTGGGCCCACCAGGGGCCGGAAAGGGCACCCAGGCGCAACGCCTGGTGGAACGATTGGGCGTCGTTCAGCTGTCCACGGGCGACATGTTGCGCGCCGCTGTGAAGGCCGCAACGCCTGTCGGCCTCAAGGCAAAGGACGTTATTGCCCGCGGCGAGCTTGTGCCCGACGATGTCGTGGTCGCGATCGTAGCCGATCGTATCGCCGAGCCCGATGCGCGCAACGGCTTCATTCTCGACGGGTTCCCCCGGACGGTGCCCCAAGCCGAGGCGCTTGACCGTATGCTGAGCCAAAGAGGGCTTGCCCTCGATGCGGTGATCGAGCTCAAGGTCGACGAGAGCGTTCTGCTCGGGCGGATCGAAAATCGGGTCGCCAAAACGATCGCTCGCGGTGAGCCGCTCCGCCCCGACGACAACGCGGAAAGCCTCAGGAAACGCCTTGACGCCTATCGGGCACTGACCGCACCCCTCACTGGGTACTACGCCAGCAAGGGCATGCTCAAGACCGTGGACGGCATGGCCTCGATCGAGGACGTCAGCGCCGCCGTCGCGGCGGTTTTGGACCAGACTCTCGACGCGACGGCCGCAGCGCCGCCGCGGCGTCGGCCGATGGCGCCGCGCACGGCTGCGGCCCGCAAGGCCGCGCAACGTCGAAGTGCCCGCAGACGGCCGGCGAGGCCGCCGGTCCTCACCGCCCTCCGCGGGGCCGTAAAGCCGGCCGCGGCGGTTCGTGGCAAGGCAGGCGCCAAGTCCGAAGCCAAGTCCGAAGCCAAGTCCGAAGCCAAGTCCGAAGCCAAGTCGGAAGCCAAGTCGGAAGCCAAGGCGGAAGCTCGGTCCAAAGCCAAGGCGGAAACCAAGGCTGCCAAGGCGCCAGCCACACCGGG
>WNFF01005456.1_pt1 | contig 13371 bp, 8 predicted proteins | sample 5400441 | NCBI WGS metagenome assembly WNFF01 (sample SAMN13153345, study PRJNA577476) | soil metagenome | isolation source: 120 cm saprolite under Douglas fir tree site 2 hole 3 replicate 1 | place: USA:California | collected 2015-04-18
TCCCGTAAGCCGCCCGGCAATGCCGGCCATCTTGCCGTGGGCCGCGTCCGTTTCGAGAAATCCGTGCACGCCGTGCACGCTCCACATTCTCGCCGTGAACAACAGGACCAGCACTGCGACATACATGATGCGAATGCGGCGCCCAAACAGCTTGGCGGCAGGTGTATATGAGTTTGACATGGGTCGACGGGTGTATCGGCGGAAGTCGAGTTTACTTGATCGACGCGGATCCCATTGCGTTGGATTCCGGACCCGGCGCGTCTATAATCCAGCCTAAAGCTTGGGCTTCGAGGTGGGGGGTGTCGATGTTGACGCGTAGGCGCATCTCCGGATTCTATAGTCTTCGCGCGCTGGCGTGCATGCTGATTGCCCTGCCTCCGCTGACGGCGCAGGCGGGCCAGAATTATCAGGTCTACGTCTCCAACGAGAAATCGGGGGATGTCACCGTCATCAACGGCAGCGACAACCAAGTGCTCGGCACGATTCCGGTCGGCAAGCGTCCGCGCGGTATCCATGCCAGTCCGGACGGCAGGACGGTGTATGTAGCCCTGAGCGGCACTCCCATCGCGGCGCCGCCCCAGCTGGATGCCAAAGGCAATCCCATCTTCCAGAAGAGCAAGGACGACGACGATGACGATGGCGTCAAGGCCGACAAATCGGCCGATGCGATCGGCATCGTGGACGTGGCGAAACAGAAATTGACGGGCAAGATATCCGCGGGTTCGGATCCGGAGGAGTTTTCCCTCAGCAAGGACGGCACCCGCATTTACATCTCCAACGAAGACGTCAAAACGGCCAGCGTGATCAACATCGCCAGCGGCAAGGTCGAGCACATCGTCTCGGTGGGCCAGGAGCCCGAGGGAGTGGCCACGACGCCGGATGGAAAGCGCTTCTATGTCACCTGCGAAGCCGGCGGCGACGTATACGTCATCGATGCCGCCGGTTACGCGACTCTCGGGCATTTCAAAGTGAACGTGCGTCCGCGCAGCGTGGATTTTTTGCCGGGTACGGGCGTAGGTTTTATTCCCTCGGAATCGACCGGCGAGTTGAACGTCATCGATACGGTGAATCTCAACGTGCTCAAGGTCATCACCCTGCCGCCCGGCTCGCGGCCCATGAGCGTGAAAGTGGCACCCAACGGTCGAAAGGTCTATGTCAGCAACGGACGCGCCGGAACGGTTTCGGTGCTTGATAGCCGCAGCTACGAATTGCTGAACACGATCAAAGTGGGCGTTCGTCCGTGGGGGATGGCGCTTTCACCCGACGGAAAGTTCTTGTACACGGCCAACGGACCCTCGAACGATGTATCCGTCGTCGATCTCGAGGCCAACAAGGAAATCGCGCGGATCAAGGCAGGCTCGAGCCCCTGGGCGGTGGCTGTCGTGCCCAATACGAATTGAGCGACGAATTTGGCGCGCCGATGCGGATCATTTTCCGATGATGAATACTTCCTGCGCGGTGATGCTTCGGGTGAAGCCGTCCTTGTACGCGCGCGCGCGCAGGACCGCGGGACCCGTGAGTTGGATCGGCGCTTCGTAGCGCATGTCTCCGGGACCCGGCACGCTCCCGTCCAAGGTGTAGCGTATGTCGGCGCCGGGTTCGCGTTCGATCAATGAGATCTCGACCGGTGCGCTGAAAGTCCCGCCTTGCGGCGACATCGTGGGCGGGTCCAATACCGGGCGTCCGGGCAAGCTCGTAATCCAGTCCTGCAGCAGCTTTACGCCCGCTTGATCGATTGTTTCGCGTGCGATGGGCGGCATCTTGATGTCGTCGACCGTGTTCATGCGCATGAATATGATCGAGCGCCAGATGTCGTGCGGCGAAATCACCCGCGGCCTGTCGATTCCCTGATCGATCAACACCGGCCCATTGATCAGCTCCTGCCTTTCGAGCGGCGTATCGTATCGGACGTCAAAATAGGCGACGGTGCCTCCCGGCCGGTGACATTGCGCGCAATTCGCGTCCAGATACGATCGGGCCCGGTCTTGCACGCTTCGCGTGGCATCGTCCGCCGCCGCGAGCGTCGGGACGTTCGCGAGCTCCGCGTCAGTCACTTTCGGCATGAGGAGCCCCGCGTGATTCCACGCGCGAAGTTGATTGTCCGTCACCCCTGACGGGTAGGTGAATGCGCGGTTCATCTGGCGTGCCTTCACGCCGAGTACGCCGCTGGTGTTCGCGTTGTGGCAAGCCAGACAGTCCCGCCGGCTCGGGTAATACCATGTCTGCCCACGCAATTCTCCCATTGCCGTCTTGGTCGGAATCTCTTCGGTCTGGCTCGTCCCCAATAGATCCGCGTCGCTGTTGTCCGGCCGCCATTTGTAAACGACGCCGTACACGCCGCCGGCGCTGTCGCATACCAACAGTCGCGTCTCGAGCCGCCGTTTGACGGAGGGATTGGCCGCGTCGGTGGGCAATTCAAAGGTCTTGACGAATACCGTGCCCCTCGGAAAAGTCCAATCTCCGGTGGGCGAATACTTGATCTTCCCGTTCGGAACCGCGACCCACCGCGACTTGGCGGCCCCATCGGACCAGAAAGGCACGACGATATCGTAGGGAATCAGCCCGCCGGCGGGGATAAGGTTGCGCGTATCGCTGAAGGCGCCCGTTTGAGAAAGCAGCGGCGGAACGTTGCCGCCCGCCAGGTGCGGCAGCCCCAGGTACGCCTCCGGAGCAATCCGCGCGGAAAGGCCGTACGGGAGACGTGAATTGCTTGCCGCGTGAGCCATCGGTGCGCCGGCCAGCGCCACAGCGAAGACTAGGGGTGCGAGCAGGGCATGGTATTTGAACACTTCGGAGTGGTGTGACCAAATCCCCCGCCCGATGGTTCCGGCTGTTGATCGCATCGTCCTTCAATCGTGACCCGTTCTCGAACCTCAATATATACTTTGTGCCTGCGCGCGCCCACGAAATACGGGGCCGATACAGGAGCAACGAGATGCGGCAGTCTGAAGGGTGAAGTCTTGTGAGTGTTGGAGCCGAGGCTGAGCGCTGGACCCGCGCGACAGGCGGGCGGAAAGCGTCCTTCAGGGCGGGGAAGGAAAGCGCGGAGACCCTAGGCGATCTGTTCGGCAGGTAAGGCGATCTCCTGCTGCTCGATGTACAGTTGCTACCGCTGATGGCGAAGTCACTAGCGAAGTCCGTGCGCGTGCTGACGACAATGTTGCGTAAATCGTCCAATATCTTTGTTGTTGAGGCGTGTGCGCGAAAATATAATATGCGCCATGCAACGGCTGCAAGCCTACCAGTACGAGATCCTGCCGAACGGCGAGCAGCAGCGGCGCATGCGCCGCTTTGCGGGGTCGTGCCGCTTCGTTTTCAACAAGGCACTGGCCCTGCAAAAGGAGCGCTACGAACGGGGGGAGAAGAAACTCAGCTACGCGGGGTTGTGCCAGTTGCTCACGCAGTGGAGGAACGGCACGGAGACGCCCTGGTTGGCGGACGCGCCCACCCACCCCTTGCAGCAAGCGCTGAAAGATCTGGAGCGTGCGTACCAGAACTTCTTTGCGCGCCGTGCGCACTTCCCGCGCTTCAAGCGCAAGGGACGGCGCGAGCGCTTTCGCTACCCCGATGCGCAACAATTCAAGGTCGACCCGATCAACAACCGGCTCTTCCTGCCGAAGCTCGGCTGGCTTCGATACCGCAACAGCCGGGCGATGCTGGGCGTGGCGAAGAACATCACCTTGAGCGAGTCCTGCGGCCGGTGGTACGCCAGCATCCAGACCGAACGGGCAGTCGAGGCGCCCGTCCCGAGTAGCACTCGAGCCGTGGGGATCGACTTAGGCATTGCTCGCCTCGCGACCTTGAGCGATGGCAGCCATGTGGCGCCCCTCGACAGTTTTAGAAAGCACGAAGCGCGGCTACGCCGTTATCAGCGGGCCATGAGCCGCAAGGTGAAGTTCAGCCACAACTGGCAGAAGGCCAAAAGGAGAGTGCAAGCCATCCACGCCCGAATCGGCCATGCCCGACGCGACTACCTGCACAAGGCCACGACCACGATCAGCCAAAACCACGCGATGGTGTGTATCGAGGACCTACAGGTCAGGAACATGTCCAAGTCGAGCAAGGGCAGCGCTGAGGCGCCGGGTAGGAATGTACGCGCTAAATCCGGACTGAACAAAGCGATTCTCGACCAAGGCTGGTTCGAGTTCCGCCGTCAGTTGGAATACAAACTGAACTGGGCGGGTGGACGATTAGTGGTGGTTCCACCGCACTACACGAGCCTCACGTGTCCCGACTGTGACTATGTGTCAGCACGGAACCGCACGAGCCAGGCCAAGTTCAAGTGTGTGCAGTGTGGTTATGAGAATCACGCCGATGTGGTCGGCGCACTGAATGTCTTGGCGCGGGGATACCGCGTGACAGCCTGTGGAGAGGAAGGCGCTGGCTCTGGTCAGAAGACCAGAACGAAACCGTCCTCGGTGAAGCAGGAACCCACCGAAGCGACTATGCGTGAGGCTGATCATGCGTAGCGCCGTAGGAATCCCTTGCCTTCAGGCAGGGGAGGATGTCAAATGAGTCGAGACGACGAAGATCGGATTTTGCACGGTCTCTACTACTATCGCGAGAACATTGACGAGGAAGTGCCGGTCAGCGGCGAACAGGTACTGTGGCTTTCGATGCATCCCCTGCGAGAGGGTGAATCCTGGAACAAGGAGGGTCAGTTGCAGAGTGTCGACACGTCGGCCTTTCCGGACGAAATCCGATCCAAGCTGGTCACCGCGAAACTGGAACTGCCCCTCCGCTACCTGCAGTACCGAAGATTGATCAAGTACACGCGCCGCGGCGACGCGACGCTCTCCGTTGCCGTGACGTTCGCCGGTGCCGATCGGGCGATTCGCCTGCACACGCGGCGCGGGCGCATGGACCTTTGGTACCGAGAGCACAAAGACGGCATCCTCGGCATGGTCACGACCGTCGTTGTTTCCATTGTGACCGCTCTGATCGTGGTGCTGCTCACGAGGTGATCTACAGCGTGTGCCACCCGCCGCCGAGCGCCTTGAACACGGCAACCTGATCCTGAACCAGCGCGGCGTCGGAGGCCGCGACGGCCGCGTCCGCGGCGACCAAAGATTGCTCCGTGGTCAGCAGATCGAGATTGGTCAATGACCCTGCGATGAACTGATCATGCGCCAGATCGAACGCCTTCTGAGCGCTGATCTCCGCATCGGCCAAGGCTTGGCGGCGATCGAGCTCCGCGCCGTACGTCGCCAGCGACTGCTCGGTCTCCTTGAGAGCCTGAAGTACGGCGGCGTCGAAACCCGCGAGCGCGGCAGCCGCGTTGGCCTTGGCTTGGGCCACGCGCGCCCGCGGCAGGGATTGGTTCGGGAAACTCCAGCTGATGCTGGGGCCGACGCCCCAGGCGCGCGCGTTGTTCGTGGTGAGCTGGTCGAACTGTGTGCTCACGCCGCCGTAGAAGCCGGTGAGACTGATGCGCGGGTACAGGTCGGCGGTGGCAACGCCGATGCGCGCTGTGGCGGCAGCGACCCGCCATTCGGCCTGGCGCACATCGGGCCGCCGCTTGAGCAGCGCGGCCCCGTCTCCGATGGGGATCAGAGTATCGAGGCGAGGCGGGGTCACGCAAGCGTCGACATCGGCCGGCGCGTGAACGGGGGTTCGGCCCAACAGGGCGGCGAGTTGGAACATCGCCGCCTGCCGCTGACCTTCCAAGGGCGGAATGCCGGCGCGCACCTGCGCGACCAACCCTTGGGCTCTCACGACATCGAACTCCGAGTTCCCGCCGGCTTCGTGACGGCGCACGGTAATCTCGGCTTCGCGGCTGACCACGTCGAGGGAATGACGGGCCACGGCGATTTGTTCGCCAAGGGCGCAGATTTGCGCGTAGGCGCGCGCGGTCTCGGCCGCGACCGTCACCTTGATGCCGTCGCGGACGGCGGCATTGGCCGCGGTGTCCGCACGCGAGGCTTCGACGGACCGGCGCACATGGCCGAACAAGTCGATCTCGTAGGAAACATCCAATAGCGCATCGAAGACCCAAAGGTTTTCGGGGCGATGGCCTCCGAGTTCCAAGATTTCCTCCGTGACCGGGTCGCGGCCGTACGTCCCCGCGGCCTCGGCCTTCGTCTGCGGGTAGCGGCCGCTCTTCGCCGCTTCCAGCAGCGCGCGAGCTGCCGAGAGGTTTGCTTCGGCCGCCTTCAAATCCGCATTGGCGGCGAATGCTTGCTGCAGTAGCCGATCGAGCAGCGCGTCGTGGTAGAGATGCCACCAATCATCGGGCGGCTCCGCGGTGGTCTCTGCGGTCGGTGTCCGCGAGATCAGCGGCGCATCTGCGCCGTCCGCAGGCGCCGGCGGCTCATAGTCAGGCCCGACCGCACAGCCGCTCAGAATATCGAGCGTTGCCATCAGGCCAAGAGCGCAGGAGAAGCGGATCGCCGGACGCAGGATGCGGATGACCGGGCGCAGAACGTGGATCATGCGAAGCACGGCGCGGATCATGGGACGCGCCGCGCGAATGGTGATACGTGGGAGGCGGGTCCGGGCGGCGCGGCCCTGCGGGTCACGATAATAATGAGCGTCACGGCGGTGAGCGCAGCGATCACCACGAAGGCATCGATGATTCCCTGAGTGACCGCCATGCTGTGGACGACGCTGCCGAGCACGGCCGCGCCGCGGGCGGTGGCCGAGTTGCCCGCGGGCGCCGTGGCCGCGGCGTAGGTCTGGAGCCGCTGAGTCACCTGTCCGTCGCCGATCTGTACATGCAGGCCAAGCAGGTTCGACGCGATCTGGCTGCGCACTCGAATGAACGTGACGACGAACGCCGTACCGACTTCACCGCCCATGAGACGCGTGACCTGCGTGGCGGCGCCGAAGGTGATCGCGTCTTGCGGGCGCAGATGCAGAACCGCGAAGAATACGATCGCCGAGAGGGCGAAACTTTGGCCGATGGATTGTAAAAGCGAGGACGGAAGAAATTGGTCCGTGCCCCACTCCGGCGTGAGACCGTGCGCGACCATCAGGCAGGCACTGCAGATGCAGAAGAAGCCAACCGAAGCGACCAGCCGCGGGTCGGTCCTGCGCAGCAGATAGCCGGCCGCGAAGCAAACGAACAACTGCGGCACCGCGATCCACACCAAGGTCTGCCCGACCTCGAGTGCCCGAAAACCCCGAACCACCTGGAGAAACTGCGGAATGGCATACGAGGTGGACAGAATGGTAAGCCGCAGGAAGGCGATCAACAGCAGCAGGCGCGGGAGCGGCGATGCAAGGGCGACCCTAAGATCGACGCCAGGGTGGAGTGTGTGCAATTCGTGCACCAGGAACGCGATGAGCAGCAACGCGCCGGACAACAGCAGACCCCACACCAATCCCGAATGGGTCCAGTCGAGGCGGTTACCTTGGTCCAAGGCGGCATAGATCAACGCCAAGGCAATGCCTCCGGATGCGAGACCGAAAATATCGGCGGGAGGGCGAGCGGGGTTGACAGGGTCGGGACGGACGCCGAAACGCAGGCACAGGGCCATACTCGCGGCGAGCGGCACATTTTGCCAAAAGATCCATGCCCATGAGAGATGCTCCAGGTACCAACCCTCCAGCGAGGCGGAGACGTTGAGCGATACTTCCAAGTTCAAGGCGTAGATGGCAACACCATATGCCCAGGCCCTGGGCGGCGTGTTCCTCAGGATGAAGCTCAACGTCAGCGGCACGAAGAAGCCCGACGCAAGCCCGCCCGCAAATTGTAGGCCCAACAGCGAGTGCAAATTCGGCGAGAACGGCTCGATCACGGAAACGGTGGCCATTGCCGTTGCCGCGTAAATCAGCACCCGCCTCGGTCCGTAAACGCCGCCCAACCAGATGGCGAGCGGTGCAACGAGCATTTGACCCACGGTTTGCGCCGTCGTGATCCAGGCGCCCTCATCGAAGCCGGCATGCACGGCGCCGCGAATGTCGGCGAGGCCGAACGTGGAGAGGCGGGTGGTCAATGTAGAGATGAATGTGCCGAGCAATACGGCCAGCAGCCCCATCCAGGGAATTTCGGTGGGTGGCGCGGGCGCCGCCATCGGCGCGGCCGGGGCTGGAGGCTGATCCTGCGCGCTCATCGATGATCGCGGGACCGGGTGTCGACCCGGGCGATGACGGACATGCCGGGGCGCAGACGGTCTAGAAGGCCGTCTGCGTCGTCGATCGCGATTTTGACGGCAATGCGCTGAACCACCTTGGTGAAATTTCCTGTCGCATTGTCGGGCGGCAGCAGGGCGAACTGCGAGCCGGCGCCCGGCGCAAACGCGAGCACGTGACCGCGCAGCCGATGGCCCGGAAAAGTATCCACGCTGATCTCGGCCTGCTCGCCGACGGCCATGTGCGTCAACTGGGTTTCCTTGTAGTTCGCGATCACCCAGACGTGCGGCAGCGGGGTGAGCGTGGTGATTTGGCCGCCGACCCCCACGTACTGACCGGGTTTGATTTGACGCTGGCCGATCACGCCGTCCTGGGGTGCGAGAATGCGCGTGTAGCCAAGGTTGATCCGGGCGATCTCTAGACTTGCCGTCTGCGCGACCATCGACGCTTCGGCCTGGGCCTGCTGGGCGGTGAGGACGGCGAGCTGGCGCGCCGCCGCGGTCGCCTGGGCGCGGTTCTGAGCGAGCTGCGCGGCAAGCTGGGCGCGGAGCGTTTGCAGCTTCTCCTCGGCCTCGGTGGAAGAGGACCCGGTTTTGAGCAACCGCTGCTGGCGCGCGACGTCCCGAGTGTTTTGCTCGACATTAGCGATCGTGGCGTCGATGGTCGCCCTCGCCGCCTGGACATTCGCGTCTTGAAGCTCGCGCTGCGCTTTGAGCGCCTGGATCTGCGCGGCGGCGGACGCCACGCCCGCTTCGAGCTGCGCGACTGTGGCGCGATAGTCATCGTCGACGATTTGAGCCAGCACATCGCCGGCATGCACTCGCTCGAAGTCTTGTACCGGCAGGGCACGGACATACCCCGCGACCTTGGCCGCGATCGGCGTCAGGTCCGCCTGAAGATAAGCGTCATCCGTGGATTGCCACTCTGCATTGCCCTCCCAGAGGGTCCAGCGCGTGGTGATGACGATCAGGACACCCAGGGCAATGATGAATATGCCCGCGCGCCAGATCAAATCCGGGGTTACCGGCCCCACGAGCGATCTGAACCCTCTCAACGGTGGCGTCACGATGTTCCCTCGAGTCTCCCTTGCACAGGCGCACTTTAAACCAACAATCGGTCTGCCGGAATCGAGGAAGGGGGGCGGGGAATCTTAAGCCTGCTCGACCGGCCCGGGCGCACCGGGTTCAAAATTTCCACTGCAGCGACAGCCCCGCAGTGCGCGGCCGATTGGTGAAGATTCGGGAACGCGTCGACGCATCGTAATTGTCGGAGTTGAATCGCGACAGCGCCGCCTGCTTGTCGAACACATTGCTCACGAATAGATTCGCTTCCCAGGCGCCGTGGATTATCCCGGTGCGCAGATCGAGCAGGGCATAGGCACGCTGAAAGGTCGCAGGATCGGTGCGATCGAAATTGGGGTAGGACTCGCCGACGTATTGACCGTCGGCGCGCGCGAAGCCCTCATAGCCCGGCGCGGGGTTGAACGAGTATTTAGCGCTCGCATTGCCGTTCCACAGCGGCACGTTCTCCAGTTGTTGACCCTTCAATCCGTTCAGGGATGGCGCATCCGCCGCGAGCACCGCCCTGGTATAGCCGACACCCGCGCCCAGCTGTACGTGGGCGCCGATATTGCCTTGGATCTCCACTTCTCCGCCGTGCACCTTGGCCGAACCTGCGTTTTCCGTGATCTGATAGGAGCAGGGCAGGGTTCTTCCCTGCTGCACATCGCTCCACTTGATGTAGTACAGGGCGCCGTTGACGGTGAGCGCGCCGTCGAGCCAGCGCGTCTTGGCGCCGCCCTCATAGTTCCACAGGCTGTCGGGTTGATACGGACCGTAATCCTGGCCGCAGCCCTTTGCGGCGAGATTGCTGGTATTCACGCCGCCCGGGCGCACGCCCTTGGAGGCGCTGATGTAGTACAGCTGCCCGTCGGTCGCCTGATAGGACAGTTCGGCCTTGGGATTGAAACCGGCGTTCTTTGCCTTGCCGGTGGACAATGTCGGGCCGCCGTTGCTCCAGCCATCCTCGTAACGAACCGTGGTGTACTGCAGCTCATACCAGCGCAGACCCGCAGTCGCCTTCCAGCGGCTGGTGATCGCATAGTTGAGCTCGGTGAACACCGCCGATTGTTTGGGAGAGTAGTCGCCGTGCTGGGAATAATTGGTATCGCTCAATGGCAGGTACGGGGCCGAACTGGGTGAGTTGCCGAACAGCGCCGCATAGTTCGGAGTGAGATAATCCACATAGTAGTGGCGATTGGCATTGTTGAAATAGGCCCCGGCCACTCCGCTCAGCGCCCAACCGGCGGGATTGAACGCCAGCCGCGCTTCCTCGGTCAGCTCTCGCGTGGTGACGATGGGCGCGTACACGTTCGGCACGAATTGACCCTGAGGAATGTTGTCTTCCAGCGCCTCGGTCTCATCGTCCGGCGTGGTCTCCTGGCGGTGCATGTACGAAGTAGTGGAGAGCAAGCTGCCCCAACCCAGATCGTAGTTCATGGTGATGTTACTGAGCACGAAACGATCCGAATAGGCCTCGGACACGTTGAAGGGCCGCGCCTGGATCAGCGGACCGCCGGACTGGCCGGTGGGCACGTCGTAGTCCGGCGGGCCGCCCATCTGCAAATCCTGCACCCACACCGACGGCGTGATCGTGAAGGCATCATTGACGGCGATTTTCAGCAGGGTACGCAGGCTGTAGAGTTTTTCGGTGTTGACGTCGCGCACGATGGAAGTGGGCTGCGCCGGCGAGACGGGGTAGGCCGGTTGGGCACCGGGGTTCGGCGCCCAGACACCGATGTAACGATCGATGAAGCCGCTGAAATCCTTATAAGTGCCGACGATGCGCAATGCCACCCGGTCTTCGATGAGCGGCGTGTTGTACATGGCGTCCAGGCGAACATTGCGGCCGCCGTGCTGCGTATCGGATCCCTCGACCTTGACTGCGCCTTCGATCTTGGTGAGGTTCGGTTGATTGGTGATGAAACGGACCGTGCCGCCCATCGAGCTTGCGCCGTAGAGAGTGCCCTGCGGGCCGCGCAGCACCTCGACGCGGGCGAGATCGTAAAGATCCGGATCGATGCTGGCCGTGGCGCCGTCGCCGCCCGAGGGCAGGATGGGTGTCTCGTCGACATACAACCCGGTCGTCGGCGCGTTGCCGCCGACGGAGGCAACGCCGCGGATCGAGTAACTGCTGCGCCCGGGACCCGCCGAATTCAAGGTGACCCCCGGAATACGCGCGGCCAGGGTATTGAAATCCTGCACGCCGAGTTCGGCCAGGGATTCCGAGGTAAAAGCAACGATGCTCAAGGGGACTTTTTCCAGGCTTTCGCTGCGTTTTTCGGCGGTGACGATGATGTCTTCGAGCGTGCCCGATGGCTCGGCAGTCGCCGCCGCCTGCTCGGCCGGGGCGAACGGCGCGCAGGTCATTGCACTGAGAAAAACCGCACCGCCGGCAAGGCCAAGCCGCCTCCTTTTCGCTGGAATTCGCATCGCAGTTCTCCCTTCGGCGGACAATTGATCATATCAATATAATCAATTTGTCGGCTGTGTGCTACCGTCGCTTTCGCGGCGCAGGGGTAGTTCGGGAAGAAACAACAGCGTGACCAGTGCCATGCCCACGATGCACACGCCCGACATGAAGGTCAGGGCAATTGCGTTCCGGTAGACGGTGATCGAGGGCGCGGCGACGCTGCGCTCATCCGCCCCCGATCTCGCTCAAGGGTCCGAGGGCCTTGCGGATGGTCCGGCGGGCGGCGAACGACATGGTGGCGAGTTGATGCGCGAGCCAGTCTCTGCGGCGCCGCTTGATGGCCTCGATGCTGCCGCGGCCCCGGGCGGTGGCCATGAGGCCGACCCGCCGCCTGTCTTCGGAAAGCGGCGCGGCGCGTGCGATCAGGCCGGCCGACTCCAGTCTCTTGACGTGTCCGCTGATGGTCGGTCCGCGCAATTTTTCAATGCGCGCGAGATCGGCGACGCCGATCCCCGGATGTTCGATGATCGCCGCCAGCAGCAGATTCTGCAGGGGCGAAACGCCGCGATTCAGATCCTCGCTTTCCCGGCGCAGCTGTCGGTAGAGACGGTGCAGCACCGGGCGAAGCTCGTCGGCCAGCGCGAGGGCATCGTCTTGGTGCTTGGAATTCAGGGTGGCAGTCATGATGTGGCAGTCATAGATAGATAGGCTATCTACTTATACTGCGAAAGAGCACCACGCGCAACGCGCGTGTGCCGGCAAATGCGCATTACGGGGGCGAGCGTTATGTCGTGCATGCGTCGCCTACATCGCGCGCGCGATTGACATATGCGCGAAACGCTCGCGTTTTGCGACGCGCGTCACGGGTCTTATGGTCACTGTCGCTATTTTTATACGCCCCCGTTCGCCCAGAATATTCGCCAGTACAAGGTGTACTGATTGAAATCGGGATGCTCACCATGTTAACGAAGGCCCGCCGCGGATATTGGCTACTGACAGCCGGTGCTCTCGGCGTACTGTTGTCGGCGCTCGTGATCAACTTCCGCGGCGATCGCTCGGCTACGCCGAATGCGGCGCATCAGCCCGCGCCGGCGCGGGCCGAGGCTTCGTTGCCGAAGGCGCCTGCGGCCGTCGCACAGGTCCACGAACGGCACCCGTACATCGTGCAGGCGGACAGCGCCGATGCCGCGCGCATCGCGGTGCAGGATGTCGGCGGTGCGGTGACCGGCGATCTTAGCGTCATTCGCGCTGTCGCCGCCTCGCTCGATGACGGCGAACTGGCTGCGCTGCGCGCTCGGCGAACTCAGCAGCTGCAGGTCTACAACGATACCGAGGTGATCGCGAGTTCGACTGCGGGAACCCTCCCGGAGACCTACTACCCGAGCGAAGTCGATGCCAGCGAATTACATATCGGCGGCGTGACCGGACACGGCGTGACGGTGGCCGTGGTCGATTCGGGACTGTGGAATCAACAAGGTCCCTTGCAATACTCCCCCAGCGGCGGCGCGAGCCGTGTGCTTGCTCAGTACGACGTGATCTTGGCGCGCCAGCAGCCGGGTTATTACGGCTCCCCATTGGTGGAAACGTACAGCCGCAACATCAATGACCCCTATGGTCACGGTACGCATGTCACCTCGATCATCGCCAGCAGCGGAGTGGCCACGACCGGCAAATTCCAGGGCGTCGCACCCGGCGTCAACCTCGTGTCGGTGCGGGCGTTGGACAGCAACGGCAGGGGCCTGTATTCCGATGTCATCAGCGCTGTCCAGTGGGTTATCACTGAGCGTCTGCGATACGGCATTCGGGTGCTCAACTTGTCCTTGGGTG
>WNFF01011227.1_pt1 | contig 13371 bp, 14 predicted proteins | sample 5400441 | NCBI WGS metagenome assembly WNFF01 (sample SAMN13153345, study PRJNA577476) | soil metagenome | isolation source: 120 cm saprolite under Douglas fir tree site 2 hole 3 replicate 1 | place: USA:California | collected 2015-04-18
GCCGTCAAGTTGCCCCAGGAGATGAACGATCCGTCGCCAGATGTGGGTTGGGACAAACTTGATCTCGCGCAGGCGGCACTCTTCGACGGCACCCAGCAGTTGATCGGTCTCGCGTAGTTGATTGCGGGGGGTGGGGGCCGTGCGACGTTGCCAGGCCCAGAAGCGATGTTGCGCGATTTCCAGAACGGTGCGTTCGATCATGACCTAAGCAGCCATGATAATCCCGGTATGGAGGAAAGGGTCGAAACCGAGGAAGTCTATGGCGGCAAACTCTTCAAGGTGTACCGCGACCGCGTCCGGTTGCCCAGCGGGCACGTGACCACGCGTGAGATCGTTCGGCACCCGGGTTCGGTCGCGATCATCCCGCGCCATGCGGATGGCCGCATCGTGCTGGTTCGCCAGTTTCGCTACGTGACCGGTCGCGAGCTGTGGGAGATTCCGGCGGGCACGCTCGACAAACCGGGCGAGGAGATCCCGGCGGCGGCGCGGCGGGAGCTCGCTGAGGAAGCCGGCCTCAAGGCCGAGCGCTGGACCATGCTAGGAAGCGCCTATCTGATGCCGGGCTACTGCGATGAGCGTATGACGTTCTTCCTCGCCGAGGATCTGTCTCCAACCGAGGCGCATGCCGAGCTCGACGAATCGTTCAAGGTCAATCCCTTCGATACCCACGACCTGCAGGTGCTGCGCTCGAGCGGCGAGCTGCAGGATGCGAAAACGCTGCTCGGTCTGGCCTGGGCCGGCGTGTCGCTCTGGGCCGAGCCGCGCGCCCGCTGACCTACTCTTCCTCTTCGCCGCCTTTCGACTTCTGATAGGCGGCGATCACCAGCTGCGCCGCGTGCGCAGGCACCTCTTCGTAGTGCGAGAACTTCATCGTGTACCGTCCTCGCCCCTGGGTAATCGACCGCAGATCGATCGGGAACCGATACATCGACGAAAGAGGAACTTGCGCGTGGACCTTCTCCGTGTGGTCACCGGACGGCTCCATCCCCGCGATCTTGCCGCGCTTGCCATTCAGGTCGCTGATGACATCGCCCATGTTGCGCTCGGGGACGAGCACCTCGACATTCATGATCGGCTCGAGCAGGACCGGCTTGGCGTCCATCACCGCCTGGCGCATCGCCATGGCGCCCGCCAGCTTGAACGCGATGTCCTTGCCGTCGACCTGGTGGGTTGATCCGTCGAGCAGGCGGACCTTGATGTCGACCAGTGGGTTGCCGCTCAGCACCCCCTGCTCCATCGTTTCGCGTACGCCCCTCTCCACCGAGGGCCGGAAGTTCTGCGGGATGGACCCGCCGAAGATCTTGTCTTCCCAGACGAACCCGGTGCCACGTGGGACCGGGGCAATGTCGATGACACAGTGGCCGTAGAGTCCGGCGCCACCGGATTGCTTCTTGTACTTCTTCTCCGCCTTGGCGCTGCTGGTGATCGTCTCCTGGTAGGGCACTCGAGGCACGGCGAGCATGCCCTCGACACCGTACTTTCGTTTCATTTTCTCGAGGACGACCTCGAGGTGAACATCGCCCATGCCGTGCACGATCGACTCCTTCGTGATCGGCTCGTGCTCCAGCGTCAGGGTCGGATCTTCGTCGACCAACTTGACGAGCGCCGCGTTGACCTTTTCCTCGTCGGGCTTGTTCTTGGCGCTGACGGAGGCGCTGTAGGTCTGTTCCGGGTACTGGATCGGCGGCAGGCGCAGCGGATGATCGCGACTCGTCAGGGTGTCGCCGGTCGCGGCCATCTGTAGCTTGCTGATCCCAGCGATGTCGCCCGCCACCACTTCGGTTGCCGGCTCGAGCGTCTTGCCCTTCGGATATCCAATCGTGCCCGGACGCTCGGGCTGATCTTTGGAGGCGTTCAACAGCGGGGTACCGGGCGTCAGGGTCCCCGACACAACTTTGACGTAACTGATCCGGCCGACGAAGGGGTCAGCAGTGGTCTTGAAGACCAGCGCTGCCAGCGGCCGAGCCGGGTCGGCGGTCACCGTTTCGGTCTGGTCGGTACGCGGATTGACCGCCTCGACCGATGGGGCCTGCTTGGGCGAGGGCAGCAGCGTGACGATGGCATCGAGCAGAGTGCCGATGCCGATCGACTTGCCGGCCGCCGCGCATAACACCGGCACGATCGAGCCGGCCGCCACGCCCTTGGCGAGTGCTGCGGTGACCTCGGCATCACTCAGCTCACCGCTTTCAAGGTACTTCTCGAGCAGAGTATCGTCGGTCTCCGCGGCCGCCTCGACGAGCGGTGACCGGCGCGACTCGACCTCGGCGGCCAACTCGCTGGGAAGCGGGACCTCCTTCGCATGGCCCTGCTGATCGAATTCGTACGCCTTGCGCGTCAGCAGGTCGACGATGCCCTTGAAGCCGGCTTCGTGGCCGATGGGCGCCTGGATCGAGACCGGACGCGGATTGAACTCTTTGAAGCTATCAACCGCCCTCCAGTAATCGGCATTTTCCTTGTCCATCTTGTTGACCACGATCAGGGTCGGCAGATTTCGGTCCCGACACTGTTGCCACCCCAGCTCGGTCCCGACCACGACCCCGGTGGTCGCCCCCACGACCAGCAGGGCGCCCTCGGCGGCGCGTAGGGCCCCGACGACTTCGCCGGCGAAGTCCTGGAAGCCCGGCGCATCCAGCAGGTTGATCTTGTGGTCGTGCCAGGTCAGGTGCGCGACCGCGGTGCCGATCGAGATCTTGCGTTTGACCTCTTCCGGCTCGAAGTCGAAGGTGGTGTTGCCCGCGTCCGGACGGCCCAGCCGATCGACGGTGCCGCCGGCATAGAGCATCGCTTCGGCCAGGCTCGTTTTGCCGTCGTGGCTGTGGCCGAGTAAGGCGACGTTACGGATCCGTTCCGGGTCGATTCGCCCCATCGATTCTCCCTCGAAAGAGAGTGTAAATCTAAATTACTCGATCGGCGCCAGGGGAATGATCTCGACTGGCGCTCCGGCCGCCACCTCGCTCGTCCCCAGAGGCACCACGACCAGGCAATTGGCATCCGCCATCGAGCGGAGCACGTGCGATCCCTGGTCACCCGTCAGGCGAACGACGATCCGAGCGCCATCGTGCCGGGCGATGCCGCGAAAGTACTGTTCAAGGTGCGGGGGGTTATGCAACGGCTCTTCGGTGATCGCGGTCAGGCGTGGGCGTTCGAGCTCGGTGCGCCCCTGGAGCTTGAGCAAGGCGGGCCGTACAAAGAGCTCGAAGGCCACCAGCGTCGACACCGGGTTTCCCGGCAGTCCGATCAGCGGCACGCCGCCCACCGTTGCGAACATCAAGGGCTTGCCGGGACGCAACGCCACCTGCCAGAAGGTCACCGCCTCGCGTTCCTCGAGCAGGCCCCGCACCAGGTCGTAGGCTCCCATCGACACTCCGCCGGTGGTCACGACGAGGTCGGTCTCGCCTGCTGCGCCCAGCCGATCGATCAGGTCGCCGCGCTCGTCGCGCGCGACGCCGGCATCGATAACGATTCCGCCCGAGTCCTGGACGGCGGCGAGCAGGGTGTAGCGGTTGGTGTTGGTGATTTGGCCGGGCCCCAGCGCCTCGCCCGGCTCGCGCAACTCGTCGCCGGTGGTCAACACCAGCACCCGTGGCCGCCGGATGCAGTGCACGGCGACGTGACCGGCCGAGGCCAGCACGCCAATCAAGCCCGGCGTAATGAGGCGTCCCGCCGTTGCGAGCAGGTCGCCGCGGCGCAGGTCGCTGCCGGCGCTGCGCAGACTCGTGCCTGCTGCCACGGGTACCCGCACCTCGACCGTGCCATCGTGCTCGGCGGTGTCTTCGACCCGCACCACCGCGTCCGATCCATCGGGGATCATGGCGCCGGTCATGATGCGCAGCGCCGTCTGCGGCTGCACCGCAGCAGGCGGAGGGGCGCCGGCCCGGATTTCGCCCAGCACTCGCAAACGCACGGGGTGTGCGACCGACGCCCGCGTGACGTCACTCGCTTGGATGGCATAGCCATCCATCGCCGAGTTGGCAAAGGGTGGGACGTCCCGCTCGGAGCGAATCTCGGCGGCCAGCACGCGGCCGAGGGCTTCGATCAGGGGGACTTGTTCGGTGTCGAGCGCGGCGATCTGATCAAGGATCCGCTCGCGCGCCTGGGCGACCGTCAGTAACGGTCGCGGTGCACTCTTACCGATCGTTCCAGTGGCTGTTTTCGAACTCGGGTCCGCCACCTTCGCCGTCGGTCACGACGTTCTGGTGGAATCGGGCGGCGACCATCTGGTACGCCATGGCACGCGGAATGCCGAGTTTGGTGAGGGCCTTGACCTCATCGGCCATGACCTTGTCGCGCGCGCCTTCGATGGCGGCGATCACGTCGTCGATCGCGGTGCGGGCCTTGGCCGCGCCGCCGGCGCCGTTCTCAGCGGCAACCTCCGAGGGCACCTCTGCTACCGGTTCCTTGGGGGCCTTCGTCTTGCCGTCCTTCGTTTCTTTGGGCATGGAATCCTTCACCTTACCAACTGGAATCGCGATCAGGCGGACACACGCAAACTGCCCGCCCCGCGTCTAGCCTTTACCCGTTCCATCGCGAACAGAAACGTCTCCTTGGCGAGGGCCGTGATCGGCGCCGCCAGGAACATGCCGATCAGCCCGAACAGCGAGGCGCCGAGCAGGGTGCTGAAGATCAACAACAGTGGATGGACCCGTGTGAACCGCCCCAGGATCCAGGGCGCGAAGACGTGGCTGTCGATCTGCTGGGCCACTAGTGCAAAGATGCCGACGAAGATCGGGAGAGGATTGCCCGGGCCTGCCTGGGCCAATGCCAATACCACGGCCAGGGATCCCCAGATCAGCGGGCCGAAGAACGGGATGGCCTCGAGGAAAAAGGCGATGACCCCCACCAACAGGGCCATCTTCAGCCCGATCAGAAAGAGACCGACGGTCGCCACCACGCCGATGAACACGCTGGTCAAGAGCTGGCCGCGCACGTATTCCTGCAGAGTGCGATTCAGCCGCCGCATCAGCTCCCGTGCGTCACCTTGCCGACCCGGCGGGAGGAACCCCCGCGTTTCGCGCACCAGCCTCGGCCCATCGAGCAGCATGTAAAAGGTAAGCAAGGGGACGGCGATCAGCTCCAGCAGCTTGGGGAAAAGCGCCAACGACCCCTGCACCATGTTGCCCACGGTTTCTCCAATTCCGTTAACGACGTCCCGTACCTCCTGGTCGAGCTGTCGCTCGACGTCGGCAGGGAAGACCCCGGTGCCATAGATCGTGTCCCGCCACGACTGGAATGTGGCAGCCAGCCGGCGAGCTAGTGCGGGCTCGTTTCCACCGGTCGCGAACATCGCCCTGCCCAGGCGGTTGGCTTCGCCCGCGACCAGTGGGGCAAGCACAAGGATGGCGACCGCCAGCACGCCGATGAAGGCCCCGAGCGCGAGGAACGACGCGATGACGCGAGGCGTCCCTCGCCGTCCCCGAGCCGGCGTCGTCATCGCGTTCACCAGCGGCAGCAGGAGATAGGTGAGGAAGAGCGCGAGCACGAACGGCAGGATGATCTGGCGCGCCAGGTAGACGATGGCCAGCGCGATGACGGTGCCGATCGCCAGCCAGACCGCACCCGGAATGCGGCCTCGGAATCGCCGTGGCTCGCCCACTACGGCCCTCATCGGCCGGTCGTCGGCGGCGTCGTCGAATTGCAGACCCATGTAGGCAGTGCTACGTTCAGCAACGTGAATCGAGCAGGTCGCTTGCATCGGCTGCTGGTCATCCTGTCGATGGCAACCGCCCGACCGGGCATCCGGGCCCTCGACCTTGCCGGGATTTTGAAGGTCAGCGAACGGACCGTCTTCCGCGACCTGGCCGAGTTGCAGCGGCTCGGGTTTCCGGTCACGTTCGGCAATGGCTACCCGGCCCAGCAGGAGCTCTTCAAGCGGCGCCGGCGGCAGGAGATGGCACAGGTCTTGGCCGATCTGGTCGATCAGCAGCTGGAGGTCGTCCGCCGCAAGCTGCCGCCCGAGGAAGCTGACCGCGTGGTCACCGAAGCGATCCAGTACCTGCCGATGGAGGCCGCCGAGGCGGTGACTCGGGCGCTGGCAAAAGCCACCCAGCATTAACCCCTCCCCCTCTGGGGGAGGGCAGGGTGGGGGCTTACAATCACCCCACCGGTCGGCTAGCTCAGCTGGTTAGAGCGCTTGGTTCACATCCAAGAGGTCGAGGGTTCGAGTCCCCCGCCGACCACCATCGGTAAGGTGCCCAACAAGACACTCACGATTGAGCAGGTTCTTAGTCTGCTCACCGAAACGCCGCTACGGATCGCCGCGCTGACCGCCGGTCTGTCGCCAGCTCGATTGCATACCGCTCCCGCCCGCGACGAGTGGTCCGCCAACGACGTGCTTGCCCATCTCCGTGCGTGCGCTGACATCTGGGGCAACTGCATGGTGACGATGATCGCCGAGGACCGACCGGCGCTGCGGGCTATCAATCCCCGGACCTGGATCAACAAGACGAATTACCTCGAACTGGAATTCCGGCCATCGTTGCGCGCCTTTGCCAGGCAGCGTGCCGATTTACTGGCAGTCCTCGACCCATTACCGAGCAATGGCTGGTCACGTGTGGCGACAGTGACGGGCGCGGGGGCGGTGGTCGAGCGGACCGTCCTGTTTTATGGGCGGTGGCTGGCTGGCCATGAACGGCCACACGTCAAGCAGGTCGCACACCTCGTCGACGTCGTTCGGAGGTAGCCAGTTTCTGGTTTAGGGAAGTCAATCTTTGGTAGACTTACGAGCGCTTTCCTGCTCCGCTGCCGCCTTAAGGCCATAGCCGGAGCAAATCCATAGGAAAGGAGGTAGCGTTTGTCAGCGTACGAGCTCATGTATATCGTCAAGCCGGAGCTTGATGACCAGCAGGTCCAGCAGGAGATCGAAAAGGTCGGCCAGCTGATCCAAACCAATGGGGGCCAGGTCAAGAAGGTCACACCGTGGGGTAAGCGCCGGCTCGCGTATACGGTCAACGATCAGCGGGAAGGGCACTACGTCGTCGAAGAGTTCGACCTCGACCGCGCCAAAGTGCAGGAGGTCGACCGCGTCCTGAAGATCTCCGACACCGTCTTCCGTCATTTATTGGTTCGCCAAGACGAGGGGAAGTCATGAACCTGAACAAAGCCATGCTGATCGGCCGTCTGACCCGTGATCCGGAGATGCGCTACACGCCGAGCGGCGCGCCGGTGACGACGTTCTCGCTCGCAACCAACCGGTACGGTCAGGGGCCCGATGGCGAGAAGAAGGAGTACACCGACTACCACAACATCGTCGTCTGGAACATTGGCAAGCGCAATCTCGCCGAAATCTGCGGGCAGTACCTGCACAAGGGCAGCCTCGTGTATCTCGAAGGCCGCCTCCAGACCCGTTCCTGGGAAGGGCAGGATGGCCAGAAGCGCAAGACCACCGAAATCAATGCAACCTCCGCGGTCGAGCCCGTCGAGGCGACGGTTGCCGCGCCGGCCGCTCATGGCGACGAACCCTCGCGCGACGTCGACCCGGAAGACATTCCCTTTTAAGGAGCACCTGAGAGCACCCCATGCCGCCACCGACTGAAAAGCGGGACCGCAAGCCGCACAAGAAGATCTGCAACTTCTGTGTGGAGAAGGTCCACTTCATCGACTACAAAGAGGTCTCGCGTCTGCGCCGCTTCGTCAGCGAGCGGGGCAAGATTTTGCCCCGCCGCGTGACCGGCACCTGCGCGCGCCACCAGCGACGTCTCGCCGTTGCGCTCAAGCGCGCGCGGCACGTCGCGCTGCTGCCCTACACCGCCGACCAGCGCTAGGGGAATTTCCCTCCCCTGCGTGCGCGGGAGGGCAGATCAGCGAGCCCCGGTGTGGAAAGGCGAGCGTATTTGCTGGGCGCGTCCAAGGACTTCTTAATTTCGGGCCGTATACTGCGGTCAGTTGCGTTTCCCGCGCCTCCCGGCCGTGCTCGCGGCCGGGGTCGTCTTGCTTACGTCCCTGTCACCGGCTCGGGCAGCAGCTCTGGAGCCCTCCCAGCGATCCGACGCAGCTCTGGGACCCGGGCGTCGTGGTCGGCGCCGTGATGGAGAAGGAAATCACCCTGGATCTGGCCTTCCGGCTGCGGACGCTGCTCCAAAAAGAGAGGGTGAAGGTCGTCCTTACGCGAACCACCGACGAGTACGTCGAGATCTCGGAGCGCTGGAACCGGGTGCACGCGTCGGGCGCCCGGATGTTCGTCAGCCTGCATGTCAACGCCTTCGATGGCGACGCCTCGATCAACGGCGCGGCTGTCTACTACCCCAAGGCCGATAGCCTTCCGTTCGCGCAGTCGATCGAAACCGGCCTAGCCCAGGCGCTGAGCCGCTTTCAGATCCAGGATGACGGGGTGGTCGCCAAGCCCGAGCTCTGGGTGCATTCCGACATTCCGACTGCCACCGTCGAACCGGCGTACCTGACCAATCCCCGCGAGCGAAGCCTGCTGCTGCAGAGCGATTTCCGCGACGCGATCGCGATGGGCGTCTACCAGGGGATGCTCGCCGCCGACCCCCAGATCGAGCAGACCAGGATCCAGGTCGACCACGCCGAAGCCGCGGCGGCTGCCCAGCGGCAGGCCGAGTCGGCCTCAGCCGCCAATGCGGCCCGCACGGCGACCGCCACGCGGTGGGGCCTCATCATCGGCGGCGTTATGGTTCTCTGGATCGTGATGCGCACCGCGATCCGTCGGGCGGTGCGAACGCCACAGCCACCGCCGTATCGGCGCCGCACCTATCGCCGGCGTCGCTCGATCTCGCGACGCTAAATCAGTAAGCTAGAGCACTCATGGCACAGACGTCGCAGCTGCGGATACCCGGCCCGACACCCGTTCCTGACCGCGTCAACCGCGCGATGGCCGCCCCCATGATCAACCACCGAGGTCCGGAGTTCAAAGCTCTCCTGCCAGAGCTCGAGAGTGGCCTCAAGTGGGCGTTCCAGACCAAAAATGACATGCTGATCTTTCCCGCGAGCGGCACCGGCGGTCTCGAAAGTGCCGTGGCCAACCTTCTCTCACCGGGCGAGCGGATCGTCGTGGTCACGATCGGCGCCTTCGGCGATCGTTTCGCCGATCTCGGTGAGGCTTTTGGCGCCCAGGTGGTCCGCTATGCGCTGCCCTGGGGCGAAGCCGCCGATCCCCAAGACCTCGATGATCTGCTGGGCAAGGAGCCTGAGGTCGCGACCGTTCTGATCACGCATAACGAGACCTCCACCGGCGTCACCAATCGACTGCAGGCGCTGGCCGAGGTCGTCAAGCGCCGTCAGCGGTTGTTGGTGGTCGACGGGGTCAGCTCGATTGGGTCGATCGACCTCCCGGTTGATGACTGGGGTGTGGATGTTGCGATCACCGCCTCGCAAAAAGGTTGGATGCTGCCGCCCGGCGTCACCATGCTGAGCGTCAGCGAGGCCGCCTGGCAGCGCCAGGCGAACGCGCGCGCGCCTCGCTTCTATTTCGACTGGGAGCGCGCGCAAAAGTTGCAAGCCAAGGGGATGACGTTCACCACGCCGGCGATGAGCATCCTGTTCGGGTTGCGTGAGTCACTGGCGATCATGCGCGAAGAAGGGCTCTCCGCGATTTTCCAGCGGCATATCCGCGTTGCGGCGGGGTTCCGCGCGGCGGGGCGCGCGCTGGGCCTGCGCTTGCTGCCGGCCGACCCGGAGACCGCCTCGCCCACGGTCACCGCCCTCTATTTCCCGGAGGCGTTGAGCGGCGAGAAATCAGAGGCCGTCTTCAAGACCTGGCGCGATCTTGGCCTTGTCGTCGGCGAGGGGCAGGGAAAGCTTGCCGGCAAGATCTTCCGCATCGGTCACCTCGGCGCGGTCTACGACGCGGACGTGGTAGCGACCGTCGAGTTGCTCGAGCGAGGCCTCGAGGCCAATGGGCACTCGGTGACGCGCGGTGCGGCGCTGACCGCCGCGAGGCGTGCGTTAGAGTCGTCCGAGCCCAGCCTCGTCGCCTGAGCCGGTGTCGCGTGTCCTCGTCGCCGACCCGATCGCCGAGGCGGGTCTCGCGCGGTTGCGCAGCCACGCTGATGTCGATGTCGAGCTGAAGCAGACCCAGGCCGCCCTGGTCAGGCGCATCCCCGACTACGACGCCCTGATCGTCCGCAGCGAAACGCGCGTGGATGCGGCGGTGATCGAGGCGGGCAGCCGTCTCAAGGTGATCGGGCGGGCGGGCGCCGGCGTCGACAACATCGACGTGGCCGCCGCCACTCGCGCCGGCATCCTGGTCGTCAATGCACCTTCCGGCAACACCATCGCGGCGGCGGAGCACACGATGGCGATGATGCTCGCCCTGGCTCGACACATCCCGCAAGCCGACCAGGCGGTCAAGGCGGGCCACTGGGAGCGATCGCGCTTCCTTGGGAACGAACTACGCGACAAGGTCCTGGGCGTTGTCGGCCTCGGCAGCATCGGGCGCGAGGTCGCGCACCGCGCGCAGGCTTTTGGCATGCGCGTGATCGCCAGCGATCCCATGCTGTCGGAGGAACGCGCCTCCCAGCTCAACGTCAAGTTGATGCCATTCGAACGACTCATGGCGGAAGCGGATCTCGTCACCCTGCACGTACCGTTGACCAAAGAAACCCATCACCTGCTCGACGCGAGGGCGCTGGCCGCGGCAAAATCTGGCGTTCGCATCATCAATGTCGCCCGTGGGGGGATCATTGACGAATCGGCGCTCTGGAACGCATTGCGTGATGGTCACGTCGCCGGTGCCGCCCTCGACGTCTTCGAGCAGGAACCTCCTGGCGAGAACCCGCTGTTGTCGTTGCCGCAGGTGGTGACGACGCCGCACCTCGGTGCCTCGACCGAAGAAGCGCAGATCAGCGTGGCGCTCGAGATCGCCGACCAGGTGGTCGCCGTGCTCGAAGGCGGCCACCCGCGCTTTGCCCTCAATGCCCCGGTCGCGCTACCCGAAGCGATGGCGTTCCTGCGACCCTTCATCCCGGTGGCGGAGGGCATTGGCCACTTCTACGCCCAGGTCGGTCGGCAACCGACGACGCGCCTGCAGGTCGACTACGCGGGGGAGATCGCCGACTACGACTGCTCGGTTCTGACCGCGGCGCTGCTGACCGCATTCCTCAGCCGCTTCAGCGCGGAGCGCGTGAACCCGGTCAATGCCCGGGCGGTGGCGGTCGCCCACGGGATCACCGTCCTCGAACAGCGCGGCGCCAGGGCAAGCGAGTTTGCGAACCTGATCAGTTTGCAGGCCGTCGGGGACCACGGGACCAGCCGCGTCGGTGGCACGCTGCTGCTCAACGAGCCGCACATCGTGACCTTCAATGATTTCCGCATCGACCTGGTGCCGCAGGGCACCTTCTTGATGAGCTGGCATGCCGATCGCCCGGGAATCATCGGCGCCATCGGCACGCTGCTCGGTCAGAAGAACATCAATATCGCGAGCATGCAGGTGGGTCGCGATCGTCCACGCGGCGATGCCGTCATGATCGTCTCGGTCGACGATCCCGTCCCGGAGTCGATCATGGCCGATATTCGCCGGATCCCCGGGATGGCCGACGTGCTGTCCGTCACGCTCTAGATCCGCTTGGCCAGGCTCCGCCCGTTTCAGGCGGTTCTCTATAACCCCCAACGGGTCGACCTCTCCAGAGTCGTGGCGCCGCCCTACGACGTCATCGGCCCCGCCGACCAGCGGCGCTATTACCAGCAGGATCCGCACAACGTCGTTCGACTGATCGCCGGCGCCGCGCAGCCCTCTGACACGCCGGACGACAACAAGTACACGCGCGCGGCGGCCTTCTTTCGGGAGTGGCTGGCCGAAGGGATCCTGCGGCGTGAGGCGAGCCCCCGTCTCTATGTCTATCGCCACCAGTTCGTCGATCCAATCAGCGGCGAGTCGCGCTCGCGGCGCGGCATCATGGGCGTCGTCGAGCTCGAACCGTTCGGCCGTGCGGTCCTACCCCACGAGCAAACCCACGCCCGCGCCAGGGCGGACCGGCTGTCATTAACCCGCTCGGTGATCGCCAACCTCAGTCCGATCTTTGCGCTCTACGAAGATCCTCAGTCGGCGGTTGCTCCCATCATCGCGCCGGCGCTTAAGGATCCGCCGCGGCTGTCGATCACGGGCGAAGATGGGAATCAGCACACGGTCTGGTCACTCGATGGCGACCAGCGCTTCGCGCAGTTGGCGGAGATCTTCCTCGCCTCGACCCTGTACATCGCCGACGGCCATCATCGCTACGAGACCGCGCTCAATTTCCGCAACTACCAGCGGCAGCAGCATCCGGAGGCGCCGACGGACGCCGCCTTCAACTACGTGCTGATGCTGCTCGTCGACGTCCGTGACCCGGGACTCACGATTCTGCCGACCCATCGCATCTTGCACGACCTCGATCGTTTCGATGCCGCCGAGCTCGTACACCGGCTCTCCGAACGGTGTCGCGTGGTTCCTCGAGCCAGCCGGGCTGACCTGCTGACGGCAATGCAGGCCGATGTTCCCTCCCACTCTGGGGGAGGGCAGGGTGCGGGCCACCGGATCGGCATGGCCTTACCTCTCACTCCCTCCCCCCCTGCGGGGGAGGGTCGGGGTGGGGGGTACTACACGGTCGATATCGACCGCCCCGATGCAGACGATCCCGTCTCACGCCTCGATGTATCGGTCCTTCATGAGGAGATCCTCCAGCGCGAGCTCGGGCTGACCCCCGTAGACCTCGAGCAGGAGCGCTACCTGACTTACTCGCGCGACGTCGATGCTGTGCTCAGCCGGGTCGAGACCGGGGCCGCCCAGGCCGGTTTCCTGCTGCGGCCACCAGCGGTTCGGGATGTGGTCGAGGTCGCTCGGGCCGGTCGGGTCATGCCCCAGAAATCAACCTACTTCTTCCCCAAGCCGGCGTCCGGGATCGTCTTCAATCCGCTTGACGCCACCATCCGCATCCCTTCGTTCCCTCGCGCTGCGGGCGAGGGTGGCAACTGACTCCCCTCCCCCTCTGGGGGGAGGGCAGGGTGGGGGCGTCATGCATTTGATCGGTTGCTTTGTTTCATTTTCGTGAGTCGATTTTGGTTGTCCGTCGGATCGCCCTTGGCTACTATGCTGGGAACTGATGAGCGCGAAGCGTGTCGTGATCTACATGCCCGATGCCATTGTCGAGGCGCTCAACCACCTGACGGCTATCTCTCCGCGGAGCCGAAGCGAGATCATCTGCTCTGCCGTCGAGCTCTACCTGAGTGAGGCAACCCAGCAGGCGGCCGCCGAGCCGGTCGGCCCGGACGAGGCCTTCTTCGATCGCGTGGCCGAGATGATGCAAAGCGGCTTGCTACAGCCCGGCGACTTCAGCGACCCGGCGTCCGAGGAGCCAAGGCCGAAAAGCAAGCTCTGGATCAACTGAGGGCTGGCTCCCGCCCAGCGTTTTCTGCCGACCTGATTCCGGGTATAAGTTAAAT